>Ga0116223_10000044_pt1 | contig 149068 bp, 133 predicted proteins | sample Sb_taG_3_FD_90092 | JGI IMG/M metagenome (GOLD analysis project Ga0116223, IMG submission 90092) | Peat soil microbial communities from Weissenstadt, Germany - Sb_50d_a_PC metaG | ecosystem: Environmental > Terrestrial > Soil > Wetlands > Peat | place: Germany: Weissenstadt | collected... | reverse complement strand
GGGCTATAGGCCGCCGGCGCCGGCGGCCTATAGCCCCCTGGTTTCACCGGGTTCAGTTTCAAGACCTGAGGCTGTGATGTAAACTCTCTCACACGCCGTGGTACAAAAACTCCATCAGGTCAGATGGTGGATTTGCGCCGCTGTCGTTGAAGAAACTGTCGGTATAGCTGTAGGACGTAACGTTATTTCGGGGGTCGGTTTTTTGGACAACGTTTCCCGTCATGTCATAAACGAAACTTGTGGTCAAATAGCTGCTGCCTGAAACCCAGTCCTGAATCTCTGTAGCGTTTCCTCGCGCCGTATTGCTCACTCCGAAGTTCGTATCGTCATGATTGGACGCGCCCGTTCTGCTTTGCAGGGCGGCAGAATCATATGTGATGAGTCTCTGGGCCACGATACCTCCCCCACCTGTGCAATATGAACTCGATCCGGAGTTGTTACACGTCGTGATCGTCAGCGGCCGATCGATGTTGTTGGTTCCCGTCGTCAAATACGTTGTATAGGTGGCGCGGTCGGGAGTGGCCGGAAAAGTCGGTGAGGTGCCTGCGCGATAACTCCATTCCTTAACGCCAGTGATGTTTCCCTGTTGGGGAGTGTCGTACGTATACTGCACCTGCTTGGTGATACTAGTTCCGCCGGGAACCGGCACGGTGACCTGTTCCTGGGTCTTCCGGATGTAGGCGTGGCCGCTGCAGCTAACTAGCGGGCACGACTGGGAAAAATCATACGTATCGGTGACCGTCTCTAGTAAGTTCGCTGAAGAGACCGCTCCGGTGTAGTATTTCGTCAAAACGGGGAAGGCTCCCCCATTGATTGAGCTATCGATCCAATCGATCCGGAAGTCAGTCACGACGCTATCGCCATTCGGCTTCGTGACTTGCACCTGTTGGCATTTCGTAAATATGCTGCCGCATATTGAAGAACCTAGACTAACCAGCGACGGAGTGTACGTCCAAGTTCCTCCTGCAGAAGTCCGCGAGTTCAGCCACAGATCCTTGTTGCTCCTGGCATCCGTGAAGACCGTGTACGTGTAGGTGGCCTGGCCGCCGGTCGGAAGCGTGACGCTTTCCAGCCCACCGTAGTAGCCCGATTGGCCTGCAGGCGAGCCGCAGGCTGGATTTCCGGTGCTCGAATCGCAATCATACTTAAATGTGTAGGTCGTACCATCGGGCAACGCAAGGCTTTGCAGTACATTGTACATAGTGCCGCTGTACTCGTTCATCCCAGATTGTTGGAAGTATGTTTTAACCGGAATGTTAGTGTACGTAAGAGTATACGTAGAGATGGTGCCCTGCGAGGTCGGGACGGTAAGGATAGAAGTCGAACCCGAGAAGGTCTCGCCAAATGCTCTCCGACCCGTTGTGTCGTCTAGTCCGCCCGAGGAATCGGCTGAGAATTCGTTGCCATTTGAGTCTTTCGGATAAAAGTTGTAAGCGTCAAACACACGGGTTCCGTCCGGGGCGTAAACAGAAGTATCAGTCGGCGGCTCGTTTATATACATGTGGTAGCCGGATGAATCGGTAGCAAGGGCATCGCCGCTTCCGCCATTGCAAATCTTGATCGGGAAATAGTGGGTGGATCCGCTGGGATCGGTCCAGCTTTGGTTCACACTGCAGTTGCCCTGCTGAGAGTTGCTCACACCTCCTCCACTGCTCCACCCTCCAAGGCCTGGCATCCAATAATTGGCACCATTGTTAACCCATAGCCCAGAACTGTCGTACACGACTTTAACGTCGAAAGGCCTGCTGCTCGCCCTTTGAGGAAATGAACCCAACGGAATCTCGATGTGCAAGGTGCCGTCTGCTTGTTCCACGTACCCTAAATCCGCCGTCGCCGGATCAGTCGGCACCCTGTCGTACTGTTCGGTCATGTAGTCTTGCGCCTTTAGAGGCAAAGTGGCTGGTCCTAACGCGCAGAATGCGGCTATCAGGATCGGCGCTAACGTGCCGAGGATTCTCTGCCGCGCGATTGTGATCGCACCGCATAGGTCAGCAGTTTGCATCATTGAGTCCTCCATCATTCGCGTGAAATCGAATCTGGGCATTGCTCCCTTACTTCCTACTGCGCGAAATCGGAATCTTGCAAACCGGTATTAAATGTTATTTGGCTGAGTTGGATTGTCGTGATGGGATGTCCCTCAACCGTCTCCGCGATGGAAAATGGAACAAGGACGCCGTTTACCTGACGATAATCAGAAAAACGAACCTCGTGAAGATAATCGACGTTCGCCCGATCCCTTGGATGGGTCATATCCTCGGAACTCACCACATAGAAGGTCGAGGAATCGACAAAGAATTCCCGTTTCGACAGCTTGCCAAGAATTCCCGTTGGATCAGAACCCTGAGGATAAAGTTTCTGTATACGAATGTGATGCACTTGGATGCCATCTTTTGCTTCCAAACCTACATAGGTGAGGCTCATCGAGAGGTCTTGTAAGCTAGCGGCAATGTGGGCGAGAGGGAAAGTCAGGTTTCCTCGGTTTACTGCGTTTTGGGTAAATATCGTGTCCGTCGTGCCATTGGCTTCCTTTACGAAGCCCATTCCGTCACTCACCGCCCAAGAGCGCAGGCCCTCTGGGAGCGTCGCGTCGACTCGAAACTGGCTCGTTCCGCGCCCCTTCACAACAACGGTGGCCTGCTCTCCGTCTCCCCAATAGTAATTAGCAGTCCCCGAGGCTGTGTAATCCTGAATCGCGCTCAGTACGGAGACGCCGCCTGCGACGTTCAATGCCTGTGTCAAAACCGCCACGGCTTGCGGGTCACGCTGGGCCGTTTGTGGCGTTGCCGTCGAATTGGATTGCTGGGCCGCAAGTGATGCCGGAATCAGGGAGCAGAGGAAAAGCAGAACCGTGGTACGCGAAGCGCGCATGGAGCCTCCCAATGTGTGGTGTTGCGGACGATACGTGCGCAGAACCTTAATGTCAATAGAATTGATTATCACTGTCTAAGAACTCTGTGAAAAACCAACTTCTGCTTGGAATGCAAAGCGCCAGCGCACTGTGAGACCTGGAGTTGGCCATGACGCCATTTGGATAAACTGAATGAATTCTCACACTACGAAGCACCTCCCGTATCAGTGGTGCAGGACGTTGATCGACTCCTGGCTGAATAGGTCTATAAGCTGCTGCGTCTTGTCGCCTGCGAAACGAACATCGACAAAGAAACAGAGCCCCCACAGAGATTTGAGCTTTACTATCCCCTCTCACCCAAGAAGGCCTTGCTTGTTCTAGAGCCATGTAGCGAGTTTCTGCCCGACGGTTCAACGGCGTCAGCCGATCTCGCACGCTTTTGGAACTTGCGCATGGCCGCACATTCATATCGGCAGGTTTTTTCCAATTCTCCTGAGGAGTTGAAGGCCATCATGAATGAGCTCCCAGCGTTCCTCAGCTGCCTGTAACAATCTGCTCTGCAACAATACAGCGGCTAACGAACTGAGCCAGTAATGGCATGAGGAATCGCCCGAAAAACCGAAGTCATATCGTTGGCGATCCAAGATCTAGGAATTCCGTAATAGGTTCCTCGGGATTCCCTGATACGCCGCCTGTTAATACCCTGTTTCGATTTCGAGCCGATTCCACTTTTTCCTGAGAATGGCGCTATAAATGGGGCGTATCGGCTTGCCTGCCGTCGACAGGCCTCAACGGCTCCCTGTATTTTTCCCTGTTAACAGGGAATTGGACGGAGAGTAGTTCGCACGGGACTAGATCCTCCGCCATTCGTTCAAACCATTCGCATCAGCGAGGTCCCTTCGGGGAGCACGAATGCCGCAATCCCTCACCAGCGTTCTCGAATTCGTGCTGCTGACCGTTACCTCAATCTTCGTTTTGGTGGACCCCTTCGCCGTCGTTCCCATGTTTCTCGCCATGACAGTCGATTCGCCGGAATCCGAGCGCAGGGAGATGGCGCGGCGTTCGGCGTGGACATGCGCGATCGTGCTGTGCCTGTTCGCGGCGGCGGGCAGCCTGATTTTCAAGGCGTTCGGCATCACGCTCCCGGCGTTCAAGATCGCGGGAGGAATTATTCTGCTTCAGATCGGCCTGGACATGCTGCAGGCGCGCCAATCAGCCACGAAAACGACTCCCGAAGACGAAAAGGAAGGCGCGGAGAAGGCCGACGCCAGCATCATCCCGCTCGGACTGCCCATGCTCGCTGGCCCCGGAGCGATTTCAACCGTCATGGTTTTGGTTGGCGTATCGCACTCGATTTGGCAGCACGCGGTGGTTTACGCCACGATCGTTTTTACTTCCTTTGCCTCGTACATGGTCCTTTCCGGCGCGGACCGCGTGCGGCGATACCTTGGTGCGACGGGAATTCGAATCATGACGCGGCTCATGGGGCTTCTCCTCGTGGCGCTGGCGGTCCAGTTTGTCGCCAACGGACTGATCGACTTCGGCGTGATCAAGCCGCTGGCGTCCAAATTCTGAACACCGCTTATGACGGCTTGCGGCACAGAAGAGTCGTGAGCGTGTGCGTGAGGATTGCCGGCGAAGCTCCGCTGGAGCCTTTCGACCGCCAGGCGACGAAGCCATCGGGACGAACGAGGACGGCGCCTGACGGCGTCATTCCGTAGGCGTTCGGAAAATTCCCACTCGGATCGGTGAGTCCGTCCGCGCCGATCTCATAGACATCGAGCGCAATGCCCAACTGCCTAGCAGCAGCACGGCCGCTCTCGCACCAGGCATTTCCCTCTGGGCCGGCGAGCAGCGCGAAATTACCACCAAACAAATCGAGCGTCGAAATCTTCTCGCCGTTTCGGTCCAGGAAGACGTGAGGCGCGCGTGTGCCCGGCTTGCCTTTTGACTCGCGCGGATTCTCGTGCGGCGCCCCATCGTCCGCGCCTTCAGGAATCACCGCTGCCGAGTGATAGCAGTAACCAAGCTCGATATTGAGGTCGTTCTGTATCGCTTGCATATCGTCGGAGCGCAGATACGGAGCGGACCGCGTGACGTATCGCGAGTACGCCTGTTCGACGGTGAACGCCGCCGCAGGGCGACGCTCGGGATCGTACGTCGAAAGAAGCTTCGGGCCGGCGGCGCCTTTCAGCACCAGCGCGAGTTTCCAGGCGAGATTGTGCGCGTCCTGAACGCCCGTGTTGCCTCCAAAACCGCCGCTAGGCGGCATCACGTGCGCCGCGTCTCCGACGAGAAAAATGCGGCCTTGCTGGAAACGCTCGGCGGCGTCGGCGGTCGCGTCCCAGTGCATCACGTTCTCGATCGCAATCTGCACGTCGCGGGAGCCGAGAGCCGCGTAGAGCATTTCGAGGGCGCGCTCGTTCGTCAGGTCCTTCGATACGTCTGTGACGGGGTTCTTGGGATCGCCAAGCCAGTGGACGGCGAGGAATCCCGACGTGAACGGCTTCTCGATTCGGAAGAATCCACTCAGCGTTGAGTTCAAAACGTAGATCACGCTCAGACTGCGCCCGCGGAGGAGCGGGGCCACATCGCCGCGGAAATAGATCGTGATACTTTTTGAGAATACGCCGTGCCCGAGCATCCGGATTCCCAGCCGCTCGCGAATCCGGCTGTGGCTGCCGTCGGCCGCGATCATGTAGCGCGCGCGCACGGTGGAGGTCTTGCCCGTGTCGCGCTCGCGGATCTGGGCGGTGACGCCGGTTACGTCCTCCTCGAACGAGATCATCTCGGTGCTGAAGCGCAGTTGCGCTCCCAGTTCCTCGGCGCGCGACTTGAGCAGCGGTTCGAGCAGGCTTTGGGTGATGAAGATGCGGCTGCTCGGACTCACATCGCGCACACCCTCATTGAGGTTTGCGATGAACCAGGCAAGTTCCTTGCCGGCGAGCGTCTCGACCGCCATGATGGCGCCGTCTTGCACGAACTGCTCATCCGACTTCCGCAGTACGATCTGCTCGACGCCGACCGTGCGAAAAACCTCCATTGTGCGTTGCGTGATCATCGCGGCGCGCGGATGGATCGCCGTCCCTCGATGGTGTTCAACCACGAGAGCGGGAACACCGTGATGGCCGAGCAGCAGCGCGGCCGACATTCCGACGAGGCTACCCCCTACGATGAGTACGGGAACTTCGATGTCAGGCATGCCGGACACTCCCAAACCAGATCGACGGCATCGGCCTTGCTGCAGCGTGCGCCCCCGGCGCGCCGCTGCCCGACGCCTGTTTTCCCCGAATGGACCGGACGCTACCATAAATGCATCAGCGACTGCCAGAGAGGTTCGTGGAACGCCCGCTGTAACGTAACAAGTAACCAAGCCGTGTTGACACTTGCATCGCCAGACCAGTAAGATTCCGCCTCAGTTCACGGTCGTACGCTTATCCTTGCGGAGACACTCGAGCGGGAGAACAACATGAAGAGAATTCTGTGGGCCACGTTGGTTTTGGTTACATTCCTGGCGGCGGCGTTCGCGCCCACCGCAAGCGCTCAGGCGCCAAATCCGGCCGGCACGACGGCGTCGGCCGCACCTGCGGGAACGCCCGCGGCACCGCAGGGTCGCAAGAAGCGCGTCGCGATCTTCGACTTCGACTATGCCACCGTGCAAACCGCCTCGGCCGCTGCTTTCGGCACGAATATCGACGTCGGCAAGGGCATCACGGATCTCCTGGTCAAGTATCTGGTCCAGGACGGCACGTATTCCGTGATCGAGCGCCAGGTGCTCGACAAGATCATCGCCGAGCAAAATTTCTCGAATAGCGACCGCGCCAATCCGAATTCGGCGGCAAAGCTCGGCAAACTGCTGGGAGTGGACGCCATCATCGTGGGCGCCGTCACGCAGTTCGGAAACGACACGAAGAATACGAACGTCGGAGGCGGTGGGGGAGGCTTTGGCGGCTTCGGTATTGGCGGCGTTTCCCACAGCAAGACCAAAGCGATTGTAAATATCGATGCGCGCATCGTGGACATCGACACCGCGGAGATCCTGGGCGTGGCCGAAGGCCACGGTGAGTCTTCGCGATCGAGCACGGGTTTGTTGGGGGGCGGTGGAAACTGGCACGGATGGGGCGGCGGCAACGTTGACTTCGGCAGCAGCGACTTTCAGCAGACGATTCTCGGCGAGGCTGTAAAGGCATCCGTCGAGCAAATGAGCGCCGGATTGATCGCGGACGCCTCCAAGCTGTCGGTGCGGACGATCATCGTTTCCGGCTTGGTCGCGGCGGTCGACAGCGGGCAGATCGTATTGAACGTCGGTGCGAAGGCGGGCTTGAAGGTGGGCGATGAGCTTTCCGTCGAGCGCGTCACGAAGGAGATCAAGGACCCGGCAACGGGCCAGGTGATCCGCAGGCTGGCGACTCCCGTGGGCGTGGTGAAGGTGACGGATGTGGATGATATTTCCGCGGTCGCAGCGCCTGTTTCCGGCGCCGGCTTCAAAGTGGGCGACGCGGTCAAAACGGTAACGCAATAGAGCGGACGCCGCGGCCGGAAAACTGCCTGAAGCTTCCGGCCGCGGCGATTGTCATTCTTCTTCTCCCGGTATGCCGCTCTCGTGCGTGTGAACCTCGCCCTGATCCGGATCGAGTGCGTCCTCCACGCCGCTCACGACTTCCGCTTCGTATGCCTGTCCCTCTTCCGCTAGTTCCTCGACGCTCTCGGAGTCCGCGTCCTCCGCTCTCGAAATTCCTTGAATGTCGCCGGACTGCCCGCCGGAGCCCGGGCCAAGACCTTTTCCGGCCGGTGCGCTCGGCGTCTCGAGGGAATTCGGACCGCGCAAGCGCGGCTTTGCACGCTTCGGCTTCTTAGCTCGCGCCTTCTTGCCGCGAGCAAGCGCTCTCTTCTTAGCGGCCGCTTTCTTTTTGGCTGCCGGTTTTTTCTTGCGAGCCTTTTTCTTTTTCGCCATGAGCCTTCATCTCCTCTTTCGTTGCCTCGATCCGGTGATTGCCGGATGCCGGGCACGCCATCAAATTCCCTCAATCCCACCGGCCTATTCCATCGGCAGGCCGACGTAATTCTCCGCGAGCGTTTGCGACGCGGCGCGGGAGCTTGTCACGTAATCCAGCTCGGCGCGCTGCCGGCGCTTGTCGAAGGCGTTGTCGGTATCGAAGAGGTGCAGCATCGACGTCATCCACCAGGAAAAGCGCTGCACCTTCCACACGCGTCGCAGGCAAGTCTCCGAGTAACTCTCGATCAAATTTCGCTTCCCGGATTTGTAGAACTCTCCCAGCGCGCGCGCGAGCACTTGAACGTCCGTGGCGGCCAGGTTCAGTCCCTTCGCGCCGGTCGGCGGCACGATGTGCGCCGCGTCTCCCGCGAGGAAAAGCTTGCCGTATTGCATGGGTTCGGCGACAAAACTGCGCATCCCCGTTACGCCTTTTTGGAGCACAGGGCCTTCCTTTAGCCGCCAGCCGTCTCCGGTTTCGAGGCGCATGTGCAGCTCGCGCCAGATTCGGTCGTCGGACCAGTTGTGGATATCTTCATCGGGTGCGCACTGGATGTACAGGCGGCTGATATCGGGTGAGCGCATGCTCAGCAGAGCAAAGCCGCGCTGGTGATAGGCGTAGATCAGCTCGTCGGAGGAAGGAGCTACCTCTGCGAGAATCCCGAGCCATCCGAACGGATAGACGCGCTCGTAGATCGTCAGCGCGCCGGCAGGGATCGAAGGCCGGCAGACGCCATGAAAGCCGTCGCATCCGGCGATGAAGTCGCATTCGAGTTCCTGCGGCTTGCCGCCTGCACGAAAGCGGATCTTTGCAGGCTTGCGCTCCTTGGCACCTTCGAAATCGTGCACGCTCACGTCTTCGGCTTCGAGGAAAATTCGTCCGCCCGCCGCAAGGCGCGCATCGAAGAGATCGGCCGTCACCCGGTTCTGCCCGTAGATCGTGACCGAGCGTCCGTTGGTGAGCTCTTTGAAGTCGATGCGGTGGCCGCGGCCGGCGAAGCGCAGCTCGATGCCGTAATGAGTCAGGCCTTCTCGCTTCAGCCGCTCGCCGACGCCCATCTCGGTGAGCAACTCGACCGTTCCCTGTTCGAGCACGCCTGCGCGCACGCGCTCCTCGACGTACACGCGGCTGCGCGCCTCGACAACGACCGAGTCGATGCCTTGCAGATGGAGAAGATGCGAAAGGATGAGTCCTGCGGGGCCCGCGCCGACGATTCCGACCTGCGTTCGCAATGCCATGTGACGTCCACCTCAAACCCGCTTCATTCTACATTCAACTTGCAATGCCGGAAGATCAATCTAGAATGCTGGCACGTCTGCCACGGGTACCCGCCGATTTGGGCGACGGGGCCAGCAACACGATGCGTACCGCTTGCGGGTGGTCCTGTGCCGCGGCGCGGCAACGGCTGGGGAAGGATTGCAATGGCGAACAAGCCAGGATTCTACGGCTGGAAGCTGGTCGGCGCGCTTTCCGCGATGGATTTTCTGAACCTCGGGTTCCCGTTTTACATCGGCGCCGTCATCAATCCTTATATGTTGCAGCACATCGCCATGAGCCGGGGCACCTACGGCCTCGGCTTCACGCTGCTCAACCTGTTCGTGGGCATTCCTTCCACGTTGGTCGCGATTTCGATCGTGAAGCGCGGCATTCGCGCCACCTACGTGATCGGCTCGGCCCTCGTCTGCATCGGCTCGCTGTTCCTGGCGTTCGCCACGACCAAACCCTGGGAATTCCTTCTCGGCTTCGGCGTCATCAACGGCATCGGCGTCTGCTTTGGCGACATCATTCCCGGCAGCACCGCCGCGGCTCGCTGGTTTGAACGCTATCGCGGCCGCGCGGTCGGCCTCGTACTCAGCGGCTCCGGCGTTTGCGGATTCGTGATGGCTCCGCTGATCGACAAGCTGCTGCGCGCGAACGGCGGCAATTGGCATCTCGGCTGGGAAATCGTCGCCGCCGGGGCCGTTCTCGCCGGAATCATCGCGCTGCTTTTCGTCAAAGAGCGTCCCGAGGATCTCGGCCAGCTTCCCGATGGCGGCGCAAAACCGGTCGCCGGCGCTCCGCCGCAACACGCTCCCAGCGCTCTGGTCACGAAATACGAATGGACGCCCGGCGAAGCCTATCGCACCAGCGGCTACTGGCTCGTCGTAATCGGGGGCTTGGCTGCGCAATTTCCCTTTTTCCTCTTCACCGCGCACTGGCTGCTGCATTTGCAGGGCGCCGGCATCCCGTCGGGTGACGCCGCATTTTCGATGGGCCTCTTCACCGTCTCCTGCATCGCCGGCCGCTTGATCGGTGGCTGGCTGATGGACACGATGACCGCGCGTTACGCCTTCATGATCGGCCTGTGCTGCTATCTCATCGGCTCGCTCGCCGCGATGCGCGTTGGCCCCGGCGCACTGCTCGTCGCCAATTCTGCCGCCGTCCTCTACGGCCTCGGCATCGGCTGGACGTTCACCTGCATGACCACCTGCATCGCGCATTTCTACGGCCCCACGGCGTTTCCAAAACTTGCCGGCACGCTGTTGCTGTTGACCTCCGGCGGCGCTTCGCCCGCGGGCTGGGTCGGCGGCAAAATATTCGACACGTACGGCGGCTACGCGCACGCGTGGCAGCTGAACATCGCCATCACCGTGGTCGGCATCGTCGCCATCCTCTTCGCCGCCATGCCGCATCACCGTACGGAAAGCAGCGCGGTTGCGCGGGCCGCATGAGCCCGGCCATCGCCTAGGAGACCCAAGTGCCCGAGAAGCCGAAATTTTACGGTTGGAAGCTGGTCGCCGTTCTTTTCACCCTCGACTTTATCAATATGGGGTTCCCGTATTACGGCGGCAGCGTGATCAACGGCTACATGATTCACGAAGTGGCGATGACTCGCAGCATGCTCGGCTTCGGAGTCACGCTGCTGAACCTGTTCGTAGGCCTTGCTGCCGTTTTCGTTGCGATGTCCATCGTCAAGTACGGCATCCGGGCGACATTTATCACGGGTTCCTCGATGATTTGCCTTGGCTCTTTGTTTATGGCCTTCTACGCGTCGAAGCCGTGGCATTACCTGCTTGCATTCGGCGTGATTAACGGCACCGGCATGAGCTTTGCGACACTGGTTCCCGCGGCGACTTCCGTCAGCCGGTGGTTTCGGCGCTACCGCGGACGAGCCATGGGAATCGCTCTTTCCGCTTCGGGCTTCGCCGGCTTGGGCGTCGCGAAGTTTCTTGACAGTATGCTGCGCACCGCAGGTGGCCACTGGCGTGTCGGATGGGAAATTGTCGCGGGCTCGGTCGTTCTGGCGGGATTGATTGCGTTGCTGTTTGTCAAAGAGAGCCCGGAATCGCTCGGGCAAACCGTGGATGGAATTCCGGAAGCCGAGCAGGCCCAGCCCTCGCGCACGGACGCGCTCGCCACGCAGCATCCCTGGACGGCCTCGCAGGCCTACTCTACTTACTCATACTGGCTGATCGCCATCGGCGGGATCACCACTACTTTCCCCTTTTTCCTTTTTGTGGGCCACTGGATTCTGCTCCTGCGCGATGCGGGTATTCGTCCCGCGGATGCTGCCACGGCAATGGGAGTTTTTACGATGGGCACGCTGGTTGGCCGCTGGGTGGGCGGTTTGTTGATGGACTTCATGAATTCGCGGCTTGTTTTTGCGCTCGGCTTGAGCGTCTATTTCATCGGTTCGTACCTGGCGATCATCGTGCGATCGGACGCAGTGATGATCGCGTACGTCGCTTCCATCCTGTACGGCATCGCCTATGGTTGGACGTTCAGTTGCGTCAGCACGATCACGGCGCACTACTACGGGCCCGCGGCTTTTCCGAAGCTGTACGGCACCATGACATTCTTGATTTCCACGTTCGCCTCGCCCGCGGGCTACGTCGGCGGAGTCATTTTCGATAAGTACAAAAACTACACGCGGGCAATCGAACTGAATTGCGTGTTGGCTGCCGTCGGCATCATCGCGATCGCGTTCGCCGTGATGCCCAAACCGCGCAGCGAAGTAAGCGCAGCGGTGGCTCAGCAAGAGTTGGCATAGAGTCCGGTGGTAATCTCAGGTCTTCGTCAGGGCACGACTTCAGTCGTGCCGTAACCATTGCAAAGTAAACGCGGCTTCAGCCGCTGAGGGATGAATTTGCCAGTGACATATAGGTTTTAGAGGAGGTTGTAAATGTTCCGCAGGCGCGAATTGCTCAAGTCGTCTTTGCTTGGCTGCGGTGCGGCGCTCGCGGGAGCTTTCTCCCGATTTCCGCTTGCCGCCGCGGATGGCGCGTCCGCAGGGCCCATCGTGGAAACGAGCCTCGGCAAACTCCGCGGTGCTTCCAGCAATGGCGTCTACTCCTTCAAGGGCGTTCACTATGGCGCTTCGACCGAAGCCTCGATGCGCTTCCTGCCGCCCGCGCCGCGACAGCCGTGGACCGAAGTTGCCGAGGCTCTCAATTACGGCGACCTCGCGCCGCAAAATCTCTCCAGCGCCACCGGCTCGGACATCCGCGTCGCCATGGGCGATATTTTCGGCCCCGGCAAAATCGGCGAAGATTGCCTCGTCCTCAACGTCTGGACGCCCAGCATCACGCGCGGCAAGCGGCCCGTGATGGTCTGGCTGCACGGCGGCGGTTACACCGGCGGCTCGGACGGCGCGCCCACCTACGACGGCACGAACCTCGCGCGCAAGCAGGACGTGGTGGTAGTCGGCATCAATCACCGCCTCAACGTTTTCGGCTATCTCTATCTCGGCAAGCTCGGCGGCGCGAAATACGCGGACTCGGGCAACGTGGGCATGCTCGATTGCGTGCTCGCGCTCGAATGGGTGCGCGATAATATCGCGCACTTCGGAGGCGATCCAGGGAACGTCACCATCTTTGGCGAATCCGGCGGCGGCGGGAAAGTCAGCGTGCTGATGGCCATGCCCCCCGCGAAGGGGTTGTTTCACAAGGCGATCGTCGAGAGCGGTTCGACGCTGCGCGTCAGCACGGCCGATGAAGCCGACGACGCCGCGCGAAAATTTCTAGCGCAGCTGAAAATCGCCCCCGATCGCGTCGACGATCTTGCGAAAGTTCCGATGAACGACATGCTCGCGGCGCTGCGTGCGATGACCGGACCCAACGCGATTCGCCTCGGCCCGGTGGTCGACGGCCGCTCGCTCCCGCGCCAGCCGTTTGATCCCGACGCGCCCGCGCAATCCGCGAACATTCCCATGCTCATCGGCACCAACGGCACGGAAACCACGGCGCTGCTCGGCATCGCTGATGCGTCGCTTTTCTCGCTCAACGAAGCGGACATGCGCACGAAGCTAAAATCGTATCTGCACGTCAACGACGACGCGCAGCTCGACACGCTGCTCGCGGCGTACAAAAAATCGCAGCCGGACGCCACGCCCAGCGACATCTACTTCGCTGTCACCACCGACCGCATGATGCGCATGAACGCCGTCACGCAGGCCGAGCGCAAAGCCGCGCAGGGGGCCGCGCCCGCCTACATGTACATCTTCGCGTGGCGGAGTCCTGTGCTCGGCGGCAAGCTGCGCTCACCGCATGGCATCGAGCTCGCGTTCGTCTTCGACAACACGGACAAAACGGTCGGCATGAACGGCACCGGCGCCGATCTCGCGCCGCTCGCGGCAAAGGTCAGCGCGGCCTGGGCCGCGTTCGCCCGCACGGGAAATCCCAACGCGAAAGGCCTGCCGCACTGGCCCGCCTACACGCCAACCGACCGCGCCACGATGGTCTTCAATGATGAATGTAAGGTCGTGAACGGTCCCGGCAAGGACGAGCGCCTCGCGATGAGCGCTTTGCCAACAGCATAGGCTGAGCACGGCCGTCATTCTGAGCGGAGCGTCCCGACGCTTTATTCCTTCCCGGAGATCGGTTTTGTCGATCTCTGGGTCGGGACGCGCAGTCGAAGAATCCCTCTTCGGCGCGACGCCAAGGGGTACCTTAACAGAGCCATACGCTGCCGGTTCGTAACGGGCCGGTTACAACTGAATCTTCGAGAAGAAATAGCTCCCAACCGCAAGCAGAATCGCCGTGAGAATGCTGAGCACGATGAAGTCCGTCGCCATGCTGAACGCGAACGTGTTGCTCAGCGCGCCGCGAAGGCCGTCCACGCCGTACGTGAGTGGATTCAGACGCAGCGCGATTTGCAGCGCCTTGGGCAGGCCCGTCGCAGGAAAGAGGGCGCCCGAGAAAAAGAACAGCGGCATCACCAGAAAGTTCATGATCAGCGGAAAACCCTGCATGTCCTGCAGCACGGAACCGACGGCCGTTCCGATCGACGTGAAGAGCAGCGCGATCAGAAACATGAACACGATCGCGACCGGCAGCAGCAGCGCGCTCTCGATCCGGAATCCGGCGATCAGGCAGATCACAAACACAACCGTCCCTTGCGCCATCGCCACGATCGCGCCGCCCAGCGTTCGCCCGAAGACGATTTCAAGGCGCGACACGGGAGCGACGAGCGTTTCCTTCAGGAATCCGAATTGCCGGTCCCAAATAATTTCGATTCCGGAAAACACCGCGTTGAAGAGAATCGCCATCGAAATGATTCCCGGCGCTAGGAAGTTCAAATAGTTTCCGCCGCCGGCTCTTGCGAACATCGATCGGAAACCGAAGCCGAGCGCCACGAGGAACAGTATCGGCTGCCCGAGCGAGCCGATAATCCGCGCGGGCGAGCGCACGTAACGCTTGAGCTGCCTCAAGCAAAGTATGTAAATGGCTCTCATCGTCGTCCTGCTCCTCTCCAGACTCTCCCCATCATCCTCATGCGGTCGGCCGAGGTAGCTTCCTCTTCGCGGATGGCGTGTCCCGTGAGCGCGATGAAGGCATCTTCAAGCGTCGCGCTCTTCGTTTTTTCCTTCAGCTCGCCCGGCGCGCCCTGCGCCACGATTTTTCCGTGGTCGATCACGGCCACGTCGTTCGCCACGCGGTCGGCCTCGTCCATATAGTGCGTGGTGAAGAAGACGGTCACGCTCTCTTCCTTGCTCAGTTGCTGGATGTAGCTCCAGATGTGGTTGCGCGTCTGCGGATCGAGGCCGATCGTTGGCTCGTCCAGAAAAAGAATGCGCGGCTTGTGCAGCAGCGCGCGCGCCACTTCGAGCCGCCGCTTCATCCCGCCAGAAAAGTGCTTCACGAAGTCCTTCTTGCGGTCGGCAAGCCCGACGAAATCGACCAGCATGTCGATGCGCTTCTTTCGCTCGGCGTGCGGCACGCCGTAGAGGATTCCGTGCAGGTCCATGTTTTCCTGCGCCGTCAATTCGTCGTCGAGGCTCGGGTCCTGAAAGACGATCCCGAACGACCGCCGCACCTGCTTCTGCTCGCGCGTCGGATCGTGCCCATTCACGCGAATCGATCCGCTGGTCGGATCGAGGACGGTCGTCAGCATCTTGATCGTCGTGGTTTTCCCCGCGCCGTTCGGCCCGAGAAAGCCGAAGATTTTCCCCTCGGGCACCGTGAACGAGATGTGATTCACCGCACAAAAATCCCCGTAGTTCTTCACCAGGTCCTGGACTACGATCATTTCGCCCATCGCGACCTTTCTTGTGGCCTGAATGCGCCGCTCCGCTCGGGGAGGGGCGAGACAGGATACGATGTATTCAGCGGCCCGAGCAATTGGTTATAACGGCGGATCGGTGGCGGAAATTTCGCTCATCCGGTATATATTCGCGCGGAACATGAACCATCGAGGAGGTTTGCTGGCGTGAGCACAGTGCGAGAGGTGACCTACGGTGTGTTGCGCGACCTGGGGATGACCCGCATTTTCGGCAATCCCGGGTCGAGCGAGCTGCCATTCCTCAAGGATATGCCTCCCGGTTTTCAGTACGTCCTCGGCCTGCACGAGCGCGCTGCGGCAGGCATGGCGCTCGGTTACGCGATGGGCCGTGGCGAAGCGGCGTTCGTGAATCTCCACTCGATTGCGAGCGCGGGAAACGGCCTTTCCGCCCTCATCGACGCGCAACTCTGCCACGCGCCGCTCGTCGTCACCACGGGCCAGCAGGACAGGCGGCAGATTCTCGCCGAGCCGTTTCTCGTGAGCCGCGCCGTTGAGGTCGTCAGGCCCTATGTGAAGTGGGCCTATGAGCCGCTGCGCCCCGAGGACGTCCCCGCTGCCATCGCGCGCGGCTATCACCTCGCGATGCAGCCGCCGCGCGGGCCGGTGTTCATCTCAGTTCCGATGGACGATTGGAACAAGCCTTGCCCGCCGGTCGTCGCGCGCAAAGTGAGCCAGTCGGTGTCGCCCGATCCCGCGGCGCTCGACGAAGTGGTCCGCGCAATCGACGCGAGCCGCAAACTCGCGCTCGTCGCCGGCTCGCAGATCGAAGAGGACGGCGCGTGGCACGATGCCATCGCGCTCGCCGAGCGGTTGAATGCGGACGTGTACGCCGAGCCGATTGCCTCGCGCTGGGCGTTTCCCCGCAGCCATCGCCTCTTTCGCGGCGGATTGCTGCCCGCGCAAAAGCCGCTTGCCGATCAGCTCGCTGGTTACGACACCGTCGTCGTGCTCGGCGCGCCCGTGTTTCTCTATTACGCCTACGTCCCCGGCAACGCCATCGCGCCCGGCACCAAGCTTTTCCAGATTACGAACTCGCCGCAGGACGCGTCCGCTGCGCTCGCAGGCACGAGCATCGTCGGCAATGTCGCCGTCGCTGCAAAATATATCGCCAGCCGCGTAAAGCCGGTCGAGCGCAGCGTCACTCCGAATCCACCGGCGCCCCAGCCAAAACCCGAGCATCCGATGAGCTGCGCGTATCTCTTCAGCGTGCTCAACAAACTCCTGCCGCGCGATGCGATCCTCTCCGAGGAGTGCCCTTCCTCGAAGGGTGATCTCGACCGCTACGTCAAGCTCGATGAGCCCGGCTCATTCTATTCCGTGCGCAGCGGCATTCTGGGCTTCGGCGTGCCGGCCGCGGTCGGGCTCCAACTCGCGCATCCCGCGAGGCGCGTGGTTTGTCCCGTTGGTGACGGCTCGTTGCAGTACTCGGTTCAGGCGCTGTGGTCGGCGGTTCAGTCAAAGGCGCCCGTAATTTTCCTCGTGATCTGCAACGGCAACTATTCCGCGCTGAAAGGTTTTCGCGATTTCACGCAGGTCGGTAAGAATGTGCCGGGCATCGACATCCCCGGAATCGACGCCGTAAAAATCGCGCAAGGCTACGGCATGAACGCGCGCGCGGTGGACAAACCGGAAGATCTCGAGCCCGCGCTCCAATGCGCCTTCACATCGAAGGACCCGATCCTCATCAGCGTGAACGTGCAGCAGGGTGGCCAGAAAACGATGGGCATGGACCAGTCGGTCAACCCGCCGAATTACGGCTAATCGCGATCTGTAGGGCACGGCATGCCGCGCCCGGCGCAAATGCTTGGCTACCCCGACTTTTGTTTCTCAATCTCTTCACTCGCGATGTGAAACCCCGTGTTCGCGACGGGCACGCCTGCATAAATCGCCGACTGCAATAGCAGCTCTTTCAAATCGCACGGCTCGAATCCGTGTTCGAGCGCCGCGCGCACGTGCATGCGGAACTCCTCCCAGCGCCCCAGCGCAGCCATCATCGCCAGCACCAGCAGCCGCCGCGTGCGGCGGTCGAGGCCGGGCCGCGTCCAGATCATGCCCCACGCGTAGCGCGTGATCAGCGCCTGAAAGTCGCGGTTGAAATCCGTCGTCGCCGCGATCGAGCGGTCGACGTGCGCCTCGCCCAGCACCTGTCTGCGCACGGCAAATCCAGGCTCGAGCGGATCGGCGCCGTCCATCGCGGTCGCGGGTTGCAGCAGGCTGAAGATCGCGGCGGTAAACGCGCGCGGCCGCTCGATATTCGAGAGATGCGCGGCCGGCAAACGCACCACTTGCGCGCCGGGAATTTCCCGCGCGAGGATCTCGCCATGCCCTTCCCAGGGCGTCGCGACGTCGCGGTCTCCGACGATCACGAGCGTCGGAGCGCGAATCTTCGCAAGCGACGCCGTGTGATCCATATCCCGAATCGCCGAGCAGCATCCGGCGTACCCAACCGGGTCCGTCCCGCCAATCACCGCGCGCACCGAGCTGACGTACGGATTGCCTTCCGCCAGCGTCTCGGCCGAAAAGAATCGCTGCATCACGCCGTCGGTCAGCGCGGCCATCCCACCTTCGAGCACGACGCGGCGCCGTTCGTCCCAATTCGACTTCGGCGAAATCTGTGCCGAGGTATTCGCAAGAATCAAACCCGTGAGGCGATCGCCGGCATTTGCGCCGAGCCACTGCCCGATCATCCCGCCGAGGGAAAGCCCGCAGAACGCGAATTTCGGAATCTTCAGCGCATCGGCAAGGCCGATCACGTCGCGACTGAGCAGCTCGATCGAATATTCGGCGCGCGGCGCATCGGACGCGCCCAGCCCCCGCGTGTCATAACGCAGCACCCGAAAATGTTCGAGCAGATCGGGCATTTGCGGCGCCCACATGCCGTGATCGCATCCGATCGAGCTTGAAAGGACGAGTACCGGGCGGCCTTCGTTGCCTTCGAGCCGGTAATAGATGCGCGTCTTGTCGATCGTCGCGAACGGCATCGCTACGACCCCTTCTTTCGCGGCGGCAAAACGAGGCGCTTGCGGAAATCGCCCGCCACACCGAGATATTTCTCAGGCGTTTCGAGATCGCGAATCGCTTTCTTGTCGAGCACTTTGGCGGCCTCCGGCATTTCGCCGAGCACTTCCGCTAGCGTGCGCTTCTCCGATTCGCTTTTCCGCACCGCTTCCTGCATTAGCTTGTGTGCGGCGTCGCGCCCGATCTGCTCGGCGAGCAGCATCGAGGCCTTCTCGGAAAAAATCACCCCGCTCGTTGCGTCAATGTTGTCGCGCATCCGCGCTCGGTTTATATCGAGTCCTTCAGCCGCCTCGGCCATCGACGCAGCGGCCAGCCCGGTCGCCTGAATCACCGCCGCAACCGTGGGCCACTCCGCCTGCCAGCCGCCCACGCCGCGCTCGTGCTCCTGCACCATGCCTGAAAGGAAAGACGCCACCAGCCCCGGAACGCGATTCGCCGCGGCTAGCGTCACTACGGACGCAATCGGATTGCGCTTCTGCGGCATCGTGGACGATCCGCCGCGCCCTTCGCCGCCCAGCTCCTCCGCTTCCGCCACTTCGCTTTGCGTCAGCAGACTGATGTCGCGCGCCATCTTCCCGAGCGACGCCGTGAGCACCCCGCACGCCGCGACCAGCGCGCCGAGGCGGTCGCGATGCGTGTGCCAAGGCGCGTCCGGAAATCCGAGGCCCAGCTCTTCCGCCATTGCGCGGCCCACGTCGAGGCCCTTTTCGCCCAGCGCGGCCAGCGTCCCGCTCGCTCCACCGAATTGCAGAATGAGCGTTTCGGCAAACGATGCCTCGAGCCGTGCCCGGCTGCGCCGAATCGCGCCGAGCCAGCCCGCCGCCTTGAGGCCAAATGTGACCGGCGGCGCAGCTTGCAGCAGCGTGCGCCCGAGCATCACCGTGTTTTGGTGCTCGTCCGACATGCGTCGCAGCGCGGTTTCGAGGCGTCCCAAATCTCGCGCGAGAATCGCCTGCGCGCGTTTGAGCAGCAATACCAGCGCCGTATCGGCCACGTCCTGGCTCGTCGCGCCCCAGTGGACGAACCGCGCCGCATCGGCATTCGCCGCCTGTACCTTGGCCGTGAGCGCTTTCGAAAGCGGTATGCCCGGAGTGCCCGCTCGAAGAGTTTCCTGTGCGAGCACGCCCGTATCGAAATTGCCCGCCTTTGCCGCGGCGCGGATCGCATCCGCGGCGGACTTCGGCACAATGCCCGCGCGCGCCTCGGCACGCGCCAGCGCCGCCTCGAAATCCAGCATGGCTTGCAGGAGGGATTCGTCGGAGAAGAGATCGGCGAGCGGGCCCGTGGTTGCCAGACTATCGATCAGCCGCGCCGGCATGTGCTGCTCCCCTTGTCGCGCGGCTTTTCCGCGCGTTCACACGTCGAAGAAAACGGTTTCTTTCGGGCCGCTCACATAAACGTCGAAGCGCCACGCGCCCGGCTCGACCGGGACCGGCTGCGCCATCAGCGTAGCGCGCCGCGATTTGGGCACCAGCGCCAGCACCGGGCATTCGTCGTTCGCCGCGTCGCCCGCAAAGTAGATTCGCGTGGCAAGGCGCCTCAGGACGCCGCGCGCAAACACCGACACCTCGAGATGCGGCGCCTGCAAGGTTTTGCCCTCGCCCGGCACCCGGCCCGGCTTGATCGTTTCAAACTCGCAGGAACCGTTCTCTTCCGTTCCCATGCGTCCAAAGCCGATGAACGCCGGATCGACCGGTTTCGACTGGTGATCGTCCGGGTGGTTGTACTTCCCGTCCGCGTTCGCCTGCCAGATTTCAATCAGGGCGTCCGGAATGGGTTGGCCCTCGCCATCGAACACGGTGCAGGTGAGCTTAACGCGCTCGCCCTTCACGCCCGGCACGGCGATCCGCCCTTGCGGGCGCTTCCCGACCAGGGTGATCCGAAAGTACGGGCCGACGGTTTGCGACGGGATCGGAACCCGGTCGACTTTCTTCTTACTTTTTGTTTTCAAAGGGCGTCTCATCCCGTCCGCGCAGCACGATATCGAACCGGAATCCAAGCGCCCAGTTGGGCTGCGTCAGATCCATGTCGAACTTCGAAATCAGGCGCTGGCGGGCTTTCTCGTCCGGGATGGATTGGGAAATCGGATCGAACGGGAAAAGCGGATCGTCGGGGAAATACATCTGCGTGATCAGGCGCGTGGCAAACGCCGTCCCGAAGAGCGAAAAATGAATGTGCGCGGGCCGCCACGCATTCGGGTGATTGTTCCACGGATATGCGCCCGGCTTGATGGTGACGAAGCGGTAGTTGCCTTTGGCGTCCGTGACCGTGCGTCCCGCTCCCGTGAAATTCGGATCGAGCGGCGCGGGATGCTGGTCAACCTTATGCGCGTAGCGCCCGGCGGCGTTGCACTGCCAGATTTCGATCAGAGTGTTCGGCACGGCGCGCCCGTTGTCGTCGAGCACGCGGCCCGAGAGCGTGATGCGTTCGCCGATCGGCTCGCCCGCATGTTGCCGCGTGAGGTCGTTGTCGGTTTCGCCGATGTCGCCACAGCCGTACACCGGACCGGTCACTTCGGAAAGTGTGTGCGGCAATACGATCAGCGGCTTGCGCGGCGAGCGAAGCAGCGTCGCGCCATACGGCGGATACAAATAGGGCGGCTGGCTCTTCGGACTATGGCGGTGGTACGGCGCGACGCGATTTGAATCGTTCCCGTTTTTCCCTGCGCGGCCGGTCGATCGGGACGAACTACGCGTCATGCCGGAGCCTTCCTGAATCCTGTTGGGGGATGTCGCGAAGCAAAAAATTCCGCTCCGCCTCGCCGAAACGCATTATACACAACTCCGCAATCGCCCTAACTTCCGAGCGCTTTGCGCAATCTCTCGAATGTGGTTGAAAGCTCTTCGGGTTCGATGCGCGTTTCGCCCGCCACCGTCATGAAATTGGCGTCGCCCGCCCAGCGCGGCAGAATGTGCAGGTGGAGGTGACCCGTGACTCCCGCGCCCGCGGCGCGGCCCAGGTTGATGCCCAGGTTGTAACCTTCGGGATGATAGGTGTTGCCCATCGCCGCCTGCACGCGCTGCGCAATCCGCATCATTTCAGAGAGTGTCTCGGGTTCGGAGCCGGCCAGGTCGGCCACGTGGGCATACGGCACGATCATCACGTGCCCGCTCGTGTAGGGGTAACGGTTTAAAATGACGAAGTTTTTCGCGCCGCGCAGCACGATCAACATCTGCGCGTCGTCATTGGCGGCAAGCGCGTCGCAGAAGATGCAGGACTTGTCCTTCGAAGCGTCCGCGACGTAGCGGTAGCGCCACGGCGTCCAGACGTAATCCATCTCCCGCTCAGTCCTGCGCGCCGGACGCGGAGGAGGCCGGATTGTTGACGTAATCCTTCAGCTCTTTGCTGGGCTTGAAAAACGGAATCTTCTTCGGCGGCACTTCCACCTTCGCGCCCGTCTTCGGGTTTCGCCCCGTGCGCCCGCGGCGCTGCCGCGTGCGGAAACTGCCGAAGCCGCGAATCTCGATCTTGTCGTCGGCCTGCAGCGCCGTGATGATGCTTTCGAAGATGGTCTCGACGACCGCCTCCGATTCCTTGCGCGGCAGTTCGGTCACGCGCGTGACTTCCTCGACGAGATCCGCCTTCGTCAGCGTATGGTCCGTGGTCGCATGTTCTCCCGCAGCCTCTGGCATCGGTTCAGCGTCTCCTCTCGAGATCGTTCATTCTCATGGGCGTTTCCATGGGACATTGTGCGCGGGCCGGACTTCCGCACGCTTTGTGCATATCATCAAACAACTGCAAGGTAAACGCTTTTCCCGCCGGGAAGGTTTTCACAGTCCCCGCCTTCCGCGCGCGGTGTGTCCCTGCGACGTTCCGTTACGACGATTGCCGCTTGGCCATGATCGCGTCGCCGATCGTCGCTGTGGGCGACGACTTCGACGACCGGAACGACTGTAGCTCCTGCCGCTCGGCCTGTTTCTGCGCGGCGCGGTAGCTCAGGCTGATCTTGCGCTGCTCCGGTTCGAGCCGCAGGATTTTGAAATCGTATTCCTGCCCCGGCGTCAGCACGGAGTTGACCCGCGCGTCGCGCGAAGTCTTCACCTTGTCGCGCTCCCCCTTGGGCCGCCGTTCTTCGATTTCGGAGATGTGGCAGAGCCCTTCGATCCCCTCCGCCAGCTCGACGAACGCCCCGAAATCCGTCGTCCGCGCTACCTTGCCCTTGAGCACGTCGCCCAGCTTGTGCTCCGCGAACCAGTTCGCCCAAATGTCCTTCACCTGCTTGATCCCGAGCGACAGGCGCCGGTTCTGCGAATCTACCTTCAGCACTTTCGCTTCCACCGAGTCGCCCTTCTTGAATTTCTCGCTCGGATGCTTGATCCGCTCCGTCCAGCTCACGTCGCTGATGTGGATCAGCCCTTCCATGCCCTCTTCGAGCTCCACGAATGCGCCAAAATCCGCCAGGTTGCGGATTTTGCCGGTGACGATCGTGCCCACCGGATACTTTTGCGATGCCGCTTCCCACGGATCGGGCAGCGTCTGTTTCAGCCCCAGCGAAATCCGCCGCTGGTCCGGCTTGACCTCCAGCACCGCCACTTCCACCTCGTCGCCCGTCTTCACGATCTTCGACGGGTGCTTCACGTGCTTCGACCAGCTCATCTCGCTCACGTGCACTAGGCCTTCGACGCCCGCGTCGATCTGCACGAACGCGCCGTAGTCCGTCACGCCCACCACTTTCCCGCGCACCCGCGTCCCCGCCGGGAAGCGCTCCGGCACCGTCGCCCACGGATCGGGCAGCAGTTGCTTCCGCCCGAGCGAAATCCGCTGTTTGTCCTTATCGAATTTGAGAATTTGAACTTGAATCTCATCGCCGGACTTCACGATCGACGAAGGATGCGGCGCGCGTCCCCACACCAGGTCACTCACGTGCAGCAAACCGTCCATCCCGCCGAGATCGACGAACACTCCGTAATCCGTCACGTTCTTCACGTGGCCCGTCACCACCGCGCCTTCCACCAGCGTCCCGGCCAGCGCCTCGCGCATGGCCTTCTGCTCTTCCTCCAGGATCGCGCGATGGCTCACGACCACGTTGCCGCGCTTGCGGTTCAGCTTCAGGACGCGCACTTCGATTTGGCGGTCCTTCCAGCCTTCCAGGTCGTGTACTGGCCTCAACTCGATCTGCGAAGCGGGCAAAAACGCGCGCACGCCCACGTCGACTACCAGCCCGCCCTTGATCCGCTCCGTAATCTTTCCCTTGAGGTTCGTGTGCTCGCGGTAGGCCTTCTCGATCCGCTCCCAGACGCGCCTCCGGTGCGCACGCACGTACGACAGCAGGACGTATCCGTCCTTCCGTTCGTGCAGCCGCTCGACTTCGATCGTCTGCCCTTCGCCGAACTGAATTGGCTCGCCGGAATCGACGAATTCCTGCGCTGGCACCAGCCCTTCGAACTTTCCTCCCACGTCCACAACCACGCCCGCATCCGTAACCGCCAGCACGCGCCCGTCGAAAATCTCCCCTTCCGCCGCCGCTTCCGGCGCCGAGAACTGGTCGAGCAACTGGTCCATCGTCTCGGATGTTTCGGTGGCTTCCGCCTCGGCAGCCGCTGCTGCCGGAGCAGCCTCGACGGCCGGAGTCTCAGGCTCAGCGCTCGCCGCGGGCGCCGCGCTCGAATCGGAGTCCGCCGCAACCGGCGCTATTTCAGCCGGAGCCGCTTCGATCGGCTCGTGCGCGCGTGCCACGGCCGTGGCGGCGCCTGCCGCTGCGGATGCCGCGGGCAAATTGTCAGTCGCAGTTTCGCTCGACGGAGCGTCGATAGCAGACGGTTGTAGGTTGTTGTCGTGTTCGGGTGACATACGATGCGGCCTCCGTGCGGATTCCTGCCCTGTTTGCCGAGGGCTCGGCCTCGGTCATTCCACCCTACCGGGGGCTAGAGCAAAGAAGGGGATAGAGCGCCCGCGCTCAGCGCTGTACCGCAGAAATCATACGCGCCCGCTTTGCGCATTGTCAACAAAACCGACTGCCTGCTTGGGATTACTCGCGTATTACCTTCGCCCGTGCCCGCCATTGCCCGGCCCGGGGGATATGGTAGAGTTTCGATCCGATGCGGATCTTCGTTTTGGGAGCGGGCGGCACGGGCTCCCTTCTGGCGCAACTCCTCGAGCGGCAGGGGCATACCGTCTGGTGCGGCGATCGCGATGTCGAGCGCGCGGCACGCTTCCTCGGCAAAAAGAGCAAAATCGAAATCGTCGAGGCCAACGCGCGGAATCTCTGGTCCGTCGTACGCGCCGCCCGCGGGGCCAACCTGATCGTCAACGCTTCGCCCGCGGTCTTCAATAAAATCATTTTGCGGGCGGCTCTGCGTCTGCGCTCGCACTATCTCGATTTGAACTCGCACCTCACGCACAACCCCTTCAAGCCCGAGCAATTCCGCTTTCACGAGCGCTTCATCGCCAAGAATCGCGTGGCCCTGATTTGCACCGGCGCCGCTCCCGGCCTGACGAACCTGCTTGCCCAGCGCGGCTCGGAAATGCTCGACTCGGTCGAATCCATCCATGTTCGCCTCTACGAAAGCACCGAGAGCAAGGACCCGATCTCCACATGGTCCGCGGATGTCGCCTACGACGAGGCGATCTCCCGCCCGCGCATCTATCGCAACGGAAAATTCTCGCTCGCCCGCCGCTTCGACGAGCGCGAACTTTTCCGTTTTCCTCCTCCGATCGGCGAGACGCCCGTCTATCTCGCCGCGCAGGACGAAGTCTGCATGTTGCCGTACATCATCAAGCTGCGCGATGTCGACGCCAAGATCGGCGGAAACGACTTCGAGCGCCTGCGCCGCTGGTATCGCCAGGGACGCCTGAACCGCTCGGGCGGAATTGTCCGCAAGCGGTTTCCGCACACGCTCACGCCGCGCCGCGTCGCGAAACTGATCCGCCAGGGCAAGCTCGAAAATGCGCGCTTTGCCGCCGCCGTCCTCCTGCGTGGCATGAAGGACGATCACCCGTACCTCATTCGCTGGGACGTCAGTTTCCCGACGCTCTATCAGATTCGCCAGCGCGGCCTGATCTCCACGCCCATTTCGTACGCCACCGCTCATCTTGCCGCGATTTTCATCAAGCATTTCCCGCGCGATTCCGCCGGAGTCATCGGTCCCGCCACGCTGCCCGCCGACATCCGCCGGGACGTCCTCGCCGACGCTCGCTCCCGCGATTTCCGCATCACCGTGAAAACCACGCGCCTCAAGAAACTCGAAGACGACGAGTTCTAGCCCTTGCAAGAAATGTTGGTTCCATGGCGGGCAGTTAGTGCCTGCAATACGCTGCCAGCTCAACCGGGCAGGTGAGTACTAGTAACGGAAAACGCCCTAGTGGCAATTTCGTTGTGTCGAGAGCATGGGAAGCGTACGATGCGCGAGTTCGAGTTCCAAATCGGGAATCCCCGTCAAAATCTACACTGACCAGAGAGTCAGAACGGAAATTCCGACTCGGATCAAATCCAGATCTTGGGAACAACCGTGAAAAAATGGAAATTTGTTTATTCATTGCCCGGACACAACATGTACTTGCGCGAGCAGGAGATCGCGGCCAAAGCCGCAGCGGACCGTCTCGGGGTGGAGTTGCAAGTCGTCAACGCGGAGATGGATGCAGTCGGTCAGAGCCAGCAATTGCTGGGATTCGTGCAATCACGAGCCGAACTGCGGCCCGACGCCATCCTCGTCGAGCCGGTCAGCGCCACGGGATTTCCGAGCGTCGCCGAAGCGGCGGTTGCCGCGGGAATCGGGTGGGTGGTGAATAATGCGCAGGTGGATTATCTCGGAGCGCTCCGGAAAAACGCGAAGGTTCCGGTGTTCCTCGTGTCGCAGGACCACGTGGAAGTGGGGCGCATTCAAGGGCGGCAGATCGGCGCGATATTGCCGGAAGGGGGTTCCGTTCTCTACCTGCGCGGGCCGGCGATGAATTCGCTGGCGTCGAGGCGATTTGAGGGGCTCGAAAGCGCCAAACCCAAGAATATCGAATTGAAGATTGTGAAGGTCCAGTCGACGGCGGATAGCTCGTACCACGCGGTCTGTTCCTGGCTGAGTTTTGCGACGATACGGCCCGAGGGAACGCAGATGATCGTGTCGCAAAATGCAGACTTCATTTTTGGGGCAAAGAAGGCGTTTGAGACAAATACGGCCCAACCGGAACGCGCGAAATGGCTCGCGATCCCGTGCGCCGGCGCGGGCGTTCCAAGCCAGGTCAAGCCGCTGGTCGATCAAGGAACATTTTGCGCCGCCGTGGCAACTCCCCTGACGATGAATCGGGCGCTGGAAATGCTGGTGCGAGCGTTGAAGGATGGCACGCAGCCGCAGGAAAAGACTTATGTCGAAGCGCAGTCGTATCCGACCCTGGAAGAACTCTCAAAGCGACGCAGCGGAGCAAAAACGTAGTCGTCTGGTGGCGATCTGAACATCGTCCGCGGTGATGCCAGCCCTCAGCGGAACCAGCCTGAATCGGCGCCGGCTTTGCGGCCTTCGTCGGCGAGCTCGTCCAACTGTTTCTCCAGACCCTGCTTGCGGTCCTCGAGGTCCTTCACTTCCGCGTTTCGGTCGTGGATGATGATGACGCTTTGCATGGCGCCGCTCGAGGGATCCATCTGGACGGCCCCTGACTTGGCGATGTCTTCCTTCACTTTGGCGATCTGCTGATCGATCGCGGCCATCTGATTCTTGATGTCTTGCGCCCTCCCGCGCCAATACGCCTCGTCTTTTCCACCGGAGGACGGAGCGCCGTTTCCGTGCGGGCCTGCGCTCGAATTCCTGTTATCCGCGGAGCCGCCGCCGGAAGAGCCGTCCCCGACCACGGAAATCGTCCCGCCGACGCTCGATATATCGCTGTCGGTGAACACATGCTTCGATTTCGGTTTGTCTTTCTGGGCGGTCGCCTTGCGCGCCGCGTCGGCAAGCGATTCCTGCTCATCCCCGGGAACTGTTTGTAAAGCCGCACCCGATTGTGACGCCGTATCGGGTTGGTTCTGCGCGGGCGTTTGAGACTGCGCCGCCGGTGCGGAGTCCGACTGCGCCATAGCCGGAGCCGTCGGCCAGAGTACGAGGAGCAGCACGGCCAGCAGAGGGAGCGCCAGTCCGCAGCAGGCCCTGCTCAAAATGATGGACGTGAGTTGCGCGTTCTCTCGGCAGCTTCTCATCGGTGATCTCCCGTCAGCAGTAGACATTAAGGGAACGGTATCTGGGCTAGATGTCGTGGTCAACGACGCCGCCACGCCGCGTTCCGCAAGCGAAACCTGTCCGCCCGGACAGGCCGAATGTCAAGCTTGCTATGCCGGCCATTCGGCAGATACAGTTTTCCTCAGCACGCGGGATCAGCTCGATGCTGACGAGGCACGAAAGAGGGCGAATAAGAAGCGACGGGGTTTCGTTAGTGTCCCGTTTAGCACAGTTTTCACTCCGGCAAGCCTGATAACGTGCAGGGGCTCAGTTTTCTCCCAAGAAATTCTGGCCCCACTATGAAGAAAATCAACGCCTCCGCATTTAACGCTCAAGCTTTTCTGGATTCAACCGGTGTCGCCCGCAAGGTTGTGGAGTATCAGAGAAAAGCGGCCATCTTCGCGCAAGGTGATTCCTCCGCGCACGTAATGTATATCCGAAAAGGAGGTGTGAAGCTCTCTGTGGTCAACGAAGTCGGCAAGGAAGCCGTTGTCGCAATGCTGGGACCGGGCGATTTTTTCGGTGAAGGATGCTTGGCGGGACAAAAGATCTGCATTGGAACGGCCACGGCAATTACGCCTACCACCGTGCTCGCCATTGAAAAAACCGAAATGGAGCGAGTCCTCCACCGGGAACACGCATTTTCCGATCGTTTCATCAAGTACATGCTTTCGAGGAACATTCGAGTTGAGGAGGACCTGATCGATCAGCTTTTCAACTCGACCGAGAAAAGGCTCGCTCGTACTCTTCTACTGCTTGCCAGGTATGGGAAGACCGAGCAGCCTCAAAAAGTTCTGGCTAAGATATCGCAAGAAACGTTGGCGGAAATGATTGGCACGACGCGCTCACGAGTGAATCTCTTCATGAATAAATTCAAGAAGCTTGGCTTCATTCACACAAATGGCGGGCTCCACGTTAACAATTCACTTCTGAGCGTTGTGCTGCACGACTAATCAATGCTTCTAGCTGTCAGCGCCCGCAGGCTTGTGGACTTCGTTTAAGCGCCGCCCTCACCGCAAAGCCGTCAATACATGAGGTGTCTGAAACAGTACAGACGCGTCCAACTACTATGTCTACGATATACGCTGCGGGAGGGGTAAGAATGTCTCAACAGTGGATCGTGAAGAAAAATCCCGAATGGATACGGGTGGTTGTTTATTCTGTCATCGGTATGGCCATCGTGATGGGCATAATTACATTCGCGGCACTTTCGACGGCGAAATGACTCCCCGGCCCGGCTGTCGCTCATAGGCCCAGCCCTCGTAACTTTCAATCAGTTTCTCCATGGCTGCGGAGGCCCGCACGGACGTGTGCGCAAGAGAACAGACATAAATCTTCCCAGGCTCTTAGGATGGAATTGAAGGGCGGAGCTGCAACGTGACTTCCAGGGCGCAATTGGCTTGCTCGATTCTTAGCTGTCTTATGGCTGCGGTCTGCGTTTCCGCCCAGACACAGACCACGGTTTCAACTAGCGATGCGATCATTGCTCGGATGGCGCAGGCGCAGGCCGAAAACCGTACTCACTCTCTTCCATACATCGTCACACGCGACTACAAACTTTTTGAGGGAGACAATCGTATTCAGGCCAAGTCCCGCGTGATCGCTCAGATAACGGTCGTGCCCCCCGACTCCAAGAATTACGCCATCGAAAATCCTAACGGATCGCTGCTGGGAGAGAAAATCGTCCGCAAAATACTGGACGGTGAGGTGGCTTTTGCAAAGGATTCCGGCTCGACGGATATCACGCGCGAAAATTATGATTTCCGGCTCGTTCGTGAGGATGCGCTGGACGGCCAACGCTGCTATGTGCTCGAGTTACTTCCCAAGCGAAAATCCAAGAACCTGCTTCGCGGTACGATTTGGGTGGATGCCAACACCTATCTGCCTCACCGCGTCGAGGGCGAGCCTGCAAAGACTCCCTCCTGGTGGCTGACGAACGTTCGCATTGTCGTGCTCTATGGCTACGCCGGCCCGATGTGGCTGCAGACGTATTCGGAAGCTACCGCCAACGTTCGAATTATCGGCCGATCCACCATGATTTGGCAGGACGTGAAATATCAAATCGGCGACCTCGCTCCCGGTGCTTCATTTGCACAGACCATGGCTCCGATCGCGGAGATGACCATCAAGTGACCACGGCGATTTGGCATCAGCACGCCATCGTATTCCGGAGCGAGCGGAAGTCCCCGTACGATGCGCTGCGCGCGATACCTCATATCATCGAAGCGTGAGTCGAGACGGAGAGGAAACACATGGGGCTTGAAAAACTGAAGGGCCGTGGACGCCTGGTGCCAACGCTGGCGACGGGTATCGAATATCAGGTTGATTATGAACTCCATTTTCCTACTCTTGATCGAGCGCCCGGCAGGCGCCTGACACCCAATCACACGGGCTCCTCGAAATGTCGTGTACGCTCTGCCCATCAGCACCGGATTCCAGATGGGCGCTATTTCCTCCATGTCGATGTGGGTCAAATTCATCAACTCAAGTCCATTGATGGCAAGTGGCACTACCTCGCAACTCGCTAATCGGAAACTGGCCCATCGCCCCGCCCGCCGCTCGTTTGACCGCGCAAAGCGTCGACCGCTATAATTGTGTGATCCGCCCGGCAGCATTTGCGCGCTGGGCGCGGCCCCGGCGGGTAGCACGCCCTCCCGGCTAAGGTTTCCCCGAAGAGGAAACTCCGAACAGGAATTCAGGAGCACTCATGATTAAGGCAACACTTTTGCGCGCAGGGATGATCATCAAGCATGACGGCGATCTCTACTCGATCTATAGCGTGGACCATCGCACGCCCGGCAATAAGCGCGCCGCCATGGCGACCAAGATGCGCAACCTGCGCAACGGCTCCATGATCGACCATCGGTTCCGCGCCGAGGAATTTCTCGACAAAGTTACGGTCGATGAGATCGAGTTCGAATACCTCTATAGCGACGGCGAAGGCCACCACTTCATGAACACCGAGAACTACGAGCAGTTGCAGCTGCAGAACGACATCGTCGGCGACACCAAGGACTACCTGATTCCGAACACGCCTGTGAAGATCGAGTATTACGACGGCAAGCCCATCGGCGTGCTGATTCCCGACACGATGGACCTCGTGGTTGTCGAAACGGAGCCTAGCATTCAGAAAGCCACCGCCAGCGCCGTCATGAAGCCCGCGAAGCTCGAGACCGGCCTCGTCATCAACGTTCCGCCCTTCGTCGGCACCGGCGACAAAGTCAAAGTCGACACGACCGAAGGCCGCTACATCCAACGGGTTCAGTAGCGCCATAATGTAGCTCGCCTCTTCAGAGGCGAGGCTCTTCGATCTCTTCACATGGCGCGTTGCCAGGGTTGGCGTATCCTTTCCGCAGACTCCATGAACGCCCGCTCAGGCTCGCGCTCTTCTGGCATGGCCTCGATTCTCGCGGCCGTGCTTTTTGCGGGAGCGACCTCGATCGCGCCCGCGGCCACTGCGCAGCAGGCCGCCGACTCCGCCGCTCCTGCAAGCCAGAATGAAAGGCCTCTGCCCGATATTCCCACGCTGCTTCGCGACATCGGCAAGAATCAGGGCGCGCTCGAAGACCTCCGCAAGCTTTACACCTGCCACCTCTCCGAGGAAGAAGACAAGATGGATTCCGGCGGCCAGGTGAAATTCCGCATTGTGAAGGATTACGACGTCTTCTACATCGGCGATGAGCAGGTCCTGCACCTGCTCGCGAAAGACGGCAAGCCCCTCGACCCTAGTGAGAAGAAAACGGAAGACGATCGCTTCAACAAGCGCTTCGACGACCTCAATAAAAAGCAGGCCGAGCTAGCCAGCGATCCTAAAAAGCAGGCCAAGAAAGAAGAGCAGGACGAAGCGCAGATTTCGGACTTCCTGCGCGCCGAGCGCTTCACGAATCCGCGCCGCGAAACCTTTCGCGGAGAGCAGGTGATCGCCTTCGATTTCACGGGCAATCCGGATTACAAGCCCAAGAAAGAGATCGACCGCATCATCCAGAAACTTTCCGGCGTGATGTGGGTGGACGAGCAGGCGCGCGAAATCGCGCGGCTCGAGGCGCGTTTCGACGAGTCGGTGAAAGTCGGCGGAGGCCTGCTCGCCTCGCTGCAGAAGGGCTCGAACTTCGTCTTCGAGCAGGAGAAAATCAACGGTGAAGTCTGGCTGCCGTCCTACGCCGAAGTGCACGCCGCCGGGCGCATCGTTTTCGTGAAGCTGAAGCAGAACGCCATCGACCGCTACACCGACTACAAGAAGTTCCGCTCCGGCGCCACGCTCGGCCCCGTCGTCCCCAACTGACGAAGACCAACCTTGCGGTACAATCCGCTGGAAGAATGGACAATAAAGCCACAACGATCGAGTACACATCGACGCGAAAAGATTTGGGAGTTCTTTATTCCTACCTGCTCAAACACTCGTTCAAGATGCGATGTCTCATCCTTGCACTCGTGATTTTGCCTGGGGGAGTGCCCGTCCTACTCGAATTGCTCTCGGGTCAAAGAGTGCCGCTGCAGAACTGGATCATCGGGCTCATTGTCGGGGTCGCGATCTACTTCGCCTACCCTTGGTATTTCAGACGCACAGCCAAGAAGGACAAGCGCACGCTTTCAATTTCGCCCGTTGGGATTACGACGCAGGTCGGATCAAAGCACGGGGAGATCGCGTGGTCGCAAGTGGAAAATCTCTGGGTCACCCAGGAATACGTTTTCATAGTTCGCGGCAACCTAAATGCCTTTGTGATTCCTAAACGAGCGTTCCGGGACGATGAAGAACGAATAGCATTTATCAGACTGTCGCAGGAATACTGGGGCCACTCGAAATGAGCGCCCTATCGTTTGTGAGTGTCGCTAACGGGCCGCGGAAGATTTCGCGCCGAAGACGCGCTTGAAAATCGCGTCGACGGCGCGCAACTGCCGCTGTAGATCAAACGTGTGCGCCAGCGTTTTTTCGTCGAGGAATTTGCGGATGTTCGGGTCGGCGGCGACTCGGTCCTTGAAACTCGTCTCCAACTCCCACGCGGCCATGGCGTGGCCCTGCACCCACTTGTAGGAGTCCTCGCGCGGCGCGCCATGCTCCACGAGATCCTGCAAGAGCTGCCCTGAGAAAATCAGGCCTTGCGTCGCGTCCAAATTGCGTTTCATGCGCTCCGGAAACACTTTCATGTTCGCGACGATTTCCGCCGTGCGGTGCAGCATGTAATCCGCCAGAATCGTCGAATCGGGGAGGATCACCCGCTCGACCGAGCTGTGCGAGATGTCGCGCTCGTGCCACAGCGCGATATTCTCCATCGCGGCGATGGAGTTCGCGCGGACCACGCGCGCGAGCCCGCAAATCTGCTCGCTCGACACCGGATTGCGCTTGTGCGGCATCGCCGAGCTGCCGCGCTGCTCGCCGCCAAACGGCTCCTCGACTTCGCGGACCTCGGTGCGCTGCAGGTGGCGAATTTCGAGCGCGACGCGCTCGAGCGAGGCGGCCACGATCGCAAGCGCCGAGATGTATTGCGCGTGGCGGTCGCGCTCGATCACTTGCGAAGTGATGGGCGCTGTCGCAAGGCCCAGGCGCTGGCAGATTTTGTGTTCGATTTCCGGGCCGAGGTGCGTGCAGGTGCCGACCGCGCCGGAGATTTTTCCCACAGCCATTTCGCGCGCAGAGGCCGCGAAACGCTCGGCGTCGCGGCGGTTCTCGGCGTACCAGTTCGCGATCTTCAGGCCAAAGGTGATCGGCTCGGCGTGAATGCCGTGCGTGCGGCCGATTTCGGGCGTGTCCTTGAATTCCCACGCGCGCTTTTCGAGCACCTCGCCGAAATGCGCGATGCCTTTTTCGATCAGCTTCGAAGCGTCGCGGACCAGCAGCGCCTGCGCCGTGTCCACCACGTCGTTCGATGTAAGGCCGTAGTGCAGCCAGCGCGCCGCCTCGGGATCGCCCACGGTTTCCTGTACGGCGATGGTGAACGCGATCACGTCGTGCCGGACTTTCGCTTCGATTTCGTTGATGCGCGCGACGTTGATGCGCGCGCGTTCGCGGAGCTTCGCGGCGGCCTCGCGCGGCACGATGCCCGCTTCGGCGAGCGTTTCCGTGGCGGCCAGCTCGACCTCGAGCCACTTCTGGAATTTATTCTCCTCGCTCCAGACGCGGCCCATCTCCGAATGCGTGTACCGTGCGATCAAATTCTACTCCCTGAGTTCAGGCTGATGGCGGGGAAACTCCCTGCTCCATCATACCCGAAAAGTGGACGCGCCAATCCCGTGTGCTGGATGGGTAGTATCGGGTCAAGGAAGGTTGCCGGGCGCAGCGTGCTGCGCTCCTACTGGAAAACCTTGCGACGCGGTGTGCCGACGGTCTCCTGTCGCGGCTTAAGCCGCGACCTACACATGCACAGACAGGATTGTCTGTGCCACTGGAACCGAGACCCGCTATGAAGGCGAAGGCAGATCCCTCGTCGCCTGCTAGAAGCTGGCGAACTCGCGCCTTTCCTTCGTCAGGGCAGGCCCTTCGTCCCTCTGGGCAAACATGATGACAACAAAAGGCTGTCACGTCCGACCTCCGCACAAGTTGCCATGAGGCTCCGCGATTAAGATCGGCTGAGGTTGAAGATTCTGCAGTCAAGTGGCACAGACAATCCTGTCTGTGCTCTTATCGCTTCTGCGAATTCTGATAAGCGCTGGACCATCGCCAGTCCTCGGGCCTCTCAACCAAGCCGGCCGTGACCGGGTTTTGCTCGATGTATTGCCTGATCTGCACGAACTCGACTTCGTTTCGCACCCAATGATCGAACGACTCGTCTTGCCAGAAAGGCTTGCCGGTCCGGTGAAGGGTCTGATTCGCTTGGCGGGCAGTGACTCCCTTGATTGACCTCGTAATCCTGCGCAATTCGACTTTGGGTGTCAAAAGCAGGTGGACATGGTTTGCCATTACGACATAGGCGTGCAGGTCGTAACGATCGAATTGCGCTGAGCCGCTTTGGAGGGCACCGACAATGAACTCAGCGATTTGAGGATTCTTAAGCCAATGAGGGCCAGAATCGGCGCTGTCGAGTATCGCGTCAGTCTTGCGGAATTCTTCGTCGGCTGACGTCGCGACGGGTTTGACCGGTGGACGTTCCTGTCGTTTTGAGAGCGAGCCATAAAGTCTCCATGTTATGAAAATTGCTTTTTCATCTGGAAGCCAATGCGGAAGATTTCTGCGGTAGAAAGCCACGCTGAACAATTAACACGCGAGACGGGATTGGGCAATGACTGCGCACAGACAAGATTGTCTGTGCCACTGAAACCAAGAGCAAGTGCCATGCAACAGGCTAAGTCATGCGCGGGGCGGGGGCCGGCGCGGGCGCGGCGGAGCCGTCGGAGGCTTTGGCGGCGATGTCGCCGGTGATGATGGCGTTGCGGAATTGCGAGAAGAGGTCGGTGAGCGCGTTGGGAGTGTGCGGCATCATGATGGTGTTGCTGCGATTCGTGCCGGCGACTTCCTTGAGCGTGTCGAAATATTGCGTGAGGAGAACCATGGCCATGGCGTCCTTGGGAGTAGTGCCCTCGACGGACGCGGAGAATTTTTCAACCGAATCGCGCAGGCCTTCGACGATGGCCTTGCGCTGATTGGCGATACCCTCCCCTTGAAGACGTTTCGATTCGGCTTCCGCTTCGGCTTTTTTCACGAGCAGCATCTTTTCGGTTTCGGCGCGCGAGACGGTGGCTTCGCGTTCGCGTTGGGCGGCGTTGATGTCGTTCATCGCGGCTTTCACTTTTTCATCGGGCACGAGGTCGGTGATGAGCGATTTCACGATCGAATAACCGAACTCGCTCATCGATGCGTCCAGATTATTCTTCACGTCGATGGCGATCTGGGCCTGCTGGTCGAAGGTTTCGTCGAGCGTAAGCTTGGGGACGTGGCCGAGGATCACGTTGTAAACGAACGACTCGATCTGCTTGACAGGGTCGGAGAGCTTGTAGAACGCGTCGTAGACCTTGTCCGGCATGACTTTGTACTGCACGGCGATGGGAATCTGGACGAAAACATTGTCCTTGGTCTTCGTTTCGACCTTCACGTCGAGCTGCTGGACCTGCAGCGTGAGATTGGCGACCACGGTGTCGATGTACGGAACCTTGAAGTTCAAGCCGGGCGAGGCGATGCGCGAAAATTTCCCGAGCCGCTGGACGATGCCCGCGTGCGCCGTATCGATCGTGAAAAACGAGCCGAAAAAGACGGACAGCGCGAAGAGAATCGCAATCCCTGCCACGATCAGGATGATGATGGTCGTCGGTTCCATGCGCGGTCTCCTTGGGTTACGTGGAAGATATACCATTACCGATATCAAGGAGTAAGCGGTTTGTTGGAGCCGCAACAGCTCACCGCAGAGATTGCAGAGAGGGCAAGCGGGCGATTACAGCTCGAAGGGGCCGAGGGGGATGCGCTGGGAGGCGATGTGGAGCGAGCCGCGGAAGGCGAAGTCGACGGGGCGTCTCACGAGAGCCTGTTCGGCGCAGATTTGCGCGATGTCCGGCGTGTTGTTCTGCTCGGAGAGATGCGCGAGGACGAGATGGCGCGCGCGGGCGTCGAAGACGTCCGAGTCGGCAAGAAATTCGCTGACGACATCGTTCGATAGATGCCCGGTGCGGCTCATCACGCGCTGTTTGACGTGCCACGGATACGGCCCGACCTTGAGCATTTCGAGATCGTGATTCGATTCCAGGATCAGGAAATCGGCTTCGCGCAGGTGGTGCTTCACCATCTCGGGCATATAGCCGAGGTCGGTGACGATCGCGACCTTCGTGCCGTTCGTGCGGAAGGCGTAGCCGACGGGATCGGCGGCGTCGTGCGGGATCGCGAAGGGATTGATCTCGATGTCGCCGATTTCGAAGCGCTCGCCCGCGCGGATGTATTCGACGCGCTCGATTGTGGCCTTCTTGCCAGGCTTTTCGGGGTCCTCTGTGTACATTTTCACGATTTCGCGGTGCGTCGGCTCGGTGAGGTACGCGGGGCAGTTCCACTCGCGCGCCAATTGGGCGAGCCCGGTCGAATGGTCGGTGTGCTCGTGGGTGACGAGAATCGCGTCCACGCGCTCGGGACGCGCGCGGCCGAGGGCGTCGAACCGGCGGAAAATCTCCTTGCGGCCAAGGCCTGCGTCAACGAGGAGTGTCGTGCGCTCGGTTTCGAGCAACGTCGCGTTGCCCGTGCTGCCGGAGGCGAGAATCGATATGCGGAACGAGATGCGAATTGTCTCCGGGACGGAATGATGGCAAAGCGGAGCGGCGGCGTCAAAGGAAAAAGGAAGCCACGGAGACACAGAGGCACAGAGAGGAGGAGGCAGGGAGGCACGGAAAGGGCAGAACTAAGACAAAGAAACAACAGACGCCCCGCGGCAGGTCTATTCGATGGGGTCGGAGTCGATGCCTATGTTCGTTTCGCCGGCGGCTTTCTTTTCGTTGTACTTCTTCACCCAGGCGGCGAAGCTTTTTCCGGCGGCGGTGTCGCGTCCGGTGAAGACAAGCGCGGCGATGTCGCTGTAGGGCACGGAGAGTTTGCCGGGCTGACCCGGTTGCTGGTCCTTGGGCATCACGCGAACCAGGCAATCCGAAAGCCGCGGGCCGCTCATCTTGCGGTCGAAGATGTAGCCTTCGATGGTGCGGCCGTCTTTGAGCGTGAGGGTCACGTCGCCACGATAGTCGAACGCCTTTTCGAGCGCGGCGCGAATTTCCGGCTCGGTGGCCGTCGAAGGAATCCAGCCTTCAAGATTCTCGTGGACGACGCCGAGGCGCTCTTCGGCGGAGCCTTGCGCGGATGTGATGTCAGTGTCGGACATGTGATGATCGGAAGGCGCTACGCCTTGGGCGTCATGATCTGCACGAGCTGGCCGGAAGATTTCTCCGGGGCGCTCGGTGCGCCGCCCATCGCGTCGGGATCTTTGTATTTGTTGAACAGCGTGGCGCGCACGGTGGCGAGGAATCCCCCCACCGAGCTGAACGTGTCGTTGACGGCGCTGGCCTCATAGCCGCTGTGGACCATGCAGTTGGCGCACTTGGGATTGCCGCTCTCGGTGCCGTAGCGGTCCCACTCGGTTTCGCGGATCAGCTCGTCGAACGTGTCGGCGTAGCCGTCCTGTAAAAGGTAGCAGGGTTTCTGCCAGCCGAAGATGTTGTACGTGGGCATGCCCCAGGGCGTGCATTTGTAATTCCGCTTGCCCATCAGGAATTCGAGGAACAAGGGGCTCAGGTTGAAGCGCCACTTTTCGGAGCGATTGCTCAGAATCTGGCGGAAGAGATTGCGCGTCTTCTTGCGGCTGAGGAAATGCTGCTGGTCCGGAGCTTTGTCGTAGGTATAGCCGGGCGAAAGCATCATGCCCTCGACGCCGATCTCCATCATGTCGTCGAAGAATTGGCGGACGCTCTGCGGATTCGTGCCCTCGAAGAGCGTGGTATTCGTTGTGACGCGGAAGCCGCGCTGGAGCGCCAGGCGAATTCCCGCGACCGCCTTGTCGTACGTGCCTTCGCGGCAGACCGAAAAATCGTGATGTTCGCGCTGGCCGTCCATGTGAACCGAAAACGAAAGATATTTGCTGGGAGTGAACTCGTCGAGGCGCTGGGTGAGCAAGAGCGCGTTGGTGCATAGGTAGATGTATTTCTTGCGCGCGACGAGGCCGTTCACGATTTCGGCGATCTGCGGGTGCAGCAACGGTTCGCCGCCCGGAATGCTCACGACCGGCGCGCCGCATTCATCGACCGCGCGGAAGCACTCCTCGGGGGTCAAATTCTTCTTGAGGACGTGCGCGGGATACTGAATCTTGCCGCAGCCGGCGCAGGCGAGGTTACAGCGGAGCAGCGGCTCGAGCATCAGGACGAGCGGATACTGCTTCCGCCCCTTCAGCTTCTGGCGGACGACGTACGACGACACCGCCCACATCTGCGAAATTGGTCCTGGAACGCCCATCGAACTCCTCGCGCGCTGCCACGGCACCGCGCGGAAACTATCGTGAAGTCCTTATCATACCGGGTTCGATGCCTCGTGTGAACCAAGGGTTTCGGCGCTGCGTGCCTAAAGGTGCCCGCAGGAGCGTTGCTCACTTAGCTCTATTCGAGCGCGAAAACTGCATAGACTGTGACGTCGCGCCGGACCTTTTGAGGAAAAAGCTTCAGGCTCGGGACAACGGTTGATTCAACCGTGACCGTCTGCTGGAAGTTCCCGTTGGCGCTCAGCCAAGGCATACTGCCCGGCTGAGCATTACTCACGAAAAGAAGTTGTCCCACTTTGCCGCCGAACTGTTGCGCCATCTGTTCGGCGAGGCCACGGGCCTTGGATAGCGCCGCCGTCTGAGCTTTGGCGTCGAGGACATCCGGATCGGCGACAACCCAATAGACACTCTTGATTTCGGCTCCGGCCGCCACCGCGCGATCAACCGCATTTTGGGCCTGAGTCGGCGGAATGCGTAACAACCAGGTTTGCTCGGCCTCAAACTGCTTTTCCTTGCGTTCCTCGTCCGTCATGTCCCGTTCCGACGTATCCACTAGCCCTAAGCGTATGTCCGAAGTTTCTATGCTGTCCTGCTTCACCCCCGCCGCAACAAGCGCATCGATAATTTTCGAGGCGGTCTGCGTGTTGTCGTCATACGTTGCTTCCCGCGTTTTGCCGTAGCTATCGTAGCCGAGGCTGACCAGGGCGATTTCCGGCTCGGCTATAACGGTTGCGGTCGCGCTGACGGCGATAGTTCGATTATCCCGAGTGATCTGGATCCCCTGTGCCGACGTGATAGGGCCGGCAGTTAGAAGAAACATCGCTGCGATAGTTGAAGAAAGTGCCTTCATATTCCGCCTCCTTGAACCGCAGAGACAGTATCATATTCATTAGTAGCCGAATGTTTTAGCTATTCCTAGTGAGGTCCGTACACACTTAGAAAGCGAGATGTTCCCGGGTTAGATCGAAGCCGTTGAGGTTGCCGACAACGCTTGCAGCGACGCGGCCGGGGGCGAAGAATTCGCGCGCGATCTGCTGGACGTCTTCAGCGGTGACGGCCTCGAGCATGGCGATCAGCTCCGGCACGGTGAAGTGGCGGCCGAAATACATGTGATAGCGCGCAAGGCTATTCATTCGCGAGCCGGAGCCTTCGAGCGCGAGAAGCGTCGCGCCCTTGAGGTGATCCTTGGCGCGGCGAAGCTCTTCGGCGTCGAGCGGCTCGTCCTTGAGGCTGCGGAATTCGTCGAGCACGGAGCGGACAAGTTGCTCGGCGGTTTCAAGCGACGTGCCGGCATAGACCGAGAGCGCGCCTGCGTCGCGATAGGAGTGCATCTCGCTGAAGATCGCGTAGGCGAGGCCCTGCTTTTCGCGGATGTTTTGAAACAGCCGTGACGACATGCCTCCGCCGAGAATATTGTTCATCACGGAAACGGCGAAGCGGCGGCGATCGGCGAGCGGCAGCGCCGGAACGCCGAGGCAGATGTGCACCTGTTCGAGTTCGTGCTTGGTGCGCAGCGTGATGTGCGGCGCGGCCTGCGGCACAGGATCGGCGGGGCCGTCGTCGGACGGCGTGAGCTTCGCGAAACGCTCGGAAACGAGATCGACGAGCTGCGCGTGCGAAAGATGCCCCGCGGCGGTGATCACGAGATGATTCGGCGCGTACCATCGGCGAAACCATTCCTGCAGCGTGTCGCGCGTGAACGACGAAACCGTTTCGGGCGTGCCCAGGATCGGCCGTCCCAGCGCGTGCGGATTCCAGAAATTCTGCGTGAAAAGCTCGTGGACGAGGTCTTCGGGATTGTCCTGCGTCATGCGGATCTCTTCGAGGATCACGGACTGCTCGCGCGCGATGTCGTCTTCGGCGAATTTCGGCTCGAGGACCATGTCCGCGACCACGTCGAACGCTTTCGGCAGATGCTCGTCGAGGACGCGCGTGTTAAAGCAGACCATTTCCTTGGAGGTGAAGGCGTCCAGCATGCCGCCGACGCGGTCGACTTCGCGGGCGATGTCTTCCGCGGTGCGCCGCGCCGTGCCCTTGAACACCATGTGCTCGATGAAATGCGAGATGCCGTTCAGTTCGATCGGCTCGCGGCGCGATCCGGACCGCAGCCAGATGCCCACCGACACCGAGTGGACGTGCTCCATCGGCTCGGTGATGACCACGAGCCCGTTGGGCAGAGTTTCCTTTTGCACCGTGCTTGTTGTGTTCGCCATGTATGCTTCTATTTTTGCATGGCGTAGAGCGAATGTCATTTCGGTTCGGCCGGCGTTTCCTAAGCGCGTGCTATGATGAATGTAAGATGTCTCCGCAAGCCTCCAATACCGTTGTGAACCTGCTCGGGAAATCGGCGGAAGAGCTGCGCGCATTTTTGCAGGAGCTGGGCGAGCCGGCATATCGCGGCGCGCAGATCTATCACGCGCTGTACGCGGAGCGGCGATTTGATTTCGCGTCGATGACGAATCTTCCGGCGGCGTTGCGCGAGCGCCTCGCGCGCGAAGCTGCGATCGCGCTGCCGCGGATCGTGCGACGGCACCGGTCGACGGACGGTACGGTGCGCTACGTCCTTGCACTTGGTGAAGGCAAAGCCGCGAACATCGAAACCGTCTTCATGCCGGAAGAGAATCGGCAGACGATCTGCCTCTCGACGCAGGCGGGCTGCGCGGTGGATTGCAGGTTCTGCCTGACCGCGACGCTCGGGCTCGTGCGGAATCTGACAGCGGGCGAAATCGTGGGCCAGGTGCTCGTCGCGCTCGAGGACAATCGCGCGGCGCTCAAGCCCCAGACCAATATCGTGCTCATGGGACAGGGCGAGCCCCTGCTGAACTACGACGCGGTGATGGCGGCGCTGCGCATCCTGCTCGATCCGAACGGACTGGCGATTTCGCCGAAGCACGCGACGCTCTCGACGAGCGGGATCGTCCCCGGAATCGAGCGGCTGGCGCAGGAAAAAGTGCGGCCGAAGCTCGCGATTTCGCTGAATGCGTCGTCGGACGAGCAGCGCGACAAAATCATGCCGATCAACCGCAAGTATCCGCTCGAAAAGCTGCTCGACGCCTGCCGGAAATATCCGCTGCGTCCGTGGGAGTGGCTGACGTTCGAGTACGTGATGCTCGGCGAATTCAACGATTCGCCGGAGGACGCGCGGCGCGTCGTGCGGCTGCTGGCGCATTTGCGCGCGAAGGTGAATCTGATCCCCTGGAATCCGGGCGATTTGCCGTACGAGAAGCCGGACCCGGCGCGCGTCGAAGAATTCAGAAAAATTCTCGTGGACAAGGGCGTGCTCGTTTTCGTGCGCGATTCGCGCGGGCAGGACGTGATGGCCGCGTGCGGGCAACTCGCGCTCGCGGAATCGGCGGCGTCAACTTCGGCGTAAGTGTCCGCGCTTGCGGTCGTCCAACTACTCGACGCGGTGTCATCCCGAGGGCGGGTTCTGCCCGAGGGATCTCTCTTTCCGCGGGGCGCGTTGCCAGAATTAAGAGAGATTCCTCGGTCCACAGAAGCCGTGGTCCTCGGAATGACAACACTATCTTGAAAGGCGTCAGCGAATGCCGATGGCGGCCATGAGGCGGCCGGTGGTGCGTTCGCGGCGGTAGCTGAAGAAAAGATCGGTGCGGCAGGCGGTGCAAAAGCCCGAAGAGAAAATCCGCGCCGGCGGGACTCCCACATCGACGAGGATCGCGCGATTCGCGGCGATCAGATCGAGATGGGCGCGCAGCGGCGGTGGCTGGTGGCCGGGCGGCTTCATCGTGAGCCACGGCAGCCAGTTCGGATCGTTTTCGCCGGAGGCGAGCGCGTCGAACGGCCCATCGAACCACTCGCGCGCGTTCGGAAACTGCGCGTGAAATTCCGCGGCCACCTCGGGCCCGACCTCGTAGCAGCAGCGTCCGATGCCGGGGCCGAGCGCGGCGATCACGTCTTCGGGGCGCGTCCCAAACTCCATTTGCATGCGGCCGAGCGTCTTTGCGGCGATTCGTTTGAGCGTGCCGCGCCAGCCGGAATGAATCGCCGCGACGGCGCGCTGCTTCGTATCGGCGAGAAGAATTGGAATGCAGTCCGCGGTCTGGACGACCAGCAAAATTCCGGGCTCGCGGGTGAACAGAGCATCGCCTTGCGGGGCTTCTGCCTCAGGTGCGTCCACTCGATGCGCGACGTCGGAGTGAATCTGGCGCAGCGCGGCGACACGCATCTTGTCCGCGCGAATGGCGTGAAAGAATTTCTTGCGGTTCTCGAGCACGTGCGCGCGCGTATCCCATTCGGTGAAGCCGAGGTTCAACACTCCGCCGCCTGTCCCTGGTGCGAGCTTGCTTGCGCCGCCGGGGCGCGTGCTGAAGCCGTGGGCGATCCAGCCCAGCTGCGCGAGCGCCGGCGCTTCCAGGATTTGCAGGCCGCCCGCTCGGCGCAGATTCCAGTCGGCGCGCTTCGTGGCGAGTTTGCGCCTTGAGGGCTTCTTTTTTGCGATGGTCGTAGTCATGCTCGCAGCATCGTCATTATATAATCCCGTCTCCGTTCAAATCGCACGAGCAGACAAGGAACGATGATCGTCGGGTTGGGGCTGGACATTGCGGAAATCGACCGGATCGAGGCGGCCATCACGCGCCACGGCACGCCGTTCCTCGAGCGGCTGTTCACGCCCGCCGAAGTATCCTACTGCGAAAGCCACAAGAACCGCTTCGAGCGCTACGCCGCGCGATTTGCCGCGAAGGAAGCGGCGATGAAAGCGCTCGGGACCGGCTGGAGCCACGGCGTCCGCTGGCGCGACATCGAGGTGACGCGGGAGCCGAGCGGCAAACCCACGCTCTCTCTCGCGGGAGCGGCGCGCGAAATCGCCGAACGCCTCGGCGTGAAAAACATCTCGCTCTCGATCACCCACAGCGGGAACCTCGCGCTCGCCCAGGTGATTTTCGAGAGTTAGCGCGCACCAATTGAAGAGAGATTCCTCGCTCCGCTCGGAATGACAGAGTTTGGGACTTGGTCTGCAGCGGAGGCGACGCAAATTTCGCGCCACTCGTTCGCGGGGTGGCGGCCCTCGATTCGCGCCTTCAGGTAGTTTCCCGTCAGCGCTTCGGTCCAATCCTCTCCGCCACGGGCAAGTGTCAGCGCGCGGAGCGTGCGCCCTGCCTGCGAAGCGCGGAACGCAGCGGACTTTTTCTGCGCGAGGTTGCGGAGAGCCCGGGCGCGTTCGCGAATCGTCTGCGGAGGAACGGCATCGCCCAAGTCCGCAGCTTTCGTTCCCGGGCGCTCGGAAAAAGAGAACACGTGCAGATAGGTGAACGAAAGGCTCTCGATGAATTCCACGGTGGCGCGAAAATCGGCGTCCGTCTCGCCCGGGAAGCCGACGATCACGTCCGCGCCGATTGCGGCGTCGGGGAGCCGGCGGCGGATCAGATGGATTCGCTCGGCATAGTGCCCGGCGCGGTACCAGCGGTGCATCGCGCGCAGGATGCGATCGCAGCCGGATTGCAGAGGGATATGAAAATGCGGCGCGATGCGGTCGGACGATGCGACAAGCGCCACGAAATCTTCGGTGACATCCTGCGGCTCGATCGAGCTGAACCGAACCTGCTCGATCGCGCTTTCGTCCAGGATTCGCTGTACCACATCGGCAAGCCCGGCGCGCGGCGCTAAATCGCGGCCATAGCTTCCGAGATTGATCCCGCTCAGGACGATCTCTTTCGCTCCCGCGGCCACGAGCGCCGCCGCTTCCTGCACCACCGTATCTGGCGAAAGGCTGCGGCTGCGTCCACGCACAAACGGAATCACGCAATAGGAACAGCGATTGTGGCAGCCGTCCTGAATTTTCAGGATGGGGCGCGTGCGGTCACCCGTCATCAAAGTTGCGGGCGCGATCTGGACCGCAGTCTGCGCGAGGATGTCGCCGGTCAGAATTTTAGCGGGGCCTCGCGCGAGGGACATCGCGCCGTCTTCCAGCTGAGATACGGAGACGAAATCTCCGGTCGCGCCGCCGGAAGGAGCCACCAGCCCGAGAGCGATACCCGGAATTTGCGCCTGGTGCGAGTTCCCGACCACGAACGCGACGCCGCCCATCGCCGCGATTTCCTCGGGCGCGCGCTGGGCGTAGCAGCCGGTGACGACGATGCGCGCCGCCGGATTCGTGCGATGGATTTTTCGTACGGCTTCGCGTGCCTGAGAATCGGCTGCGGCCGTCACGGTGCAAGTATTCAGCACGACAATGTCGGCGACCGCATGCTCGCCGGACTGCGCGAGGCCGCTCGCGAGCAAGGCGCGGCGCAGGGCGGCGGCGTCCGCGTCCGTCGCGCGGCACCCAAAATTCTCGATGGAAAAAGTCGCCATGCGGTTTGGAATATCCCGAGAAACTCGGGAAAGATTATAGCAGCGAACGCGAGAACGCCCGTTTGCTGGCTATGGAACAGGGGATGCTACTCGTGGCCGGGACTATGCTTAGGAACTACGCTCCGGTGGCGTTGCGGCGCTGGTAGCAGAGGAGGATCAAATCGGCCCGGCGGCGTACGCCGAATTTGGCGAGCAGGTTCGAGACGTGAAACTTCACGGTTCGCTCGGAAATATGCAGCCGGTCCGCCACTTCCTTGTTGGCGAGGTTCTCGAGCAGGCTGCTGAGCACCTCTTGTTCGCGCCGGCTGAGCTCGTTCGGTGAGTCCACGCGCAGGCGGCGTCCCTGCGTGCTGTTGAGGATCGAATCGACGAACCGCGAAAGCACCGGCCGCGGCACCCAGATGCCTCCGGCGGCGACTTGCGGCAGAGCGCGCGGAAGCTGCTCGCGAGCCTCTGCGTACGTCAGGATTCCCTTGGCGCCCTGGCGCAGAAGGGCGTAGCTATCGGCTTCTTTGAGCTTGTCTCCGACGACGAGAAGGCGGGCCGTGGCATAGCGCTCGAGGATATTGCCGAGCAGCGCGCCGGTGGCTTGACGAGCCGCGTGCGCGTCCACCACGTAAACCGATGCGCGCGGCACATCGAGATTGCGCAGGTCAGGCGCCAGCATCGAATCAAGCTGCTTGGAAGTGATCTGGAAGCCTGAGTCTTCGAGCAGCCGATGGAACTCTTCCAAAACCATCGGGTGCGGCGAAAGCAGGCAGACTTTCAGATGACCTTTGCCGTTCGATTTGGCCATGGTTAATTTAGGCTAGCCGAATTGAAGCGCAGGGGCAAGGCAGACGGAGCGCATGATTTCATACCAGACACGGGCTTGCGTAGCGCCAGAAAGTGCCTTCATTTAGGCAGACGTCTTACGCCGGGCAAAACGGACGGCGGGCCGTTGACCAGTTCAGGGACATGCTACGCAGCGCTTTTGGAAAAGTAGAACGCGGCTTGCGAGGGCGTCAGTCTGCTTGCGCTTGAGATTCGGCTGGGAATTTCGCGTCGCCGTTGGTCTTGTTCCGCGGACGCTTGGCAGGAAGGCCGGCCTGCCGGACTTTATAAAGCAGAGCTCGATAGCTGATCTTGAGCGCCTCGGCCGTCTTGCGGCGATTCCAGTGATTGGCCTGGAGAACCTTCAGGATGACGTCGTGCTCCATGCGGCGCGTCACCTGTTGCGCGATGCGCTTCAGAGGAATATTGCCGTCCTGGGTCGGCTCGTACGAGAAGTGCGTGGGCGGCCGTTCGGAGCGATCGGCGTAAAACGTCTCCTCCGATCCGAAAACGACGTAGCGAGCCATACAGTTTTCGAGTTCCCGGATGTTCCCGGGCCACTCCCGTTGGCGAAGCAGGTGGACCGTCTCGGCCGAAAGGGGAGCAGCCTCGCGCTGGAAGCGGCGGTTGAACTGCTGGCGAAGGTATTCGGCGAGATAGGGGACGTCCTCGCGGCGCTCGCGAAGAGGCGGCAGCATGATGCTGATCACGTTGATGCGGTAAAAAAGATCGGACCGGAAGCCGCCGCTCTCGATCTCCTGCCGGAGGTGGCGGTTCGTGGCGCAAATCACGCGCGCGTCCATGCGCTTCTCTTCGTGATCGCCGATGCGCATGAAATGCCCGTCTTGCAAAACGTGGAGCAACTTCGCCTGCAAACTGGAGTCGAGTTCGGCGATCTCGTCCATGAAAAGCGTCCCGCCTTGCGCCATTTCCATGCGGCCGGGCTTGGCTGCGTGGGCGCCTGTGAATGCGCCCTTCTCGAATCCGAAAAGCTCGCTCTCGATCAACGTCGCTGGAATCGCCGGACAATTCACCTTCACGAAGGGGCCGTTGCACCAGGGCGAGCGATTGTGGATGAAATTCGCGAGGACTTCTTTGCCGGTGCCGCTCTCGCCCAAAATCAAAATGGGGACGTTCAGGCCGGCAGCTCGATCCACTTTTTGACGGACCGCCTGCATCGCGCTCGACGGACCGAAGTAGATGTGCTCGGGAGGGAGTTCGACTACGTTTACCGGGAGTTCAGGTTTCAGTTCGCCAAGGGCAGCCATTGGTCAGGAATCGAGAACCGTTACAATCCTCCCCCCAATGGCTTCGCACACGGGCTGCCAAATGGTCGCCACAAGTGGCCGGAATTAACTTGGCTGCTTGTTCCTGTGGATATCTCTAGTCGCCTCAGTTCATTAGGGTTTGCGGACCATCGATTGGCCGGGTCATGGCCCTGTGAGGACCGCGGGGGAGACACGATTCCCTCTAATGCCTGAAAAATGTTGTCACTTTAGGGAAGCGGCTTTCCCAAGTGAGTGGTCTGTGTCATTCGGGGGCATCATCCGAGGCTACAGCGAGTTAGAGCGGACCGAACGGCTGATCGAGGGAAATCGGTCGAGGGACACGCGCGAATTGGACGTCGGCACGGCTCCGGATCATGCGCCTTGCCGACCGGAACGATCCTAGGCGCGAGAGCCTTCTCCGCGGATGATATCGTAGCGCTCGATCACGGCCGCGACGCCAATCGTCTCGTGATCATCGTCGGAGCGTTTATCGACGCGCACGACGCGCCCATGGGCCCGGACGAAGACTTCGGATCCCCGCGTGATTTCGGTCGGCAGCGTCAGCGTGAAATCGACTTCCGTGCCGGGCGCCAGGTCTTTGTGCATCGTGAAGTAAACGCCGCGCGTCGAAATGTCCCGGGTCTGGCCGCTGTGCATCCTGGGTTCGCGGTTGATGGGCATGCGGACATTGACGGGGAGCGAGAGGTCGTACCGGCGTGCCATGCGGCGTTCCGTCATTCCTGCTGCTCCTTTAGGGCTGGGTTGAAGTCCACCGAATACCCCCTTCGAATTAGCAATCCCTCTTCCAATCGTAACGCGCCATTCGGCTTATGCCGATTGCCTTCCGCTCCCGGCGAGTTCGCGTACACCACTCACCGGCCCAAAATCAAAGCGACAAGCAACTCCTTTGGAAACAATGGGCGCCTCGATCTTTATTTCGCCCGCGTGACGATTAGGACTGGAATTCAACGCGAAAGACTTTCGCGTTCGCCTCTATCGGAGCGAAATACTAGACCAACCCGATGTCAAATGAACAGTGGTATTTCGCTGTATGTGCTCTAGATATGCAACTCTTTACACCGGCATAGAAGTACGCGGACTCTCACGACCGACATGCTTCTCAGGGGTAATTTGCGGCACAAACGGGCCGATCTTGGAGCCCGTCCGAGTGCAGAGGCACCGCGATCTGGAATAACTCGACAATGGGCGTGAGCGGGCGGGCCGCGCGAGAAAGCTGCCCGCTACGAACCGCGAATCGCTGGAGCGGCGGGCTCTTCGTGCTTTTCGATCGTTTTCGCCGCAGCTTCCTTGGCAGCCGCGGCTGCCTTTGCAGCTTCCTTGGCCGCGGCGGAACGCGCGCCCCGGCCGGAGTCGAGATTGAACTGGCGCATCTTGTAAAGCAGAGCCTTGTAACTGATTCCGAGCATGCGCGCCGCGTCCTTGCGGCACCAGTTCGTTTTCTCGAGCGCATCGGCGATCGCTTCCATTTCCGCTTCGTCTTTCAGGCCTCGAACGAGCGCTTTCAGGCCCTGCTCCTTCGGAGCGGGAGCTTCCTCGCGCGGAGCGATGCGGTGCTGTTGGGTAGTCATTTCAAGAAGTTCGCGGAAGCTGCCTGCGTCGTCTTCCAAAATGACGTAGCGCTTCACGAAGTTCTCGAGTTCGCGCAGGTTGCCGGGCCACGAGTAACGTATCGCAGCCTCGAGCAGGCTCTTTGACGGATCGGGCGCCCGCTTCTGATATTTCTCGCTGTACTTGACTAGGAAATGGCGGAACAGCAGTGGTATTTCCGAAGTGCGCTCCCGCAGCGGTGGAATGTGAAGCGAGAGAACGTTGAGACGATAGTAGAGATCTTCGCGGAAGCGGCCGCTGCGCATCGCTTCCTTCACGTCCATGTTCGTCGCGGCCAGAACACGGACATCCACGTTCACCACCGCGCGCGCGCCCAATCGGGAATACTGGCCGTCCTGAAGAACGTGCAGGAGTTTTGCCTGAAGATGCGGGCTCATCTCCGCTATTTCGTCAAGGAAGATCGTGCCCTTGTGCGCCAGTTCGAATTTTCCGGGCTTCGCGCGCACTGCGCCCGTGAAAGCGCCTTGCTCGAAGCCAAACAGCTCGGACTCGAGCAATTCGCCCGGCAGCGCCGCGCAATTCACCTTTATGAAGGCCTGCTGCTGGCGCTTCGACCGCAGATGGATCATCCGGGCGACGACTTCCTTGCCCACTCCGCTTTCTCCGCTGATGAAAATGGGCACGTCCACCGGAGCGATCTGCAAAATCTGCTGGCGGATTTTAAGCATCTGCGGGCTAGCGGCCAGGAAAGAGATATCTTCCGTGAGGGCCTCGCAGTATTCGCGCAGCGCCTGGTTCTCGGAGCGCAATTCTTGCTTCTGCTTGCACTTCAGAAACGCGGCGTCGAGTTCGGGTTTTTCGAACGGCTTGGTGAGGTAATCGAGCGCGCCCAGGCGAATTGCTTCGACCACTTTCGTCGTCTCATTCACGCAGGAAAGCATGATGACGTTCAGCGAGCGATCCACCTGCATGAGTTGCCGCAGCGTCTCAAGCCCGTCCATCTCGGGCATCAGCACGTCGAGAATAATGAAATCGGGCCGCGCGCCTCCGCCGATCTCCTGGAGCGCTTCCTTGCCGCCCGTCAAGGTCTCGACTTCGAAGCCATCGAGTTCGAGCAGCGTCCGGAGGTATTTCCGGATGCTCGGCTCGTCGTCCACGACCATAATCTTCTGTTTGGTTGCCATCGTTGTTTCCTAAAAGCGGAATTCTCCTATTGAAACCTAATCGGCGAAAATAGGGAGCAGGAAAGAAAAAACGCTGCCCCGGCCCAATTCGCTATCCACCCACACTTTTCCACGGTGCGCCTGGATCAATCGTTTCGTGATCGCAAGGCCCAGGCCCATGCCAGACGAGGATGGATCGACGCGCACAAACTCCTCGAAGATTTCCTGGTGAAATTCCGCCGCGATCCCTCGGCCCGTGTCCGTGACTGAGATCAGGACGCTATTCGGGCGGTGTCCGTTGGAGCGGCGGCGTTCGTCTGTAGGCGATGCTTCGGCCTGGCGGCGCTCCCAGAAGTGGGGCCGAGCGGCCAATGTGACGCGGCCTTCCGCCGGCGTGTGCTTCAGCGCGTTGTCGATCAGGTTCACCATGCACTGCTGCACCTTCTGGTAATCGAATCGGAACAGCGGCAAATCCGCGGCGACCTGGATGTCCAGGTGGACGCCGGCGCGGTGGAACGCATCGTGCCACCGCACGGTCAGATCGTTGATGCAGTCGCGAAGATCGTTCTCGTGCAATTGCAGCACGAGCTTGCCGCTCTCGAGCGCCGAATAATTCAGGAACATCGAGACGAGACGCACCAGCCGATCGCAGCTTTCCTTCGATTCCCGCAGGATGTCCTTTTGCTTTTCGCTGAGTTTGCCGAGCGAGCCGGAGAGCAGGAGTTCGTAGTAGCCCTTCATCACGGCGAGCGGCGTCTTCAATTCATGCGCGGCCGACGCGAGGAAGACCGTCTTCTGCCGGTTCGCTTCCTGGAGGCGGAGGTACGCTGCCAGAAGATTCCGGTACGTGATCTCGCGTTCCTGCAACAATTCCTGAACCGTGTGACGCATCTCCGCTTCGTCGGCGGGCGGCTCGGCCGGAGATTCTTCGACGAAGACGGCCAGCCAGTCTGGTTCCGGAAGCCATCGAACGCGCGCCCGAAAAGCTCCGCGCAGTCCCTCGAGCGGCAGATCGACCTCTTGCTTTCCCGCTTGCAGTTGGCTGAGAACGGCCTTGCGATCGGCGCGAAGCAGGTCTCGAAACAGGTTCAGTTCGGGTTTGGCTTGCAGGCCGCTGGCGGTCAGGGCGTCCTGTGCATGCAGATTGCTGAAAAGGATCTGGCCGCTGCGATCCGAGACGAAAAGCGGCCGGTCCACAGCGTCGAGCAAGCTGGCGACTACTTGAAAGCCCGCCGGGCTGCTTGCCTGTCCCTCAGCTGCGATGCCCTTCGACAACCTGCCCTCCATGGGTCCAACCGTGCGTAAAGACACCACTCTCGGCTTTGCCGTTCGCATCTAAGGGACGGTAGCGAAGATGCGGTATGCTCGCAAAGGGCGCAAAAGGTGTCAATGGTAAATGCGTCCTACCTTTGCACACTCTTGGCAAGCAATTGCCGCAGTTTTGCATACTCAGCGGTCTGGATGCTGAGGGGCTGTCCTAGCCCATAATTATAACTAACTGAAAATACGAGCCTTACATAAAAATTTAGAAGTGAATGAAACTTGCAATAAAATTGCGGTCTAATCGAGTACTAATACTTGGGTACTGATGAGACCTAGAAATCAAGCCGTGCAAGAAAGGGCGGAAGTGCCTTCGCTAGACGACGAGCGCCGCCGCTGTCAACGAATTCGCCTCCAGGTGCCGCTCTTCATCCGCGGCAAGGATGCGCACGGGGAGCAGTTCGTCGAGCTTGCTAAGACATTAGATATCAGTGCTTTAGGGGCATTCATCACGAGCCCCCGGGCGCTCACCGTCTCTGCGGTCGTGACCCTGACCATTCCAGCTCCCTCGATCACCTCTTCGGCGCTCGTACCTTCCGGAATGCCGCCGATTCAGGCAAGGGTGAAACGGCAACAGGAGGTGGGCGACATCCACCTGGTCGGAGTCGAGTTCCTGAAACCCATCGGGTAGAAGCTTCACGCCGATCCCCACCAGATATACGCTGGCGCAAAGTGGAATGGATTTTCACTTTTCCCTGCTTTCAGAGCTGTTTCACCCCGGTATTGCGTGACCTTAATTCAACTTCTTTTTTGACAGCATCTTAGCGCCGCCTTCCGCCACATTCTAATCTTGAAATTGGACTGCGCCGTGCTATAAGCTCATAGTCCCCGCAGGTGTCCATATCTTTGAGGATAGGTTAGACCCAGCTAACAACGCGGATGCCTGAACCCGTCGAAGCATTTCAGCCATCGCCCGAGGACTCGTTTCTCGACTTGCTGGTCGAGACATTAGAAGGTCTCGACGAGCCCGCTCGTGGACAGTTCCTTCGGCAATTTTTCCGTACCGTCGCGCAGATTGAGTTCAGCGAATCGCGCAGCAGCGAATACTGGACGCAGATTCTGGAGCGACGGCGCGAGCTCTCCGGCGCATTCGGCAAGCGCGTTTCGCTGAAGACCGCGATCGTGGACGTGCTCTCATCCACCTCTGCGCTGCGCGTTCCCATCCTGATCGAGTATGACGATTTCAAGAAGCTGCAGATCAACGCGGCGACCGATGCGCTGACGGGCCTATACAATCGCCGCCTCTTCGACGAGTACCTCGAAAAAGAATTGAACCGCGCCAAGCGTTACGGGCAACAGCTCGCGGTCGTGATTCTCGACTTGCACAATCTCAAACAGGTGAACGATCGCCAGGGACATTTGCAGGGCGATCACGTCTTGCAGATCGCCGCCAAGACACTTCGCACAACTCTCCGCGCGTCCGATTTCGCGTTTCGCATCGGTGGAGACGAATTCGCCGTGCTCTTGCCGCAGACGGATACGGAACAGGCCGTCACGCTCTGCCGCCGCGTTCGCTCTCAATACGAAAGCGAAATCAGCCCGCTCAAGCTCGAAATGGGAGTCACGCTGGATTTCGGCGTGGCCGTCCATCCGCAGGACGGCGACCAGAAAAGCGAGTTGCTCGGCAAAGCGGACGAAAGGCTCTACGCGCTGAAGCAGTCGACTCGCGCGCCCTCGCGCGTGATCCCGCTCGAGTCACAGCCGCCTCGCGAACAGGCGCCTGCCCCGGCGCCGCCCCGGCAAGCCGCAACGCCGCCGCCACAACCCACGATCGTACCCGGCCCGGCAACCCGTCCGGAGCACCGAAAGTGGGAGCGCGTGTCCCTCGCCGGAACGAAAGCGCACGCCGTCCTGACGGATATCGGCCAGAAAACCGCGAGAGTGATCGACTTGAGCTACGGTGGTGTGGCGCTCAACCTCGAGAGCGCCGAGGACCTTCCCAGCCAGTTCAGCGCGGTCCTGCACGTCCCGATATTGCCGCCCGTGCGGGTGGTCCTGCGCAAGACGTATGCGCTTCGAGCCGAAGGCGGGCGCGACCGCGTCGGCTGTTCGTTCGTCTCCTAGACCGGCCGGTTCCAGCATCCCCGGCCCGCGGGGAAGTTTTCCACAGAATGGCGTCTCTCTGTTTGCTCGCGCGCTGGAAAAACGGACTCCGCAGCGTTAGCATAGGGTTTCGGCCGCCCGGCCTCCTCGGCCGAGTTCGGACACTCAAATGGCTCTCACATTTCCGTTGCCCACAAGTGTTCCCTCCAAATGGGTTGGCTTCGAAGCGTGGATGGAACGTGCGCTCGATCAAGCAGGGCGAGTGCAGCCGGAGTGGGATGCGGATGACATTCACGATCTCCGCGTGGCGTTCCGGCGCTGCCGGACGATGGCGGACGCGCTGAGCCAGGTCAATCCTGCGCCGGGCTGGCGCAAACTCAAGAAAACCAGCCGCGAGCTGTTTCACGCCCTGGGCGTCCTCCGCGATACGCAGGTCGAGCGGGCGCGCGTAAAGAAGATGGGCCCAACGAGCGACCCCGTGCGAAAGCATATGCTACGCGTGCTGGCTCGCGCCGAATCGAAGCATCTGCGCGCCGCGGAGCAGGCGCTCGACCGCTTCGATCGCAAAGAATGGAAGAAGCTGACGCGCAAGCTTGCTTCGAAGGCGCGCTTCTTCCCCCTCGAGAGCGTGGTTTTTCAGCGCCTCGCTCTCGCCGCGTTAAACGAAGCAGTGGAGTTGTACAGGCAAGCTCTCGAGCGGCGCAGTATCATCGCCTGGCACCGGCTACGGATCGGCATCAAGAAATTCCGCTACCTCACGGAGAATTTCCTGCCTCGGCGGTACGAGGTCTGGGCCGGCGACCTGAAGCGCATGCAGGATCTGCTCGGCGAGGTCCACGACCTGGACGTGCTGCGCAGCGATCTCCGCAAACACGCCTCGAAACGCGACCGGGCCATCGTGGCGCAGTGGGTCGAGAAAATCGAGCGCGAGCGCAAAACTCACTTGCAGGAGTTTCTTTCCAAGACGAGCGGCCCGGAATCTCCCTGGCTGGACTGGCGCGCCGGATTTCAGTGGGGACATGCGCTGGTCGCCGCTTCGCTCCCGGACGCGCAGCGCCGCACCGCGTAAACGCCCCGGCTAATCCGCCAGCGCCCGCAGCACCTTCGGAGTGAAAACCCAGCGCAGTTCCCAGTGGCCGCGCCCGGCGCTCTGCTCGAAACAAGCCATGCCTGCTTTTTTCAGCTCGGTAAACGGGCCGCGCGCGCCCGCCAGGAGCGCCGTCAAATTGTCGAGATGAGGCGCGTGGCCGCAGCACATCACTTCCTTGGCACGAAGGTGGGAGATTTCCTTCAAGATATCGGCGGGATTTTCGGCGGGTTTTAGCGCCTCGCTGACGCGGATTTTCTCAAGCGAAAATCCAAGCGCCTCGGCGAATATTTCCGCGGTCTGCACCGCGCGGACGTACGGGCTCGTGATCAGCACGTCCGGCTTCGCGCCCAGTTCGCGCAAGCCGAGCGCCGCCGACCGCGTCTTCTGCACGCCCGTGGCCGTTAGCGGCCGCTCCGCCTCGGCGGGCGATTTCGGGTCGGTCCGATCGACGGCAATGCCGTGCCGCACCAGATACAGAATCATCGTTTACGCCACCTCTTCCCTTCGCTGCGCCCGCCGGAATTCCGCCTTGAGATGGAACTCCCTTTCGAAGAGATCCGATTTTCTCTCGAGGCCGGCAAGGTCGAGGCGCGTGCCATCCGCAGCGCGGATTTGGAAAATCGCGCGGCGCCCGGCGATCTGAACGTCCACGCCCGAGACGCGCTGCGCGTGCTCCGATTCCAGCTTTTCGGCGATGCGCAGCAGCGACGTGAGCAGGCGAAGCTGCCGCCGGCGCGGTCCGTCGAGCGAAGCATACGACGCGTGCTCGAGCTGCGGCTCGGACTTGCAATTGTGGTAGCGCACCAGCGCCGCGACCATATCGCGCCGCCAGCCGCGCAATCCCGGAATCTCGCCGTAGCGCACGAGATATTCGCCGTGGCGGTGGTGCGATTTGCGGTGGATGAAATGCCCCACGTCGTGCAGCAGCGCGCCCAATTCCAGCACGAGGCGCAGCTCCGGCCCCATCTCGTGAATCGGGCGCAATTGATCGAATAGCGAAAGCGCCAGCCGCGAAACCTGCTCGGCGTGGTGCGAGCTGTAGTCGAGCCGCCTCGCAAACCATCGCGAGCTGGTCAGAAGCTCCGCGGCTCGGCCCTTTTCTTCTTCGGAAGCCGTTCCACCCGAATACTGCTCGGCAACGAGATCGAGCAGCAGTCCCTCGCGCACGCCCACTCCCGGCACCAGCAGCGAGCGCACGTCGAGCCATTTCGCGACCGTGGTGATGATGATCGCGGCGATGCCCATTACCTCCGCGCGGTCTCGCCGCACGCGAAACACCCGCACGCGCCCGGGAACGTCCAGCCCCAGCATGCGCCAGGTCTGGTCGCGCAGCAGCCGGACGTTGATCGTCGGCGTCCTTCCAACGAGCGGTCCTGCCGCGAGGCGCACCAGCGCTTCGGCGTTGCCTCCGCACGCCACGGTGATCGCGCGCGAAAGCTTGGGCGGAGACGGCATCGCGCTGCGCAGCAGCGCCAGCACGTGATGCCGCAGCCGCCGCGCGGTGTCTTCGTCGATCGCGCCCTCGATCGAGTACGTCTCCATCACGCGAATCGTGCCGAGCGGCAGCGCGATCCGTTGTTGCAGCACGCCGCGCTCGAAAAAATTCAGCTCCAGGCTGCCGCCGCCCAGATCGAACACCAGCCGCGGCTGGAGCCTCGGCCCGAGCGCCCAGCGCACCGCGGAGCATACGAGCCGCGCTTCCTCCTCGCTGCTGATCACTTCGAGCTCGATCCCGGTCTTGCGCTGGATGCGCTCGAGCAGCTTCCGGTAGTTGCGCACCTCGCGCGCCGCGGACGTCGCCACCGCGCGGTACGCCGTCACGTGCTGATGATCCATGCGGTCGCGGAAGTGCCGGAAGGCGCGCGCCGCCCGCGAAATCGTGTCGTCGTCGAGCAGCCGGCGCGTGAACGCGTTGTGGCCGAGGCGCACCGGCGCCCGTTCGCTTTCAAGAATTTGCATGTGCTGCGGAGAAGTGGCGCGCGCGATCACCAGCCGGATGGCGTTCGATCCGGCGTCGATCGCGGTCAGTTGGACGGGAGCGGCCACTCTTTAGCGCCAGAGATGCGCGAGCGCGTGCGACGGCTTGTAGTGCGTCCCCCGGATTCCCAGTTGCGACGCAATCCGCCTGCGCAGCACGCTGTTCACTTGGGAGACGCTTCCTTCGCCGTCCAGTTCGATGAAGCCGTGCCGTTTCGAGAGATATTCAAATTCCCGCTTGATCATGGACTGGTATCGAATAAACGACTGGAAAAGATCGTTTGAAAGCGACATATCGCGGCCCGACTCCCAGTAGCTGATCGTCTGCGACTTCCTGAACTCGCGATCGAACGCCACTTCCGGCCGCACGTTCAGCCAGAACGTCAGATCGGGCCGCAGCGCGATTTCGTAGACCCCGTGCAGGTAGTCGCGGCCGATTCCGCGAACCGCCGCGCGGGCGATCAGCGTGAAGATATAGCGGTCGGCCAGCACAATCAACCCAGAACGCAGCGCCGGCAGAATCCGCCGCTCGAGCTGGTCGAAGAAATCCGTGCCGTACATCAGCGCGAGCGTCATCCGCGTCACCGCGTTTTCCGCCAGCAGCGTGTCGATGTCGCGGCTCACCAGAAACGACCGGCGCAGGCCCATCGTCTCGACCGCGAATCCCTCGCCCTCCAGCCACTCGGTCAGCAGCGAAATCTGCGTCGAGCGCCCCGAGCCGTCCGTTCCCTCGACCACGATCAGGCTGCCGCTCAGCTCCTCGATGCGCACGCCCGGCAGCGGGATTCCGTAGAAGCGCGAATGTCCGTTCCCGGATCCGTTCTTGCGGTTTTTCGAGCGCTTGGAGGGGTGCCCGTTCGAAGGCACGCCCGGCGCGGATTGGGTGCGGGACGGTGTCATTTTTTCTTCGGCGCGAACTGCTTCAGATCCACTCGCTCGCCCAGCAGTTGGCGCATCAGCTTCTGCAGTTTGTTCACGCGGACCGTGCCGTCCATCAGCACGAAGTGGTCCGTCTCGACCATCTGGTCGTAGTTGTTCAGGATTCGTTCCTGGAAGATGCGGAAGCTTTCCGCGCGATCGAGCGAAATGCCGAGGTCCATTCCGGCTTCGTAATATTTCAGCTTGGGGCGCCCGGCGATGATCCGGTTCACCGCCACGTCGAGCGGGGCGCGGAAGTAAAACGTGATGTCCGGCACCGGCGCGAAGCTGTAGAGATTGCGGAGCCAGTGCGGCGAGCAGCCGCGGGCCGCGTCGCGCGCAAACGCCGTGTAGATGTAGCGGTCCGCGAGCACCAGGTAGCCGCCGTGGAGCAGCGGCATAATCTGCCGCTCGCAGCGGTCGGCGAAATCCGCCGCGTGCAGCATCGAGAAAGTCGTCGGAGTCAGCAGCCGCCGCTGTTTTCCGCGCCGCGTTGCGGACTTCACCAGCGGCGATGAATTCCATTCGGTGAAATGGATGCGGTAGCCGCTGATTTCGAGCCACCGCTTCAGCAGGTAGAGCTGCGTGCTCTTGCCCGAGCCGTCGATCCCCTCGACCACCACCAGCGCGCCGGGATACTGGCGCTTCGGCGCGGCCGTCTGTTCCGGCGTCGCCTGCGGGACAGCTGCAATGTCGGGAGTTAGGGTCGCCATCGAGGTTTACCCGCGCCTAATTCATTATGATACGTCGATTCCGCAAACCGCGTGTTAAAAAACTGTTACATCCCCTCCTGCGCGCCAAGCGCCATCTCGAATGAAAAACCTGTCTCTCCATCGCGCTCGGCCGCTGTCCTAGTTCGGTGAGTCGTCAGGGCACGGCTTCAGCCGTGCCATACCGTTCCAGGATCAGAAGGGGTTTCAACCCCTGAGGCCTCCGCTTGTCGTTGAAGAGTGTTGTGCTATAAATCTTGCACGCGATGAACATCCGCCAAGGATCGATTCCCCTATTCCGCTTCGCCGGAATTAACGTGTCGTTGCACTGGTCCTGGTTCTTGTTCGCGGTGTACGAAATCCAGGCCCGCGCGGGCGGCTATTCCTCTGTCTACTGGAACGTCCTCGAATATCTCGCGCTGTTTTTGATCGTGATGATTCATGAATTCGGCCACGCGCTGGCGTGCCGGCAGGTTGGAGGGGTGGCGAATCAGATCGTACTGTGGCCGCTCGGCGGCGTGGCGTACGTGAACCCGCCGCCGCGGCCGGGCGCCACGCTCTGGAGCATCGCGGCGGGGCCGCTCGTCAACGTAGTTCTTTTCCCGATCCTGTACGGGCTTTACACGCTGGGCCGGTCGTCTGGTTGGGCGGAGACGAGGCCCGATGTCCAGTCATTCTTGTTCGCTATCCTGGCGATTGACGTCGTCCTGTTCCTTTTTAACATGCTGCCCATCTATCCGCTGGATGGCGGCCAGATTCTTCGCGCGCTGCTCTGGTTCCCCTTTGGGCGCGCCCGCAGCCTGTTGGTGGCCACGATCATCGGCTTCTTCGGAGTAGCTGGGCTGATCGCCGTGGCTGTGCGGCTGCAATACGCGTGGTTCGGAATTCTCGCCGTGTTCATTCTGTTGAATTGCTGGGGAGGACTGCGACAGGCGCTTTCGTTGTCGCGCATGGCGAAGTTGCCGCGCCGCGCGGGGTTTGCCTGCCCGTCGTGCAAGGCAGCGCCATTCGCGGGACCCTATTGGATGTGCGGGCAGTGCAGGAGGCCATTCGACCCGTTCGAAACGCAAGCCGTCTGCCCCCACTGCGCCACCCGCTACGCCGCGACGAGGTGTCTCGAATGCGGCGCGCAAAATCCCGTCAGCGCGTGGACGGGCCCCACGCTCGCCCCTCCCCCGCTCGGCTAAATCCGCGACGCTATCTTGCTGCTCCGCCGCAGGCTTCCACAGGAGTGATCTCTTGCGCCGCATTCGGAAATATGCCACGTTGGGCGCGAGAGGTGAGCCGTGCGAAATCACAGGCCGGCAGTGGCGAGACTGAAGTCGAAGCTGGGAGGCCGGAACGAAGTTCCGCGCCCAGCGCAGCGCCGATTCAATTGGCGATTCGCCCCCTCTAGCCACTCGCCACTAGCTTGTCCTGAGCGTAGTCGAAGGGCCACTAGTCACTGCTTTCTGCCCGACAATGGCTGCCGGACAGAATCCACCGTAACTCATTTAAAAGAAACGATCGGTGTACACTCTGCCCGACAATCAAACCCGGCCCTCGTGCACGCTTCGGCCGCTCCGGAGCACGCGAATCTAATCGACACTCCGGCGATTAGAAACGCCTCCAACCATCTGAAAATAAACGAGGGACGCTCACTCTAATCGACACACTCTGACGAGAGGACGCACGCTAAATGGCGACAAATTTCAGCAAAGCGCTCGCGGTCAAGCCCGGCACGAAGGTCAAGCTGGCCGACTGGGATCCCGAACACACGCTCGGCTGGGACAAGGGCCGCAAGATGAGGGCCAGCCTCGAAAAGTCGATCGAGCGTATCGACAAGCTGCAATACCTGCTCTACGCCGAGCACAAGCGCGCGCTGCTGATCGTCCTGCAGGGCCGCGACGCTGCCGGAAAGGACGGCACGATTCGCCACGTCATGACCGGCTGTAATCCGCAGGGCTGCCATGTGACGTCGTTCAAGAAGCCCTCGGCCGACGAAATGTCGCATGAATATCTTTGGCGCGTGCACAATGCCGTCCCCGAATACGGCGACATCGGAATTTTCAACCGGTCCGTTTACGAGGACGTTCTCGTCGTGCGCGTCCACAATCTGGTGCCGAAGGAGGTCTGGTCGCAGCGCTTCGATCAGATCAACGAGTTCGAGGAGTTGCTGCACGAAAATCGCATCAAGATCGTCAAATTCTTCCTGCACATCAGCAAGGACGAGCAGAAACGCCGCTTCCAGCAGCGCATCGACGATCCCGACCGCCGCTGGAAAATCTCCCAGGCCGATTTCGACGAGCGAAAATTCTGGGACGACTACACGGCGGCCTACGAAGACGTGCTGACGAAATGCAGCACGGACCACGCGCCCTGGTTCATCATCCCCTCGAATAAAAAATGGTTCCGCAATCTCGCCGTCTCGCACATCATCGCCGAGACGCTCGAAAGCATGAACATGAAATTCCCGCCGCCCATCATCGACGTGAAAGATCTCAAGTGGAAATGAAGTGAGAGGCCCGATTCGATGAAAAATTTCATTCTCGGAATTCTATTTACGGTGATCGTTGCAGCGGTGGGCGGATTCGTGTGCATCAAGAAAGGCTACGTGGATTTCGCCGCGGACCAGAAGCCCTCGATGATCGAATCGAAGCTCGCGATGGCCGCCGTGGACGCCTCGACCGATCGCCGCGCTCCGGATGCGAAGAATCCGGTCGCGCCGACCGAGGAAAATCTTGTCGCCGGCGCGAAGCTGTACCTCGACCACTGCGCCGGATGCCACGGCGTGCCCTCAAATCCAGACGGCCAGTTCGCCAAGTCGTTTTATCCGCCGATCCCCGGATTTTTCCACGACGCGCCCGACATGTCCGATGGCGAGAATTTCTACATCATCCAGCACGGAGTCCGCTGGACCGGGATGCCGTCGTGGAGCAAAACGCTCTCCGAGCAGCAGATCTGGCAGGTTGTCACGTTCCTCGGCAACATCGAGAAGCTCCCGCCCGCCGCGCAACAGGTTTTCGGTCCCGCGCCCGCAACCGCGCCCCCGCCGATGAGCATGCCGATGGGTTCCATGCCGATGAATCATTAGAAATTTGCAACGTTAGAACGCGCGGGAGGGAATCTGCGCCGGGGGGCTGATCCCGGTCGCGGGGGAAGGTCCGTAGCGGCTGGTCGCGAAGTCTAGGCCAACATGGTGCGCGGCGAATATCGCGAGCCGTTTGATCTGCTGGCGACGTGGAGCGTCGTGTCCAGCGGAATCGGCCGGTAATCCCGATGCCTCGAGTCCAGCGCGGGCTCGGGAATTTCGAGCGTCTCGCTGGCGGCCACCGTCGAGCGCAGGAAACTCTCCGCCCGGCGCGCCAGCTCCGCGCGGTTATCAACGCCAAACTTGCTCAAAAGGCAGGAGATATGGAATTTGACGGTTCGCACCGTGATGTTGAGTTTCGACGCGATTTCCTTGTTGGCGCGGTTGCAGAGGACGGACTGCAAAATCTCCTTCTGCCGAGGGCTGAGAGACGCAGGAGCGGCGGCGGCGCGACCCTCTTCAAGGAGTTCCTTGGCGCGGGAGGCCAGCCGGCTCGCCAGTGTCTTTTCGGCCGGCACCAGGACCGCGAAGTCGCTGGGTTCGGTGCCTCGAACCAGGCACTGCATGGCCAGCAGGCTGGCCATGCGCTCGATCGTGTAGTTGAGATCGTCGCCGGCTGCCGCTCGAAATTGCGCGACGCCGCTGGATTTTTCGCAGAATACAAAGTAGCTGGATGGGTTCGCTTCGCGCTTCCTGCTGTGGGTGATGAGCTTTGGAATTACACGTACTTTCTTCAATCGACGCCTTCCCGTCTCCGCTTTGAGGTTGCAGCGGTCAAATTTCATGGATGGACTGCTCTTTGCGACTCGAAAATGCCAATCTGAGCTGCGCTACGAACGGGATCTTGAATGATCCTCCGGCAGACGAAGGGTTTCGATCGTACCGAAGGCGAACGTGTGTCTCTGGCGGTCAACAGTGCGCACAGGCAGCTAGGGTGCCACTCTTCCTTATTTTTCTAACGTGCTTAGGCTTAGGCAGATGCGAAGTCCGGCAAAGTTTCGGATGGATCGAGTCTATGTAGGAATTTCTTGAGGGCGGAAAATTCTTCCGCGAGAAATACTATTTCCACAGGCGATTCTGTCATCGAGTTGTCATACATGCCGAAGAAGACCCGGTATAATCCTGGTGTGCAAGGCTCGAACGTAGTCGCGATCCGCCAGTCTCGCGGCGTCAGCGTCGCATCCGGAGCGCGACCACCGCACAGAATGCGGCGAGCGCTGATGGCTTGTTCATCGGCAGCGATGCTGATCTTATCTCTGGCCTCCGCCGCGCACGGCCAACTCACTCCGATCAATCCACCGCCGGGATTCAAGCAAGTGCCGAGCGGCACGGGCGGCTGCTCGGTGGGGAAGTCCTGCGCGGAATTGGCCCCCTCTATGATGCAGAGCGCCCTCGGCCCTTCGCCGCTCGAAGAAAATCTTCGCTATCTGACGGACACCATCGGCGGGCGCGTGACCGGCTCGCCCGAGGCGGACCGCGCCGTCGGCTGGGCGGTTGAGGCGCTGCGCCGCGCGGGCGTGGATGAGGTACACACGGAGAAGTTCACGATTCCTGTCGGATGGAGCGAAGGGCACACCCATGTGGAGGTGCTTTCGCCGGGGCCGTTTCCAATTCGGTTGGTTTCGACCGGGTGGTCACCACCGACGCCGGAGGGCGGAATCACTTCGGACGTGGTGGACGTCGGAATGGGAGATGATGCCGGATTCGAGAAGGCAGGCGCAAATGCGAAGGGCGCAATCATTCTGGTCCACTCGAATCTGCTCGTCACATGGGATGACTTGAATCGCGAATACAAGACCGATGCGGAGATCATCGCCCGCGCGGTGAAGGCGGGCGTCGCGGCGATCTTCTGGATGTCCACGCGGCCGAACCTGCTTTTGTATCGCCACACGGAAGTGTTCGACGGGCATTTGGAACTTTTGCCGCAGGCAGTGGTGGCGCGGGAAGATGCGCAACGAATGGCGCGCTTTCTGGCCTCGGGGCAAAAGGTGCGCGTGCACTTCGATATGCCCAATCACGTGACCGGTCCGGTGGAATCCGAGAACGTCGTGGCGGAGATTCGCGGGCGCGAAAAGCCGGACGAGTTCGTCCTGCTCGGCGCACACATCGATTCGTGGGATTTGGGGACGGGCGCGCTCGACGACGGCTGCGAAGTGGCGATGGTGATCGATGCGGCGCGCGTGATTCACTCCTCCGGGTCAGTGCCGCGGCGCTCGATCCGGTTTGTGCTGTTCACGGGCGAGGAGCAAGTGATGCTGGGTTCATGGGCGTACGTGAAAGCGCATCGCGATGAACTCGACCAGATGAGCGCGGCGATTCTGTATGACGGCGGGATTGGCGCCGTGACGGGTTACTCGCTGGGCGGCCGCAAGGACGCGTTGGCGCCGGTGCGGGAAGCACTTGCGCCGCTCGCGCCGCTGGGCGTGAAGGATTTCACACTCGATGCGAGCATCGACACGGACCGGTTCGATTTCATGCTGGAAGGAATTCTCACGCTCGATCCGAATCAAGAGCCCGCGAACTACATGGTCAACTATCACGCGACGTCGGACACGTTCGACAAGGTGGACATTCCGGCGCTCAAGCGGCAGGTAGGGATTGGCGCGATCACAGCGTATGCGCTGGCCGACACGAGCGAACGAATTGCGCCGCGACAGTCGCGCGCGGAGATCGAGCAGCTGATGAAGGATACGGGCCTCGGCGAGGAGATGAAGATCGAAGGATTCTGGCCCGCGTGGGAAAGCGGCGAGCGCGGCCGCTAGAGATAACGCCGGCGCGACGCCGAACCTCGCGAAGTCCGCATGCCGGCCTGCGTTTCCTATTCAGGTCTAAATTTTTTGTCAATTGACTCTGTGGCGCAATAGACCTAGGATGCCTGCCACTGGTTGGCCGAACCTTCTTGAATGAAGGATAGAAAGGAAACCGGGATGAGATCGAGGATTGCAGGAATCGTGTTTGCGGTTGGTTTCCTCTTGGCGGGTCCGTTGATTTCCGCCATTCAAGCGCAGCAGGCGCCCGGGCCGACCAAAGTGGTACAGCTCATGGGTCTCGTAGGCGTGAAAGACAACACAAAAGGGAAGCTGACGGTCGAAAACGGGAATTTGCATTTCGTCCATTCCAAGGCCAACTCGGACCTGGCGGCGAGTTCGGTGCAAGATGTGGTGACGGGCAACGACAGCCAGCGCGTGTTTCGAGGAACGTTTGGAACGCTGACCGAGTTCGGGCCATACGGATCGGGGCGATTCCTCAGCCTGTTTCGCAGCCCGCTCGACACGCTGACGATTCAATACCGCGACGCGGACGGCGGCCTGCACGGCGCGATCTTCACTATGCCGGTGGGCCAGGCCGAAGTGATCAAGGGCGAGTTGCTGGCGCAAGGCGCACACACGACGATTCCCACGCAGGCAGATGCGAAGGAGCAAAAGCCATGAAACGCATTTTCGTGAGTGCAGCTCCGGTGTCGTTGTTAATGTTCGCGCTGATTGCGGCGCCGCTTGCGCGCGCAGCGGAAAGCAAGCCCGCCAAAATCAAGGCGTCGGGGATCAAAGTTGAGATGATCGAGTCCGACGAGATCAAGCTGCCGGCCGAATTCCAAATTTCACTCTACGAGAACCTGATCCAGCAGCTCCAGAAGAAGAGCGGGTTGCAGCATATCTATCGCGACGGGGACCACAATGCCGACGGCGTTCCGGGCCTGATTGTCCTGCATAGCACCGTGCGCGGCTTCAAGAAGGGGAGCGAAATGGCGCGGCAGGTGACCACGGTTGCGGGCGCGACTTCCGTAAACATTCACTGTCAATTCACCGACAAGGATGGGAAGCCACTGGTGGACCGCGACATCACGGGGAAAGTGTGGTTCATGGGCGGGAATCTCAGAGCGACGTTCGATTTCGCGAAGAAGGCCGCCAGCGTCGCGCACGAGAATTTTGCTCCGATCGCGGGGTCGTAGTCACCGAGATTTCAAGATTCATTTCTTTTCGCTGTCCGCATATTCGAAACACCTCCGCTCCGCTTTTTTCGACGCGCGACACGCGTCGCGTATAATGAAACGACAGTCGTGATGACCCAACGCGCCAGTCTCGGGGGTATCTCTGCGGCCGCGCAGGCCGCCGGAGCGAAACCGCGGCGAATTCTCGCGGTGGACTACGGTCGCAAAAGGATCGGTTTGGCGCTGTCGGACGAGCTGGGGATCACCGCGCGGCCGCTCGAGACGCTGGTGCGCACAAACCGGCAGAGCGACCTCCGCCGCCTTCGCGAGATTTGCCGCACGCATTCGGTGGGACACATCATCGTCGGCCATCCGCTGCATATGACGGGCGAAGCCGGTCCCATGGCGGAAGAGGCGGCGCGCTTTGCGGCGCGGCTGGAGAAGGGGCTCGGGATCGACGTGGAGCTCGCGGACGAGCGGCTGACGAGCTGGGAAGCGGAGCAGACGATGGCGGAGACGAAAGCGTCGGCGCGGCGAAGGCGCGGCCCGCTCGATGACGTGGCCGCCGCGATTCTGCTGCGCGATTACCTCGAACAGAAGCGCGGGCAAACGCCAAGCGCGACTGCGGAGAAGGACTAGAGCCCATGCGACGGCTCGGGTTGCTGGCGCTCCTGGCGATTTCCGCATTCGGCGCGGGAGCAGCTTGGCTCGATTCGCAAATCAGCCGCCCGTACCGCGGCCACCGGCCGGAAAAGGTGTTCGTCGAGATTCCCCGCGGGACCTCGCGATGGAAAATCGCCGGGATTCTGCGCGACAACGACGTGATCCGCAACCGGCTGGCCTTCGCGATTTTCAGCGAGTGGCATTTTCGCAAGCGGCCCCAGGCGGGCGAATACTATTTCGACCGCCCGCTGAACTCCCGCGAAGTTTTCTGGAAGATCGTGCGAGGCCAGGTATTCGTTCACACCGTAAGGATCCCGGAAGGGTGGACGATGTACGAGATCGCCGCGGAGTTCGAACGGCAGGGGGTCTGCACTCGAGAGGAGTTTCTCGCGGCCGCGCATGATACGTCGCTCGTTTCCGATCTTGCGCCGCAGGCGACGAGCCTGGAAGGGTTTCTCTTTCCGTCGACGTACGAATTCACGCGCCGGGCCACCTGCGACCAGGCCGTGAAGCGGATGGTCGATAATTTTCGAGCCGTCTGGGAGCCGCTCCGTTCGGCAGAGCCGCCGCCGGATGGATTCACGGCGGCGCAGATCGTGACGCTGGCCTCGCTGGTGGAGCGCGAGACGCCGGACGCGGAAGAGCGGCCGTTGGTGGCCGGTGTGTTCTACAATCGATTGCATCGTGGATACAAGCTGCAATGCGATCCAACGGTGCAGTATGCGATGGAACTGACCGGGCATCCGACGAAAAATGTGCACCCCAAGGATTTGCGAGTGGACTCGCCGTATAACACGTACGAGCATCCCGGCCTGCCGCCGGGCCCAATTGCAAATCCGGGCGAAGCTTCTCTGAGGGCCGCACTGATCCCTGCGCCGACGGAGTATCTGTATTTCGTCGCCAACGACCAGGGCGGGCATTTCTTCAGCCGCACGCTCGAGGAGCATAATCGTAACGTAGCGCGCTTGCGGCACATGCTGGCCAGAGATGCCGCGGCGTCCGATACCGCGTCCAACAGAACGACGCACTGAGGCTCCCCGTGAGCGCAGGCAATTCCGAAAAACATGCGGGTGAATCGTCCACGAAGAAGGCGCTGATTCTCGAAGCGGCGCGCGGACTGGGGAAGCCGCGCTACACGCCCGCGGAGATCGAGCAGATCCGCCGGCAACTGATCGCGCAGCACGGCGCGCAGGGGAAAACATCGCCGGACTACATCGTGAGCGTGCTCGAAGACGCGGGAATGAGAGTGGTATGGTCGACGCGCTCGGACACCGCGGGGCACTACGAGGAAGAGTTCACCGACCTGCTGCACTTCTCGACGCTCGAGGAAGCGGAGATGTGCCTGGTGAGGCTCGACGAGCTTTTGCGAAAGTTCGTGACCGAAGGAGAGCACGCGGCAGCGGAACGCGTCCGCGAGGTGGCGCGGCTCGGGCGGCGGCGCGCGGAGATGATCGCACGGAACCGCAAGGTGCAGCCGGAAAAGCGCGCGGCAAAGGAAGAGATCGGCCGGTGGTTCACGATCTGGCTGGAGACGCCGGACACTTTTTTCGACTGGCTCGAAGTGCGGAAGCAAACCCCCGAATTCCAGAAGCAGTTCCCTCCCGAATCCGACGACGAGGCGTAAATGTATCTGTTGGACATCGAACCGCTCGATCTAGGCGAAGATGTGCGAGCGATCGGGCTTGAGCTGGTAGAAGCGGACGAAAACCGCGAGCCCGTCCGCGGGACCGACGCAGCGCGCATCTGGACCCGAGTGCTGCGCGCGGCAGCCGGGCAAGAACCGTGGTCGCTCGATTTCTTCAGCCACCTCGACCGCGTGCGGGACTTCTGCAACCGGCACGGGATCGAATACCGGGAAGCGAGCCAGCGATCGATTGTGGTCCCCGCGCCGGAGCCCGCAGTGCTGGAGTTGCTAATCGACCGTTTTCAGGCGGAGACCTTCGGGGCGCGCGCTGGCGGGCCTATCTCGACCGGCGACGCCGATCCGGCACTCGAAGGAGAGCTGGCGCGGCGGGGCGTCGATGCGTACCACTCCACTTTCCGAAATTACTTCTTCTGCGCCGTCTGCGATTTTGAAGATGGCTCGCTCGTCCTGCTGAGCGAGAAGCTCTGGGCCGGCGAAGTGATTCGCCGGGTCCGCCCGGTGCTTCAGGGACTCGAAGTACAAGTTCACCTGCCCAACTGACCAGTTGTACGGTCAGGAACCCTGGTACAACCGTACCATTTCCCCCGCCAATTCGTTCCAGTACTCTTAGATCGAGAAGAGGAAGATGGCGCCGGTCTCAAGCGAGTTGACAGTGCCCAGCGAATCCACCATCCCGAATGCCCGCGCTTTCGTCCGCAGCCTGAACGTGCTGCTTAAGTACGCGCGGCTCTATGGCTTAGAGCATACCCGTTCGGCTGGACAGTTCGATATCACGTGGAATGAACTGGGTGACGCGGTCCGTACTTCCGGGGAAGCCGGCCTATTGCTGGGCGCCTCAGGTTCGCAACTTCTGCTGGATGGCGTGCCGCTCGAATCGACACCCGCCGAGCGCAGCTTTGCCGACCTACTCAATGCTGCTGGAGTCGCCAGCATCTGCTTTCAATCGAGCGTCGAGCGCGAGGAGTTTGCGAACCTCGTCAGGACGTTCATGGATTCCAGCCCGAAGGGTGGCTCTCTCAGCGACCGCCTGGAACGATATTTCGGGAAAGACACCGGCGGCGGAATCCGCGTGAACGAAATTCGATTCGTGGCCGAGGATGCCGGGTTTTCGGAAGCGCGAGTGGCGGCTCAATTGACTGCGAAAACTCTCGGCGCCGATAGCGAGCGCGTCCAAGATTGGTTCCGCAGCCCTGAGAAAATGATTCAACTGATTGCCGCAGCCGAAGGCGCTCACGGCGGCCCGGGTGGACCAGGAGGCGGACCGGGAGCGGGTGGCGGCGGAGGCGGAACAGGAGTCGGGCCGGGGCAAGGAACAGGCGGCGGTACAGGACCGGGAACAGGCGGAGCGTATTCAGGCGGGTCAGGTGAGGGCATTGGAACGGGGTCCGGCGGAGGCTACCTTGCGGGCGGACCGGGCGGTGGTTCGGCCACTCCAGTGCCGCTGGGCGAAGCGGAGATGCAGAATCTGCTGCGCCTGCTCGCGCAGTTCGGCGAAGCCACACACGGAAATAATCCAGAACAGCTTGATCAGGCCGCATGGCAGCAGAAATTGGCGTCGCTGCCGCAGAACGCGCAGGTGACCCTGCGGCAGGCGCTGGCGAGCGTCGCGGCGCAAACGCCTTCGGCAAAAGTGGACGAAGCGATGCTGCTGCGGCTGGCAGAGGATCTAGCCATTCGGTTCGCACTCGATCGCTTCCAACGCGGTGAAGTGCGCGTGAACGCCGTGCGGCAAATGCTCGACAAAATGGGCCACGAACTCGAGACGCTGCGCAAGCTGCTCAAGGCGCGCGAGGACAAGATGACCAGCGCCGGGCTTTCGGTCGAGTCGCACGCGGATGTGCTCGACCGCCAGTTCTGGGCAGCGGTGCCGGAATCGGGCAAGCGGGCGGTGCTGACGTCAACCGAGGCGTGGTGCATACCGCCGCGGAACGTGCAGCAATACGTCGAAGAGCTGCTCGGGCGCGGAGAAGCGGAAGCTGCGGGAGACGTGCTGCTGAAGTACGCGTCGTGCGTGCGAAACAAGGACGCGGAGGCCCGCAAGAAAGCCGCGATCGGATTGGGGCAACTGGCGGAACTCTATAGCAAGGCCGCGAGCCAGCGATTGCAGGATGCGCTGTCGCAGATTGGGCAGCAGCTGGCGGCCGAGAAGGATGCGGAGCTGCAGACGCTGCTGAGCGCGGCGTTCGTGAGGCTGAGCCAGGAATCAGCACAGCGCCGTTACTATAAGGCGATGCAACAGTCGCTGGATTCAATGGCGGACCTCGAGGAATTGCGCCCGACCTGGGCGCAAAGCCTGCGGCCGCGCCTTGGAGTCGACAGCCGGATATCGGAATTTATCGAGGAAGCGCTGACGGCGGAAGCGATGCCGGAAGGGCTCGTGGGCGTGCTCATGCGCATCCCGCAAAGCGCGGGCGAGCATATGGCGGTGCGTCTGGCGCGCTCGGGCCGGCGGACGGAACGAGAAAACATCGTTCAACTGGCGAAATCGGTGGGGACTGCTTGCGCGAGGCACTTGAAAGAAGTGCTGAAGTCCGATCCGCCCGCCAAGGCCGCGACGGTGGTGGGGTTGCTGAGCCGCCTCGATCCGATGGCCGTGGACGAACTGCTTCCCATGCGGCTGCGCCACGGCGGACGCAGCTTCCACGATGCCGTTGTGCGGCAGCTTTCGATTGCCGGCGCGCCGGAGCGCGGCCAGTTGCTGATGAATTCGCTCGAGAAACTCGACCCCATGGTGCTGCCGCTGGCTCTCGACGAGATTGGGATGTGCGCCGATCCGGACACGGCTCCAAAGCTGCTGCGGCTGGCCGAGGGAGATATTTTGCCGCAGGCTGCGGATTATCTGCGCGTGAAGGCAATTGAAGCGCTGGGGCGGATGCGTGCGACCGCGGCGGCAGGTCATCTGCGGCGTTTCGTCGAGACGCGCAAGGCGTTCGGATGGGCGTATCCCGAGGAGATTCGCACGGCAGCGGCGCAGGCGCTGGTGAAACTGGATCCGGAGTGGATGCAGGCGTTTCTGCCGCAGTCGGGCCTTGACGCGAAGGTGATGGCGCTGGCGCCGCTCGATCCGATTCCGGGGCGCGATGTGGTGCGGCATCGCCGGTACCGCCGCGTACGATTGCCGCGTAATGTGCCAGCCGTGATTACTTCGCAGCGCGGAAAGTATTCATCCGCGATCAGCGTCCTCAGCCTCGAGGGGGGCCTGTTGAGCGGCGACATACAACTCGCCGTGGGGACCGAGGCGACGCTGAAGATTCCGGCCGGGCTGCGCTCGATCAACATGCAGGCCGTGGTGCGATTCGTGCGATCGCATCAAGCGGGATTCGAGACGGTGGGAATGGGCCTCGAGGACCGCGCGAAATTGCGGCGGCTGCTCGTGTCGCTCGGAGGCCTAGAACCTGCCGCAGCCGAGCCGCGCACGCCCGAGTAAGCGCCGGCACGACCCGCTTTCCTCCTGCAATACTCCACGCAGAATAATTTCGAACGGTCGTAGTCCGCTAAATCACACAACTCGAACAGATTCGCCAGCGGTCCCCTGCGAGGCGCGCTTAGGGGTGCGCAATCTTGCGCTCGGCCGAGGAAATCACCGACGGAAGAATGCGGCGATACGGAAGCAAGCTGAAGAATTTCTGGCGGCACGGGTCACAGCGATACGCCGGAAACCCGAGGAAGCGCTGAACGGCGAAGAACAAGCCCGGGCCAACGCGCTCGCGCGCGATGTGGTCGAGATCGAAATTGCCGCACCGAGGGCAGTGCGCGTATTTCGAGAACGAGATCGCCACGCAGCGAGCGTAGAAGCGAAAGTCGCACGTCTGGCACCGCCAGGGACGCAATCCCAGGCAGGTACCCAGAAAATCGCTGATGCCGCCGCGGCGCGAGCGCAAGCAGTCCGCGCTCCGGCATTGAGGGCAGATCATTTTTCGGGCATGTCTCCCACTACGGCGCGTGAGCATATCCAAATCGTCCCGCCGAGGCAATACTACAAACGTACTGGAGCGCGAGTACGGTGTAAGATAGAACCCGAGAGGATTGTGGATGACGGATTACACGGCCGCGCACTCGCGCGCGGGAATCGACGCGAAGCTCCCCAAGCTCGAAACCTGGCCCAACCATTTTCCCGGCTACGAGATCACGATTCGGGTGCCCGAGTACACGTCCGTTTGCCCCAAGACCGGCCTGCCGGACTATGGGGCGATCACAATTCAGTACGAGCCGAAAAAGCTGTGTCTGGAGTTGAAAGCGCTGAAAATGTACCTGCTGGGATACCGAAATCTCGGAATCTTCTATGAGAATGCGGTGAACCGCATGTTGCGCGATATCGTGGCGGCGGTGAACCCGGTGTGGTGCCGCGTGACGGGAGATTTCACGGCGCGCGGGGGCCTGACGACCACGGTGGAGGCGCGCTGGCCGCGCCGCCGTGGCAACGCGCCGCGCCGTGGGGATAGACTTCGCGCTCCGGCTCGGAGATAATTTCGCGGATCAGAGAGCGGCAATGGCCGCTTCTACTAAGGAGGCTCGATGAGCTCGACGCCGAACACACCCCCGGAAACGCAAATCGCCGAAGCGGCGGTGCTGCCGCGCTGGGTGACGATTCTTTTCGTGGTGGCATTTGCGCTCGTGGGATACCTGCTGTACGGAAGCTACGAGCAGCGGCAAGCGTTGCACAAGAGCCAGGAAGACGCGGACCGGAAGACGCAGGCGATGGCCGCGGAGCTCGACAAGACAAATTCGCGGATCGCCGATCTGAAGGGGCAACTGGACGTCACTTCGCAAAAGCTGGGGCTGACCGAGGATGAACTTGCGCGCGCCCGCGGCCTGGCGCAGAGCGTGCGCACGGAGCAGCAAAAGAGCGATTCGCAGCTTCGCCAGCAGATCGGCGCGGTCCAGGCCGACACGACAACGAAGTTCGGGCAGATGGCCACGCAACTCAACGGAACGCAGACCGATCTCAACTCCACGAAAGCCGATCTCGAGGCCACCAAGGGCGCCATGCAGAGCATGAAGGGCGACCTCGGAGTGCAGAGCGGCTTGATCGCGCGGAACCACGACGAGGTGGAGGAACTGAAGCGGCTCGGCGAACGCGACATCTTCGAATTCACGCTCAACAAGTCCGCAAAGGGACCGGATCACGTGGGTCCGATCCAGGCGCAGCTCAAAAAAGTCGATCCAAAGAAATACAAGTTCACGTTGACCGTGGTGGCCGACGACAAGAGCATCGAGAAGAAGGACAAGACGGCAGGTGAACCGGTGCAGTTCTACGTCCGGGGAGCGCGTGCGCCATACGAGCTCGTCGTGTTCGACGTCACGAAGGATTCGGTCAAGGGCTACTTGAGCGCGCCGAAATCCGCGACGGCTGCTCCGCCGGCCGCGCCGCCGGCGAACCAATAGTCTCCGCATTGGCAAGTAACGAACCTCGCACATGGATCTCGCGTTGATTTTCCCTGCTCCGTGTCATGCTTAGGAGCAGGGAAAATCATCCTTTTCGTTCCCCTTGGGATCGCCTGAGTCAGGCAGAACAGGCGGAGGAGACGCGTGAACATGATGCGACAAAATGCCGTCCGGCGAGTGTCCGTAGCAGTCATCCTGCTTGCGTTTGTCTCTCTCGGCTCAGCGTCCGGGTTACGCGCGCAGAGCGCGCCGATCGCACCGCGACTTTCGCCGAACACGTTCTTCTACATGCAGTGGCGCGGGAAGGCGTTCCTGAGCGACGCGGGGCAGAAGAACCACGTGTTGCAACTGCTCGAAGACCCGGCGCTGGCTCCCGTCTGGGCAATGGTGGCAAGTCGAATTCAGAGCAACAGTGGGAAACCGGGCAGCGTGCCTCTGGCGGTCATCTGGCCTGACGCGATTTCCTTCCTCGATAATTCTATGGTGGTTGGCCTCGCCACGTATCCGGGTGCGGCAAAAGCGCCGAGTGCGGATGCGTCGAAACCCGCGCCGACGCGACTGGCAACTTTTGCAGTGTACGACGCAACGGGAAAGACCGACCTGATTCAGAAGTGGAAGGCGCTGAGCGATGTTGCCAGGAAAACGCCCGTTGACGTGACCAAGTACGATTTCGGCGGAACGTCGGTCGAGGTGCGAACGGCGGGCAAGGATGTTTCCTACACCGCGCAGGCGGCCAACTACTTTCTGTTCTCGGATCAGAAAGCGATCATCGAGGACCTAATTACACGCTTCGGCGGGTCCGGGCATCCGTCAACGTCGGTGGAACAGACTCCCGGGTACGCGGAGATGCGAAAGTTCATCGGCTCCGACGCCGCGCTCGAGTATTTCGGGCGCATCCCGGACGCAAAACAGTTAAACCTTCCCGAATCGAACGAAAAATCGATGGAGAAGGTCGCGAGCAACCTGCATCTTGAAAAGATTCATGTGGCGGGAGGCGGGATCAGTTTTTCGGGAGAGGCGACGCGCTTCCGAGGCGCCGTCCTCGGGGACACTTCACCGGACGGACTGTTCGACCTGGCAGGCCCGAGCAAGGCGGCGTTTCAAACGCAAGAAATCGTGAACGGAAGTTCGACCTTCAGCATGTCGCGTTTCAATCTGCCTGCGACGTACGAGCTGATCCGCAGTACGGTGATAGCGAGCTTGAATCCGCAGCAAGCGGCTGGCGTGACGGCGCTCGAAGCGATGGGTCAGGGTTACATCGGAATGTCGATTCCCGACGCGCTGGGACTCTTCACCGGAGAAGTTGCTTCAGTATCCACGTACTCCGATAACGGCGAGGCGCTGCAACTGTATGCCGTTGCGATTCAGAAACCGGATTCCGTGCTGCGCGTCCTGCGGGCGGTGGCTGCGAAGATGATCGTGGCGGAGGATTCGTCAGGAAGCGCCACGTTCCTCGATCTTGCGTACCCGTACAAGGACCCGAAGACGGGCACGCAGCGCAGAAAATTCTACTATCTGGCCGTGACGCCGCAGATGATGCTGGCTGCGCCGCGGAAGGCGATGCTGCGCGAGGCAATGAACCGGCTGAACGCCACGACCGCCGACCCGCCCTCCGGAGGCATTTTCACGAATCCCGAGTACCTGCGAATGCGAGCGCTGCTGCCCGAGAAACTTTCCGGGTTGAGCGGCTCGGACTTTACCCAGATTCCCTGGGACAAACTTCTGGAAAATCTTGCGGAACAATTGAATCAGGCGGCAGTGCAATCGAAGAATTCGCAGCCGCCGGATACGAGCTGGATTAAGCTGCTCAAACCCGACGTGATCAACCAGCATCTTCACCTGAGTGTGGGAGGATGGTGGAAGGATCCGAGCGGCGTGTACTTTGATTCGTACATCCAGTAAGCCGGAAAGTTCGCTCAGGACGTTCCTGCTACTTTTGGCAGCCGCCCTTTTCGCGTGCAGCGTTGCCGCACCCGCGTGCTTCTCCCAGGAATCCAGCCCGCCCGCGCAGGCGCAGATTCAATCCACAACCGAACTCGTGAAGGTGGAAGCGAGTGTTCTCGATAAGAGCGGAGAATTCGTCGCTGGTCTCGCGCAGGGCAATTTTCACGTGCTGGACAATGGCACCGAGCAGCCGATCGCGTTCTTCGCGCCGGTCGAGGCGCCTGCGCGGGTGCTCGTGATGATCGAGACGAGTCCGGCGGTGTATCTGATTCGCAACGAGCATCTCTCTGCTGCGTATGCGCTTCTCGATGGGCTGGCACCGGACGACGAAGTGGCGCTTGTGACGTATGACGAGGTGCCGCGGCCCATCCTTGGGTTTACGCGGGATAAGTCCGCGCTGCTCGCGGCACTGGGCGGGGTGCAGTACACGATCGGGATGGGAGACCTGAACTTTTTTGATTCGGTCTCGACAGTGCTCGACTGGCTCAAGCCGGCGGCGGGCAAGAGGGCGCTGGTAATTTTGACGACCGGGATCGATTCCTCTCCACCGGCGCGCTGGGACGCGCTGGTCCAGAAACTGCGCGGAGACGACGCCGTCATCTTCTCCGTGGCGCTGGGCGGATCGTTGCGGGCGGATACGAGCAAGAAATCGAAAACAAGGAAGAACGCACCGAAATCCGACGGGGCGGAAAACGAGGCGTCGTCAAGATTTGATACGGCGGCGGAGTTCGCAAAAGCCGACGGCGCTCTGGTTTCGCTCGCGACCATGACCGGCGGGCACGCCTATTTCCCCGAATCGGAGAACGATTTCGCGGCAATCTACCGTGAAATCGCGACGGCGCTGCGGCATGAATACGTGCTGGGAATCGCGCCGGCACACGATGGGCAATTCCATTCGCTCAGTGTAGAGGTGACCGCCAACAACGGGCAGCCTGCGAAGCCGCACGAGTACCGCGTGCTTGCGCGAACCGGGTATCTGGCGCCGGGGCCGTGATTTGTATAATCTCTGTGCGCGCCCGGTGATGCGGGAGCGCGCGGAGGCTCGATGAAACAGCGCGGCTTAGTGATTGTGGTGGCGTTGCTGATGCTGTCGCTGACGCTGGGTGCCTGGGCCGCGCGGCGCGGGCAAGAGAGCGCGCCAGCCCCCCCCACGCAGCAGCCGACCGCTTCGGCGCGATTCGCATTCCGCGGAGACGCGGCAGAAATCCCGGCGAGATTCATTGGCGATCTCGTATTGGTGCCCGCGCACGTGAACCGGAGCCAGCCGTGTCTTTTCGAGCTGGATTCGACGGCCGCAATTTCAACGATCGATCCCGAGCGCGCAGGGGAACTCGCGATCCCGAATTTGCGCACCCCGGCGCTGAATTTCAGCGGCGTGGACATTTTGCTGGGCGGTCTGCCCGAAGCCGCAAAGAAAGATTTCGGCGCGCACGTGGGGCGGCCCTATGAGGGGACGGTCGGAAACGACGTCTTCGGAGTGAGCGTGATCGAAGTGGACTACGCGCGCCAGACCGTGCGTTTCTACGATCCGGCTACTTACAAGTATTCGGGCCGCGGGACGAGCTTGCACCTTACATTCGTTGGCGGAATGCCCGTGGTAAGGGCGAAGTTCGTCGCTATCGGGGGGAAGTCCGTCGAAGGCGATTTCGTGGTGAACACGGCGCTCGACGCATCGCTCGTCATCTCCGGAAAATCCGCCCAGACGCACCATCTCTTGTCATCACACGCGAAGGTGAATCCGGCCGCCGACCTCGAATTGGGCGGGGCCGCGGACGCGGTCTTTGAAAGAGCGAAAGCTTTCGATATGGGGCCTTTTCATATTGAGGAGCCGCTGGCGGTTTTCTCGCGAGGGAGTTCTCCCCTTTACGGCAACGCGGCGCTGGCCGGTGAAATTGGCGGCGGAATTCTGCGGCGTTTTACGGTGGTGTTCGATTACCCGCACCAGCGGATCATCCTCGATTCGAACAGTGAGTTTCGGACGGACGACCGGGAAGACATGAGCGGAATCTCATTGAGCGCCGGCGGCCCGGGATTCAAGACGCTTGAAGTGACTCAGGTGCAGCCCGGCACGCCCGGAGCGGACGGCGGAGTTCTGAAGGGCGACATCATCGCAGGCATCAACGACGAGGCCAGTGCCGATCTCACGCTCGAAGAGGTCCGCGAGATGTTCCGGCAGGTCGGACACAAATACAAACTTCTAGTTGAGCGAAACGGCAAGACGATTAACCTCGCGATCCAGATGCGCCGATTGTACTGAGCGCGAGTTCGCAGGCTGGATGAGCGTACGGGCGGGGCTACTCGAACTTTTTTAGGGTGGTGGCCATCCGGCTCATTCGTGCGTCGACTTTTGCGAAGACGCTGCCGGGATCGAATTTCCCCGCGGGATTACGCTGGCCCGCGTGGACCCCCGTAAGGACTTCGATTCCTTGCTCGATTGTCGCGATGGGGTAGATGTGGAACAGGCCTTTCGCGACGGCAGCGATCACTTCGTCGCGCAACATGAGGTCATCGACGTTTTCCGCGGGGATGAGCACGCCCTGCTGGCCGGTGAGACCCTTCAGCTTGCACACGTCGTAGAAGCCCTCGATTTTTTGATTCACGCCGCCGATCGGTTGTACGTCGCCCTGCTGGTTGACCGAGCCGGTTACGGCGAGGTCCTGGCGGATGGGAAGCTCCGCGAGAGCGGAGAGCAACGCGTAAATTTCGGTCGAGCTGGCGCTATCGCCATCGACGCCGGAATAGGATTGCTCGAAGCAGACGCTGGCGGCGAGCGAGAGGGGCTTATCCTGCGCGAACGTCCGCCGCAGGTAGCCCGCGATGATCTGCACGCCTTTGTCGTGGAACTTGCCGCTGAGATTTGATTCGCGCTCGATATTGATGATGCCCGTCTTGCCCAGCGCCACCGAGGCCGTGATTCGCACCGGCTTCCCGAATGCATAGCCGCCGATTTCCATCACGCTCAAGCCGTTCACCTGGCCAGCGCGGCTTCCGGTCGTGTCGATGAACACCAGGTTCTGTTCGATCATCTCGCGGAGCTTCGTTTCGAGCAGGTTGTGACGGTCGATTTTCGCGTCGAGAGCCTCGCGGACGTGGGCGGACGTGACGATCTTGTTTCCGTCATTGCGCGCGGCGTAGCAGGATTCACGGGCCAGATCGGCGAGGTCGAAAAATCGCGTGGTGATTTTTCCGCGGCGTCCGGCGAGGCGCACACCGTGTTCGAGGATTGAGGCGACAGCCGAGCGGTCGAAGTGGAGAAGCTTTTCATCCTCGACGAGCTTGCGCAGGCGTCCGCCATACTGCCGGAAGACCTCGTTACTCCACTTCATTTCCTCATCGAACTCGACGCGCACTTTGAAGATTTTCTTGAAATCGTCCTCGTAGTCGTAGAGGAGTTCGTACATTTCGCGGTCGCCGATCATGATGACTTTCACATGGATGTCGATCGGCTCGGGCTTGAGCGCCGCGCTGCTGAACGGGAAAAACATGTCGACAGGCTGGATTTCGAGTTTGCCGTGGTTGAGCGTGCGTTTCAGCGTGCGCCACACGCCGGTTTCCGACATGGCGTCGAGGGCATACATCACCAGGAATCCGCCGTCGGCGCGCAAGAGCGAGCCGCCGCGCAGGTCCATGAAATCGGAGTTCCAGCCGCCGCGCGTGTCGTAGCTGCGGTGGATCGTGCCGAAAAGATTCGAGTACGAAGGAATGGTCTCGAAGACCACGGGGCATTTTTCATCTTCAGTGTGCGCGAGGATCACGTTGACGCCATACACGCGGAAGGGATCGCGCTCGGAGCGCTCGGGGCGCGGGATGCCGCCGCCCTCGGAAGGAGGCTGTTCTTCCTCGCCTTCGCGCTCCTTGAAAGGATCGAGATTATCGAGGACGTGGTGGCGCACTTCCTCAAGGTATTCCGCGATCTGCGTGCTGGGATATTTTTCCTTGAGCTCCTCGATCACGCCGTCCACGAGCACGGACGCGGCCTCCTGCTCGAGGTAACTCATTTCACTCGCGAGCTCACGGGAAAGCGTCAGCGTGCGGCGATAGACGATCGTGAATTCCTGGCGAAATTGATCGTACTTGCGCTCGAGTTCTTCAGCGGCGGTGTTTTCGAGTTTGCCGTCCTGCACCAACTTGGGGATTTCCTCGATCGGCACCATTTGGCCTTCGAGGACGGGGAAAATTTCCGGCAGAGCGACAGCGCCGACCTGCATCCGGCCGAGCGCAAACTGTTCGCGGGCGATCCGGCGCGTGAAGTCGTCCATCAATTCCTTCTCGCGCTGGGTGAAGCGCTCGACGATGCGCGTTTTCTGGCGCTGGAAAGGCTCGCCTTCGAATACTTGAGGGATGCGTCGGCGCAGGAAGTCGATTCCGGACTCGACCTCTTTCTTGAACGCGTTCGCCTGGCCGCGCGGCAGGGTGAGGAGGCGGGGCCGGTCGGCATTCTTGAAATTGTTGACGTAGCAGCGATCGGGCGCGGCCTCATTTTGCGGGTGCATCTCCTCGATCATCCGCACGATCATGCCGCCGCGGCTCGTCCCAGACAGGCCGCAAACGAAAAGGTTGTAGCCGGAGGCCGTCAGCTCAACGCCCATGCGCAGGGCGCGAAGCGCGCGCTCCTGGCCCATGTCGCGCCCGACCGGTTCGATTTCCGCCGTCGTCTCGAATGGGACTTGAGCGGGATCGCAGTGCCACCGGAGTTTATCCGGCGGGAGGCTCGGGTGTTGCGGCTTCGAGTTTTTCGTGATTCGGCGTTCCATCGCTCTTTCCAAGGGCCGCTACTCTAGCATGGCGACCATCTAGTTCCCACCCGCATGGGCTGCGGTGTTTCCAATGTGCGCGGGCGGAGCGTAGAGGTCGAGGAAGCTCACGGCCGTGGCCACGATGATCGGTCCCAAGACCACGCCCAGCAAGCCGAAGACGCTGATTCCGCCAAGCACGCTGATGAAGACGACCAGCCCGCCCATCTCCGTCCGCCCGCTGATCAACCAGGGGCGGATGAAATTGTCCACCAATCCGACGATCACGACGCAGAAAATCACGAGCAAGATGCCCTTAACCGTGTGGCCTCCGGCGATGAGGCTGATTGCGACGGGGACCCAGATGAGAGAGGAACCAACGATCGGAACGAAGGAAAAAAATCCCATCATCACGCCCCAGAAAATTGGCGCGCTGATCCCGGCGGCTGCAAACGCCAGGCCCCCCAGGATTGCGTGTGCGGCGGCGGCCGCGAGGCTTGAGGTGACGCTTGCGAAAATCAGGTCGCGCGCGTTGGCAAGCATGCGGTCGCGATGGGAGCTCTCGAACGGCAGGATTTCGCGGAGGCGCGCCACCATCGAGCCGCCGTCGCGATAAAGGTAGAACATGGCGAGGATCGTCACGCCGAGATGGAACAAGAATTCGGCAGTATGTTTCAGGATCGTGCCGAGGCGCGCGGCGACGAAGCCCACCGCCTGCTCGCCGTACTGGCGCAGCGTCCCCGTCAAATCCTGGGAATTCGCCTCGGGAAAGCGCTGCTGAATTCGGCTCCAGAGATCGTTCAGCCAAGCCCAGTGGCCGCTCGCGACCTGGAGCTCGATCGACTGGGCCGCATCGACGCCCTGGCGGACAAACGCGATCATGATGAGGATTACCGGGACGATGAGAATCAGGGTGACGGCCGCGGTCATCAGGGCGGCTGCGACCGTCGAACCGCGGCGCCGCGCGAGCCGATCGTAAACGGGATACGAGACGACTACCAGCACTGCGGCCCAGGCCAGCGGTGCGAGGAACGAGGCGAAGACGAGGTAGACTCCGAATACGAGCAAGATAACGATGCCGTAAAACAGCAGCGCCCCCAGTCTTTCTTGTGCAGCGGATCGAGCGGTCAAGCTTCCTCGCTTTCACAATGCCGGCAAAGGAGACTGATAGTGGCAATCCGCGGGTTTGTCAACCTCGCGGCGGCTGCGGCACCGGCCCCGGAGCAGTTCTCAATGATATAATCCGCGCCGTCGCCGATCCGGACCGCCTCCATGAAGACTTTCGCCTGCCCGCACAAGCGAACCCGGCTGATCGCCGAAGACAACGAAGCCAAGTACGTCGAATGCCTCGATTGCGGCGAGATCCTCGAAGCCGCGGAACTCGAGAAGAAGGAAAGCACCGGCTTCGACGAATCGCTTTCCGACGCCTAACCACCCGAAAGAGTATCACTAGCGTGAAGTGGTGTTTTGAGTTAGGCTCTCCGCCTAACGGCTGTACCCACTGTGTGAGATGCTTTTTAAGACTTTCAGCGCCGCCGTGTTTGGGATTGACGCCTACCTCGTGGAAGTCGAGGTGGATGTCGGTCCGGGTGAAGCCGGCGTTTTCAACGTCGTCGGGCTGCCGGACAACGCCGTCAAAGAGAGCCGCGAGCGAATCAAGGCGGCGCTTCGCAACTGCGGTTTCGATTACCCCGCCTATCAAACCGTCACTGTCAATCTTGCGCCCGCGGACATTCGCAAGGAAGGTTCCGCGTTCGACCTGCCGATGGCCCTGGGGCTTCTCGGCTGCCAGGGAACATTCTTCGGGAAAATTCTGAACTCGTATGTTTTTTTGGGCGAGTTGTCGCTCGACGGCAGCGTGCGTTCGGTGCGCGGCGCGCTTTCAGCGGCGCTGGCTGCGCGCGAGCGGGGAATCAGAAATCTCGTTGTGCCGGAAGCGAACGCGCGCGAAGCCGCGGTCGTGGAAGGTATCTGTGTCTTTCCCGTGAAGTCGCTGCCACAAGCGGCGGATCTGCTGAATTCACCCGAGTCATTTCAGCCCGTCGACGTCGATACTTCGCAAATGCTGGCGGAGGCGAGTGCGTACGCGGTGGATTTGCGGGACGTTCACGGCCAGATGGCGGCAAAACGCGCGCTCGAAGTTTCCTGCGCGGGAAGCCACAACATTCTTCTGATCGGCCCGCCCGGCGCGGGGAAGACGATGCTGGCGAAGCGCATTCCCACGATCCTTCCGCCGATGTCGCTCGAAGAAGCCATCGAGACGACGCGCATCCACAGTGTGGCCGGGCTGCTTGAGGACGCGCGCGGCCTGGTGGGCACGCGGCCCTTTCGTTCGCCGCACCATACGATCAGCGACGCGGGCCTGATCGGCGGGGGTGCCGTGCCGCGGCCGGGAGAAGTCTCGTTGGGGCACAACGGCGTATTATTCCTCGACGAGCTGCCCGAGTTTCAGCGAAACGTTCTCGAAGTGATGCGTCAGCCGCTGGAAGACGGGTGCGTCACGATCGCGCGCGCGGCCGTTTCCGTAAGCTTCCCGTCGCGTTTCATGCTGGCGGCGGCCATGAATCCGTGCCCCTGCGGTTTTTTTGGAGATGCCACGCGGGAGTGCCACTGCTCGCCACCGCAGATTCAGCGCTACGTGTCGAAAATCTCGGGGCCGCTGCTCGACCGCATCGACATTCACATCGAAGTTCCCGCGGTCAAATACAAGGAACTGCGCGGCGAAGCGGGGATCGAAAGCTCCGCGAACGTTCGGGAGCGCGTGCTGCGGTCGCGGAAGATTCAGCTCGAGCGTTACAAGGGCGAGAAAAATCTCTATGCGAACGCGCAGATGCCGCCGAAGATGATCCGCCAGTACTGCGCGATTTCCTCCGATGGCGAAAAGCTGCTCGAGACTGCGATCCTGAGGCTGGGCCTATCCGCGCGCGCGCACGACCGAATCCTCAAGGTGTCGCGAACGATCGCCGATCTCGAAGGGGCGCCGTCGATCGAGCCAAAGCACTTGAGCGAAGCGATCCAGTACCGCACCCTCGATCGCACGTACTGGGCGTAACCGCTCACGGAAGCTCTAGAGTTAGCAACCGATTGACTGCCTGGTGGCAGCTATGATACCCATACTGAGCTTTTTCTTGGGGCTCTCTCTCGACTCTGATGGCGGCCACCCAACGTCTTGAGGTCACGCTGGAGACCCAGCTCGAAAGCGTGGACCTTGCCGAGAACATCGTGATGCGCGTCGCGGAAGCCGCCGGCTTCGGTGAGGACGACATCCACAAGCTCGGGATGGCGGTCCGCGAAGGCGTGATCAACGCCTACAACTACGGAAACTGCCAGGACCGGCGAAAGAAGATCCTGCTGGGAGTCGAATTCGATCCGGAAAAGATGGTGGTTCATATCATCGATGAAGGGCGCGGCTTCGAGCTTACGGAAGTAGCCGACCCGCTTGCCGAGGAGAACCTGCTGCGGACGTCCGGGCGCGGGCTTTTCCTGATGCGCGCGTTTACCGACGAGATGACGGTGCAGCGCGGCCCTCACGGCGGAGCGGACCTCATGATGGCAAAAAAGCTACCGCATCGTGTTTCCGGCAACGGCCAGTCTCAATCGGAGTAGAATGTCGTCCTGAGGTTTCCGTGCCACTACAAGGAACATGCCGAGAAATCGGCGACGTCGCAATCATAGATTTCAGCGGGAAGATCACGCTGGGTGAAGGCAGCGCCATGGTCCGGCGGATGATCCGAGAGCTGGTCGACAAGGGCCATCGCAAAATTCTCTTCAATCTCGGCGATGTCGATTACATCGACAGCTCGGGAATCGGTGAACTGGTCGGCGCCTACACAACGGTGCGGGGCGCGAGCGGCGAGCTGAAACTGGTGCACCTCACGCGTCGCGTGCATGACCTCATGCAGATCACGCGGCTCTTCACCGTATTCGACGTCCCCGCGGACGAATCCACCGCGCTTCGCAGTTTTCGCTAGACGCACGCAAGAGGCTGCCGTTCGCGATTTCTCCTCTGAAATTCCCCCCGCGATGCGAGGTCCTATGCAGACTCCCAAAGTCTGGACACCGAATTCGGTTTGTGCCAGAATCCCGCCGCCGATGAGGTCTTGTAACCCCCTTGGGAAGTGCGAATCCTGTGCGTGGCGGGCTTCGACGTGGCACCGACCGGCGTTACAAGCACACGAATCGGGACATCACTCGCAGAGGAGTGGCTCCGTTGGCTCGAGAACAGGGTGTGGTGAAGTGGTTCAATGCGTCGAAGGGTTATGGGTTCATCCAACGTCAGTCTGGAGAGGATGTTTTCGTTCACTTCTCCGCCATCGAAATGGATGGATACAAGTCGCTGAACGAAGGCCAGCTCGTCGAATTTGAGGTCCGCCAGGGCCCCAAGGGCTTTCAAGCTGAAAACGTAACCAAGGTCTAGCTCGCGCTCGAATCGAGGGCCTCGTTTCGCGCTTCCCGGAGCGCGGCCCGGACCTGCTTGCCGTGGGACCATGCATTGGCGAGACGTGATAGCGCAGCGGCGACCTCGCCGTGCGGCGGTTCGCGCGCGCACGGGTTTGTGATACGATCTTCATCGTAAGATGTCTTCGGGAGTGTAATTTTGGCACAGCATATTTCCCGCAAAGAGCTCAAGAAGGACGAGTTGCGCGAGACCTTTGCGCACGGCGCCGAGGCGCTCCTTTCGCACCAGCGGCTCACGATCTACCTTGGAATCGCTGTAGTGATTGTTGCGTTGGGCGTATTCGGCTGGAGGGCATACGCGCAGCGCCAGACGGTGAAGGCTGCCGCAGCCTTCGATGACGCCATGAGGATTTTCCAGGCGCCCGTGGGCGTGCCGCCGACGGCCGGCGAGCTCACATATAACGACGCCAACAAGAAATTCACGGACGCGGGGCAGAAGTTTTCCGGCGTGGCCTCGAAATACCCGCGCACACGCCCGGGCGAGCTTGCGCGCTACTATTCGGCATTGAGCGCTGAAAAGCTGGGCAAGAATGACGAAGCGAAGAAATGGCTCGCGGGCATCGAGAGCAGCAGCGACCCAGAAATCGCGGCGATGGCGCAGTTCGAGCTCGCGAGTCTCGACGACCGAACGAATCAGGGCGACGACGCAGTGAAGCTGTACCAGCAACTGATCGCCAAGCCAACGGTGCTCGTACCGAAACCCATGGTGATGCTAGCGCTCGCCGAGCATTACCTCGACAAGAATCCCTCCGAAGCCGTGAAGCTCTATCAGCAGATCAAGACCGACTACCCCGACACACCGATTGGCGAACAGGCGGATCAGGCCCTCGCTCTTCTGGCCGGCAAATCCTGAGCGTCCCGGGTGACCGCGATGTCACTCGAATCCTATGCAATGGATGTGCAGCGCTCGCGCGGACGGCGCTACCCCGAGCCGCGGCATCCTTACCGCAATGACTACGCCCGCGACCGAGACCGCGTAATCCATTCCCGCGCGTTCCGCCGCCTCGAAGCGAAAACGCAGGTATTCACGACTCGCTTTTCCGATCACTTTCGCAACCGGCTCACGCACACGCTGGAAGTAGCACAGATCGCGCGCACGGTATCGGGCGCTCTGAAGCTGAACACCGATCTCACCGAAGCGCTTGCTCTCGTCCACGACATCGGCCATCCGCCGTTCGGGCACGCCGGAGAAAGGCATCTCGACGCACGCATGCGGGAGCATGGCGACGGCTTCGACCACAATCTGCACGCGCTGCGGATCGTCGAGCAGTTCGAGCAGCGGTATCTCGATTTTCCGGGGCTGAATCTCATGTTCGAGGTGCGCGAGGGAATCATCAAGCATTCAAGGGATTATTCCGCGGCGGAATTCCCCGCGCTCGCCGAATATCTCCTCGACCAGCGGCCGCCGCTCGAAGCGCAGCTCATCGATCTGGTGGACGAAATCGCGTACAACACGGCGGACCTGGACGACGGCTTCGAAGCGCGCGTGCTCGATTTCGATCAGCTTCGCGCGGAGGTGCCGGCGTTCGGCGCGGCCTACGATGACTTGGATCGCCGCCATCCGGGCGGGCTGCGCAAATTGAAATTCAACGAGGCGCTCAAACATATCCTTGACCATCTTGCGACCGACTTGATCGATAACACACGCCGGCAAGTGGAAGCGAATGGCGCTGAAACGGTGGAAGATATTCGTCGAGCGGAAACACGGCTTGCGGGATTTTCATCGGACGCAGCCGGCCAGAACGCCCAATTGAAGAAGTTTCTCAACGCGCGCGTCTATTCGAATCCCGCGATTGTCGAAGACCGCGGCCGCTCGATAGCTGCGCTCGACGCCCTGTTCCTATTTTTCCTCGACGATCCGGACCGAATGCCGAAGCATTACGCCGAACTGGCGCGGACCGAGCCACCCCACCGGGTTGTCTGCGATTACATCGCTGGGATGACGGACCATTTTCTCCTGCGCCAGTGCCATGAACTGCTCGGCTTCGAAGCGGAGGAAGCGTCTTAAGACGACCGCGTCGTTGTCCATTTGGTGTCAGCCGGGACACCCGCACGGCGCGCTTCCTTGACACCGGTAGCGGTGCATTTATAATGAGTTTTAGTTTCCAAAACGCGGTGAACTCAAATGTTTTTGGATGTGAACGAACTCGCAGTCCGCAAGACACGCATCCGGAAGAGCTATGCCCCGGGCACGCTCGACTTCCATTCCGGTGAGTTCCGGCAGGTCGAACCCCTGGAAGTTCGTGCAACTGCGGAACTTGTGGACGGGCAGATTCGTGTCTGCGGCAACCTGCATACGCGCGTCGAGCTGGTGTGCGCTCGCTGCCTCGACACAGTGGTCGAGGAAATCAGCCGCGATTTCGACCTTTTCTACCGCCCCATGACGTCGATGGCGCAAGGTGACGAGGTCCATTTGAATCTGGACGACACCGAGATCGCCTTTTTCGAAGGGGACGGGCTGTTTCTCGCCGATGTCCTCGCCGAGCAAGTGAACCTGGCGCTCCCCATGAAGGTCATCTGCTCGAGCGACTGCCGCGGGCTCTGCGCCCATTGCGGCGCGAACTTGAACAATGAAGAATGCCGCTGCGAAAAGAGCGGCGCCGACCCAAGGCTTGCTCCGCTGGGCCGCCTCAAGCAGGACTGGTTCAAAAAGCAATAAAACGCTACACTATTCGTTTGTATTCAGGCCGTCGTGAGCGTCGGCCTGTCACGAGGAGCCCGAATGCCGAATCCGAAGCGAAGACACTCCAAGAGGCGCACGTCCACTCGCCGCGCCCACGACCATCTCCACCCACTGTCCCTGGCCGAATGCCCGAATTGCCATGAGAAGAAGCTGCCTCACCGGGCGTGCTTGAAGTGCGGGTATTACAATGGACGCGAAGTGATTGACACCGCGGCCAAGACAGCCTAACTTTCCCTCGCCTGCCGCTTCACGCTGGTGCTGATATGACCACAATTGCCCTGGATGCAATGGGGGGCGACCATGCGCCTCGGGTCGAAGTCGAAGGTGCGATCCTGGCCGCGCGGGAGCTGGGCGTCCGCGTTCTGCTCGTCGGGATCGAAGCGGAGATTCGCCAGGAGCTTCGCCGGCACAAGACTGGCGACCTCCCGATCGAGATTGTGAACGCGACCGACGTAATCCGGATGACGGATTCGCCGTCGCAAGCCTTTCGCCGGAAAAAAGAGAGCTCGGTGCACGTTGCCGCGCGCTTGGTACGCGACGGCAAAGCCGAAGCGCTCGTCAGCGCGGGCAACACGGGCGCCGTGATGACGGTCGCGCGATTTGTGATCGGGACTCTGCCTTCGGTCGACCGTCCCGCGCTCGCCGCTGCATTCCCGAACATGAAGGAAAAAATATCTGTGATTCTGGATGTCGGCGCAAACGTCGATTCGAAGCCCGAGCAGATCGAACAGTTTGCGGTGATGGGCGAAATCTATTATCGCGCGATCTGGGGCGTAAAGCGGCCGCGCATCGCGCTGCTTTCCATCGGCGAGGAAGAAGCCAAAGGCAACGAGCTTACACGCGAGGCGGCGAACCTCCTGAAACAATTGCCGTTGAATTTCGTGGGGAACGTCGAGGGCCGCGACGTGTTTCGCGGCAACGTGGACGTAGTTGTATGCGACGGCTTCATCGGCAACATCGTTCTGAAGCTGAGTGAAGGCCTGGTGGAGCACATCGGTGCCATGTTGAAGAAGGCCATTAAGAGCAGCCTTGCCTCGCAGATCGGCTATGCCCTTTCGAAGCGAGCCTTCAATGATTTTCGCAAGCGCACCGACTACTCGGAAACCGGGGGCGCCCCGCTGCTCGGCCTCCGAGGCATCACGGTGATCGGACACGGCCGCTCGAATCCGAACGCCATCAAGAACGCCATCCGCGTCGCGGCGGAACTCTGCCGTGCGCGCGTGAACGAAAAGATCGAACAGGAGCTTTCCGCTGCCGCCGCAATTCCCGCCCGCGGCTGAGCCGGAGAGAAACGCGCGACCACATGGGCAAGCTCGCTTTTCTTTTTCCCGGACAGGCCTCGCAGTATCCCGGCATGGGCCGCGATCTGGCTGCAAACTTCCCCGAGTCGCGGGCCGTCTTCGACGAAGCGGACGCGGCGCTGGGATTCCCGATTTCGAAACTCTGCTTTGAAGGTTCTGAAGAAGATCTCAAGCTGACCGAAAACACGCAGCCGGCAATTCTGACGGTCTCGGTGGCGGCGTATCGCGCGCTTGAGAAGCGGGGAGTCGCGCCGGATTTTGCAGCCGGCCACAGCCTCGGCGAGTATTCGGCTCTGGTGGCGGCGGGCGCTCTTGAGTTTTCTACGGCTGTGAAGCTGGTTCGCGGGCGCGGCCGCTATATGCAGGAAGCGGTGCCGGCTGGCGAAGGAGCGATGGCAGCGATTCTAGGTCTGTCTCCGGCGGATGTGGCGGAGGTCTGCAAGAAGGCCGCGGGAAACGAGGTGGTATCTCCCGCGAATATGAATTCGCCTGAACAAACCGTCATCGCAGGCAATGCGGCGGCCGTGAAGCGCGCCGTCGAGATCGCATCGCAGTCGGGCGCAAAGCGTGCGGTGATTCTGGCGGTATCGGCTCCGTTTCACTGCGCCCTGCTGAAGCCGGCGCAAGAGCGACTCGAGCCCGACCTGCGCGCCGCGAAATTCAACGCGCTGCGATTTCCGCTGATTACGAATGTGGATGCCGAAGCCATCACTTCCGGTGACGAAGCGCGCGAGGCGCTGATCCGGCAGGTGACGCTTCCCGTGCGCTGGCTCGAATCCGTACGAGAGATGATCGATAGCGGCGTGAACATTTTTGTGGAAGTTGGGCCGGGCAAGGTGCTTTCGGGCTTGTTGCGGCAGATCGATCGCTCGGTGCGCTGCTTCAACGTCGAGGACGCGGCCAGCCTCCAGTCGGCGCTCGACAAAATCGCCCAGGCGCGCGCCGAAACGCCGGAAAGCTAGACACATGTTTTCGCTGAAAGATAAAGTTGCCCTGGTGACCGGCGCCTCGCAAGGGATTGGCCGCGCTACATCGCTCGCGCTCGCCGAGGCTGGCGCCAAGGTCGCGGTCGCCGCGCGCAGCGCGGACAAGCTCGCGTCACTCGTGGCCCAAATCGAAGCTACCGGGGGCGCGGCGCTGGCTGTGCCGATGGACGTGGCGGATGCCGCGCAGGTGAAGACCGGCTTTCAACAACTGCTCGCGAAGTTCGGCAAGCTCGATATTCTCGTCAACAACGCCGCAATCACGCGTGACACGCTCGCGCTGCGCATGAAGCTCGAAGATTGGGACGCGGTGCTGCGGACCAATCTGACCGGCGCGCACCTTTGCATCCAGCAGGCGCTCGGCGCGATGCTGAAGCAGCGCTCCGGCCGGATCATCAATTTGACTTCCGTGGTCGCCGAGACCGGCAACGCCGGGCAGGCGAATTACGTCGCATCGAAGGCCGGCCTGATCGGCCTCACGCGCGCCATTGCCGTCGAGGTCGCTTCGCGGAGCATCACCGTGAACGCCGTAGCGCCCGGATTCATCGAGACGCCGATGACCGACCCTCTTTCGCCGGAATTGAAAGAGAAGATGAAGTCGATGATCCCGCTCGGGCGGTTCGGCAAGGACCGCGAGATCGCCGCCGCCATCGTCTTTCTTTCAAGCGACGAGGCCGCTTACATCACGGGCCAGGTACTCGACGTCAATGGCGGCATGCACATGGGGTAACATTTCAGCCGCGGTGCCCGGGCGCGGTTGCGTTGAAATGAATGCGCAGGTAAGGTTGACCCGGCGATACGCGCCGCATAGAATGGGCAGGTTAAGGGCGGGCGCAACTTCCCTGGCGTGCAGTCCAAGGTCAAGATCGCCGATATCGGAGGAACAATCAGAATGGCCAGCGTCGAAGAACGCGTGAAGCAGATTATTGTCGAGCAGCTCGGTGTGGATGAAGGCGAAGTGACTCCCAGCGCTTCGTTTGTGGACGACCTCGGCGCCGATTCGCTCGACACGGTCGAGCTGGTGATGGCCTTCGAGGAAGCGTTTGGCGTCGAAATTCCTGATGAGGACGCCGAAAAGATCGCCACGGTGAAGGACGCTATCGAATACATCGAGAAGCACTCCAAGGGGAAGTAGGCAGTCCTGCTGGGCCGTCCCAATCCGAACAGGAGAAGTTCCACTTGAACCGCCGAGTCGTCGTGACGGGCATTGGCATGGTCTGCGGATGCGGCCTTGGGACCGATGAGGTCTGGCGCAACCTGCTTGCCGGGAAGAGCGGCATTCGCCGTATTACGGCGTTTGACGTTTCGGACTTCGACTGCCAGATCGCCGGCGAGGTCAGGGGCTTCGAGCCGCTTAATTGGATCGAAAAAAAAGAGCTGAAGAAGATGGCGCGGTTCATTCAACTGGCCATGGCGGCTTCGGATTTCGCCATGCGCATGTCCGGTCTTGAAATCACGCCGGAGATCGCCGACGCGACGGGCGTCTACATCGGGTCCGGGATCGGTGGTTTCGACGTCATCGAGCGCGAGCATTCGAAGTATCTGCAGGGCGGTCCTAGCAAGATTTCTCCGTTCTTCATTCCATCGGCGATCGTGAATCTTGCTGCCGGCAACGTATCCATCCGCTATGGTGCGAAAGGCCCAAACTCCGCGACAGCGACGGCGTGCTCGGCTTCCGCACACGCGGTCGGCGATGCGTTCAAGATCATCCAGCGGAGCGACGCGGAGGTGATGCTCGCGGGCGGCTCGGAAGCGGCGATTACGCCGATGGGCATCGGCGGTTTCGGGGCGATGCGCGCACTTTCCAATCGCAACGACGAGCCCGAGCGCGCCAGTCGGCCGTTTGACGCGCAGCGCGACGGCTTCGTCGTCGGCGAGGGCTCCGGCATGCTGATCCTTGAATCGCTCGAGTTTGCCCAGCGGCGGGGAGCGAATATCCTCGCGGAAATCGTGGGCTACGGAATGTCCGGCGATGCCTACCACATCACGCAGCCTGCCGAAGGCGGCGATGGCGGCTATCGCTCCACGCTCGCCGCTGTGAAAGACGCTCGGATTTCGCCCGACGAAGTGAGCTACGTCAACGCGCACGGCACGTCGACGCCGATGGGAGACGCGATCGAAACCGTGGCCCTCAAGCGCGTCTTCGGCGACCGCGCGAAGAAAGTGCCGATCAGCTCGACAAAATCGATGACCGGCCATCTTCTCGGTGGAGCGGGCGGTCTCGAAGCAAGCATCAGCATTCTGGCGCTCCGCGATCAAATCCTTCCGCCGACGATCAATTACGAAACCCCCGATCCCGAGTGCGACCTGGATTACATTCCCAACCACGCGCGAAAGGCGGAAGTGACCTACGCGCTCTCGAATTCCTTCGGCTTCGGCGGCACGAACGCGTCGCTGCTGTTCAAACGCTGGGAGGGCCGCTAATCGTGAAAATTGGTGTTTGCGTCAAGCAAGTTCCCGCAAAGGATGCGCCGCTCGCAATCGCCGAGGGCGGCACGTGGATTCGCGAGTCCGACATCGGATTTGAAACGAACGAGCCAGACGGTTTCGCGCTCGAAGAAGCGCTGCGCCTCAAGGAAAAGCACGGCGGCGAAGTCGTCGCGATTTCCATGGGCCCCGAGCGTGCCAAGCAGACGATCAAGGAAGCGCTCGCCAAGGGCGCCGAGCGCGGTATTCACATCTCCGATCCGGAATCCTATAAGCTCGATCCGCTCTCGGCGGCCCGTTCGCTTGCGGCTGCCATCCAGAACGAAAACTTCGATCTGATCTTCACGGGACTTCAAAGCGACGACCAGGGTTTCGGGCAGACGGGCGTGCTGCTCGCCGAACTGCTCGGGCGGCCGCATGCAACGATCATCATGTCGATCGAAATCGCCGACGGGCGCATGAAGCTCAAGCGCGAACTCGAAGCCGGATGGTTTCAGTGGGTCGAGCTGCCGCTTCCGGCAGTGATCACGATCCAGTCCGGCATCAACAAGCCGCGTTACGCCACGCTCAAGGGCATTATGGCGGCGAAAAAGAAGGAGATCGCGACCGTAGAGCGCGCTTCGCTGGGCGTCCCGGATGCGCCGACGCAGCACGTCGAGCGAGTTTACGTCCCACAAAAGTCGAAGAAGACGGAGTTCATCACCGGTTCGCCGAAAGAGGCTGCGGCGAAGTTACTCGAAAAGCTGCGGCACGAAGCGCGGGTGCTCTGAGCGATGAAAATTCTCCTGATCACCGAACAGCGCGACACAAAGTTGAGCAAAGTCAGCTTCGAGACGCTGGCGGCCGCGCAGCAGATCGCCCAGCAGGCGAAGGGCACGCTATCGGGCGCCGTCGTCGGCAAGGGTCTCGCGGCGCTCGCGGACGAGCTGGCTGGCTATCAGCTCGATGAAGTGCTGCTCGTCGAGCACGACCTGCTCGAGAAATACACGCCCGATGGGTTTTCGCTCGCGCTGCGCCAGGTGATCGAGAGCGCGAAGCCGGATCTGGTTCTCTTCCCTCACACGTATCAGGTGCGCGATTTCGCACCCAAACTGGCCGCATCGCTTGGCAAAGGAATGATCGGTGATTGCGTCGGCTACCGGCACGAGAATGGGAAACTGATTCTCGTTCGCCAGATGTTTCAGGGCCGCACTGCGGCGGACGTTGCGTTTGCTGGCGAGCCGCCTTGGATCGCGTCATTCCAAGCCGGCGCGTTTCGCGCGGATCTTGCCGCGAAGCACGCGAGCGGCAAAGCTCCCGTGAAGCCCGCCAGCGTCGATCTGAAGCCAGAGCAAATTCGTACCAAGCCGCTCGAGCTTTTTCGCGAAGCGAAGCAGGCCGTGGACCTGACGCAAGCACCCATACTAGTTTCGGTCGGGCGTGGCATCAAGGCGCCGGAAAACATTCCCATGGCGGAAAAGCTGGCGAAACTCATGGGCGGCGAGATTTCCGCGTCGCGCCCGATTTGCGACGAGGGTTGGCTGCCGATGGACCGGCAGATCGGCAGCTCCGGCCAGACCGTGGTGCCGAAGCTCTATCTCGCGCTGGGCATCAGCGGGGCCATCCAGCATGTGGTCGGGATGAAGGGATCGCGCACGATCGCCGCGATCAACAAAGATCCAAACGCGCCGATTTTCGAGGTGGCCGATTACGGAATTGTCGGCGACCTTTTCGAAATCGTTCCCGCGCTCATCGAAGAGCTCGAAAAGTCGAAGGCCGGTTGATCGCAGTCAGCCGCTGCTGCGCTAGTCTTTCGGCTTGAGCTTGAGACGGCTCTTGTTTTCCTCGAGGAACTTCCGCAAATCGCCGGCAGCGTCGAGCAAGCGGATCCACTGCTCGTAGTAGAGTGTCACCGGGAATCGCCCCAGTCCGTACACGCTCACGCCCCCCTTCTCGCCGACACGAAACTCGATACTGCCTCTCGGCCTTGCACCAGACTGCTTTTCGAGTTCGGCGATGCGGGCCAGCAATTCTTCCTTCGTTGGTTCGGACATTGGATCCCCCCGGTGTTATTCGCGTTTGGAAATGATACCACCTGCCGAGCGGCGAACGTTTCCGAATCCAGATTCGAACTCATCTCCCCAAAATCGTCGGAACTGGAACCGAGACGCGGCCTCTGTGGTCAGGTGATGATATTTGGGTAGAGCCGCGTGGCGATCAGGACCATCAGTGCCAGCGCGCCGATCATGAACAGGAAGTCAACGCCAAGGCCGAACGAAGTGATTCCGCCCACGATCATCAGGTGCCGCAGGGCGTCCACCTGGTAGGTCAGAGGATTGATCTTCGAGACGACTCGAAGCCATGCCGGCATCAACGTCAGCGGATAGATCGCGTTACTCGCGAAAAAGAGAGGCATGGTCAGGACCTGGCCGATGCCCATGAACCGCTCCCGCGATTTCACGATACAGGCCGCGATCAGGGAAAACGTCGAGAACACAGCCGAGCCGAGAATCACGGCTGCGGCGACGCCCGCGACCGCCCAAAAGCCGAAGTGCAGATGAATGTGCAGCAGGAGCGCCAGGAGATACACGAGGACCATCTGGCACAGGCTACGGACCGTCGACGAGATGGCTCGCCCGAGCACGAGCGAGCTGCGCGCCGCGGGGCTCACCAGAAATTTGTGGACGATGCCGAGATCGCGCTCCCAGATCAGCGAAATCCCGTAGAAGATCGCGCCGAAAAGCACGCTCTGCGCGAGAACGCCAGGAGTCATGAAGTCGAGATAGCTGATCCCGCCAGTGGGAATCGCACGCGTTCGCGTGAAGACTTGGCCGAATATCAGCAGCCACAGCACCGGTTGGACCATGCGCGTGAGCAGCTCTATCGGATCGTGGATGAGCTTGCGGATATCGGCCTCGGCCACGGCGAGAGTCTGGCGCGCGTAGGCGACTCCTGGGAATGCGTTATCCGAGACGCTGGCTAGTGAGTCTTGTGCGTGCGACATCTCGCAAATCTCCTCCCTCGGAAATATCGGCTCCCGTGTAATGAATGAATACGTCGCCCAGGGTTGCTGTGGGTCCAAGCGTGGCCTTCAGCTCAGCGGGCGTGCCGATGGTTTTGATTGTTCCCTGGTGCATGAAGGCGATCGTCTCGCACAGCAAGTCGGCTTCCTGCATGTCGTGTGTCGTCATCAGGATTGTGGCTTGGAACTCCCGGCGGAGCTCGCGAATGTGGCGCCAGACGGCTTGCTTTGCGAACGGGTCCAGCCCCACGGTCGGCTCGTCCAGAAAAAGCACGCTCGGGCGGTGCAGCATCGATTGAGCGATCTCGAGCCGGCGGATCATCCCGCCGGAGTAGTGCTTGACGAACTTACCGGAGGCGTTCGTGAGGTCCATGAAATCGAGCGCCTCGGCGATTCGCGCGCCCCGCTGGGATCGGGGAATGCCGTAGAGCTTCGCGGAAATGAGCAGATTTTCGTAGCCGGTCAAATCGCCGTCAGCGGACAGCATTTGCGACACGTAGCCGATCCTGCGGCGCACCTCCCGCGGCTCGCGGACAATGTCGAAACCAGCCACCAGCGCCGTGCCTTCGCTGGGCGGCAGCAAGGTGGTCAGCATTTTGATCAGCGTGCTCTTGCCCGCGCCGTTCGGCCCGAGAAGGCCGAAGATGGAACCCTGCGCAAACGAGAACGTGAGCTGATTCACCGCGACGAGCGACTCGTATCGCCGCGTGAGCAATTTCGTCTCGACCGCGTTGGAATGCGGCGCTGCCGGTGCATCTTGCCCTGCTGGACTAGACATTTCGGAGGTGCCGGCCACGATCGTCTCTTTCGTCTCTCTAATTTTAGACGCGCCGTCCGAGCGCAATCGGTACGGCATGGATCGCAAGAAACACGTGCTTCGAATTTCGAGCCAGAGCGACTATCCTAAGGGAGCTTAACAGGGCGCGCAACCGAGGGGGAATCAACATGGCGAAAATCGCGACGCAAAAGATCACCCTGCAAGTAGCCGACGGAACGTCGATGAACGCGTATGTGGCGCGGCCGGCGGAAGAGGGCAAATTTCCGGGGATGCTGGTTCTTCAGGAGGCGTTCGGAGTGAACGCCCATATTCGTGATGTCACTGAGCGGATCGCGCGAGAGGGCTACGTGGCGATCGCTCCCGAACTCTTTCATCGTACGGGACCCGGATTCGAGGGCACGTACGACAACTTTTCAGCGGCCATGCCGCACATGCAGGGACTCACGCCGCAAAGCCAGGCCGCCGATATGCGCGCGGCCTACGACTGGCTTCGCGGCCACGCGCAGGTCTCGCCGGACCGTATCGCCAGCATCGGCTTCTGCATGGGCGGGCGCGCGTCGTTCCTCGCATGCGCGACGCTCCCGCTGCAAGCTTCGATCTCGTTCTACGGCGGCGGCATTGCGCAGAGTTTGCTCGACCGCGCGGGCGATCTTCAGGCTCCGATCCTGCTTTTCTGGGGCGGCCAGGACCACCACATTCTGCCCGAGCACACGCGTGCCGTGGAAGATGCGCTGATCAAGGCCAGGAAGCCGTACGTGAACGTCATCGTCTCGTACGCGGACCATGGATTCTTCTGCGATGCACGCGCGAGTTACAACGCGGCCGCAGCAGGCCTCGCGTGGAAGCTGACGCTTCAGTTTCTAGATACGTACGTGAGAGGCGCCGCCGCAACTGCACACGCCTAGCGCCGCGGCATCAGGAAAATTGAGGATCGACGCCGGCCCGCGCTCCCAGCGGGAAGCTTCACCGTAAGAGTGTCAGTCGCGGTACACGAATTCGAGCTCGATGCCTGCTACCTCGATGACGTCACCCGATGAGAGCTTCGTCGGCGTGGCGATTGGCTGGCCGTTGACGCTGGGCACCTTGTCGGCCGCGCCGATGTAGTACGACTGATCGTCGCGGCGATTGATCTGCGCGGCGGCCTTGGGCGCAAACCATCCCTTAAGTTTCACTGTGGCCATGCCCGATTTGCCCACGACCGTCAGTTTGTCGTTGAGCGTGTATTCCCGCTGATTCGTCTTGCCCTTGCGCACGACGAGCGTCGGCACTTTCAGCCGCGCGGGTGCAACTTGCGCGCTTTCGCCCACCGCCGCGACCTTTTGCAGGAACTCACGCCGCTCCTTCGTGTCGAGCATGACGGTCTCATTGAGCTTCGGAGCGGCGGGCTTCGTGCTGCCGTTTCCGGACGCAAAGCCATCCATTTCGCGGGACTCCGAGATCACAATCGTGTGCTTGCCGATGCCGACGGAGTCGCCCGGCTTGAGCGTGACCATTTTCACGCGCTGTCCGTTCACGAAAGTGCCGTTCATGCTCCCGAAATCCTCGAGCATCAGCCGCCCTTCTTCGTTGAAGACGCGCGCGTGGTAGTGCGAGACGGCCGGGTTGTCGATCACCAGCGCGTTCTCGGGAGAGCGCCCGATGCTCACTTCCTTGGTTCCTACCGGCAATTCCTTCAATACGGAGTTTTCGAATTTCAGCACAAGCTTTGGCATGTCAGTCCTCCCCAAGAAATCGAAGTCTTCGTCTCAAAATTCGCAGTTCGAAATTGGCGTCCGCTGCTAGACATCCCTGAACCACTTGCCCAGGCGGCCGATTCGAGCGAACGCGCCTGCTGGTTTCGCAGCGCGGCGCAACACGATAGCCGTGATGTTGTCGCCGCCGCCCGCCTGCTTCGCGAGATCGATCAGGCGTCTGGCCGTCCGTTGCGCGTCATCGCCCTCGCGCAGCACGGCGGCGATCTGGGCATCCGATAGTTCGCGCGTGAGCCCATCGGAGCAGAGCAGAACCGTGTCGCTGTCCATCACGAGCTCCTCGCTCACATCCACCTCGACTTCTGGATCGATCCCGAGCGCGCGGACGAGCACGCTCTGCAGCGCGCTGCTCCCGGCTTCCTGCGCCGTCATCGCTCCCCGGCGCATCTCCTCGGCCACGAACGAATGGTCCTGCGTAAGCTGCTCGAGGTCACCGCCCCGCAGGCGATACGCGCGGCTGTCGCCGACGTGCGCGACGCTCATGCGCTCATCCGTGAGACGGACCGCGACGACCGTGGCTCCCATAGGCTGCTCGGCCCCATTGTTTCGCGCGGCATCGTGCACCACTCGGTTGGCGAGGCGCACCGCGCTGGCCAGTCGATTCGAAATTTCGGAGACTCCGCCGATGCGCTCGCCGAACAACGGAAGCAATGGCTGGGCCTCCGCCTCGCGGCAGTGCTCGAGGACAACTTCCACGGCTAGCCGACTCGCCACTTCGCCGGACGCCAGCCCGCCCATGCCATCGGAGAGCACGAAGAGATTGATCTCCGGCGCGAGGCGGAAGCTGTCCTCGTTGTTCTGGCGGACACAGCCCGTGTCGCTTTGCGCTCCGAAATCCATTTCCATCGCTGTGATTGCCTTTGGCCCGTCAACTTGAATCATGGGCCGCACGTCCTCAGGGATTCGGAATTTGAGTATGATTCGGGCCCTGATTCAGAGCGCCCGTTGGAGCTTTCACTTCACGGACGTCGGGGAATCCTTGGGTTTGCAGCCACTGTAATACGCTCGGCACTCTCTTTTCTCCGAATGGCCCGGTCAAGACCACAAAGAATTGCCCCTTGTCGTTGTGTCGCGGTATCACCACGACGGGCAGCCCGAGATCCTCAATCTTCTTGGCTGTCGTTTGCGCCCGGTCTTCGCGCTCGAAGCGGCCGACCCACAGATAACCGGGAGCGTTATTGTTTACAGGTGCTGCAGCGGCCGGTTGGTTCTCTCCAAATGCCTTGTCGGCACGCTGCTGCACGTCCGGAGCCGCGAGAGGCGGCGTCCCGAGTCCAGCTTGTCTTTTCGTTGAAACCGCTTCGCGCTGCGGAGGCGCTTCCGCCGTCGCGTGCTTGACTGGAGCCATCGGGGAAGGCGTGGCTGAGTCTGCCGACGCGTTTGCGGGAGCCGGAGCTATTGCAGGCTGAACCGGTTGCGACCCTACCGGATCCGCGTCAGCCGATTTTGCTTCAGCGGCCTTCGGTGCCTCGGGCTCTGCCTCAACGGAAGTCACGCTCGGGGACGATGCCGCGGGAATCTCAAGCGCAAAATCTGGCGGTGCAGGTGCGGGCAGCGGAGCCGGCGGCGTGAGCTGATTTTTCGCCAAATTCCTGATCTGCCCTGCACGCAACCCCGCGAGAGTGACAAGGACAAGCAAGATTACGAGCAGCACCCATCCCGAGGACGACTGGCGCTTCGGCGCAGGTGCCGAATGAGCGTGCAGCGGCGGAACCGGCGGCGTCGCGTGGCTTGGGCGATTGAATGGGATGTCCGCGAGATTTGAGGCAACTGCCGGAGCCGCAGGAGCTCGCAGGACGGTCTCGAGTTCGGCGAGCGATTGAAATCGCTTCGACGGCTCTTTTTCGAGACTCTTCAAAATAGCGCGTTCGATCAAGACAGGTACGTTCGGATCGACCTCATGCGGCGGCGTGGGCGCTTCGCGCATCTGCTTGAGCGCGACGGCCACGGCGTTATCCGCCTGGAAAGCAGGCGTGCCGGCGAACACCTCATACATGATCAAGCCCAGCGCGTAGATATCGGTGCGATAGTCCACGGGCTTGCCCGCCACCTGCTCGGGAGCCATGTACGCCGGCGTGCCTACCATCGATCCCGTGAGGCGCGTCAACGCTTCCATAGAGCGCGCAATGCCGAAATCCATGATCTTTACGTTGCCTTGCCCGTCGATCATCACATTTTCGGGTTTCAGATCTCGGTGGACGATTCCCTGGGCATGCGCTTCCTTGAGTCCCGAGCATATCTGTTGCACCAGGTTGATCGCCTTGCGCGGTGGGAGGCCGCCAAACCGGTTCAGCACCGACCGCAGACTCTCGCCCTCCACAAATTCCATCGACGTGTAGGCGATCCCACCGATGCGGTTGAATTCGTACACGCGGCAGACGTTTTTGTGGGTGATCTTGCGGGCAAAGAGCAGCTCGTTCTTGAAGCGCTCCATCATGGCCTGATCGGACGCGATCTCCGGCTTAAGGAGCTTGAGTGCGACAGTCTCGCCCGTCTCGCGATCCCGCGCTTTGTACACGTTCCCCATGCTCCCGTGGCCTGCCTCGGCCAGAATGTCGTAGCGCTGCGACAGGGCCGCAAGCGCTGTGGAGTTGAGATGGGCGATCGTGCCAGGCGGGAGGGGCGTGACAGATTCTTGCATCAGAGCCGTGGCGTTTGGGACATCGCTTAGGAGCAATGTCTCCTGATTCTCGGTTCGGGTGCGGGCGTCACCCGGAAGGGGCGTGGCCGCGTTCGGGTTGGTCGGCTGGGCCATGGTTATAGTACTACCTCCTTAGGATAGGGCAGAAGGCACTGGCGAGCCATGGATCGGAAAGGAAATGTGAGGAAAGAGTATCCGGTACCGCCGGATCACGGTTCGGCCCAATTGCGGGCTGCGGAACTCCTTTAGAGCAGGTGAATAAGGTGCCACGCAGGCACTATTTTCGTCGTTCGCACGGCCATTTGACAATAAAATGAGTTATCAGCTGGGTCGTTCAAGTCTCAGCCACGAGGAGCGCATTTTGAAGATTTCTGTGATTGGCACGGGTTATGTGGGCTTGGTGACGGGCGCCTGTCTGGCAGAGATAGGGCATCATGTGGTCTGCACGGATAATGACGCGGACAAGATACGGACGCTCGAGTCCGGCGGCATGCCGATCTACGAGCCGGGCCTGGAGAAAGTCATTCCGAAGGCCCGCAAGGAAGGCCGGCTGAGCTTTTGCGCCAATCCAGCCGAAGCCGTGGCTGCCGGCGACGCGATCTTCATCTGCGTCGGAACGCCACCTCTGCCGGACGGCGCCTCGGACTTGAGCGCAATCGATCACGTCGCACGCCTCGTGGCTACCGAAGCCAAGTCGCCGAAGCTCGTCGTAGAGAAGAGCACGGTCCCGGCGCAAACGGGACAAGAGCTCAAGCGCGCCTTATCAGTCTATGGTCGCAAGAGCAGTGTGAAATTCCACGTAGCCTCGAACCCTGAGTTCCTCCGCGAGGGCACCGCGGTTGGGGATTTCCTTCATCCGGACCGAATCGTTGTCGGCGTCGAGGACGAAACAGCGGAGCGGCAGCTCAAGGAGATCTACCGGCCGGTCCTCGAGCGTAAATTCAATTGCCCGATTCATGCTTCCGGCTGTCCTGAGGGGCCAGCCCCCGCATGGGTCGTGACGACGATTAACAGCGCCGAACTGATCAAACACGCATCGAACTCGTTTCTGGCGCTGAAGATTTCGTACGCGAATATGGTGGCGGATCTGGCCGAGCGACTCGGGGCTGACATCGGAGAAGTTGTCCACGCGATGGGTCTTGATCCCCGCATCGGACCGAGTTTCCTTTCGGCGGGGCTGGGATTCGGCGGCTTCTGCCTGCCGAAGGATTTGCAGGCATTCGTGCACCTGGCGGAGCGCTCGGGCGTGGACTTCTCGATGCTGAAGGAAGCCGAAAAGATCAACAAGAAGCGGATCGACCGATTTTTCGAGAAAATGCGGGAGGCGCTTTGGGTGGTTCGCGGCAAGTGGGTCGGCGTGCTGGGTCTTGCCTTCAAACCGAACACGGACGACATTCGCTTCGCACCGGCGATCGATTTGGTGAATCGTCTGCTCGTCGAAGGCGCGCGGATTCGTGCGTTTGATCCGGAGGCGATGGAAAAAGCGCGCGCGGTGCTTCCCCAGATCGAGTACGCGAAATCGGCTTACGAGGCCGCGGAGAACGCCGAGGCCCTGTTGATCGCCACCGAATGGAATGAATTCCGGAAGCTCGATTGGGCGCGCGTGCGGGATGCGATGGCGCGGCCTCTGATTATCGACGGACGCAACCTGCTGTCGCCCCGTGAAATGAAGAAACTCGGCTTCGAATATCGTTCGTTCGGCCGGCCGGACTAGTCTTGGTGCGGGAAGTCAGGAGGTCGGAAGCTCAGGCGGTGCGGCCCGTCGATGCAACCTGCTTTCGGAAGAAGTCGTAGGTAATCCGCAGCCCCTCTTCCAAATTCACTTTCGGCTCCCACTTCAGAATGCGGCGGGCCTTTGCGATGTCTGGGCAGCGCTGTTTCGGATCGTCCTGCGGCAACGGACGAAACACGATCGGCGCCGTGGCGCCGACGAGCGCCCGCACACGCTCCGCAAATTCCAGGATCGTGATCTCGCTGGGGTTGCCGATGTTCACAGGTTCGTGTTCGTCCGATTCGAGCAGCCGGTAGATTCCCTCGATCAAATCCGAGACGTAGCAAAAGCTGCGTGTCTGCTTGCCGTCGCCGTAAACCGTGATCGGCTCGCCGGCGAGCGCTTGGTAGAGAAAATTGGGCAGCGCGCGCCCGTCATTCAACCGCATGCGCGGACCGTAGGTATTGAAGATTCGCACGATGCGCGTGTCAACCTTGTGGTAGCGGTGATAGGCCATCGTGATCGCTTCCGCGAATCTCTTGGCTTCGTCATAGACTCCGCGCGGGCCGACCGGATTCACGTGGCCCCAATAGGTTTCCGGTTGCGGGCTTACCTCCGGATCGCCGTAGCACTCCGACGTTGACGCCAGCAGAAACTTTGCTTTCTTCGCCATCGCCAGCCCGAGCGCGTTGTGGCTTCCGAGCGCGCCGACCTTCAGCGTCTGGATCGGAAACTTCAGGTAATCCGGCGGGCTTGCAGGCGAAGCGAAATGGAGCACGGCGTCCACGGGGCCTTGCACGTCGATGTACTGCGATACGTCCTGCCGCGCGAATCGGAACCGCGGATGCGAGAGCAAATGCGATACGTTTGAATCGGCGCCGGTGACGAGGTTATCGAGGCAAAGGACATCCCAGCCCTTATCTATGAAATAGTCGCAGAGGTGCGAGCCAAGAAACCCTGCCCCACCCGTGATGACAACGCGCATGTTTCTGAACCCTTCTCGTTATAGATTGCTCTGCGGAACGATAGCTCCATTATCCATGGAAACCCCAGCTGAAAGAAGGATTTGGGCTGGATCGGATGTGGAAATGTTGCTTGAGCTGGAAGCAGTCACGTCCAAATTTTCGCCTCGCATTTGCCCCATCCGGTTGCTTGATACGCCATTGGTTCCGGTCATTTTCAAACCCGCGCTCCATTTTCGTGCTCTAAATAACGTGGGCAATCTCGAACGGACATTTGGGACTTTTGCGTAAGGAGTCGTCATGGCGAAGCGCGCCGGATATGTAGCCCTTTTCTGCTTTGTGATGGTCGCGTGCCTTGGAAACGCGGCTTGTTCCGGCACACCATCGGACTTCAACTCCGTCGTCCTGAGGCTGACCGCAAAGCAGATCGGACCGAAGGGCGTCGTCACCATCACCGCGACCGTTCCCAAGGACACCATGAACGAAGGAGTGACCTGGATATTCACTCCGGAAGCGGGCGTGGCAAATCCTGGGACGTTCGTTATTGTGAGCACTTCGGAAGCCACGTATACCGCTCCGCCTTCCGTCGCGACTGAGTTTACCGTCTCCGTGAAAGCTACATCGATAGCGCTGCCCAACGAATCGTTTACGGTAACGATCACGATCGTGCCTCCGCAGCCATTGAAGGTGACGACCACTGCGCTGCCCAACGGCGTCCTAGGCGCCGTTTACCCCGCGACCACCTTACAAGCATCCGGAGGCGTTCCTCCCTATACGTGGTCGCCCACGCCTACCCCGGCGGGTTTTCCGCCGGGCTTGTCGCTGGCTGCGGATGGAACGATCACTGGTACGCCCACGGCCTCGGGGACGTTTAGTTTCACCGTTCAGGTGACCGACTCAGACACGCCTCCCGCGACAACGCCGCCGGTGAGCCTAAGTATCGGGGTCACTGACCTGCTGAATGGGAACTACGCATTTGAGTTTAGCGGATTCAATTCAGGGGGCGCCGTCACCCTGGCAGGCAGCTTTACTGCGGACGGCCTAGGCAACCTCACAAATGGCGTGGAAGACCTCAACACGATCGCGGGGCCACCCACGAATCAAACGTTCACCGGGACGTACACCCTCGGGGCGGACAACCGTGGTGTACTGACGTTCAAGAGCCTGCCAGGATCGCCAGCCTACGCGTTCGCGATCGACTCGACGGGAGCCCACGGGCGCTTGATCGAGCTCGACGCGAGCGGCATTCGCGGATCGGGCCAGATCGAGAAGCGCACCGTCAGCACCTGCGCCTTCAACACGATCACCGGAAACTATGTGGTGGGCATCACGGGCCAGGAGACGGCCTTCGGCGCAAATGCGGCGGGCCCGGCAGTTCTCGTGGGCAGCTTTCTGGCGACGCCTCCGGCCGGTTCAGGTGGCACAGGGAGCTTCTCCGGCGAGGACGACACCAGCACCCCTGGAGGCATCACTTCGCAATACGTAAGTTTTTCGGGGACGTACCAGACCACGTCGCAGGGCACGCGATGTACCATGACTCTGGCGTCCAGCGCCTTCAGCACTGGTCTGACCTTCAGCGTGTACCCGGTTTCGACCTCGGAGGCATTTCTCGTTGAAACCGACAAGGTCAGCACCACAACGGAGCCTTTTCTAACTGCCGGCAAGCTACTCCAGCAGGTTGCTTTCGGCGGGGCAACGGGCAGCACGTTCACAGCGACCGGCAGCGTCGCGGGGCTCACGGGACAATTCCCGACGGGAGGCTCCTATATCCCCGACCTGGACCTCATCTCGCTGACGGGAACGGGAAACACAAGCTACACAATTTCCATCCTCGAAAACAGGGGCGGCACGGTCATTCCATATACAACGACGTCGTTGAACTTTGTGAGTTCGGATCAGTTTGGCCGGGTCGATTCCGGCATCTCCTCGCCGATCGGGCTTATCTTTTACACGATCAACCAGAATGAAGCCTTCGCTATCGGAGAGACTTTCAATAACGCCATTCCGATTCCATTCTTCGGTGTTTTCGAGCCTCAATCGGGAAGCCCCTTCACGGCCCCGAGTCTCGACGGGACGTTCGTGCTCGGCACCTCGGCGCCCACCACTGCGCCCGTGAGCGATATTTCCGGCGTGTCCACGCTGGCGAGCACGTCGGCCACCGCAGGCACGATCACCGGCACCGAGGACGTGAGCGCATCGGGTGGCAACGCTCCCTCTCAAATCGTGACGGGCACATTCTCGGGATTGAGTTCGACGACGGGAGTCGGCGCGGTCGCGCTGACCGCGCCGGCAACGTTTAGCGGCGAGTTCCTCGTCGTTTCGCCGACGAAAATCATCATCCTAACGACGACCACCGGCAACACCGATCCGGTTCTGCTGTTTCTCGGGAATTGCCAGGCGACCTGCGGGGAGGATTGATGCCGGTGCGCTCCGTCCAAAGCGCCGTCTTGCAGGAACGCTTCTAGTAGGCCCAGCGCATCAGCACGGCGCCTGATGTATAGCCCGCGCCCACGGCGATCATCAGCACGAGGTCGCCCTTGCGCAGCCGCTTTTGCTCCACCGCGTCCATCAGGCCCAGCGGAATCGTTGCCGCCGTCGTATTCCCGTACCGGTCGATGTTCACCAAAACTTTGGAGTCATCCACGCCGAGCCGCTCCTGCATCGCCCGGATGAGGCGCAGGTTTGCCTGATGCGGCACCACCAGCGCGATATCGCGGCTGGTCAGCCCGTTGCGCTCGATGATCTGGCAGGCTAGCTCGCTCATCCTCCGCACTGCATACTTGAAGACCTGCTGCCCCTCCTGATGGACGTAGTGCATGCGCTTGTCCACCGTTTCGTGCGACGGCGGATGGAGCGACCCACCGGCCGGCATGTAGAGATTGCATCCGCCCGAGCCGTCGATATCGTGCAAGAAATCGATGATCCCCTCGGAATCGGAAGTCGCAGGCTCGAGCAGTACGGCGCCCGCGCCGTCGCCGAAGAGCACGCAGGTCGCGCGGTCCTTGAAATCGAGGATCGACGTCATCACGTCGCTCCCGATGATCAGCACCTTCTTGTGCGATCCCGCGCCAACGAACTGCGCGCCCACCGTCAGCGCGTATGCGAAGCCCGAGCACGCCGCGGAAAGATCGAATCCCCAGGCTTTCTTCGCGCCGAGCCGATTCTGAATCAGGCAAGCCGTCGCCGGGAAAAGCATGTCCGGTGTGACCGTCGCGACCACGATCATGTCGATTTCTTCCGCGCCGATTCCCTTCATCGCGAGCAGCTTCTTCGCGGCTTCGGTTCCCAGGTGTGACGATGCTACGCCCGGATCGGCGTAGCGCCGCTCCCGGATGCCAGTGCGCGTGCGAATCCACTCATCGGTCGTGTCCACGATCTTCTCGATGTCCGCATTTGTGACCACGCGCGGAGGAAGGTATCCGGCCACTCCCGTGATTTTCGCAGCGATCCGCTGGCTCATCGATATCTCCGTTGTCGCAGGAAGCGTCCGCGATTGTATGCAATCCCGCGCCGCAGTGACAAGCAAAACACACGGCAAACGTGTGAACGCTCGCTGCGAAATTCTCGCTCACTCCCGTCGCCTAAGGCATCATGTACGTATGGCTCCGGCTGAACGCACGCGGTGGATTCGCGAGCGGGCGCGCACCCTCGGATTCGATCTCTGCGGCGTTGCGCCGGCCGAAAAGTATGAAGAACTCGCGCGCCTGCCCGAATGGCTCGCGCGCGGCTACGCCGGCGAGATGAAGTACCTTCACGATCCGCGCCGCTCCGATCCACGGCTGGTTTTGCAGGACGCGCGGAGCCTGATCGTCGTCGCGATCAATTACAATTCTCAGCCCTCAGCTGCACATGCCGCAAGCACAGCGGATGAAAACCCAGCCTCCGATTCCGCATCGCCGCGCGGATGGATTTCGCGCTACGCCTGGGGCGACGACTATCACGAATTGATCCAGGAGAGGCTCAAGATGCTGATCGCCGAAATGCGCGCGCAATTTCCCGAGCCTTTCGAAGCGCGCGCCTACACGGACACGGGCCCGATCCTTGAGCGCGTCGCCGCAAAATATGCCGGCCTCGGATGGCTCGCGAAAAATACGTGCCTCATCAATTCGCAGCTCGGCTCGTGGCTTTTTCTCGGTGTCATCGTCACCACGCTCGCGCTTGAGCCGACTCTCGCTACAGCCGCCGCGCCTCCTCCTGATCTTTGCGGCACGTGCACCCGCTGCCTCGACGCATGCCCTACACAGGCGTTCCCGGCACCCTATGTGCTCGACGCGCGCCGCTGCATCTCCTATCTGACCATCGAGCTTCGAGGCGCGATCCCCGCGGAACTTCGCGCGCGCATGGGCGGCGCCGTCATTGGCTGCGATATCTGCCAGGACGTATGCCCCTGGAATCGCAAAGCGCCCGTAACCAGCGCGCCGGAATTCGAGCCGCGTGCCTTGCTCGTCGCTCCGGAGCTTGAGTGGCTCGCCTCGCTGTCGCAAGAGCAATTCAGCGCCGTCTTTCGCGGCAGCGCCGTCAAGCGCGCGAAGTGGCGCGGTCTCGTGCGGAATGCGTGCGTCGCACTCGGAAACTCCGGCATGGCCCGGGACAGCGCGGCTCATGCGCGCGTGACCCGACTGCTCGACCGCCTCGCGTCGTCGGACGACCCGATCGTTGCAGAGCACGCCCGCTGGGCACTCGGCCAGATCGCCGTTCGGGAATCGGCCGCCTCCGATTGACTCACATCTGGTTACTGCAAGTGAAAAACGTAATAGACAGGCAAACGCGCTCTTTGCGATACTTTCCCGTTCGAGCCGTGACCGGCCCGTCCTTCCGAGGCGCGAGCCGCAACTTATACAACCAGGAATAAAATCGATGAAAGCAACGTACCGATGGGTCTTGTGTGCGGCCATTCTTCTTGCTGCGGGCCTAGGCTCCGCCAGCCTGTTTTCGCGCGAGGGCCTCGTGACCGCAGGGCAGAAGGCCGCTTCCGCTCCGGCGGACCAGGGCAGCGTCGAGAGAGGGCGGTATCTGGTCGAAAACGTGGCAATGTGCGAGGAGTGCCACACCCCGCGCGACGCCAATGGCAATCTCGATGAGTCCCGGCGTCTCCAGGGCGCGTCGATCTGGATTACTCCCGTCCACCCGACCACGAACTGGGCCAACCGGGCGCCTGCCCTCGCGGGTTTCGAGGGATTCACCGAGGAGCAGGGCGAGCAGATCCTTGAAAAGGGCGTCGGGCCAAACGGTCTGCCGATCCAGCCGCCGATGCATATCTACCATATGAATCATGCGGATGCGCAGGCCGTCATCGCGTATCTTCGCTCGCTGCCGAGCACTTATCCCCAGCAATAGCGTGGAGGGGGCGGCAAACCCCGCCCCCCAAGTCGTAACACGGGCGTAACACGGGCAGAGTACCCTTCCCACCCTCAGAGACAGGCATGGCGAAAAGCGTAATCGCTGCCCCAGATCTATTCTTCAACCGACACTTTTCCTGGATGCAGTTTAATCAACGCGTCCTCGAAGAGGCGCGCGACAAAAGCAATCCGCTTCTCGAACGCGTAAAATTTCTCGCCATCACCGCGAGCAATCTCGACGAGTTTGTCGAGGTCCGCGTCGCTGGCTTGATGCAGCAGGCCGAGCACGGAAACCAGGAGCCGGGACCCGACGGCCGCACCCCGAAAGTTGTGCTCGCCGAGCTAACCGCCAGAATCCACGATTTCGTGGACGAGCAATATAGCTGCTGGCGCGATGAGCTGGTCCCTGCGCTCGAAGAGGAATCGATCCGCGTTCTCAGCCTGCGCGAGTTGCGCCCGGGATGCCGCGAGCACATCGAGAATTTCTACGCGAAGTCGGTCGAGCCGCTCCTCACTCCGGTCACCGTCGATCCGGCGCACCCGTTTCCGCACGTGTTGAACAAAGCGCTTTGCCTGGCTTTTTTGATCAAGCGGAAGAGGCGCAGTTCGCAGACGTATCTGGGCGTCGTGACGGTGCCGCGCGCCCTGCCGCGCCTAGTGCGGCTACCCTCGGCCGAGGGCGCGGTCGACTACATTTTTTTGCACGATGTGGTCCACGCATTCGCCGAGCGCCTCTATCACGGATACGAAATCCTCTCGGCTGCGGCTTTTCGCGTGACGCGCAACAGCAACCTCTACCTCGAAGAAGAGGAGTCGCGCAGCCTGCTGGAATCGGTCGATGCACAGCTTCATCGGCGACGCAAGGGTTCGGCCGTGCGCCTCGAAATCGAAGCGAGCGCGAAGCCTGAGATCGTCGAGCGCTTGCAGGCGAATTTCCGGCTGAAGCCCGAGCAGGTTTTCCAGGTGAACGGCCCGATCAACCTCTCGCGCCTCTTTCATCTCTACGACCAGACGCCGCGGCCCGATCTGAAATACCGGACGTTCACGCCGCGCGAATTGGCCTTGAAACCCGGTGCATCATCGCTTTTCGAACTGGTGCGGAAGCGCAACCTCCTGCTGCACCATCCCTACGATTCGTACGCGTCGGTCGTCCGATTCATCGAGAGCGCCGCGCAAGACCCGGACGTGCTCTCGATCAAGCAGACGCTCTACCGCACGAGCGAGAACTCGCCCATCGTGCGCGCCTTGATCGAAGCTGCCGCGAAGAAGGAAGTCGCGGTGGTCGTTGAGCTGAAGGCCCGCTTCGACGAGGCCTCCAACATCCGCTGGGCGCGGAACTTGCAGGAAGCCGGCGTGCAGGTTTTCCACGGAGTCGTCGGACTCAAAACGCACTGCAAGCTCGCCCTGGTCGCGCGGCGCGAATCCGACGGCCAGATCCGCCGTTACGCGCACCTCGGTACGGGAAACTACAATCCCTCGACGGCGCGCTTCTACACCGATCTGAGTCTCCTCACCAGCGACCCCCACCTGACCTCGGCCGTACACCACGTCTTCGACTATTTGACGGCATACTCCGAGAGGCAGCGCTACACCCCGCTTTTCGTCGCGCCGCTGAACCTCGGCAGGAATTTCCTGAGCCTGATCGATCGCGAAGCCGCTCACGCGAAGGCCGGGCGGCCCGCATTCATCTTTGCGAAGTTCAACTCACTCCTCGATGAAAAAATCATCCAGGCGCTCTATCGCGCTTCGCAGGCCGGCGTACAGATCGAGCTGGTCGTGCGAGGGGCGTGCGCGCTGCGGCCGGGCGTTCGCGGGCTGAGCAGCCGGATTCGCGTTCGCAGCGTGATCGGGCGCTTTCTGGAACACAGCCGCATTTTCATTTTTGGCAATGGCGGCAAAACGGAAGTCTATCTGGGCAGCGCGGACTGGATGCAGCGCAATATTTACGAACGCGTCGAGGTGATTTTCCATGTGAAGGACCCGGCGCTGTGCAGCCAGATCATCCACGAAGTGGTCGCGCCGTATCTCGGCGATACGCTGAAGACGCGCATTCTGCTGCCGACAGGCGAATACGTCCGCTTGCACGCCGCGCGCGAAGTTGCCCACTTGCGAAACGGTCACCATTTCAACGTGCAGGATTTTCTGATCGATTTCGTCGAGGGGCGCGAGTCGCTCGACTCCGTCCCGCCCTTGCCCGCCTTCATGAAGCTTCACCCGCCTCGCGGCGCCGCGGCGAAATCCGACTAACGCATTCATTTTGTGGCGAATCAGAGCGTCTTCAGCGCTCTCTCTCTGTATAATCGCGGGCGATGGAAGAGCGACTAGCGGCAGCCGTTAAATGGCTCCTCGGGCCTGAGATTACCGACGAAAAGCATCCTGGACATCTGTGGCCGCGATGGATTTTCCTGCGCGCGCTGGGGCTGATCTACTTTTCCGCGTTCTATTCTCTTCTCTTCCAAATCAAGGGGATGCTCGGGCCAACCGGAATTCTTCCCGCCGGAGACTATCTGCAGGCCGTGTCGGCGTCTCCATTTCACGCGTGGCGTTTCTGGTTCGCGCCGAGCCTTTTTTGGTGCGGCGCGAGCGACCACGCGCTGATGCTCGTCACCTGGGCGGGCCTGATCGCGTCGCTCCTCATCGTTTTCAACGTTTGGCCGCGCGCTGCGCTCTTCGTTTCGTTCATCTGCTTCCTGTCCTTCGTCAGCACGGCGCGGGACTTTTCGAACTATCAATCCGACGGCATGTTGCTCGAAGCGGGTTTCATTTCGCTTTTTTTCGCGCCTTCGGGATTTTTGCCGGGCCTCGGCCGTGCGAATCCGGCGTCGCGCGCCAGTCTCCTTCTTCTTCGATGGGAATGGTTTCGCATCTATTTCGAATCGGGCGTGGCGAAGATGGCGAGCGGCGATCAATCGTGGCGCCATTTCACGGCGATGGACGACTACTATCAGAACGCCCCGCTTCCCACGTGGATCGGCTGGTACGTGGGCCATTTGCCACACTGGTTTCACGCCTCGGCCGTTTTTTATACGCTCGCGATCGAACTCGTGCTCGTGTGGATGCTCTTTCTTCCCCGACGCTTTCGCATCGCGATCTTCTTCATCGTTGCGCCGTTCGAAATCAGCATCATTCTGACGGGGAACTACGCGTTTCTGAATTACATCGTTTTTCTGCTCGGATTCCTGCTGCTCGACGACCGCATCATCGAGTGGATCGTGCCGCAGCGAATTCGGGATTTTGTTGAGCGACCGCCCGCACAAGCCGCATCGGCCGAGGCTGTGCCCGAATCCTGGCACGCGGTTTGGCGCAGACGCCTCGCTCCCCTTCGCATGGCGATTGCGGGAGTCTGCTTTGCTTTCGTTTTCTATTCGGCGACTGCGCTTCTCATCTGGATGTTCGCGCCAGGCGTGCCTCTCCCGCAAAAACCGGTGCAGATTCTTGAGCCATTTCGCATCGCCGACCGCTACGGGCTGTTTGCTGTCATGACGCACGCGCGCTACGAAGTCGAATTCCAGGGCTCGCCGGACGGCAAAACTTGGACACCCTATCCTTTCCGTTACAAGCCGCAGGACCCGGGCAAGCCGCCGGGAATCTATGCGCCGTATCAGCCGCGCTTCGAATGGAATTTGTGGTTTGCCTCACTCGGCGCTTGGCCCGAATATCGATTCGTCGTCTGGACCGAAGAGCGGCTTTTGACGGGCGATGCGGACGTGCTCTCGCTCTTCGCGCGGAATCCGTTTGCGGACGCGCCGCCGCGCCAAGTGCGCGCCGTGATCTATCAGTATTGGTTCACGGACATGAAGACGAAGCGCGAATCCGGAATGTGGTGGCGGCGCGAACTCCTCGGCGACTACGCGCCGACTCTCGAGCACGAGCCCGACGGCAAGATCGTGATCCTCGAAATGCCGGCCACGCAGCCGCTTCCGCAGTAGCCGCTCGCGCCGCATCGCAATGCATTGAGTCGCGCTGACTACCCGCAGGTTTTGCCACGCGGAGCGAATTTCGCTAGCCTGTCTGTGGCCGCCTGTGTATCGTCAATTGATCCACCCATGAAGCGTAAGCACACCATCGAGGACAAAGAAGCGCGCCCGCCGGAAGTTACGCGCGAGCAGGTGATCGCGTTTCTCTCGACGCTGCCCCAGCCTGCCAGCATCCGCCAGATCGCGCACGGCATGGACCTGAAGCATCGCGGCCGCCGATTCTTGCCGCGCGTGATTCAGCAGCTCAAGCGAAAAGGCGACATCGAGGAAATTCACGGCGGGCGTTACCGCCTCGCGGGGCAGAAAAATGCTCCGAGCGCCGCGCCGCCGCGTGCCTCTGCCGCGACAGCAACTAGCCAGCCGGGCGCGCGGCAGCCGCAGCGCGCTCGTGATCCGAATCTCGTGTCCGGCCGCATCGTGACGCACCGCGACGGCTACGGCTTCGTCGTGCCGGATGAGCCGATGCCCCGTGTCGAAGGCGATCTCTTCATCGGCCGCGACAATCTGGGCGACGCGATGCACGGCGACCACGTCCTCGCACGCATCGAGCGCCGCCGCCCCGATGGCCGCGCGGAAGGGCGCGTCGTTCAAATCGTCGAGCGCGAGCACCCCACGATCGTCGGCCTGTTTCGCTACGGCCCGCATGGAAACCACGTCCTGCCGTACGACACGCGCATTTTGCACGAGGTTCTGATTCCGCCGGGCGATGAGTTGACACCTGAATTGCGCGAGAAGCTCGGCGTCGCAACAGGAAGCGAGCCTCCGTCGATGCGCCGCATGCGTCTGCCGGAACTCGACGGCGCGGTTGTCGATGTCCAGATCGTGCGCTATCCGAAGGCGGGTCTCGCGCCCGCGGGACGCGTCCTCGAGATTCTCGGCCGGCCGGGCGAGATCGGCGTCGACGTCGAAATCATCATTCGCAAGCATCACCTGCCGCATATTTTCCCGGAGGAAGTGCTGGCCGCCGCGCGCGCGAATCCGCAGCAGGTCGGCGAGGCGGATCTGCACGGACGCCGCGATTTCCGCGATCTGCCGATCGTGACGATCGACGGCGAAACGGCGCGCGATTTTGACGACGCCGTTTGCGTCCGGCCTCTGCCCAACGGGCATTACGAGCTTCAGGTGCACATCGCGGACGTCGCGCATTACGTCGGGCGCGGCTCGGTGCTCGATCGCGAGGCGCGCGTGCGCGCCACGTCTGTTTACTTCCCGAACCGCGCGGTGCCGATGCTGCCGGAGGAGCTTTCGAACGGAATCTGCTCGCTCAACCCGCATGTGGACCGCCTGGTGATGAGCGTCATCATGGAGATGGACGGCGCCGGGAAAATGGTGCACGCCGATTTCACTTCGGGCGTGATCCGTTCGGCCGAGCGCATGACGTACACCAACGTCAACAAAGTGCTCGAAGGCGATCACGAAATGAAGCAGCGTTACGCGCCGCTCGCGGAAGAATTCCGCCGGATGAAGGAACTGGCGCTGCTGCTCAACAAGCGGCGCTACGCGCGCGGCTCGATCGACTTCGATCTGCCGGAGCCGATCATCGAATTCGACGAGTCCGGGCGCATGCTGAGCATCGTACGCAGCGAACGCAACATCGCGCACCGCATCATCGAGGAATTCATGCTCGCGGCCAACGAAGCGGTCGCGGAATATCTTGAGAAGCGCGGCGTCGCTTCGCTCCATCGCGTCCACGAAAAACCCGATCCGAAAAAAGTGCTCGAATTCGAGGAACTGGCCAAGGCGTTCGGCTACACGCTCGGCGTCGAGGATCTCAGCGAGCGCCGCGTGACGGTGCGGCACGGCCGCGTCCGGCCCCCCGCGCATGCCGGCGGAGGCCGCGGACGCATGCGGCCGATGAGCGTGACGATGCCTGCGGCAGAGGAAGTCGATATCCGGCCGCAGCATTATCAACGGCTGACGCTGAAGATTGCGGGAAAGCCGGAGGAGCGGATTCTCTCCTACCTGATGCTGCGTTCGCTGAAGCAGGCGCGCTACGCCGCCGAGCTGCTCGGCCATTTCGCGCTCGCCGCGAAGGAGTACACGCATTTCACTTCGCCGATCCGGCGCTATCCGGACCTGATTGTGCATCGCGCGCTGAAATGGGCGCTCGAAAATCCCGATGTGCCGCCCGCGCGAGCGGCGGTTCCGGATGCGCGTCCCGGCAAGGAGACGTCCGTCCCCACGCTCGGGCCTTACCGCCGCGTCGAGCTCGTGGAAGTCGCGTCCGAAAGCTCGGAAGCGGAGCGTGGCGCCGATATGGCCGAGCGCGAGCTGATGGAATGGAAGACGGCGCAGTTTATGGAAAGCCATCTCGGCGAGGAGTACGACGCGCTGATTATTTCCGTGCAGAAATTCGGATTCTTCGTCGAACTGACCGAGATTTTCGTCGAAGGGCTGGTCAGCATCGACCGGCTCGAGGAATCGACCGGCCAGCGCTGCATCTATCGCGAACGCGACCACACGATCGTGACCGAGCCGTATCGCGGAGGGCGCGGCGCCGAGAGGAAGACTTTCCGCCTCGGCGATCGCGTGAGCGTGCGCGCAGAGCGGATCGATCCTTTCCGCCACCGGGTCGAGTTCTCTCTCATCTAAATTCAAGTACATCGCTTTCGGGAGGCGTGGATGAAACCCACGATTGGATTCATCGGATTGGGGCTGATGGGGAAGCCGATGGCGCAGAACCTGCTGCGCGCGGGGTTTCCGCTGGTCGTCTGGAACCGCACGAAGGGGAAGGCGGACGATCTGGTTCGCGGCGGAGCGAAGCTGGCCGCCGATCCGCGCGAAGCAGCCGCGCAAGCGGACGTGCTCATCACGATCGTGAGCGATCCGGCCGCGCTCGAAGAAGTTCTCTTCGGCAAGAATGGAGCGCTTGTGAGTTTGCGTCGCGGGTGCACGCTCGTCGATTCAAGCACCGTGTCGCCCGACATAGCGCGGCGCGTGGCAGCGGCGTGCGCGGAGCGCGGCGTGGAATTTCTCGACGCGCCGGTCACCGGCGGGACGTGGGGCGCCGAAAAGGGCGAGCTGGTCTTCATGGTCGGCGGAAAAGCGGAAACGCTCGAACGCGTGAAACCCGTGCTCGAAGCGATGGGCAAACGGTTCATTCTGCTGGGGCCGAACGGCGCGGGGCAAACGGTGAAACTCGGCATGAATCTGTTGCTTGCGCTTCAAGTAGATGCGTTCGCGGAAGCTCTTGCGCTGGTCACGGCGGCGGGAGTTCCCGCTGACCGCCTGATGGAAGTGCTGCAATCGAGCATGGCTCGCTCAGGTGTGCTCGATGTGAAGGCGCCGATGATGGTGAAAGGCGAATTCCCGGCCAGCTTTCCGCTGCGGCTGATGCACAAGGACGTCCGGCTCGCGCTTGAACTCGCGCGCGAACTGGGCGTGGCGCTGCCGGCTGGGACAGCCGCTTACAGCACGTACAGTAATGTCAAAGATTCCGCAAAAGACGATCCCGATTTTTCCGCAGTGATGCGCTTCTGGAAAAAGGGCGCCGCTTGAGCGCCGAGGAACTCGAACTAGCTTTTACTTAGCACTCTTTTGTGCGGATTCGTGAACGTCGAGCGCATTTCGTTTCGAGTCGATGGTTTCTTCGAGGACAAGTTCCACCGGGTAGATACCGCGGACGCTGTTGCAGAGGTAGATGCTGTCTGCGTGAATCAGATCGTCGAGCGTTAGGAGCGCCTCACATGCGCTCGGACGCTCCCGAAGGATCTGGGCGCGACAAGTTCCGGGCAGCAGGCCACAGGAGACAGGCGGCGTTCGCCAGATGCCGCCCTTCACGACAAACACGTTGTGAATTGCGCCTTCCGTGAGATCACCTCGCTCGTTGAAGAAAAGCACGTCATCATAGTTTGCTTTTCGCGCCGCGCTGGCTTCTTCGTCGTAAAGGCCGCGATTTGTGGTTTTGTGGAAGAGAAAACGGTCGCTGCTCGAGACGACTCGATTCGAAATCCGCACGCGGCCAAACCGCTCATCGACGTACTCCCTGTGCTCTATTCCGAGCGTTCCATCTTGCGCTAGCGTGATTCGGACCCGCTGCGGCGCGTTCGGCAGTTGTGCGGCCAGATCCTGAAGCGCCTCGCGAACCCCTGGCTCGTCAAAGCGAAAATCGAAATATTCGGCGGACGCTCTCATACGGTCGATGTGGTCTTCGAAGTGCCGGTACTCGCCGCTCCAATGCATCGTTTCCAGAATCTTGAATTCGGGATGGCTCTGCGTGAGAAACGCCGCTTTCCACTGGCATTCTTCCCACTCGGTGGCCGCCGATGAACCGTGCGTAATGCCGCCTCCGACTCCCATCGTTCCCTCTTGGCCGCGCAGCGTGGCGGTCCGAATCGCCACGTTGAAACAGGAGCGGTGCGGCGCAAAGAATCCTATGGCTCCTGTGTACGCCCCGCGCGGCGAGGTTTCGAGCCGGGCGATGTGCTCCATCGCGCGAATCTTCGGAGCACCCGTCACCGAGCCTGAGGGGAAGAGAGCGCGCACGATGGACTCGATGGTGCATCCTTCGACCAGTTCTCCCTCGACGGTTGATGTCATCTGCCATACCGAGGCATAACGCTCCACGTCGAAGAGCTTCGGCGTCCTGACCGACCCCACGCGGCAAATCCGGCCCAAATCATTTCGCATCAGGTCAACGATTATGACGTTTTCAGCGCGGTTCTTTTCATCGGTGCGCAGTTGCTCGGCGGAGGCGAAGTCTTCCTCGAGCGTCCGCCCGCGCGGCGCCGTTCCTTTCATCGGCCTGACTACGATGTGTCCTTGTTCGATCTGGAAGAAGAGCTCCGGGGAGAGAGAAACGATTTGCTCACTGCCCGCGTTAAGGAACGCGGCGTAGGGCACGGGATGCCGGCGGAAGAGCGCGCAAAACAGATCCCAGGCGCTGCAATTCATTTCGAATTGGACACTCGTCGTAAAATTGATTTGATACACCTCGCCGGCCTCGATGAGCTGGCGGATCTCGGCGATTTTGCCGCAGTATTTCTCGCGCGTGATTGCCAGCCGGGGATGGTCGATATGAACGTTTTCGTCGTCCGCGGGAAACGCGAGGTCAGGAAGGATTGTGCAGTTTGCGTACAGGCCAAACCAGGTGAGAGGGCCGGGAACCTTCGCGAGTAGCGGGCGCAGGCGCGGCTCGAGGGCATAACCCGCCTCGTACCGGAGCAGACCTACCGCTTCTCCACCGCGCGTCACATGTTCCTCGACTCGGCGGAGCGACTCGGTGAGCGATTCGGCGTCTGTGGCTACCAGGAGTTCCCGAGGGTCGCGATAGAGCCGCCACGTTGATCCGTCGCGCAGCAGAGCAAAGCCTGGCTGCTGAGCGCAGGCTGACATGAGGGCAACGCTAGAATCGCTCGTCTCTGGTGTGGCGGACATTCTTGGCATTATCCCTCAGCACTCTGTTTATACTGAGTGCCCGGCCGCCATCCATCCCGATCACGCCGGCACGTCTCGAGGTGAGCGTCAACTGGCCGTTGGTGCAGGCTCCGGCACCCAGCGGGTGAAACGCTCATCCTCCGCCTGTGCGAACGGGCGCTAGAGGATGTTGGGAGGGAAGAACGCCAGCGGAAGATCACGGACTGTGCGGAGGCCGGCGGGGGCGGCGAGGATCGCGGGGATTGTGTTGATGGCAACAGCGGCGGTGGCAATGTCTCCGTGCGTGCCGCCGGGAATCGTGAGAGTGAGATTCGGCTCGCCGTGCAGTTCGATGGTATCGGCAGACTCTTTTGCGCCGACGTACATTCGAAGCTCCATGAAGATTTTATCTTCTCCTTCGGTGATGCCCCGGGCAATCTGATGGACGCCGGCGACCTGGCCGGCAGAGACTTCCAGAAACTCGGTCTTCACCGGTGCTTCGGCAATGATTGGCTGGATGGTTTCGGAGATCTCGTCTAGCGTGAAGCCGAGGCCTGCGGCAACCATCGCGACCGACTCGGGCAGGCCATGGTGTTTGATAATGCTGGCGGCGACCTGCGCGCGGAATTCGTCGGGCGTCATTCCAGCGCCGATTTTTTTCTGCAGTGGCATGCGGCGCGTCGATGCGTCCACGATGCGCACGACCTTGGCGAAATCCACGCGCTGCGAGGCGGCGGAGAGCGTCAGGACGAGCTTATCCATCACGAAGCCGGGATTGACGCCGGTGCCGACGAGCGCGACGCCTTCGTCCTTTGCGGCGGCATCGAGCTTCGCGGAAAGCCCCGGATGCTTGGCGAACGGGTAGGCAAGTTCCTCGCAGGTCGAGACGATGCAACAGCCCGCGGAAAGGCAGGGGAGCAGCTCGCCCATCACGTTCGCGAGGTAGGAGGACGTGGTGTGGATGACGACGTCGACTGGCTTATCGAGGACCGCGGCTGGTTCGGCGGAGATGGTGACGCCCCAGGGAGCATCCTTCGCGCCGACAACTTCGCCGAGGTCGCGGCCGACCTTTGCGGGATCCTTGTCGATCGCGCCCACGATTTCGAGCGAGTGTTTCTGGCGCGCCAGACGGGCGATCGATGCGCCGATAGGTCCGACGCCAAACTGCACAACGCGAATCTTCTTCCTCACGGGGCGGTTCCTCGCTCTCTGGTGAAACCCCTAAGGTAAGGCCTACGCTGGAGGAGTTCAACTGCAAATCGAAGAGCGGAAACGGAGACCGCGAAACCCGCGGGGCCGGATGGTCCAGATAGATGGGCGGCGCCGCGCCAAGGAAGTTCGCCGGGCGCAGCATGCTGCGCCCGGCTACGAAAACCCAATTAATGGCGGCAGGGTTGCCAAGTAAAGACAGAGCGCTCGCCTGAAGGCGGCCGCTACGAAGGCAAAGACGGTTAGAAGCGGGAGCGGGTGGCGCGGATATACTCGCGCAAGGTCGAGACATTGGGGCCATAGGAACCGACGCGGCCAGCGTCCACGGGCAAGCCCAAAAGCTCCGCTTGTTCGATGCTGAGGCCTGCGTCGTCGAGTTCGGCGAGGCTGTATCCTTCGGCCGGCACGAGGCGATTGCGGCGTGACATATCGACTGGACGCGGAGGACGGCGCATCGGTGAGCTCTTCCTCACTATGTCGTAGAAATCGTCCCAATCTCGGCGGTTCCACATCTTGGCCTCTTTTCCCTATACGCCGCGAATCAGGAAATTGGATGCAGCGGCGGCGCTTTGGGTAGCATGAATCTTGGTACTGGGCCTCGCTTCGTTTCACGGCTCGGAACCATCGAAATATAACCCTGCGGATCGGGGAAAGTCGCGAGAGAACGAAGCTTGTGGCTATTGAGTTATCGCATCTTACGCACGCGCGACCCGGGCACGGCCCTCCCAGGACGGGCCAAAACCGCACCCGCTACACGGGTTCGCGCCCGGCTGCTATAATCGGGCAAGATCGAAGCCCTCAAGTTAAGGCATTGTGTGAGTTGCGAGAAATCAGCGTGAGCAATCCCGTCATCGTCGTGCACTACCACGAGCTGTGGCTCAAGGGCGGCAACCGCCGATTTTTCCTGGGCAAGCTTTTTACCGCGCTGCGACAGGCGCTGCAGGGAATCCCCGTGGAGCGGATCGAGCAGCCGGGCGACCGGTTCCTGGTGCGGCTGGGCGCGGGAGCGCCGCTCGAGGAGGCTCTGCGGCGCGTCGAGCGCGTGCTCGGGATCGCCTACTACGCGGTGGCGCGTCCTGTGGAGCGCGACATGGACGCGCTGTGCCGCGCCGCGTGGGAGGAGATCGAGAGTCTGCGTTTTGGGACGTTTGCGGTGCGCGCGAAGCGCAGCGACAAAACATTTCCGCACGGCACGATGGAGATCGAGTCCACCGTGGGGCGCTACTTGCTCGAAAAGCTGCGCGCGGAGGGCCGCGACGTGCGCGTGCAACTGAAAGATCCGGATCTCACCTGCCACGTTGAAGTCACTCCGGGGCCGCTGCTGGTGTACGCGCGGAGAATTGCGGGTGCGGGCGGCTTGCCGGCGAATACGGCGGGGCGCATCACGTGTCTGCTTTCGGGCGGCTACGATTCCGCCGTGGCCGCATATCAGATGATGAAGCGCGGCGCGCATCTGAGCTTCGTGCACTTCTACGGGACGGGAGCGCGGCCGGGAGAATCGTCACTGCACGTGGCGAGCGGGCTGGTGCGGGCGCTCGTGCCGTACCAATTCCGCGCGAAGCTTTACCGCGTGCCGTTCGAGGAAATCCAGCGGGAAATCGTGCGCTACGCGCCTGACGGCTTTCGCATTCTGCTCTACCGGCGGATGATGCTACGGATCGCGGAAGCGATAGCTCGGCGCGAACGCGCGCCCGCGCTTGTCACCGGCGACAGCCTGGGACAGGTGGCTTCGCAGACGCTCCGGAATCTGGTTGCAGTGGACGCGGTGGCGCGGATGCCGGTGTTCCGTCCGCTGATCGGCACGGACAAAATGGAAATTCTCGCGACGGCGCGCAAAATCGGGACGTACGATATTTCGTCCGAGCCGTTTCACGATTGCTGCCCCGTCTTTATGCCGCGCTCGCCGGAGCTTTCGGCGAGGCCGGAAGAACTGGACGAGGCGGAGAAGGCTCTGGATGTCGCAGCGCTGATCGCGCAGGGCATTCGAGGGACGACGATCGAGAAGTTCGCGTTTACGGGCGGGCGCGTGGAAGCGACCGAGCCGATGCCGCTCGTGCCGGCCGATCAGCAGCGCGCCGCGATCGCGTAGAATTGCCGCGAATCGCGACGGCGCGTGCCGCATTCAAATTGATTGGTTGATGTAAGCGAAGAGACTACCGGTCGCGGCCGTAACCGCCGCGTCCACCACGCCCGCCGCCACCGCCACCACCGTGGCCACCGCGTCCGCCACCACCCCCGCCACCGTGCCCGCCACCATGGCCGCCGCGCCCACCACCACCTCCGCCGCTTTCACGCTGCGGACGCGCTTCGTTGACGACGAGCGCACGCCCGAGGAAATCCTTACCGTTCAAAGCCGCGATTGCTTTTTCAGCTTCCGCGTCGTCCCGGATTTCCGCGAAGCCGAAGCCGCGCGGCTGTCCAGTAAACCGATCTCGAAGAAGCGTCAAAGAATCCGGTTGCACGCCGATCTCCGCAAACAACGCTCCCACCTCTTCTTCCGTAGCCTTGAACGATAGATTGCCCACGTACAGTTTCTTCACGGTCGCTCTCCTTGTGCTCCCATGGTGCGGGTCGGCACGTGATGCGAGGCTGAAGAGGCAGGATCTCGGCCCGCGGACGGTCAGCTATGGCCGGCGACGCCGGGCGGAAGCGAGCACCCCAGCAACTCAGTGAGCATCTTGCTGCAAGTTAACCCGGCAGTCAACCTTCGCTGAGGTCTGGGAGACCCGTCTCGCGCGATTACCGGGACGTGGAGGCGTGGCTGTTATGTTCGATAGCTGGAATTGATGTGGACGTACTCGACGGTGAAGTCGCAGGTCCAGACGCGCGCGGATGCGCTGCCGGAACGCAGGTCGACGCGGACGGGCACGTATTTCGCCGTCATTTTCTCGTGAGCGACGCTCTCGTCGAACGGATGCTCGCGGCCGCCGCGGCAGACGGCAACACCCGCAATCCAGATATTCGTGCGCTTCGAATCGAACGGCACGCCCGCGCGCCCGGCGGCGGCAAGGATGCGGCCCCAGTTCGGATCGGCGCCCGCAAAGGCGGTCTTCACGAGAGGCGAATTGGCGATGGTTTTGGCGACCTGGCGCGCGGCGCGCTCGGAAGGAGCGCCGCGAACTTCGATTTCGATCACACGCTCGGCGCCTTCGCCATCTTCCACGATCGCGAGGGCGAGCGATTTACAGACGCTTTCGAGGGCGGCGCAGAAATTCTTGTAATCGGCGCCGCGGGCGCTGGCGATTTTTCGCGCGCCGGACTGGCCATTGGCAAGGACGGCGACCGTGTCGTTCGTCGAAGTGTCGCCATCGACAGTGATCGAATTGAAGGTAGGCTCGATGGCGGCGCGGAGGGCGCGGTCGAGCAGGGGCGCGGAGATTGCGGCGTCGGTGGCGACAAACGCGAGCATTGTGGCCATGTTGGGCTGAATCATTCCCGAGCCTTTGGCGCAGCCGAGGATGCGCACCTGTTTGCCGGCGATGCGGCAGCGCGCAGCGGCCCATTTGGGCTGTGTGTCCGTGGTCATGATCGAACGCGCAAATTCCTCGAAAGCTCCGGCTTCCGCGCTGCGGACGAGTGCGAGGTGGGGCACTGCCGCGAGAATTTTTTCAACGCGCAGCGGCGCGCCAATGACGCCGGTGGAACAAACGAGAACTTGTTCGGGATCGATGCCGCCAAGCTCGGCAGCGAGCCTTTCGGTGGTCGCGATCGAGGCGGGGTAGCCGTCTTGCTTTGTGCAGCAATTCGCGTTGCCCGAGTTGACGATCACGGCGCGCATCCGCTCGCGCGCCGTGCGCAAGTGTTCGCGTGAGGCGATGACGGGCGCAGCTACGACTTGATTCGTGGTGAACACGGCTGCCGCGGTGGCGGGCGTATCGCTCGCGAGAATGCCCAGATCGAGGCGCGAGCGCTTCAGGCCGCAGTGAGTGGCGGCGAACGTGAAACCCAGCGGAATATCCGACGCGGAAAGGGGCGCGTTCATGGATTTTCTTCGAGTTTCGCGACGCGCGCGTTGAAATCCTCGAGAGCGGCGCGGACCGCCCCGGGAGCCGTTCCTCCGGCACCCGAGCGCCGTGCAAGCGCCGATTCCAGGGTGAGCACGGTGCCAAGCTCAGGACCAAACGCAGGCGAAAATTGTTTCAGACGGTCGAGCGGCATCTCGCGGATCGATTTGCCATCCTGCTCGGCGGCGCGCAACACTTTGCCGACAATTTCGTGGGCGTCGCGGAACGGTATCCCCTGTGCGACAAGGTAGTCGGCAATTTCGGTGGCAACGAGCGCCGGGTCCTGCGCCGCTTCGCGCAGATGCGCAACGCGAAACTTTGTCGCGGCCAGCGCGGCTGCGGCGATTTGCGCCGTGGCGAGCGCCTGATCGTGGGCCGCGAAGAGCGGCTCTTTGTCCTCCTGCAGGTCGCGCTGATAGCTCGAAGGCAGGCCCTTGCAGGTGGTGAGAAGCGAGACGAGCGCACCGTAGATGCGGCCCGTCTTGCCGCGGATCAGCTCCCAGGCATCGGGGTTTTTCTTCTGCGGCATCAGGCTGCTACCGGTGGAGTATTCGTCCGGCAGCTCGATGAAGGCGAATTCGGGCGAGGCGAAGAGAATCATGTCCTCGGAGAGCCGCGAGAGGTGCATCGCGAAAGTCGCGAGCGCGAAAAGGAATTCGAGCGCGAAATCGCGGTCGCTCACGGCATCGAGGCTGTTGGACGTGATGCGCGAAAATCCCAAATCGCGCGCGAGAGCCTTGCGGTCAAGCGGGAACGCGCAGCCAGCCAAGGCGCCCGAGCCGAGCGGGCAGGCGTCGGCTGCGCCGGCAGCGGCGGCCAATCGCTCCGCGTCGCGCTGAAACGCCTCGCCATGCGCGAGCAGCCAGTGCGAAAGGAGCAGCGGCTGCGCGTGCTGCATGTGAGTGGTGCCCGGCATGGGAACGCCCAGATTGGATTTGGCTTGCCCGGCAATCGCACGAACGAGCGAGCTGATGGCGCGCCGAATTTCGCGCGCCGCGTCCTTCACGTACATGCGGAATTCGGTGGCGACCATTTCATTGCGGCTGCGGCCGGTGTGCAGCTTCGCGCCCAGCGGGCCGAGTTTTTCGATCAGCGCGGTTTCGGCGAAATGGTGGACGTCTTCGGCTTTCGAGGCATCGAGCCACGCGGCGTCCGACTTCGAGCGGGATTCGATTTCGTCGAGAGCTGCGATGATTCGCCGGCCCTCTTCGTCCGTGAGAATCCCGGCGGCGGCAATGGCGCGGGCCCAGGCGCGGTCGAGCGCAATCTCCTGGGGCAGGAGGCGGCGATCAAAGCTCCACGAGCGCTCGAACTCGTAAAACGAGGCGTCGGGGGCGCGCTCGAAGCGCCCGCCCCACATTTTCTGACCTTCGGAACCGCTCATTTCACCGCGGCCTCGAGCGGAACGGTGATCGGCAGCGCGAACAGGTTGATGAAGCCCTCGGCATCTTTGGGGTTATAGCCGGTCATGCTGAAGCTCGCAAGGCCGGCGCGGTAGAGCGAATAGGGCGAGCGGCGCGACGTGGCGTTCACATTCCCCTTGAAGAGCGAGAGTCCGACCGAGCCGGTGACGCGCTTTTGAGAGCTCGAGAAGAAACCGTCGAGCGCCTCGCGGAGCGGCGTGAACCACATGCCGTAGTAAACCATCTCGGCGTAGCGCAGGGAGAGAATCTGCTGGTAATGCGCCGTTTCGCGGTCGAGGCAGAGCGATTCGAGCTCGCGGTGCGCGGCGACGAGCAGCGTGCCACCGGGCGTTTCGTACGCGCCGCGCGATTTCATGCCGACGAGGCGGTTTTCAACGATGTCCATGCGGCCAACGCCGTTCGCGGCGGCAATCTCGTTCAATTGATCGAGCAGCGCAAGCGGCGCGAGCTTCTTGCCGTTCACCGAGACGGGAGTTCCCGCTTCGAAGCCGATCTCGACGGTCGTGGGCACATTGGGCGCTTTGGCAGGCGAGACGATCCACTGCCACATCGATTCCTCGGGCGCATTCGCGGGATCTTCGAGGACACCGCCTTCGTGGCTCAGGTGCCAGATATTGCGGTCGCGGCTGTAGATGTTCTTGGTCGTCTGCTCGACCGGGATATTGTGCTCGCGAGCGTAGGCGATAGCCTCTTCCCGGGAGTTGATCTTCCATTCGCGCCAGGGAGCGATGATGGCAAGTTCGGGCGCGAGAGCCTTGGCTGCCAGCTCGAAGCGGACCTGGTCATTGCCCTTGCCGGTGCAGCCGTGCGCGAGCGCGTCGGCGCCGACTTTCTTCGCGATTTCCACCTGGCGCTTGGCGAGTAAGGGGCGCGCAAAGGACGTGCCGAGCAGATACTTATGCTCGTAAACCGCTCCGGCGCGGAGCGTGGGCCAGATGTAGCCGGTGATGAATTCCTCGCGGAGATCCTCGACGTAGGCGGCGCTGGCTCCGGTGGCGAGGGCCTTTTTGTGCGCGGCCTCGAGATCTTCGCGCTGGCCGAGATCGCCGATCATGGCGATTACTTCGCAGCCGCCGTAAGTTTCCTTGAGCCACGGAATGATGATGGAGGTATCCAGACCTCCAGAGTAGGCAAGTACGACTTTTTTGGGCAACGAATTCTCCTTAATTGAGCAGGGTATGAAGGATAGCCTTCTGTACGTGCAGGCGGTTTTCGGCCTGGTCGTAGATGATCGAGCGCGGCGAATCGATGACGCCTTCGCTGACTTCGAGTCCGCGGTGAGCGGGCAGGCAGTGCAGGAAGACAGCGTCGGATGCCGCGTGCGCGAAGAGCGCTTCGTTCACCTGGTAGTTGGCGAAAGCGGACTCGCGCTGGGCAGCTTCGCTTTCCTGGCCCATGCTGGCCCAGACATCCGTGTAAACGGCCTGCGCGCCGGTGACGGCCTCTTCGGGCGAGCGGAGGATTTCGATTTTGCCGCGCGTCTCGCGCGCCACGCGCTTGGATTCCGCAACGATGGCGGCGTCCGGCTCATATCCCGCAGGCGTCGCGACGCGGACGTGCGCTCCGCAGCGTGCGCCGATCGTGAGGAGCGAGTGGCACATGTTATTGCCGTCGCCAACGTACGCGAACTTCAGTCCGCGCAAGCCGCCAAATCGCTCCTCGAGCGTGAAGAAATCGGCGAGCGCCTGGCAGGGATGAAACTTATCCGAGAGCGCATTAATGACCGGAATATTCGCATTTTTCGCCAGCTCTTCGAGAGTCGTCTGATCGAAAACGCGCGCGACGATCCCTTGCACCCAGCGCTCAAGGTTCTTCGCGATGTCGCGAGTCGGCTCGCGCTCGCCGAGGCGGGCGGCGGTGTGGTCGAGAAAGATCGACGAGCCTCCGAGATTGGCGATGCCGACCTCAAACGTGACGCGCGTGCGCAGCGAGGGCTTCTCGAAGATCAGCACGAAGACGCTGCCGGCGAGTGCGCTGCGGTATTTCTCCGGATGGGCCTTCATGGCGGAGGCCAGGCGGAAGAAGTCGCGCAACTGAGCCGGATTCCATTCGGTGCCGGTCAGGAGGTCTCTTTTGAGCGAGAGCGTTGTGGTGGTGGCGTCCATATTTACCTCGTCGCAGCCAGGGCCAGCGGCTGGGAGTGAGTTTCCGCTTTCGGCGCGGCGACGGAGGGCGCTTTCGCGGCCTTGGCCCCTCGCGCAAGCACGGTTTCAAATTTCCGAAGGAATTCGGCAACGTCCCGCTGGCGAATGATGAAAGGCGGGAGCAGCCGGAGGATGTGATCGTGCGTGCAGTTGATCAGCAGCCCCTGACGGAGCGCTTCTTGCACGAAAGGCGCCCCATCCACTGATAGGTCGATGCCCACGATCAACCCTTCGCCGCGTACTCCGCGAATGAAGTCGAAGCGCGGTGCCAGCTTGTCCAATCCCGCGCGAAGCTCGGCGCCACGCGCGGCAACATTGGTGAGCAGGTTTTCATCCTCGACAATCGTGAGGAATTCGAGGGCCGCCGCGCACACGAGTGGGCCGCCGCCAAAAGTGGAGCCGTGCATCCCGGGAGTCAGCGCAGAGGCGAACTTCTCGCTGGCAATGAACGCGCCGAGCGGGAGGCCGCCCGCCAGGGGCTTCGCGACGGTCACGATGTCCGGCAGCGAGCTGAATTTCTGGTAGGCGAATTTGCGGCCGGTACGGCCCAGGCCGCATTGAATTTCGTCGGCGATCAGCGCGGCGTCGTGCTGGGTGGCGAGTGCCCGAGCCCGCTCCCAGAATTCCCGGCTGACCGGGAAAACGCCGCCCTCGCCCTGAATCGGCTCGATCACGATGGCGCAAACAGTGTCGTCAAATTTGGCCTCGAGGTCCGCGACGTCGTTGAAGCGGACAAATTCCGCGCCCGGGATGAGAGGCGTGAACGGCTCCCGATACTTCGGCGTGTGCGTAATCGAAAGCGCGCCCATCGTGCGACCATGAAACGAATTTTCAAGCGCGAGGATGCGTGTCTTCGGGCCCGCGCCTGCGGCGGTTCTGGCGTGCGCGTAGGCCCGCGCGAGTTTCAGCGCTCCCTCGATGGCCTCGCTGCCGCTATTTGCAAAGAACACCCGGTCGAGACCGGACCACTGCGCCAGCTTGTGCGCGAGCGGCGCCTGGTAGGAATTATGGAACAGATTCGAGACGTGCGTCGCGCGGCCCGCTTCGCGGCGAATCACCCGGACCATGCGCGGGTGCGCGTGGCCGAGCGCATTCACGGCGATTCCGCCGAGGAAATCGAGATATTCGCGCCCCTTCGAATCGTAGAGGCGGCAGCCCTTTCCGTGCGTGAAGACGATCGGCGGCCGCCGATACGTCCGGACCATGTAGCGCGACTCCTCGGCCACGATCTTTGCCGGTGAGAGGCGCTTTGACGTCGCAGCTTTCTTCTTAGCCATGGCTATTGCGCCGCTCCGTGCGCCGTCCTGGCCGCACCGCGCAGAACGGGCAGCACTCGGGTGCCCGGGCCGCGAACTCCACCCGCAGCGGAAAGCAGCGCGCGCGGCTGAGTTCCGCCAACGATGCGCACCTCGGCGACGCCCCCGGCGAGAGCACGCTTCGCGGCTTCGAGCTTCAGGATCATTCCGCCGGAAACCTTGTTGCGGCGGATCAGGTCTTCGATCTCGGCCCCGCGGACCGCACGCAGCACCTTTTCGCCGTCCAGCACTCCAGCGACGTCCGTGAGGAAAATCAGGCGATCGGCGCGAATGAATTCGGCGGCGGCAGCGGCCATGTGGTCGGCATTGATGTTGTAGAGTTCGCCGTCGGCGCCCAGTCCCATGCAGGAAGCGACGGGAACCAGTCCTTCGCGCCAGAGCGAGCGCAGAAAATCGACGTTGACCTCCGTCAAATAGCCGACAAATCCGAGAGCGCCCTCACAATCCTCGAGCTGCATCGGCTCCGCCAGGAAGCAGGCGGCGTCCGAGGCGCTGATGCCCACGGCTGGCTGCCCGGCGAGCGAAATCGCACCCGCAAGCTTCTTATTGAGCAGGCCCCCGAAGACCATCACGGCCGCATCGCGCGTTTCGCGATCGGTGATGCGCAGGCCGCCGATGAAGCGGCTGGTAATTCCCATGCGCGCAAGCGTGGCCGTGAAAATTTTCCCGCCGCCGTGGACGACAAGGAGCTCGTGGCCCGCCCGCGCGAGTTCCGCAATCTGCCGCGCGAGCCTCTGCACGTCCTCATCGCGCTCCAGCAACGCTCCTGCGATCTTGATCACCATTCTCATAACAAGCCCGCCGTTTCGGGATACCCGCGCATCCCATTGAAGTTTTGTACGGCCTGCCCCGCCGCACCCTTGCCAAGATTGTCGAGACACGAAACGACTACCAGCCGCTCGCCCGAAGGATCGAGCGCGAAGCCGATGTCGCAGAAATTCGTGCGCACCACGTTTTGTAATTCCGGCAGCGTGCCAGCCGGCATGACCCGGACCATCGGATGGCCGGTGTAAAACGTGCGAAAGAGAGCTTCGACCTCATCCGCCTTCCGCGCAGGACGCAGCCAAACGTACAAGGTCGAAAGAATTCCCCGATCGACCGGAAGCAGGTGCGTCGTGAAAACAAAGTCCTTGGACGCGAGACCGAGGTGCTCGGAGACTTCCGGCGTGTGCCGATGCGAGAAGAGATTGTACGCGCGGAAGTTTTCATTCACTTCGACGAAATGCGTGTCGCGCTTGGGTTCTTTGCCCGCGCCGGTCACTCCGGACTTGCAATCGCACACGATTCCGCGGGAGGTGTCGATCCAGCCGGCCTCGACGAGCGGCCGAAGCCCGAGGATCACGGAAGTCGGGTAGCAGCCAGGATTGCCGACGATACGCGCTTTCGGAAGCGCATCGGCATACAACTCGGGAAGGCCGTAAACCGCCTCGGCGAGGGTTTTGCCGTCCGGCGCCGGCAGCTTGTACCACTTTGCGAACGTCTCGGCGTCGTGGAAGCGATACGCGCCGCTGAGATCGATGATGCGCAGCGCGGGATTCGCGGCGAGCAGCGCAGGAACGAGTTCGAGCGAAGCCTCGTGCGGCGTCGATAGAAACGCGACCTCGGCACCGCTCGCGGCGATGGCCTCTACCGAAAGCGGTCGGCAGGGCGCGTCGCCGTAGCCGCGAAGCTGCGGGTAAAGCTCGGTGAGGCAACGGACATCTCCGTGGCCCTCGCGGAGATAGAACGTCAGTTTTTCGATGTTGGGGTGCCGCAGCAGAAGCCGGGCCAGCTCGAATCCAGCGTAGCCCGTTGCTCCGACGACGGCGACCCGGCACGGGTCGCTCATCGGAGCATTTCCTCCACGCGTTTATGGACAGTGCCGCAAGCGCTGCGTGAGGAGCAGATGATCAGCACGGTGTCGTCGCCCGCGAGCGTGCCTGCAACTTCCTTCCAGTGCTCGGCGTCCACCGCCGCGGCGAGAGGCTGCGCGGCGCTGGGCGGAGTTTTCAGGATGAGCATGTTCTGCGCCGGGCGGATATCGAGCAAGAATTCCTTCAGAGCACGCGCAAGAGTCGGAAGCGGTGAAGCCTCGTCGGCTGCGGCGGAAGCGAGCGGGCGGTATCCGGCGGACGTCTTGACGAGGCGAAGCTCGCGAAGGTCGCGAGAGAGCGTCGCCTGCGTCACGCGCACGCCGAGATGGCCGAGCTGGCGGCGCAATTCGTCCTGGCTCGCCACGGGCTGGCCCGTGAGGAGCTTCAGAATCTGCCCTTGCCGGAATCGTTTCTGTACGCTCATGTCCGCGTTATGCGTGAATATGCATGCTTCTGCATAATCATACATGAGCCTATACGGCGGTTGTCAAGAAATAATCGCTGAAGAATGTGAAAGATCGAGGCTGAAGTCAGCCGAGCAGAAAGCTTGCGGCGAGAGCCGCGACATGCCAGAGAAATATCACGGAGTGACCGCGATACAATCGGGCGAGACTGCCGGAAGCGCTGTGCTAAAATAGCGGCAGTCAGTAGGCCCGTAGCTCAGTTGGCTAGAGCGCCACCTTGACACGGTGGAGGTCTGCGGTTCGAGCCCGCACGGGCCTACCATCAATTCGCCATCCCGCGATGGCAACTGTTTACATCCTGCAAAGCAAGACAACACATCGATTTTACGTTGGTTCGACCAACGATTTCGCGCGGCGCATGGAAGAACACCAACGCGGTCATAGCCTCGCGACGCGTGCGCGAGGCCCGTGGGAGCTTGTTTATAGGGAACAGTTCGAAACACTTGTGGAGGCGCGACGCCGCGAGCTTGAAATCAAGCGGTGGAAATCGTCAAGGATGATCGCCGCGTTAATTACAGCGAAAATTGGCTAGAGCGGGCCGACTGAGTCGGCCAGGTCTGCGGTTCGAGCCCGCACGGGCCTACCACTCTAACTCCCTGAAATTTGTCCCGCACCCATGAGCGAACTGGAATAGGCTGTCCACGCCGATTGTATTGCAATGATGCGTCCGCGCGCATACTATTGCCACCGAACGACCCCGCTGCGGCCCATCGATTGGCCCGCCAATAAACTCAGGATGTGAAGGGAGATGCCGCGATGTCAGATTCCAATTTGAAACTTTCTGTAGAGGATCGGCTCGATATTCAGGAGCTGTTCGCCAAATACGCCTGGGCCATCGACACGGGCAATCTCGACGGCGTCGTCGCCTGCTTCGCGGAGGACGGCTATCTAGACCATCTCTGGCAGGGCAAGTTGCAGGGCCGCGAAGCCCTGCGCCACGCCTTCGAGGAGCTGTGGTACGACCGTCCGAGCTGGTGGATCGGGCGGCAGCACCTTGCGAACCATTTCCTGATCACGCGCGAAGGCGAGGGAGCGCGCGTGAAAGCGTTCTTTTCGATCCTTCAGTACAACGTGGACTACCGCACGAATTTCGTCTTCGGCATCGGAACCTGGGACAACTTCTGCGTGAAAAGAAACGGCCAGTGGGTTTTCAAATCCGTTTACATCAACGCGTGGACAGGTCCGGATAAGGTGCCATGGGTCGGCGACCCGCGAGCCTATTCGCCGCAGCCAATGCCGACGCCAGCGCCCGCCACTGCCGCGAAGTAAACGAGACGGCCGTAGGCGCAAGCGCCGCGCTAGGCGACGAAGCGATATCCGACTCCGCGCACCGTAACCAGATGCTCGGGTTTCGAGGGATCTTTTTCCAGGTAGCGGCGCAGACGCACGATGAAATTATCGATCGCGCGTGTGTCCGTGTCTTCGTGCAGGCCCCACACATCTTCCAGAATGGATTTCCGCGATACCGTTCGTCCCCGGTTGCGGATGAGATGGCGGAGAAGTTTCGCCTCCATGAGCGTCAGTTGGATGATGTTGCCGTCGGTGCGCAGCTCGAGAGTGTCGAAATCGATTGTTCTCCCATCGAGCGAGAAGACCTCCGGCTCGTCGGTGTCGGCCGGAGCTTCACCGGCTTTTTCGGCGGTGGGCGCTTGTCCGGCACGACGACCTAAATCCTTCTGCCAAGCGCTTCTGCGCAGAAGACCCTGAAGTCGCGCCAGGAAGATGGGCAACTCGAACGGCTTCGGCAAATAGTCGTCCGCGCCCGCCGCGAATCCAGCGAGTACGTCTTCGGGGCGTCCCCGGGCCGTCAGCATGAGGACCGGCACGTAGTTCCTCGCTTTGCGCAGCGTCGACGCGACGGCGAAGCCATTCATGCCGGGGAGCATCACGTCCAAGACGACGGCGTCGAACTTCTCGCTCGAGCGGACCAGCCGTTCGACGGCAGTTTCGCCGTCGCCCGCAACCTCCGCGGTGTGACCTTCCGCTTCCAGGTTGAAGCGCAGGCCCTCGGCCAGATGGGCTTCGTCTTCGACAATCAGGACGCGGCTCACGCTACGTACCTCGGCAATTCCAGAGTGACCGTCGTGCCGCGGGCCTCTCCGGCACTTTCGGCGTACACCTTTCCGCCGTGCGCGCGCGCGATGGCTCGAACAATGAACAAGCCGAGTCCGGTCCCTTTCACCTTGGAAACCGAACGGTTCGAGACTCGATAGAAGCGCTTGAAGACCCGCTTCAGCTCGCCCGTTGGGATTCCGACGCCGCGGTCGCGAACGTGCAGCGCCACGCGCTTCTCGCTGGGTGCATCGATCCAGACCGAGACGTCCACGTTCGCCGGCGAATACTTGATGGCATTGTCGAGGAGATTGGCGATGGCAGTGCGGAGTTCGTCGGGATCGCCCCGCACCTTCGCCGCGTTGCCGTTCGTCGGGCCCTGCCAGTGCAATGCGGCGGGACCGAGGTGATGCCGGGTGCGGGCCAGGTCCATGCACTCGTGCGCCAGGCCATCCAGATCGACCTCCGTCACATTTTGCGTTGAGTGCTTGTAACCTGCCTCGCCCGCCTTCAGTACCTGATCCACGGTACCGCGCAATCGGTCGGTGTCGTCGAGCATCAGGCTGTAGAACTGCTGGCGCTGGGCTTCATCCACCTCGCGCCGCTGCAATGTTTCGAGATACAGGCGAATCGAGGTGATCGGCGTTTTCAATTCGTGGGTAACGGCGTTGATGAAACTGTCGTGGTGCTCGTTGCGCCGGATTTCGCGCACCAGGAAAGTCGTATTGAGAATCAGGCCGAGAATGATGGCAAGAAATCCGAGGAAGCCGAAGAAAAGCAATACTCCCTGGCGCCAGTGGAGAATGATCCAGCCTACGTTCAGAGTGACCGCCGCAACGAGGCAGATGCCCAGGACTACGAAGAAGGCGATGGTCTTGCGGCGGTCCGTGAATTTCATGGCGGCTACTAACAATTGTACAGCGGATTCCGGCGGGGAGATTTCGGATTGCGGCTAGCGGATGCACATGGCGCAGCCCACCGGGCCGCGCCATGTACGCGATTGGTTACACCGAAACGAAGTCGGTTTCGGGTTCGGGCGCAACGATGGGCGCGGGAATCGCCGGGTTCGACTGCTGCTGCATTTCCGATAGCCGATACCGGTAAATATCCCGTGCCAGCCCGAGTTTGCTGAGAGTCCAGATGCCGTACCAGTTGAGATCGATTTCGTACCACGCGAGACCGTGCCGCGCCGAGACCGGATGGGCGTGGTGGTTGTTGTGCCAGCCTTCACCGAACGAGAACAGCGCTACCCACCAGCTATTGGTCGAGTCGTCACGGGTCTGGAATCTACGGGAGCCCCAAATGTGCGTGGCCGAATTGACGAGCCAAGTCGTGTGCAGGCCGAAGACCGTCCGGAAGAAGACGCCCCACATCAAGAACGGCATTCCACCGATCGCGAAAAGGACGATCCCGAGCACGATCATGGGAACGTAATGATACTTCGTGATCCAGACGTCAAATTTGTCCTTGGCGAGATCCGGAACGTAACGCGACAGGGTCCTCGTGTCATGGTGCATGGACTTGCCGACGAGAATCCAGCCGACGTGCGCCCACCACTTGCCATCGCGCGGTGAGTGCGGGTCGCCTTCCTTATCCGAATACTGGTGATGAATTCGGTGCGTGGCCACCCAGAAGATCGGGCCGCCTTCGAGGGCGAGCGTCGCGCAGACGGTGAGAAAATATTCGATCCACTTCGGAGTCTTGTAGCCGCGGTGAGTCAGCAAGCGGTGATAGCCCATGCCGATTTCCAGGCTGCCCGCAACCCAGTAGAGAAAAACCGCGACGAGAAACGCCTTCCACGTAAAGAAAAACAGCGCCGCCACGGCACCCACATGAAACAACATCATAAAAGTAGCGGTGACCCAATTAATCCCCTTGTCGTTCGCAGACTCTTTCCCTAGGTCGTTGAGTGTCATAGGCCCGTGTGCTTTCTATTGGATTTGGCGCTTTCTGAGGTGCGAGACCAGAATAGCAGCAGCCCGCAAACCGCTTTGTAATAGTTGTGTAATACCGGTTTTTTGCGCTGTATCAGTAAGCGTGTACCAAAGGACAGGTGCAGCGCGAAGGGGAAACTGCGAGGTAACTGCGCGGCTTGTCAATTCAGCGGCTTTCCCGGATAATCAAATCTCTTCCGATATATTCACTTCCAGTGCGGCGCTATGGTGCAACGGTTAGCACGCGGCCCTTTCAAGGCTGAAATACGGGTTCGATTCCCGTTAGCGCTACCAAACCTTCTTTCTCGGCCTGTTTTGCTTCCAACTCAAAGAAAACCATACTGGTTTCGGCGGTTCGATAAACGCCATCCTCAAACTGAACTCCGCGGGGAAAGATTGCTTGCTGCAATCTTTGTTTTTGTTCCAAACACAACTGCGCCCAGAGTCGCGGCGCATTGAGCAGCACAAACTCGCCAAACCCTACAGCGGCATGTACGTCCAATAGCTCGATTCGGGCATCACGCTCGTTGATCTCGGCCAGCGCGATTTCTTCCTTCAGTTTGTCGAGCTGCTGCTGGTACGTTGCCGAGTCGATAAGGCGCTTATACACAAATGCTTCTACGAGGAGTTGTTTACGTTCAGCGAGTGCATTGAGATGGCGCTGCGCTGCTTCGTGTTCCGCTGCTGCAATAGCCATCTTCTGCTTCCAAACATCGACAATGATTTCCCCAAACAACCTCAAGTATTCAGGCCTGGGTTGCAGCTGTGCAAGGAAATCAGCAAAGAGACGTTCCATCACCTCGCGGCGAACGTTTACTGCCTTGCAGGATCGATTCTGGCAACGGTAGTAGGCGTAGCGATCTGTTCGACCCTTCGACCAGCTCGCCGTTAGAGGGTGATCACAACGTCCGCAACGCACAAAGTGGCGCAGCGGAAAGTCGGGATGCCTGCGCAATCGAGGCATTACCGTGGGACGCTTGCCCGTTAGCAGAGTTTGGACCTTGTCGAAGACGTCGCGACCTACAAGGGCAATGGCATTGCTAGGCTGTCGCACGCCCCAGGCTGGAACCTCCAGCACTCCGACGTAAATCGGCTTCCGCAGCAATTGACTGAACGATTGGCCGCTCAGGCGTCTCCCACTCTTGGTGGTGAGGCCCAGTCGAGTGATGACGTCAAGAACTTCTTGCTTGGAGTGCAATCCGGTCGAAAACATTTCAAATGCGCGTGTGATAAGTGGAGCACGCATCGGATCTGGAACGATCGTCTTGCCGCCACTCGAATCCTTGCCTTTCATATATCCGAGGGCTGGGGGAAAGGTCCAGCCGCCCTGCTCGAGGCGTGCCTTCATCCCTGCAACCGTGCGTTCGGAGCGAACGTCGTTATCTACCTTCTGTTGTCCCTGATCGCGCGAGGGCTCGATGACAACCCATATGCGGAGTTTGACTTCGATCCGGATTATTTCGACCCACGAGAGATTCATCTGCAGTCCTTCAAACACGCGTGGCAGTCGATCTGGTCGGACATGACGATGGAGGAGTGGGTCCGTTGGCTTGCCATCCATTGGGGAGTTCAGCGACATCTGAGTGTGGCCTTGCGCAAGCTCCGGGGTGAACGCCGAGACACGTTCAGGATTCGCCCTTTAGAGCAAGAGCTCCGCGTGATCGAGGTTCCGCGTCCCGCCGCGACGATACCACGTCTTGGCAAGGCACTTCAGATTCTGCGGGATCTCGACCTCACTGATCTCGACGCTGATGGGTGGGCAATCCTGACTAACAGCGGACGGTCAGAGCTGGAGGCATGCCTTGGCTCGTGAGGCTGTAGCGTTCTCTTTACTCGACGCTCTCTCAGAAGCCGGTTTTCAGTCCTCCGTCATCGCCACGTACTGCTGCTATTTCCCGTTCTACGAAGAGATAATTCTTCACCGTTTGCTGGACAGGGGTTGCACGAATAACGTATTGATGGTCGATGCCAGGCTCTGCGCTCGGGCATTTTCAGATGAGGACGCTCGTCCTCGCCGCGCTGGCCGAGATTACACGTTAGTCCCGATTGATCTTGATGGCGCATTCCATCCCAAGCTCATTGTAAGGCTAGGCAAGTCGAAGGGGGCGCTGTTCGTCGGCAGCCATAACGCAACACTCGCAGGTTTCGGACTCAACGACGAAATCACGAACGAGTTCCGAACAAGTGGCCCGGGAGCGCGCCACGGAGCCGGCGTGATTCGCACCGCTCTGGATTACCTGCGAAGTTTCGCGCCGAAGGCGCTAGCCGACGTAGCGCACGTGTTCGACGCAGCACGGCGAAACATCCTTTGGCTAGAAGGTCCAATGGCCGTGGAACCTGACGAACGGATGCTCCTGTCCACAACCGGTACGGCCCGAGACCTCTGGAGTCGCGTCCGTCCGCTCGTTCCGAAGCGGCCGTCCTTGACGTTTGTTTGTGGTCCGTTCTTCGATAACAAGCTCGAATTTCTTCAACAACTTAGTTATGACGTAAAGCCGCGGAGGCTGGTCGTCGGAATCGACCCTGAATCCGTTGATATTGATCCGCACGCCGTTCGAAGGTTCCGAGGAGCTGAGTTCGTCAACATTGCAGGCCTCGCGCAAGTGCCGAACCGACGCGAGGCTGGAGCCAGATATTTCCACGCCAAAATCCTGTGGTTCAGCGGGGCGGATGGGGAGCTCTTGGTGACTGGCAGCGCCAACCCTTCGAAGGCAGCCTTCTTGTCAGGTCGAGGCCATCGGAACGCCGAGGCGATTGTCGCCGATCGTAGAGCCGGTTCGGCGACTGCGCTCGGCCTTGATCGCCTGGTTACGGCACCGAGGCTTCATGACAAGGATTGGGCTTCGGTCGCCCGGAGGCGAGCCGAACGGCTGGGGGACGAACGTAAGTCGTCGGGAACTGTAATGTTGGGGGTTCCATCGGATGATTGCTTTGAGCTTGAGCGGTCGCTCGATGCGCGAGTGGCACTGGATGCGTTCGACGCAGACGGTACGCCTCTGGGACAAACGACTACCCGGCCAAGCGATCCGGCGATCGTCGAAGCGCCCCCCGAGATTCGTGACCGAGCACAGACGCTTCGTGGACTCGGCCCAAGCAATAAGCCGGTTGTGGTATTGATCCACCGACCTGATGAAGTCTCCAGGAACCTCGGCGGCGATCGCCAGCATGAGTTGCGGCAGGCCCTGGGAGCCCTCGAGGAGGATCCTGCGCAGCTCGATATTCTGCTGAAGCTGACTGAAAAGGTCATCTTCGAGTCGGATGACATCGTCCGCGCCGAACCGCCTATGCGAGCAAAGGCTGGCACTAAGGACCGGGAAGCCGCCGACACTGGGCCCGAGACCTTTGCTGTCGATGCAGCAGGACGACGTGCCACACGTAAAAAGAAGCGCCTGGCAAGCGGCGATATCCTCGTACTTCTGGACGCCCTGATGTATCGGCTCGGAGAGGGACTTTCGGGCCCTGCGCTACCTCGTCCACCGACTGAAGAAGTGCGCCCTGTTAGCGAGGAAGATACGGGCGACGAGGAACCTCCTCCTCCGCCGCCTCCGCCTTACGAGATCTTGGCTGAGGTATGCCGTGCGAAAGTCGGCCGGCTGATTCGGCGAATGAACAAACAGCTAGAGGCTGCCCGTGCCGCGGAGGCACGGAGGGCTGTCGTGCAGCTTGCGGCAGTGCTCACCGTTGTCCATACCTTGCGGATCATGGAACAGCGTATCGAATGGCGTTCGAAGCATCTGAAGCTCGTGGACAACAATCACGAGTGGCTGCTCTTTGAAACCGCGGGGCTAGCGACCGCATGGGGAGGATCGGCACTTGGGCCGCGTGCTGTTAGCGAGGCCGGCGGCGAGCCGTTCCAAGAACTGTCGTTGGCTATTGGTTTACTCTCCTGGCTCGCGTGGGAGGCAGAGATCGACGTGAAGGCGGCCGTCGAGCGCACGAGCCCAATTAATCTTGAGGAAGAGGACGCCCCTTGGCATGGGATCCAAGTATTCGCAGCGGTCGCGGCGCACCTCTCGGCTGACCAGGACGCGCGAGAGACACTAACTGCCGCCGTGACACGTACGGCCAGGAAAGGTGCAAATGCCTCGACTTGGATAAAAACTCACTTAGCTGTAGCTGATCGTCTGGCAGATGTGATGAGCGCGCCGGAAAGGGTTGCGAAGCCGCCCCGCCCTCCGATGCCGGGCGACTTGATCGTTCTAGGACCGGCTTTCGATCCGCGCGTTCGCATTGCACTCGAAGTAGCGCCGTCTGGCGCCTCGGACAAGATAACGGTCCTCGACCCACACCACGAGAACGGTCAGCGCCAATTTCTTGCGAGTTATGTTCGTTACGCTGCCCTCTTTGAGCAGGAGACCGCGTCGAAGCGTCTGACGGCCAGTTGATGTCCCAGACATTCTCGTTGGGAATGACACTCCGCCGGCACGCACCAAAAGAACTGGTTTGATACGTGAGAAAGTGGCGCCTCGAGGAGTTTAGGAATCAGCAAATTGGCGATGCGGTGGAATCTGCCATTTGATACGTCGCTCAAGAAAAGACTCGCCTGCCCAAAAACCCTCTCAATCCGCCTCCGCAACGGTCTGAGAACACAATGCACTTTTGGCGCTATCTCGCTGCCCACAAACACATGTTTTTGAGAGATAGGCACATGTCTGGTTAACGCGTTCGTAGGGTCTAGCGACCCTCCCTTTTGTCGAAGTTGACTCCACTAAATGTCCCAGCGATGAGAACTCAGTGATTTGCGCGTTGTTCGAGCGAGCCGCAAGATCTGGCGCGAAACGGTTTACGCGGCGGGACGTTTGGGTTAGATTATTGGCCACTACACCAACAGGGACGACGCACACTCACCGGGCCAAGCGCGACAAGAGGCCTACATGAGTCAACTGGACGCGAGGCTTGGCGGCGAGCTCGCGCAGCAAGCCGATCACGAGGGTCACGGCGCTCAGTGGCTTGAGGCGCTGGTGCAGGATGTTCGCTTCGGCTTGCGCATGCTGCGCAAGTCCCCTGGATTCACTCTGGTTGCCGTGCTGACACTTGCGCTGGGAATTGGCGCAACGACGGCGATCTTCACCGTCGTGGACCGCGTGCTTCTCCAGCCGCTGGGGTACCCCGATCCGGACCGCGTCGTCTTCATGATGCAAACGTTTCCGCAAGGAAGCAGCCCGATAATTTCGATCCCGAAATACGTTTTGTTTAAGGAGCAGACACGGATCCTCGAGGAATTCTGCCTTCACGACATCGGCAATCTGCGCGTGAGCCTGACGGGAGGCGACGTGCCGGAACAGCTGCGGGGAATGCACGTATCGGCGGATTTCTTTCCGCTGATCGGGATCCAACTGGTGGCCGGCCGGACGTTTACGGCGGAAGAAGATGTGCCGAACGGACCGCGGCTGGCGGTGGTCGGCAACGGGCTGTGGCGACGCCGATTTGGCTCGGATCCGAATATGGTCGGCAAGACGATCGATCTTGACAACGAGCCGTACACCGTGATCGGCGTGATGACACCCACTCCTTCGCCCGATTTTTCCGACGTGGACCTGTATTTGCCGATACAGGTGGACCCGAACACCGCGAATCAGGGCAACTATTTGTTTGCTGGCGCGCGACTTAAGCCGGGCGTGACGATCGCCACGGCGAATGCGGCTATGAAGGTTGCCGCCGAGGAATACCGCAGGAAATTTCCGAACATGATGGCTCCGCAACAGAGCTTCGCGGTGGAGACGGTGCGGAACGTGATGGTTTCCGGAGTGCGCAAGTCGCTGCTGATTCTGTTTGGAGCGGTGGCGTTCGTGCTGCTGATCGCGTGCGCGAATGTGGCGAACCTGCTGCTGGCCAGGGCCAGCCTGAGAAAGCGCGAGATTTCGATCCGCGTGGCGATGGGCGCCGGGCGGGGGCGAATCGTGCGGCAAGTGCTGACGGAAAGCATGCTGCTGTCCGTGGCGGGAGGGGCGCTGGGGCTGTACCTCGGCTATTTCGGGGTGCGCACGCTGCTGGCGCTGAACTCGGGCGACATGGCCAGGCCAGGGAACATCCCGCGAATCGGCGAGCATGGAGCGGGGATTGCGCTCGATTGGCGGGTGCTGCTGTTCACGCTGGGGATCTCGGTGCTTACGGGAGTGCTTTCCGGAGTAATTCCTGCGCTGAAAGCGTCTCACACCGATCTCGCATCCACGCTCAACGAAAGCGGCTCGCGATCGGGGACAGGGCTTCGGCAGAACAAGACGCGGTCCGTGCTGGTCGCGATCGAAATGGCGCTGGCGATGATTTTGCTGGTTGGCGCGGCTTTGCTGATCCGGACGTTCATGGATTTGCGCACGGTCAATCCGGGATTTGAGACTCACAACATTTTGACGATGGATATGTCGTTGGGCGGGGTACGCTTCGAGAAGACGGCCGCAGTGGCACAGCTGGCGCAAGAGGGGCAGCGACGGCTGGAGAGCTTGCCGGGAGTGGAAGCGGCAGCGGCGAGCTGCTGCCTTCCGCTGGAGGGCGGTTACGGGCTGCCGTTCAATATTGAAGGGCGTCCGCTGACGGATGGTCCCTATACGGGCGGAGGCGGGTGGCGGAGCGTGGCTCCAGGCTACTTCGAGGTGTATCGGATTCCGCTGGTGGCGGGACGCACATTCACGGAGCGCGACGCCGCGGCCGCCGAACCCGTGGTCGTGATTGACGAGAGCATGGCCAAGCAGTTCTGGCCGAAAGGCGACGCATTAGGGTCGCGCATTACGATCGGGAAAGGCATGGGGCCACAGTTTGTGGAGCCGCCGCGCGAAGTGATCGGCCTGGTTGCCGACGTACGGGATGGAGGGCTGAATAACAAGCCCTTCCCCGAGATGTACGTGCCGACGGCCCAGGTGAGCGACAGCCTTACGGCGCTCGACAACGGCATTGAGCCGATGGTCTGGCTGGTTCGCACGCGCGTTGAGCCACATTCGATGATTACCGAAATTCAGAAAGAGCTGCGCGACGCCAGCGGAGGATTGGCTGTCGGAAATATCCGGACGATGGACCAGGTGGTTGAAGAATCGACGGCGCGAGACGACTTCAATATGAAGCTGCTCACGATTTTCGCGGCGATTGCGCTGCTGCTTGCGGCGGTGGGCATTTACGGGATCATGGCGTACTCGGTGCAGCAGCGAACGCAGGAGATCGGCATCCGCATGACGCTGGGAGCGGAGCCAGGGGATGTACAGAAGATGATCGTCGTGCAGGGAATGCTGCTGGCTCTGATCGGAGTCGTGATCGGAGTGGCGGGTAGCCTGGCGCTTACGCGATTGATGGGTAGCCTGCTGTACGGCGTGAAGCCGTGGGATCCAATCACGTTCGCGGTGACGGCGGTGGTGCTGAGCGTGGTGGCGCTGCTGGCGTGCTACGTTCCCGCGCGGCGGGCATCACGAGTGGACCCCATGGTGGCGCTGCGATATGAGTAGCGTGAATTTCAAATGGATATAGCGCGGCCAGAAGAAAAGCGACGGAAGCGAACCCGGCGGTTGATCTATGCCGGAGTGGGACTCCTGCTCGCGGCGGTGATTACAACGGCGCTCGCGCGGCTGAAGCCGGCGGCGCCGAGCGTGGACCGCACAACGGTGTGGACCGATACGGTGAAGCGCGGACCGATGCTGCTGCAAGTGCGCGGCCTGGGAACGCTGGTGCCGGAAACAACGTGGACCGTACCCGCAGCGACGGAAGGCCGAGTGGCCAAACGATACCTGCTGCCCGGAACTCCGGTGAAGGCCGGCACGGTGATTCTGGATTTGACCAACCCGCAATTGGAACAAGAAACGCTGGACGCCGAGTACCAATTAAAGGGCGCGGAGGCTTCGCTCGAACAAACCAAGGCGCAACTGCAGAATCAGCTAATGGATAAGCGCACGCAGGCAGCGTCGGTTTCCTCGCAATACCGCACCGCGGAGATGCAAAAGGACGCGAAAGAGCAGCTGCTGAAAAATGGACTGGCTGCGATGCTGGATGTGAAAACCGCCGAAGTGCAAGCCGAGGAACTGGAGAAACAGAACGATCTGGCGCAGAAGGAAGTGGAAACGTTCGCGAACTCGATCAACGCTCAGCTTGCCGTGCAGCAGGCAACCGTGGATCAGAAGCGGGCGCTCTTCGGATTGAAGAAATCCCAGCTTGGCGAACTTCACGTGAAGCCGGGTATAGACGGCGTGTTGCAGGAACTCGACGTGGACGTGGGGCAGCAGGTAGCGCAGGGGACCGTGTTGCTGAAGGTGGCTCAGCCATCGCAACTCAAAGCGGCGCTGCAGATCGCCGAGACGCAGGCCAAAGATGTGCAGGTGGGGCAAGCCGCGTCGATTGACACGCACAATGGGGTGATTCAGGGGCACGTGATCCGGATTGATCCTGCGGTGCTGAACGGAACGCGCACCGTGGATGTGAAGCTCGACGGGGCGCTGCCTCCTGGCGCGGTGCCGCAACTGAGCGTTGAGGGCACCATCGAAATCGAGCACCTGACGGATGTTCTGTATGTAGGACGGCCGGTTCACGGCGATGCCGAAAGCACCATTGGATTATTCAAGCTTGTGGACGGCGGCAAAGAAGCCGTACGGGTTTCTGTGGTGCTGGGACGCGCGTCGGTGAACACGGTGGAAATCCGAAAGGGCTTGGAGATCGGCGACGAGGTGATTTTGTCGGATATGTCGGCATCGGACAACTACGACCGGGTGAGGCTGCAGTAGCGGCGGAGATTCTTAGACCTTGTTCAAGGAGAGCGAATGAACGCGACAGCCCAGCCCTTGATTCGTCTCGAAGGCATCACCAAAGTGTTTCACGCGGACGAAGTCGAGACACACGCGCTAAGCAATGTGCACCTGGAAATCAAGAACGGCGAGTTTGTTTCGATTGCCGGACCTTCCGGCTGTGGAAAATCGACGCTCCTATCGATTCTCGGACTGCTCGATTCGCCGAGCGAGGGCAATTACTGGATTCATACCGACGCGGTCGAAAATCTTTCGCTTTCGGACCGCACGCGCATTCGCAATCGCGAGATCGGGTTCGTGTTTCAGGCGTTCAACCTGATCGGCGACCTGACCGTTTTCGAGAATGTCGAGTTGCCGCTCACGTACCGGAGCATGGGAGCGGGCGAGCGGAAACGCAGAGTGAAGGAAGTGCTCGAACGCGTCGGGATGGAGCACCGGTCGAAACATTATCCGGCGCAGCTATCGGGCGGGCAGCAGCAGCGGGTGGCCGTGGCGCGCGCGCTGGTGGGGCAGCCGTCGATTCTGCTCGCGGATGAGCCGACCGGGAACCTGGACTCGAAAAACAGCGAGGCGGTGATGGATCTGCTGCGCGCCTTGCACGCCGATGGCGCGACGATTTGCATGGTCACGCACGACCCACGCTACGCGGATATAGCCGACCGCACGATTCATCTTCTCGACGGGCGCGTCGTGAACGAGACCAATGGTGCGACGGAGACTGTCTCATAAATCGCAGGTAGACAGCTCAGGAATGCCACGAAGAGGACCGGTCCGTGCAATCGGTGGTTCGAGATCTCCGCTATTTTCTACGGCAAGCTGTCAGGAGTCCAGGATTCATGCTGACGGCGGTGATCTCGCTGGCGCTCGGCATTGGAGCGACTACGGCGGTATTCAGCGTGATTTATGCCGCGCTAATAAATCCCTATCCTTACCCTGCGGCCGACAGGATCGTGCGGCTGACCGTACACACCAAGCAGGGCTCGCGGATTGCGGTCACCTTGAATGGTAGCCAGATTCAGCAACTGCGACAGCAGGGCGTTGTAGAGAGCGTGCTGGCCATGGATTACCATGCCCTGATCCTGACCGGACACGACCTCCCAGAAAATGTCAACGCCATCGGTCTTATCTCGAGCGGCTTTGACGATCTGGGCGTGCCGCCGGTGCTCGGCCGGGGACTCTTGCCCTCGGACGCAGTCGATGGACAGGACCCGCAACCGGTGACGGTGCTGTCGTACAAATTTTGGCGGACGCACTTTTTGTCGAATCCGGACGTGCTGGGAAAGACGCTCCAACTGGACCGGAAGAATTACGTGATCGTGGGCGTTGCGGCGCCGCGGTTCATCTGGTATAGCGCGGATGTCTACCTGCCGCTGATGTTAACGCAGGATCCTGGGCCGATGGATATCGTCGATCTCCGTCTGAGGCGAGGCGTGAGCCACGGTGCGGCGGACGCGGCGCTCGAGCCGCTGCTGGACCGATTTGCAAAGGACATGCCGAAGCATTTTCCCGAGCATTTCAGGGTTCAAGTAGAGGGGTTGAACGACTGGGTCATGAGGAGCATTGGCGGAACGTTGTATCTGCTGTTCGGCGCGGTGGCGTTGCTGTTGACGATAGGGTGCGGAAACCTATCGATTCTGCTGTTGGCGCGGGGAGCCGCGCGGCATCACGATTTGGCTGTCCGGGCGGCCGTGGGGGCGAGCCGCGGCCGAATTGTGCGCCAGCTGCTTACGGAGTCGCTGTTACTCGCCGCGGCCGGTGCGGTGCTTGGGGTTTGTGCGTCTTACGGAATGCTGGCGGCCGTTCGGAATTTACTGCCCCGATATGCCTTCGCACCAGAGGTGGTGATTCGCATCAATCTTCCGGTGCTTCTGTTCAGCGTCGGGGTGGCGCTGGCAACGGGAATACTGTTCGGATTGTGGCCTGCGCTCGAGCTCTCTCGGGTGGAGTTAGGTGAGGCAATGCAGTCGAACGCGCGTCGGGTGGCGGGGAGCGTGCACGCACATAGAGCGCACAATGTGCTGATCGCCGCACAGGTTGCGTTGACGCTGCTGCTTTTGGCCGCAGCGGGCTCGGCCACGGAGGGGTTTGTGCGGCTGATGCATGAGCCATTGGGCTACGATCCCCACAACGTGATGTCGGTAGAGATTCCACTACACGAGGGCTCGTACACGACATGGGCTGCCCGCGGGGCTTATTTTGAGAAACTGCGAGCGAAGGTCGCAGAGACGCCAGGTGTGGCCGTGACGGCGATTTCATCCAACGCAACGCCGCCCAGGAATGGATCGAATTCACCGTTTGAGATTCTGGGCAAACCCGCAGTGCAAGATCAGATAGGATCTGTCAATCTGGTAAGTCCCGAGTACTTTGCAGTGCTCCGCATTTCGCTGTTGCAAGGACGAGTTTGGAGTGAATCGGAGAATCATGACGGCGCTCATGTCGCGGTTATCAACCGGACTCTGGCGCAGCGGTACTTCCCGAATGGTGATGCTCTCGAGCATTCCCTGAAATTGCTGGAGATCGAGGACCGCCCACCAGTGGTTTTGTCGGCGCCTAACGTAGCGGATTCGTGGTTGGTGATCGTCGGGATCGTGGAGGATGCCCGCAACGATGGCCTTCGGAAGCCCATCAAGCCCGCCGTCTTTGTGCCCTACACGCTTAATATGTGGCAAGGAACCCAGATCCTGGTGAGGTCAGAGGTGCCCCCGCTGAGGTTACTGCACGCCATCGAAGAGCAGCTGGCTGCGGTTAACCCGGAACAACAAACCTACAGCACGGACGAAGACCTGGACTCTTGGATCTCCGATGAGCCGGAGTGGCAGCAGGAACACTTGGCCGCATGGATCTTTGGAATATTGGCGTGGTTGGCTCTGGTTCTGGCCGCGGTCGGGCTTTACAGCGTGGTGTCCTACACGGTTGCGCAGCGCACCAACGAGTTTGGAATTCGCATGGCGTTAGGCGCTCAGCCGCGGCACATAATGCGCGTCGTCTTTTTGTCGACCCTTAGGAGCGTGGGCGGCGGAATTCTCGTTGGTCTGGCGCTCACTTTGGTTATGAACACGATTCTTGCGAAGTGGGCGCAGGGGAACTCACGCGACCCGATCATTCTCCTTGCAGTAACGCTCTTGCTGAGCTTCGTTGTTGGAGCCGCCTGCGCAATACCGGCGCGCCAGGCCTCCGAAATGGATCCCATGACGGCGTTACGTTTCGAGTAAGTTCGGCGAGGAAGCTTGTGCCGTCCGTGCCGCCCGCCCGTACCCTTTGGGGTCGAGCTCGACAGTTGACTCGTTTCCATAGCGCAGGTGCCCAAAATCGGTTCTTTCTGAGGTGGCCCAGACGCACTTTTGGGCAAGCGAATTGTCAACGATTCCGACGGACCCACGGACTAGGATTCAGGGCAGGGAGGGGTTTTGGGGCATATGGGTACCAGTACCCATTTGTCCGGTAATTCGACTAACAGCTTGTTGAAAAACGGTTTCGGTTCGCGATTTTGAAGAGAGAAGCGACGAGGAACCCTTCTTTTTGTTGGCTTTTGCCGAGGAGTAATTCCTTACCGTGCTCGCAACAGCGGGTTCAAAAGCCTTTTTCAACAAGCTGCTAATCAGGAGTTAGCCGCTTTTGGCCAGGGAGTATGATTGGGCCATGAAGTATTTCCCACTTTGGTATCGGCTGCACAGTGAGGAACGATATCTGATTTGGATCTCCAACGAGAAGGAATCCCTTGTGGTTGATGCTGAGGGATTCATCCCGAGTTTTCGAGACCTCACGATGGTTGGCCAGTTTGCGGAGACGAACGGCATCCTACTCGAAAGTGAAACGCCCGTGCTTCACGACCTGGACTGGGTTGTTGCGTGGAGAGTCGCGCGGGCTGTGCCAGTTGATTGCGTCGAGGCGTTAGGAGCCTGGAATCTTTTTCGCGATGTCGCAGCGTCTGCTCCGAGCAAGGGGATCGCCTTTGGCAAGCTCAGTTCAGAACTCTCCGGTGTTTACGACAAGCTGTTTTGGGGAAACAATTTGCCCGCAATGACGCCTAAGGGCGAACGATATGTCCCCCAATGGTCGCCCGAAGAGACCAGATCATTGGCTGAGGTCCTGAGCACGGGATTCGACCTTTTTGTGTCCTGCGTCCGCAACAGGCCATAGAAGCGACAAATCAACCGACACTGCTTTTGACCGCTCCCTTGGTCCCCTGCGATCTAGAATAACTCCTGATTAATGCGGTAACCGAAAATGTGGGTTTTAGTACCCAAGTTACCGGTAATCCGACTCTCCAGAAACTTGGCGCATAACTTCCGTCGAATCAACAAACCAATCTCGCCAAGTTTCTGGCACCAGAGACGCGTCGAAGACGCAGTCAGTGCTTATCAGGAGTTATCCGAGTAGCCGCTTGCTGATGATTGCGAACACAAGTCTCTGGTTTAGGTCCGCGATTCTGACCTGTCGACTATGTTGAACCGTTCAACACATATTGATTTATTCAGCATCATTTTCGGCTTGGTCGCACGCGTCAATGGAATCCACCCACCGTATCCTCCACATTTCAAAGGCAGCGTCGTCCGACTGGACTTTGGCCGCGGGTTTGCCTATAACTACATGACCGCCCACGGGGGCAATCCGAAGGGAAGGTGAAAAACCATGGCATCGAAGAAGAAAGCGACCAAGAAGCTGAAGAAAGCCGCGCCTCTGCTACACGTCAAGCCACTTATATTAAATAAAACTTTTAACTAGTTGGTAGTCGGCGGCTGTCGAGTGGGGGTGCCGATTGCTGACTGGCGGACCCCCGTTTGACACTCATGATATGCCCACTAAGCTTCACATTCCGCGTCTCAACCCTCAGTTCGTCCGCTTTAAGCTCGTCATTCGCCGGTCTCGCATCGAACGGTTTGGCGTGTTCACAGAAGAAATGATCCCTTTGGGCAAGAGGGTCATCCAGTATACCGGCGAACGCATCAGCAAGCGGGAAGTCATGCGCCGTGCTGCAAGGATGCTCTCGGCGGGAAAAGAAGCCCGAGTGTACACCGTACATCTGAATAGGCGTTGGTGGGTCGATCCAGCAGTAGGAGGAAGTGGCGCGGAGTTCATCAATCATGCTTGCGATCCGAATCTGACGGTGCGCAGAATCCGGGGGCAAGTCTTCCTGTATAGCTTCCGAAAAATCAGGGCAGGAGAAGAGCTTACCATTGATTACGGCTTCCGTTGTTCCTGTCCGTGTCGTTGTGGCTCCTCGAAGTGTCGCGGAACGATGTGCCACGCTTGATTGGAGAGGCACCGAAGATGCGTCCGCCACCGCGGACCCAGTCCCTGATAAACGCGGTTACCGGTAAAGTGGGTTCCAGTACCCAAGTTACCGGTTATCTGACTTACCAGGAGTTAGCCGACTGGCTCTACATTCGAGTGACAACATGCCCCTTCTCTCGCCACTGGTCGGGAAGTATCCGATCTCCGGGCTCGTTAAGATCGAGGGGGTCGACGTACAGCTCACTGAGCCTACCGTCTTTCTGGTCGAGGGTTATCGTTATCAGGAAATTATCGACAGTACTGATTTCGATTCGGCCTATATAGCCCTTGGTTCCGGCGAGTGATGGATTCTGAGGCGACAAGCTATCCAGATATACGGTCCTACATTTGCCACAGCCACACTCGGCAACAACCTGGGTGCCAATAAGCTCCACATCGGCCCATTGCGGATCGTGTTCTAGGATTTCCTGAATCCACGATTGTTCCTGGGCAGACAGGGGGCGCGGTGTGATCGATTTTCTCTGAACCAAAGGCATCCTTATCCTCGATCAGACGGTTTTGCTGCCAAGCTTTTCGAACTCCACATCGGAAACCCAGGTGAGATTGTAAAGAATCCGCCCAGGTAGATCAGGCAGCAAGTCCCCTGGCGTCGGCCATCGTTCCACGGCGGCCAGAGCATCGGAAGCGCCCCGCTCGACAAAGTGTGGCCATGGTTCCCCGAACTTGCGTTTCGTCTCCCAGTGATACACGCCTGGTGGGCCATGCCGCTGAGGGATGAGGCCAACCCAATCTCTGGCCCCGTCGCGGACCCACCACAGCTCCCCGCCGAGAATTCCCATCCCGTGAGAACGTAGGACATCGACGACTAGCGGAATCTGCGCGCGAGTCCACCCGAATTCGCCGTTGCTGGCTCGGAAGGCATCCCGTTCAAGCTCGGGTGGAAACATGACTTCTCCTCAACCGTGCAAAAGATTTCTCCACTGCCATGATTGTATAGCAAGGCAGAACGGAAGCAGTCCGCTAGGCAGTCTCTGAGTGATATTTCCATCAACTTTCACAGGCTAGTGCCTGATAAACGCGGTAACCGGTAAAGTAGGTTCCAGTACCCAAGTTACCGGTTATCTGACTAATCAGGAGTTGACCCTCAATTCTGCGACAAGAACGTGACAGAATCGTCGTAACATCGCTGGAAATGTGCGCTTCTGAGATGACGCCTTGGTTCATCGCTACTGAGAAATTCGATAAGACCCATACCCGTTGGGATAAGTACATCGAGTGGTCTGGGCTTGCACAACTTGACGAGGTCGTATCCGTTGACCCGGCGCTTTGCCCCACAGTTCTTCCTGAGATCAAGCCGGACTATTGGAAATGGATTGTTAACGAGGATTTCATGCTGCGCTTCTTTACGGATGTGGATTACTTGCGGGCGTTGGTCTCGAACATTCAACGGAAGAACTTCCTCTGTGTCGTTCGTAATCCCACTGCACATCCTGCTGTTGAAGTCCCGAACGGATTCGATTTTGTCGGCTATGACCTCGCGGATATACAGGGTTCTACTAGTGCCCTGACGAATTGCGGGGGATTCCCGGAGGTATTTTCCAACAGCGAGTTGTCTGAGAAGGGGCTTCTTACTTCGTTTGAGCGTGCAAAACACGTACAAGACGATTTGCGTCGCCTAAACCCGCACGAGATTCATGCAAACTGCCACTTGTGGGCGATTTTTCGAGGCGTGTAATTGGGTAAGTCCTGATTAACGCCGTAACCGGACAAATTGGTTCCAGTACCGACTACTCCGGCGATACCGCCAAACCGTGATAAATTCCCAGCTGGACGACAATCGATGGCACGAATCTCAAAAATACTGGTTAAGAGACATGACGGCAAGGCGAGCCTAGCTCCCCAGCACGTAATTGTGGTTCGGGTCGCGTCTTTCGCGTTCAGGTTCGAGAACGTCGAGCGCTTGCGCGAGTGTATTAAGTATTATGAGAAAAAAACGCGCCCTAGTAGTCGAATTGCCGCTAGGACTTTGGCCGCAGAACTCGGAGAAAATTGGAGAGAACTTCGAGGCTGGGAGGTAGAGCGCTGGTTTGAACGTCTCCCGATGTATCTGCTAGAGGAGCCCAAGCGTCAGAAAGTACTCAAGGCCCTGTCCAGAGCTTTAGCGCTCGCTGAAAGCGGAAAACTGTAATTCTCAAATGGCAAGCCCGGCACCCTAAGTCCCGATTAACGCGGTGGTCTCAATGGGTCGATGCAACACCATCTGATATAAATCTGCTCTCTAAAGGTGGTGTTGTATGAGCCAAGGTAAACGTGCGGAGCTTTCTGCGACACAGCGGG
>Ga0116223_10000040_pt1 | contig 157321 bp, 112 predicted proteins | sample Sb_taG_3_FD_90092 | JGI IMG/M metagenome (GOLD analysis project Ga0116223, IMG submission 90092) | Peat soil microbial communities from Weissenstadt, Germany - Sb_50d_a_PC metaG | ecosystem: Environmental > Terrestrial > Soil > Wetlands > Peat | place: Germany: Weissenstadt | collected... | reverse complement strand
TTTGGTCTGAGTATCAATCGCTGGCAACCGGAGAACGGGATCAAAGCCCTGCGCACCGGTCTGGTGGACGTCGTTCAGGTGATTTACAACATCTTCGACCAGGCGCCGGAGGATGAACTTTTCCCCGTTTGCCAGGAGCTCAGCGTGGGCGTCATCGCGCGAGTGCCGCTGGATGAAGGAAGTCTAGGCGGCAAGATGACCCTGCAAACAACTTTCCCCAAGATCGACTGGCGCTCGGGATATTTCGGTCCGGAGAATCTGGCGAAGACGCTCAAACGCGTGGACAAGGTGAAAGAGATTCTTCCAGCTGGAATGACGCTGCCGGAGATGGCGCTGCGGTTCATTCTTTCGCACCCCGCGGTCAGCACGACCATCGCCGGGATGCGGAAGCCGGAGCATGTGCGGCAGAACGTCGCTACGAGCGACGCTGGGCCTCTGGACAAGGCGTTGCTGGCGGAACTGAAGAATCATCGGTGGGACCGGACTCCGCAGAGATGGTCGGACTAGGGTCGCCAGGGGATTGCAGAACAGGGAACTCCCGGTCTCTGATCGACGTATGAATAAGTTAGATGATTGGTGTAATCGGAGAACCGGACCCGCCAGAAGGACTCGCCAAGAGCTTTGCCTCGGCACTGTTCGAGGGTCTGCTTGAGGCAACGGAACTCGTCCCGCTGGCTTGTGTGGCTCTCTTGTGCGTGGGCGTCGTGTGTCTTTTTGGCGGTGTGGTTTATCACCTGATGTTCGATCCCAACGCCGTAGACGTGGCATCTCGACTGGATGCGCTCTCAGTTGACCCCGACAAGTGGTTTCCCAGATCGTGAGTGCTCCCGAACGCCGCACTGTGCAAGGCTTTGCAACTTCAACGCCTCTACCACCGCTGGTAGTAGAACGCTTCCTCAAGCTAATCTCCTTTCCTAACCGGGCGGCGCTTCTGAACCCATGAAGGTTTTCAGGCGTGATCCCTAGCCTCAGTTAACAGCCCCCAAGTCACTCGGTTCGAAAGAGAGGAAAGACTTGCTCAGGAAAGCGCTTCTCGTCGTGGCGTCAGCGGCTGTATTGGCGACTGTGCTGCAGGCGCAGAACCCCAGGGGATCTCTGCGCGGCACCGTGCAGGACGCCACAGGAGCCCGCGTTGCGTCCGCCAAGATCGTGCTGCAGGCGGCGGATTCGTCCTTGCGGCGCGAGGCCGTGAGCGAGGACCGCGGCGAGTTTCGGCTTGACGATCTGCTCCCCGGTAACTACCGCGTCACGGTAAACGCAACAGGATTTTCGTCGGCGCAGGCAGATGTTGTTATCGCTGTCAGTTCCGTGCGGGAAGTTACGGTTACGCTGAAGGCGGTGGCTCCGTCGGAAACTGTGAAGGTGGAAAGTCACGCTTCTTCCGTTACGACCCAGCCTATCGATCTGGTCAGCGTGGTGCATCAGGGAATTGTCAGCCGCCAGGATCTGGAGACGCTGCCGCTGGCTGCGCGCAGCTTCGCCAACATTGCCTTTCTTGCGCCCGGCACAGAGCCGGTTGAGCCGTCCGACCCGACCAAGGCGCGCATCACGGCAGTTTCCACGGGAGGAAGTTCGGGTCTGAACAATGATCTCTCGGTCGACGGCGGAGACAACTCCGACGACTGGATTGGCGGATTCCTGCAGAACTTCTCGCCGGAAGCGATTCAAGAATTCGCCGTTCGTACCGCGAACGAAGACGCCGACACCGGCGGGACGACCGCGGGGTCGGTCGTCATTACCACGAAACGCGGCACGAATGAATGGCACGGGAGTGGATCTTTCTATGATCGTGCCTCAGCCCTGAATGCGCGTTTCCCCATCGAAAATCCCGCGCCCGACCCCAAGCAGCCGTTCTCGCGCCAGAATTACATTGGAACAATCGGCGGCCCGGTCGCGCACGACAAAGTCTGGCTCTTCTCCTCGTTCGAGTACGTACACGAAAACGCCAGCATCGCCTACAGCCCCAACAGCCTCAGCGAGTTCAACGCATTGGCGCAGATCGCAGCGGACGGGCTGATTCCGGGCGTACCCTCGATCACGGTTCCGCAGAATGTGCCGATCCCATTTCGCGACTACCTCGGCTCGGTGCGTTTCGACTGGGCGCAGTCGCAGAACTCGCAGTGGTTCCTGCGGACCTCCGAAGACAGTTACCTGACTCACAACGCGCTAGTGGCGCAAGGCACGTTGCCCTCCACCGGACTCACCACCCACAACAACTACTGGAATAACGTCATCAGCAACACATACGAATTCAGCCCGACGTGGCTGGGCACGTTTGTGTTTGATGCCAGCCTGCTGCATCTGACCCAGACCCGCAACTCCACGCTGGGCTTTGCACTGGCCTTCCCGTTCAGTTCGACAACGCTGACCGTCTCCGGATTCGAGACTTACGGCGACAATCAGTTCGCCACGCCGATCACCTTGTTCCCCTCGCTGCGCAACCAGGAAAAATATCAGCTCCGCTACGATCTCGGCCACGCCACCGGCGACCACTCGTTCAAATTCGGAGTGAACTTCATTCATGAGCCCGTGCTGGCCGGCGCATTCCCCGGAAATCAGGAAACGCTGTACCAATTCCCCAGCGATCCGATCTTCTACACGTTGAACGCGACGAATCTCGCGCAGTTCCCCATCGACTACGCGAACGGCGCGTCAACCACTCCCGCCGGCGATGGCACCTTCTCGCAAAGCGTGCAGCGTCTCGGCGTCTACGGGGAAGATTCGTGGCGGCTCTCGCGACACCTCACCGTGAACTACGGTCTGCGCTATCAGACAACCTTCGGCCTGTTCACTGGATCCGGCCGCAGCCAGGCGCAGAACGCCGTGTTCCCCACGCTGCAGGGTCTGCAGATTCCACTCGAGCCCAGCGTGCCGCATGACTATCGGAAACAATTCGCGCCGCGCCTGGGAATCGCATACTCTCCCGGCGACAGCGGCAAAACGGTTCTGCGCGCCGGTTTCGGCCTCTTCTACAACGACCTCGCACAGAATGGATGGGGCACCGCGTTCCAGGGTGTTAACTCTTCGAATTTTGTGACGGGCGCTTGCGCTCTCACCGGCACCAGCGGCGCTTATGCGCTGACCGGTCCCGGATGCCTTCAGGGCGGAGCCGGAGCCACCGGGAACATCATCGACTCGAACTACAAGACGCCCTATGCCATCCACATCACCGGTGGAATGCAACACGCCTTCAACGAGTACTGGACGCTGAGTGCCGACTACACGCACGAGCAGGGCAATCACGGTTATCGCGCCTATGGCTACAGCAGCGGCATCAACCTTTTCACTCCGCTGATTCCAGCGTCAGACACGAACGATCAGCAGAGCGTGGTGCCCAACGTAAACATTTTCAAGTCGGACAACCGCTCCAGTTACAACGCGCTCACGCTTCACCTGCAGGGCAACGTTTCGAGGCACTTCGACCTTGTCGCGAACTACACTTTCTCGAAAGCGCAAACTTGGGGATGCGTGCTGGGCGAACTGTTTGATTACGTGAACGGAGTTTGCAATCCGCTGAACGCGTTCGGCCCCGGCGACTACGGGCCGTCCGGCGAGGACGTTCGTCAGCGCTTCGTGCTCGCGGGCACGGCGCACATCCCCGGCGGCTTCGAGCTGAGCACAATGTTTCAAGCTGAGTCGGCGAGGCCCTTCACCATCACGACGCAGGACAACAGTGGACGTATTTCCGTCAACGGAGTTCCCACCGCTCTTGATGTCTTTCGCGGCACGCCCTACATCCAGATGGACCTGCGCGTCACGCGTCCCTTCAAGTTCGGTGACCGCCTGGAAGTTCGTCCCTTCGCCGAGTTCTTCAACGTCTTCAACCGCAATAATGCCGGCGCGAACTACGTGGCCAATATCGCAGCGCTTCCTCTGATTCCCAGCGACATCGCATCCGGCAACGCTACGACGATTTGCGGCGACTTTCCAGTTTGTGATCCGAACCGGTACATTCCCGTCACCAGCCTCAAGCAACTGGAGATTCCGGCCGGTGGGTTGGGAGATTTCTTCGGACCGGGTACGACGGTGGGGATTCCCTTCGCGGCGCAGTTGGGCGTGCGGGTGAATTTCTGATTCTGTTGTTGGGGGCGCTGCGAGAAAAAACGGAAGGAGAGCGCGCTACCGCACCAGCCACTCGGTAGCGGTGTGCACGCGCACCAGCAACTGGCTGTAGGTGACGGCGAACACTGCGACGGTCGCTAGCGCAACTCCCACTCCGTACCACGGAGAATGTTTCTGGGGCGGTACGCGGCGATCGGCGCTCCACGTGATCAGCCGTTCCACGCGGGCGTTCATGGCGGAAGCCGGGCTGTGCACGAGGGCTGCGGTCAGGTCCACGGGAGCTTCGACCGGACCTAGGCGCGAGAGTTTGATGAGCGCCGCTGCCAGATCGAGCGCCTCGCCGGCATTTGAAACGGCAGCGTCGTCGGCCGCCATCTCGGTGGCTTCAAGCCATGCCGCTTCCAAAGCCGCCATGCCCGGGAACGCGACAAACCGCAGCAGGAGCTTCTTCAGATTGTCCCGCCGCCGCACGTGCGCTACTTCATGATTCAATGCCGTCTGCAATTCATTGGCAGTGAGCAGAAATTCTGCCACACCCGACATCAGCACCCTGGGACGAACAATCCCAGCCGCGGTCATGGCCGGAAGAATCCGCGGAATCCGCAGCACTGGAACGGGAAGGCAGGTCTCCACCAACTGCGCTTCGCTTGTCCACACCGAGATCGTGCGGGATGCTCTGCGCACGGCCATGGCCGCGTTCACAAGGCCAACCAGCCCGAGCAATGCGCCGCAAAGACCGAATGCCAGGGGAATCTCGCCCATAGGCTCATCGATCACCCGCGGCTCCAGCAGCAGAAAAGAGGGTACGGTGAAAGCAGCCGTAATGACCGCGGCGGTCACTAGCGGAAACATTCGCAGGGCAAAGAGCAAATCTGCAATCCGGCGAACCGGATGCTGCTGGCAGAACAGCCAGACTTTGCGCCGCGAGAAACACACGGCCAGCGACAAGGCACAGTACACCATCAGGAACACGGAGAACGAGACGGCGATGCCGCGTGCGGCAAACATTATTCTTTGTCCTTATCCTGGTGCTGGGCTTTCGACGCATTATTGGCGCTGCGCAACTCGCGGCGCTTGGTCTCGACTAGTTGCCGCAGGTCGTCGAGCAACTGCGCGTCGCGTTCGGTCAGGATCTCCACCAGATAGGAAAGGGGCAACGACGCGGCTGGGCTAGCATCAAGAAATTGCCGGAACGCTTCGCCCGCCACTTCGCGATGCAACTCTTCGCGAGTGAACTGCGGGGTGTAACGGAACGCACGGCCCTCCGCCTCGCGCGACAGCAGGTTCTTTTTGAAGAGACGATCGAGCGTGGTCATGACTGTGGTGTAGGCCAGATCCTGACAGCTGGCGTCCACCAGTTCGCGCACGGTCGCGGTGCCGCGCTGCCACAGCGCTTCGAGCAGACGCTCCTCAAGCGGGCCAAGCTGGGAGGAAGACGCGCGAAAGTGGAAGATGCGTTTCATGGGGCGGGAAAGCGAACTACGTTCGACGAATCAGCATTCTATCCCAGCTGGAAGGGCCGCGCCACAAGGGATTTCGGGCCGGTAATGGCTCAAGGGACCTTAACCATGAAGGACGCGCAGTATCACGAAGGATTTCGGTTTGCAGGCGTTCCCTTCGTGTGACTTCGTGTGCTTCGTGGTGAATGGGTTTCCTCTTCGGAAATCCGTGGCGACCCCGGAGGGAGTCGAACCCCCAACCCTCAGATCCGAAGTCTGATGCTCTATCCAGTTGAGCTACGGGGCCGTTGTCTTGCGATGAGTCGCTGCCGGAAGGAATAGTGCCACAGTTGAGCACTCGCGCGTAAGAGTCTTGAAGCTTACTTGGGGTGGGAAACGGGAATCGAACCCGCAACCGTCGGAGCCACAGTCCGGTGCTCTGCCAGTTGAGCTATTCCCACCACCAAGGTGATTATAGCAACTGCGGTTGGCGGATGTCAGAGGGATGGCTGGGGACGTTCTTCACGGAGCATCTCTGGAGTGAGAATCAATCTACGCATGCGCCGGGATTCGCCCTTCGACTGCCTGCGCTCGCTGGGGGCAAGGCTCACGCTTGGACAGCCGAGGCGGCTGTCCCCATATGAGCTTTGGTTGTGGTGAATTCGTTTCTAGCCGCGGCCGACGCCTACATACTCGAATCCCAGGGCGCGGAGGCGCGTGGAGTCGAGCAGGTTTTTCGTGTCGACGATGACGGGCTTTTTCAGCAAATGCTTGATGCGGTCGAAATCGAGTGCACGGAACTCAGGCCAACCGGTGCCCACGACCAGAGCGTCTGAGCCTTCGGCCGCGGCGTAGGCGGAGTCGCAGTATCGTACCGATCCGTTCAGGCGCGTCTTAGCATCAGGAATCGCCACCGGGTCATAGGCGCGCACGCGCGCGCCTTTGGAGACGAGCGTCTCGGCCAGCCGCACCGATGACGATCCGGCCACGGAGTTCGTATTCGGCTTGAAAGCCAGGCCCAGAATGCCCACGTCCTTGTTCTCGACGGAGTTTAGCGCCAGTGCGATCTTTTCCACTAACCGGTCGGCCAGGAAATGATTCACGTCGCGCGCGGCGCTCAGCACTTTCAGGGATACGCCATGCGCCTGTGCCAACTCCGCCAGAGAATCCATGTCGGACTCGGCGAATACGCCGCCCATTCCGGCGCCGGGCTGCAGGCATCGAGGAGCAATTTTCTTGTCCAGACCCAGCGCCAGCGCCAGGTTCACGGCGTCGGCGTTCACGCGTTCACAGAGCGCGGCGACTTCGTTGATAAAAGAAATCTTCGTGGCGACGAAAGCGGTAGCGGCTTCGCGCACCAGTTCCGCGGTCGACTGGTTGGTCACAATCACGGGCACGCCGCGCATGACCAGCGGATGAAAGATCTGCTTCAACATCTGTACCGCATCGTTCGAAGTCGCTCCCAGAATCAGGCGGTCGGGCCAGTTGAAGTCCTCAACGGCGCAGCCGTCGGTAAAGAACATGGGCTGCGAGACTATAGTGGCCTGCAGGCCGGCGGCTTGGATGCTCTTCTCCAGCGCGTTTGCGGTGCCTACGGCAACCGGAGTGACGATCGTCAGAATCGGGGGCTTGGACGCCAGCCGCGCGATGCGCATCGCCACATCGACGACATTTTCGGCTTTGTCTTCAGCCAGGAAAATCACCTGCGTCTTGCGTGCGAATGATTCGATGTCGGTGGAGTAAGCCAGCCGCCCTGCGCGCACGTTGCGCCGGATAATTTCTTTCAGGTTCTTTTCGAAGAAGGGGATATTGCCTTGAGCCATCTCGACCATGCGCGACCGGTCGGGATGACAGCAGGAAACAGGAGTGCCAAAATCTGCAAGGCAAGCCGAAATCACCGTTCCCAGGTACCCCGAACCGTAAACCCCAATCTGCATGCGCTTTCCCTCTTCCCGGCCCGGAAAACCGCGCCGAAACTGGCGTCTGGCGGGGATTCCCGGATAGTTGACCTACTCTTTATCTACAGCCGCGCCGGGGGCTTTTCAACGCACGGGAGGGAGATGTACCTAGGGCCATTCGTGCGCGCCGGGAGTAACTGGACGCAGTAACCGGGCAGAGATTACGAGGGGCAGCTATCAGCAAAACCACTTGTGTGTGTCCCTTCCTTGCTGAAAGCTGAGGGCTCGTCGCTACTCGCTGCTAACGGGAAACCAAGGTTCGCCCGAGGGGGACAGGGGCCAAATCGACCCAGCAGTTCGGGACGCCTTCACGGAGATCCTCACGCACAAAGGTCAGTCTTTCCAGTAGGATGCGGCGGGTTCCAGCATACTGAGCCCAACGTTCGCGAGCGGTCTTAAAGGCATTCTGCGCGGGCTGCTCGGCGCTCATTTTGACGATCGTCAGGTGTGGAATGTAAGGCCACTCTTCCTTGTACTCCAGCGCCTCAGTATTGAGTTTGCGGTGCAGGGCGCACATGCTCGAGGCCGAGCCGTCCACGCGGATGTACACCGTAGGGGTTACCGGGATGAAGGTTTCCACGCTGCCCAGGTTCACTTCAAACGGCTCTTCCTCCCCGCAGATTCGCTCCAGAACCTGCAGGGCGGAGCTTTCGCTGCTTTGCAGCGGACGAGGCGGCAAAATGGTCAAATGGGCCGCGAGGTGAGGCAGGTCGGGGTGCAGCTCGCGCCGGAGGTTCTCCACGAACTCTCCTGCCGGACCCCTGACATACGCCACAAGCGCATAACGCGGCTTCTGCATACCCGATGGCAAATTATACGCTGCCGAGGAGACCCGAGGCATCCGCCGGATGGCGGACGGAGGGGATTCAAGTTGGCCTCCGAGTGCGTCGGACGCGAGGTTCGGAAGCTCCGGCTGCCGGATGCCTCAAGCCGAGACAGGCGGGCGCGGCTCTCATTTATAATCAACCCAGTCGGGGCGTAGCGCAGCCTGGTAGCGCACCTGCCTTGGGCGCAGGGGGTCCGCGGTTCAAATCCGCGCGCCCCGACCAATTACTTCTCCTCCATCACGTCAATAGCACTGCAAAGTCACGGCACATCGGATTGGACACAATCCGCCCTTCGTTGGATTACTCCATCTCCTCCAACTGGTAGCCTCAGGACGGACCTCCATCTCATGAAGCTAAACTCCAGCCTTGGCATTATTGCGGCTTCCTTTCTTCTGCTGAATCTGATCGGGCCAGGCTGGTCTGTCGGCCAGGTCCATGCTAGTCAAGTTCAGCCTGATCAAGTCCAATCGAGTCAAATCCAGCCAAGTCAGGCTCAGCCAACTCCGATCGTCATCGACGCGACCACAAAGTCCACGCAACCGGTGCCGCTTCGGTTCCCGGTCGGCGGCCGGTCACCTGATGGGCACATGCTTTCTGCGAACAGCCGCTACATCACGCTGGATGGGAAGCCGTGGTTTCCGGTCATGGGCGAGTTCCACTACTCGCGCTATCCCGAGGCAGACTGGGAAAAGGAAATTCAGAAGATGAAGGCGGGCGGAATCCAGATTGTCTCAACCTATGTCTTCTGGATTCACCATGAGGAAGTGGAAGGGCAATTCGATTGGGCGGGGCAGCGCAACCTGCACCGTTTTGTCGAACTCTGCGCCAACAATGGCATGTATGTGTGGATTCGCATTGGGCCTTGGGGCCATGGTGAGGTGCGGAATGGAGGGCTGCCGGACTGGCTGCTCCAGAAGTCGCCTACGCGCGAGAATAGTCCCGTTTATCTTGCGGCTGTCAGTCGCTTCTATCGCGAAATTGGCAAGCAGTTGGAGGGTCTGTTCTGGAAGGATGGTGGACCCATCATCGGTGTTCAGATCGAGAATGAGTACAGCGCCCGCGGACCCGGAAAAGGAGCCGACCATATTCTCAAACTGCGGGAGCTTGCGCGGGAAGCGGGATTGGACGCTCCCTTCTACACGATCACTGGATGGGACAATGCGGTTATCCCCGGCCGCGATGTGCTGCCGGTGTTCGGTGGGTACGCAGACGGATTCTGGTGGCGCAGCCTGGATGATCTGCCGCCCAATCCTAACTATTTCTTCACAAATATCCGGTGCGAAGAGAATGTTGGCGACGATCTCCGCTCCAAGCGCCCCGACATCGATGCCCTCGACCTGGCCTACCCTTTTCTCACCGCCGAGATGGGAGGAGGAATGGAGCTTTCCTATCACCGGCGGCCGCTGCTCAGCGCGAGTGACACCGCCGCCATGGAAGTGGTGAAGCTTGGATCAGGCGTTGTCTTGTATGGCTACTACATGTATCACGGCGGCACGAATCCCGATGGCAAGAAGACTACCCTGCAGGAATCGCAGGCGACCGGGTATCCGAACGATGTGCCGGTGAAATCCTATGACTTTCAGGCGCCTATCGGCGAATTCGGACAGATGAATCCGTCTTACAGCGTGCTCAAGACCCTCAACCTATTTCTGGGCGATTTCGGCGCCAGTCTCGCTCCCATGGCTTCTTATCTTCCCGAGCAACTGCCTGAGAGCAAACGGGACACCGAGACGCCTCGCGTGGTGGCGCGCATTCAGGATGATCGTGGCTTCATCTTCCTCAACAACTACCAGCGCACCTACCACCTGCCGGAACGAAAGAACTTCCAAGTCAAGCTGAAGCTTCCTTCGGGTGTTGTGGATGTACCGCGTTTTCCTGTCAGCGTCCCTGGCGGAACGTATGCCATCTGGCCCGTGAATCTCGACATCGGCGGAACGCGACTTCGTTTTGCGACGGCGCAGCTGCTGTGCAAATTGGACGACCCGAACACGCTCGTCTTTTTTGCCTGGCCAGGGATCTCGCCGGAATTCGCCTTTGAGGAGAAAGAGGGCACTTCGATCGAAAGCCTGCGCGGAAGAATCGTTCGAGAGCAAGGGGTTACTTACATCAGTGGCATCGAACCAGGAACGCAGGCCGCCATTCAGGTACATCAGAGAAACGGCGCTGACGTGAATATCGTTATCTTGTCGCGGGAACAGGCCCTGAACACGTGGAAGATCAAGGTTGCCGGACGAGAGCGGCTGATTCTGTCTTCCGCCCAGTTATATTTCGATCACGACCATCTGCATATATTGACCGATGACCTATCGCGGTTGACGGCTGGTTTCTACCCGGCCCTCGATCATTCTGCCGCAGGGTTTACCCCTGATGGCGAGGATGGAATCTTTAAGCTATACACAGCGCGCACTGAACCCATTCAGGTCTCGGTGCGAGTCGAGAAGACTCGCGACGCGGGCGTGGATCCTCCGCCCCGGATGGGCAAAGAGATGATGGGGAAAGAGGTGGCCGTGGTCCCCGAGGATTCTGCTTTTGAGACGGCCGCCAGCTGGACGATCCAGGTGCCGTGTGTCGAGTCCGGAGCGGGCAAGATGCTACTGCGGATCGTTTACGAAGGGGACGTGGCGCGTCTCTACGCCGATGGTAGGCTGCTGACCGACAATTTCTACAACGGCACGCCCTGGGTGATCGGACTCGATCGCATCCCCTGCCGCCAGTGGGATCGTCTTGAGCTCAAGATCCTGCCACTGCGCAATCAGGCACCAATCTATCTCCCGGAGGGCGCTCGCCCCGCCCCCTCTCCGAGTGGTCAGATCGCCAATCTGAAGGAAGTTCGGGCCATTCCCGAATATGAAGCGATCGTGGACTTGAAGCCCTGACACGCGGGTTGCTTCTTCGTCTCAATCGAAAATCGGCGCCACTTGCCCCTCAGTGCACTGGGACAATCTGCCATTGTTGCGTCTGGGTACTGCTGCTCGCGGTTTCCTGCACCACGTATCCGGCCAGCGCACCGGATCCTCCGCTCGTGTCCAGCACCAAATTGCTCAGGCGATTCACCAGGTTGAAGTATCCGTTCCCGACGGAGACGATGCTCCATTCCTGCTCTGTCGAGCTATTAGCCGGCGACTGGACGACGGCGGTTCCGCTAACCGTCGAACCGCCGGAGTCATCCAGCACGTTGCTGGTACTTCCCGCACCAGGATTAAGACTGGCGATCTGGAAGTAGCCATCCCGATTGCTCGAAATGCGCCACTGCTGGCTGAGACTCGGACGGCCGCTATCTGCCTCCGCGTCCAACAACGCGCCGCCGGAATTGGAGCCCTGGTAGACAGACAGAATGTTCCCGCTGCTGCGATTGACAAACTTGTAGCTCAGCGTGGAATCGAGCTTGCCCCCGAGCGCGTCGATAGCGGGAAGCAACTCGGAATAGCTGGGGTCACTTACGTTGGTCGTTCCTGAGCTGTCGGCGTTGTTGAACAATTCTAGGCCATTCCATTTGTAGATTGCATCGGGCAGATTGTCCCCGTTAAAGAATCCTCCGCTCAGGTTTGGTATGTTGACGCCGGCCGGATCCCAGTATTCGAGGCCCATTCCCAGGTTGTTGGGCAGACCTCGTTGCACACCCTGTAGGTCGAGCAAGAACTGGCGCTGCAGCGTGACGCTCGGCGGCGTGTACCAGGGATCGTTCGACTGAAAACCATTCTCGTAGTGTTCTCCGGCCTCGATGATGAAGATGGGCTTGCCCATGCTGTTGGCGGCAGCCACAAGGACGTCCTGCTCCACGGGCTGGTGGTTCGGGTTGCTCGCGTTGGCCTGCGCATCGGTCAAAGGTCCGTGAAACAAGGGATAGTAGCTCTGGCAGATGGCGTCATAGGGGATGCTGTTCTGATTCGCGAGCGTGAAGAACTGAGTCAGATCCCAAGCTGGCGTGATGTGGATACAGGTCAGTGGGGGCGGAACGGCCGGACCAATCGAAGTGTCTGCGGCTGCGTCCTTCACAGCCTGCATACCTTGTATCTGCAGGGCCGCGAAGCCTCCGAAATTTGCTCCCGTCGGGCTGCCGATGGAACCCAAGAAGCCGGTATCGACTTCGTTCCCAATCGATACCAAGTCGGGCATCGTTCCCGCCTGGCGATAGGCCATGATCTCTGCCTTCACGTAGTTGTAGATGTCCGTCTGCAACTGACTCAGAGTATGGCTGGCCCATGCCGGAGGCGCGCTGGTGGAGCTTCCGCCGTCGAAGAGCAGAGTTAGTTCCAGGCTGAGGCCGAGATTCTTGGCGCGCTTGGCAAGGTCCAGATCCTGCGCATCGGTCTCGGCATAGCAGGCGTTGCCGCTGCAGCCGGTCTGTGAGGGATTGGAATACGGAGGCGCCGAGCTCGGCCTTAAGCGGACCATGTTGACGCCGTGGTTCTTCAGCATGGCGAGGACATCCAGGGGCTGGCCGGCATCCTTCCACCACGTCAAGCCCGTGGAGGCGCGTGCCGCTTCCTGCTTTTCCAGCAAGGCATTGTCGATACCACGGAAGAAGGCAGGACGCAGCAGCCACTGCTGACTTTGGGTCGCGGTGCCGGAGGATGCGGATTCATCCAGGAACGCCCCCGCGGAGGTCGAGCCTTGATACAGGTCGATCAGCAATCTTGTGCTGTTGTTCGAAATCGTGTAGTACCCGTTGCTGGTCGTCGCGAGAGTCCACTGCTGTGTGGCGCTGCCGGCACACGGATTCTGCACAACGTACATCACGCCAGAAACGCTCGCGCTGTCAAAGCAGAGAGTGTTGCGAACGTTGCTGATCTGCCAGGTTCCGCTTGGGAGTTTCGTGAAGGCCCACCGCTGGCTGGTGTTGGTGAAGGTCCGCGGTTGCTGGACGATGTTATCGCCCGCTGTCGCCGAATTGTTGTTGAGATCAGCCTGCAAGCCGCTCAGCTGATTGGCGACGTAATAGACTTCGCCATCGATGGGGCTGATGTCGGTTGGTTCCGGCGGCTGCTGACTCGGCGGAACAACAATAACCTGCGCCGATGCCGTAGCGCCGTTTCCTGCTTCCGTCGAGGTGACGGCAGTCGTAACGTTGTTCTGCGTTCCCAGGGCGCCGCCGGTAACATTCACTGCAAAACTGCACGACGCGCCTGCACTCAGCGTTGCACCGCTCAGGCTGATGCTATTTGCGCCGGCGGTTGCCGTGATCGTTCCGCCGCCACAAGTGCCCGTCAGTCCATTGGGCGTCGATACCGCCAGCCCACTCGGAAGATTGTCCGTGAATCCGACTCCGGTTAGCGCGAGGCTGCTGTTGGGGTTGGCCAGGTTGAAGGTCAGGGTCGTGTTTCCGCCGACGTTCACTCCGGCGCCTCCGAACACCTTCGCGATGGTTGGAGGGAGTTTGGTTGGAGGTGGAGGCGGGCTGGAACTGCCACCGCCGCAGCCCGCGGTCCACAGAAGGCTCAGAACGATGCACAGCAGGAAGAAAAGACAGTGAGGCTGCAGACGGGGTTCAGCGGTCATGATCGGCCCTTAGTCCTCGGTTGTTACTGCTCGGTCGTCACTGCTCGTCGCCGGACATTCCACCGGGTTCTTCGTGGTATTGACTCTTCATCTGCCGGTAGAGCTTTCTTACCTGGTCTTTGGTGTCTTTGATTTCCTGAAACAAGTGCATTTCTTTTTGTGCCGCGTCCGGCATCTGCAGACGCTTGTAGACAGAGGCAAGACGGTAGTGAGCGGCGCCGTTCAGCGGATCGGCTTTCACGGCCATCTCCAGATATTTTCTGGCTTCCTGCGGCTTCTCCATCGTCATCAAAACCTGGCCCAGCCCCAACTGCGCTTGCGTCGACCCGGGATCCATCGAGAACGCGCGCGCATAGTGAGAGTTCGCCTTGTCCACGTCGTCCCGCAGCATGGCGATGGCACCGAATTCGCACTCGATACTCGCGCTGTCTCCGTCCATCGTGATGGCGGTTGCCAATTCCTTCTCGGCCTCATTCTGAGCAGCAGGATTACTCCTCGCCGACTCCAGAATCGCCTGAGCCAATTCGAAATGCACGCCGGGCAGTCGAGGATCGATCTCCAGGGCTTTCTTGTAATGCTCAGCGGCGCTTTCCGCGTCACCGACATTGACCAGGCGCTGTGCGATCACCTGCTGCATGCGGGCCGAACCTGGGGCCAGCACCGCCAGCTTGTCGAGCGTGTCGTCAGCCAGTTCCCTGTACAGGCGCTGCGCCATGTACAGAATGTCAACGTCATCAGGATTGAGGTTCACGAGCTTCTGCATCACGGGGACGGCTCGCTCCGTGTCGCCTTGCTCGTAATACAGGCCGATCAGTTCCTTCCCCACCTGGGTGCGGACTGCTGCATCCGTAAGCTTCACAAATGAACTTTCGAGGAGGTGCTGGGCAGAACGGTTGCCCATCCTCCTCTCGCAGATGCCCAACAAGGCCTGCGCCTGCGTAAACGACGGCCGGACTGCCAGGGCCTTCTGCAGATGCTCAGCGGCAACGCGATATTCTCCGTTAGACAGCGCAATCACGCCCAAGTTGACGTGGGCTTCCACGTTCTGCGGATCCAGAACCAGGACGGCGCGAAACTCTGTCTTGGCGGTTTCCACGTCCTTCGCCTTGAGCGCGGCCTGCCCCTGCTGCGTGTGGACGTGAATCTGCGACGCTTTCGGAGCTGGAGTTTGCGCGACCGCCCACGGGAGCAGCCATGCGAGAAGCAATCCCGAAAGGATGGGCCATCTCCACCCAGCTCGCGAGCTGCTGCTCCGGGTCCGAGCCCGAATCCGGGACGGCGTCGCCGCCCAATTAAAACCAAGAACCCCAGTTACTTCCTTCGGCGGCAATCCGGCTGGTCCGCCGGGCGCAATCGTTTTGGCGATAATCTCGACACAGGAATGCATTACTGAATTCTACGTTCTGGTCCTGCAAGTCAAACAACAAAGCAACCGGAAGGAAAAACCGGGCCCGGAATTCGATTTCGCCCACGGATCTGTTCCGGCCCCCCCCAATTGTGACGCTCGATCAGAAGCTAAAGCGGGCTCCCATCTGGAAGATGCGGCCGGGTCCGAAACCGTTCGCGCCTTGGGACGAAGTGATCTGGCCAGCCGTGCCTGAAAGTATATTGTTGTCTGGGTTATTAAACTGTGGATGGTTGAAGGCATTATACGAATCCGCTCGGACTTCCAGGTTCATGCCTTCGCGGATGCGGAAGCTCTTTCCCATGCTGAGATCCACATTGACTTGTTTCGGCCCACGCAGGATGTTCCTTCCCGAATCGCCAAATGCCGGAGTCGTGCCGCCGTTCGTCGGGTCCGTGAACGCAGTCGGATCAAACCACCTCGCCAGCGTCGGGTTGGAAACCTTGCCACTACCGATGCGGTTGGGATATAGCGAGTAGCCGCAGAAGCAGTTAACCGATCCTGACTTAGCCGGATCACCGCCGTTAACGTTTTCAGACACGATGGGCGTCAATGGAGCCCCCGAATGTGCTTGCACCACGCCGGTGATTCGCCAGCCGCCAACGATCTCGTTCAGCACGCCGTGGAAGGGATACATCCGTCCCGCACCGAAGGGGAGCTCGTAGCTGATGGATCCGTTGAAATTGTGCGTCGCATCCAGTTGGGATAGGCCGTAGTTTGCGCGCGGATCCCTTGCAATCTGCCAATAGTCCAAACTTTGATCATGTCCGGAACTAGTGCCCGTGTCCAGCATCTTCGACCAGGAATAATTGAACTGATAGTACACACCGTGCGTAAGCCGCTTCAGAATACGCAACTGCAGTGCATCGTAGTTGGACCATCCGGTGAAATCGTGCGCCAAGATGCTCCTGAACCAGGGAACTGGACGAAAAGAGCTGTAATCGCCGCCGTTCACCAAGTCGGCCGCGGGGACTTGGTTCATGTCGGTGGCGAAGTTCAGATGCGTGCCCTTGGTATGTACGTAGCTCACATCGAGCAGGTGATGCGCAGGTAATTCCCGCTGGACGCTCAGCAGGAATTGCTGGAAGTATTGCAGCGGAAGCCTAGGCGCATAATACGCTACTCGCTGATAGTCAAATTCCTGCGGGGTCAGAGTAGCCGCAGTAGGGGTGACGACGGAGCCGGGCGGCGGCCCAGTCTGCAACGGAAAGGCAGTGTTAGTCCCATCGCCGATGTAGCCCTGCGGGTTGAATCCGTACCCCAGGTTGGCCGGGAAGTTGTCGTGGGCGTAGAGTTCCGTGCCTCGAGGCACCTGAAAGACGCCGTAGCTGCCGCGGAGGGACCACTTGTCCCGCGGAGACCAGGCAAAACCTAACCGCGGCGACCAGGAATTGACGCTGGGTTCAAGTGTGTTGTGGCCATCGATCTCGCCGTACTGCATGGCGCCCAGAGCCTCGGCAGGCAGAAACGCCCCCGGGTTTGGAAGCGTCGGATTGAAGTTCGCAAACCGGCCATTCGCCACGGCCCAGCCAGTTTGATGCTGATAGCGAAGACCGATATTCAACGTGAGGCGGGGCTTGATCTTGAAATCGTCATTGATGAACGCGCCGGTGATCCAGGTAGCGATATTGGTGGGCTCGCCGTTGTAGATGTTCCAAGTGCCGACGTCGCCGAGCAGGAAGTCCGCGAAGGGGATACCGGAACTCTTGGCTCCTCCGTTGCGAGGGTCGAGGGACGTTCCGCTGTTCGATCCAACTCCGGTGAACGTGAAATCTCCCGAGGAAGAATCGCCCCAAGTCGTGTCGTGCTGGAACTGTCTGTCAAGCTCGCCGCCCAGCTTGAGAGTATGCCTGCCCCGAATGAGCGTGACCACATCTGAGGCGGTGTAGATGTCCTCGACCAGGTTGGCATGCACACCGCCGCCGATGAACGTTTGTCCAATTCCGAATTGCGGAGAAGCTGAGACCGTGATATTGGGGAAAACGTCAGCTGGAGCGTTGCCGCCATAGGCGGGTTCCATCCCGATCTTTGTGGGATAACCTTTGCCGAACGTTCCGGGAGCATATTGATCGTGTTCGCGCATGGCACCCAGGCGGAACTCGTTCACTACACTCGAGCTGACGCTCCACGTTTCGGTAATCCGGGCCGACTGGTTGCGATTGTTGGGAGTAGATGTGGTGCAGTCAAAACCAAGACCGCACAAGGCGTCGGGGTTGAAGGTAAGAGTAATCGGGTATTCGAACATCGAACCCGAGAGGCGGTGTTTGGAAGAGATCTGATAGTCAATTTTTCCTACGTACCACTGCCCCTTGCTCGGCGTCGCAACAACCGCGCTGTAATTGTTCGTTATTGCGTTGGGATCGGTCGGTTGAGGCATGTACGACACAATCTTCGCGGCGACTGGATCAATCTGAGTCGAGAGGAGCACGTTGGACCCGCCGTTGAGTGGAGTTCTGGCGCACGGAGCCGGCGAACAACTGCTCTTGTCGTAAATAGTCGCAGTGAATGCGGGACCGGAGAAATCCCCGCTACGCATCGCCGCGGTGGGAACGGTCGTGGTGTAGAAACCGCCGGAATTCACGGGATTCCGCTGGTAGGTGAAGTAGAAGAACAACTTGTCCTTCACGATGGGCCCGCCGACGCTGCCACCAAACTCGTTCCATCTCTCAACTGCTTTCTTGCCGGTTGTTTGAAAATAGTTCCGAGAATTGAAGAAGTCATTCTGATCGAACTCGAAAAGCGTACCGTGCCAGCGGTTCGTACCGCTCTTGAGATTCGCGTTCAAGGACAGTAGGTTATTCCCGCTCTGAGCACCCGAGCCGGCACTGATGCTGACTTCCCCAATGGCATCGATCGGCACGTAGTTGTCGCTCGCATTCTGGTCCCGAGGATCAGTTGCGGAAGAACCATCGATCTGGTAATTGGCGGAGTAAGACTGCGTGCCGTTGACCGCTACACCTTCTCCTCCGGACGCATTTCTTCCGCCACTTCCGCCCACGCCAGGGAGCGCCTTGGTCAGTTCACTGAACCAGACACCCCCTACGATCGGAGCATCCAACACCTCTTTAGTGTTGAACTCGACCTGCTGGTCGGAGGTTTCAGTCTGCAACAACGGAGCTTCTCCGATGATGGTAACCTCTTCCGCAACGTTACCCACCTGAAGCGTGGCATCGACTGCGATCGTCTGGAGTTGTAGCGTGATGCCTTTGCGGACAAACTCTTTGAACCTGGCCTTCGCGAACGTGACCGTGTAAGGGCCGGTCGGAACCGAGGGGGCATCAAAGTAGCCGGTCGAATTCGTGGTTAACACGGTGCTTACACCGGTGTCTGTATTGGTGATCGTGACTTTGACGCCCTCGACCACCGCGCCGGTGGAGTCCTGCACCGTCCCTCGGATTTCTCCTGTGTTGGCGTTCTGTGCAAATGCAAGGCTGGCTGTGGACACTGCGGCCAGCAGAAGACCAATGCGCCCAAAGTGACGAATCATCTCGAATCTCATCGCGGAGCCTCCGGAGATGAACCCCCGTTGAGGATTGCGCCCCAGTTCATCGTGGATCTGTAGGGCACGACCAGCTCCCCATTGGGAGTTCTAAACAACACACCTCACCTGCTACTGGTGCGCAATCGTATGTTGAAGGGGTGAGTCCGCGAATCCGCCAAAAGTTGGACTCTTGAGAAAGTATTTGTCTTGACAACGGGGTACGGGCTATGTGAGCGGCTACAGATGCACCAGGCCGCGCTGCAGAGCAGCCACGACGGCTTGGGTGCGGTCCTCAACGTCCAACCGCATGAGAATTGTACTGACATGGCTCTTCACGGTGGCTTCGGTGATCCCAAGCAGGCTAGCAATGTCCTTGTTGCTGTTTCCACCGACCAGGAGATGCAGCACTTCCATTTCTCGGGCACTCAGGTCGGAGTGTGGAAGCCGCGACGCCAGAGCGCGGGCCACAGGTGGCGGCAGGAAGCGCCCTCCCGCGTGAACTTTCTGCAGGGCATCCACCAGGGTCTGGTAAGGCATGCCCTTAATGACATAGCCCTGTGCTCCCGCTTCCAGGGCGCGGTGAATGTCTTCGTCGCCGTCATAGGTCGTTACCACGATGAAGCGGGCACGCGGGGCCTTCGAACGAATAGCGGTAATCGCCTCCACGCCGCCCAGCTTTCCCGGGAGCCTCAAATCCATCAGCGTGATATCGGGTCTGTGCTGCTGGAAAAGCGCCACCGCTTCTTCTCCGGTCGCAGCTTGGGCCACCACGCACATGTCAACGCGCGCATTGATGATGGCCGCGATTCCTACTCGCATGAGCGGGTGGTCGTCGACCACCATCACTTTCATCTTTTCGCTGTTACTCATAGCGTTATCTCTGGGACTCGGTTGGAGGAAACAGTCTGGCGCGGCACTTCGATGCTGAGATCCGTGCCGGCGCCGACCTTACTGCGCAAGGTGAATTTTCCCCCGATGCGCTCCACCCGCTCTTTGATCCCAATCAGGCCATAGTGATTTTCGGGAAGACGGGACAACATCGCCGGATCGAATCCGGAGCCATCATCGCGAACTCTTATGCTGCAGCTGTTCTCCTCGAAACTAACAGCAAGGTCCAGCTTCTTGGGTTGAGCGTGGCGAACGGAGTTGTACAGGGCTTCGCGCGCAACCATGAGCACCTCATGCACAACAGATTGACCCAATACAAAAGGATTGCCTGAAACCTGGAACTCTACTGGCACGGCAAATTCGTGACTGAACTGCTCCGTCATCTTGCCAAGCAACGAACACATGTCGGTAGTGGACTCGGATATACTGCGCAGGCCCCACACGGCCTGCCGCGCTTCTTCAATGGTGGAGCGCAGTTGCGTTCGAGCACAGTCCAGCAAATCGCCATTGCGGTCAGGTTTGGGTTGCGCCAGGCTGGAATGTGCCTCGAGCAGAGCTGACACGCTGGCACACCCCTGAATAAGCGTATCGTGCATTTCCCGCGCCAGGCGATTTCGCTCGTTCAATACCGCCTGAAAGCGCGCGTGCAATTGCCCGAGCCGGAACTGGTAAGCCCCCAACACGGAGGCTGCCAGCAAAAGCACCGCGCAACCCAGGAACCAAGAAGTCCGATAGAAGTGCGGCTTCTGCACAATTTCCAGTGACGCCGCTGCGACCTGTTCCGGATTGTTCATCTCGAAAGCAGCTACTCGAAACTGATAGCGGCCCGGAGGAAGATTCGTGTAATACGCCACTCGTGCCGGCGAGGCGTCGCTCCAGGCTTTGTCAAAACCATCCAGCATGTACCGAAACCGGATGCGTTCCTGGGACCGCAGCAGGACCACTCCATAGTGCATTTCCAGTTTCGCATTATCGGGACCAAGAGAAATTCCTGTAGTCACCGGAATCTGCAGACCGTCGGCCATCACCTGGTCAATGACAACCGGGGCGGGCTTCGATGGCATGGGCGATCCAATCGCGACACGCACCGGACCCTTGCTGCTGGGGAACCAGACCTCCCCTTGGGTCGTGAGTACTCCGGCAGGCTTTTCGCCACCGCACATCTGGATGGTTTCGAGACCATCGGAAACCCCGTAGAGCGTAAGTGCGACTGGCCGTGAGGGATGACCGGCAATGGCGTCGAGCTCTCGGCGGCTGACGGTCGAGATTCCGTTCGGACCGCTGATCCACAGGTTGTTCTTTCCATCTTCGAGGAGTTCGTAGATGCCATTGCTGGCGAGCCCCTGCGCCACGGTGTAGCGAGTCATTGTTCCCGAGCGCCACCGATACAAGCCGCCCGTGCGAGTGCCGAACCACAGGCCACCATCCGAATCTTCGTGGATGGCCCAGACTTTTTCGTTCTTGAGCGCCTCAGTCGCGCCGTCGGTTTCAAACGAGTCACCATGCAGACGACTCACGCCCCGGTCGGTACCGATCCAGATATCGCCGTTATGGTCCTCCAGGAGCGAGCGCGTACTGAAGTAGGCAAGTCCATCGCGCATCTGATAGTTGGTAATTCCCTGGGAACGCCAGCGGCTCACTCCTTCGTCAGTGGCAATCCAGACGCTGCCATCGCGACCTTGCCGGAAAGCGCGTATGAAGTTGTTGACCAGTCCTTCCTTCGTCGAATACTGGATGAACCGCTGACCGACTTGCCGGTACGCTCCCCGGCCTTCGGTCCCAATCCAAAGCGCGCCGTCTCGGTCGCGGAACACGTTCCGGACTCGCACGCCTGAGATGCCGGGAAATGAGTAAGGGGCGGCTTTGCCGTTGCGCACGCGGAACAGGTTTACCGCGGCGACCCAGAGATCGCCGTTGCGGTCCTGATAAATGGTCTCCGCGTCAGAATCGGCCGCATCGGGAAGTTTCACCGTCCTGACCGGAGTTTTGATCAGGCGCAGCATACCTCCTTGCGTGCCGATCCAAACATTCCTCTCTACATCTTCGAAGAGATTCAAGACGGTGTTGCTGGGCAATGGATCGGGAACAGTAATTCCAGAAAAACGATGCTCGCGATACGTAAGAAGTCCCCGACCAATGGTGCCGATCCACAGCGTCCCGTCCGACATCTCACGCATGACCCGAACGGTTCCCTTGACCTCTGGCACCGGCTTGAAGGAAGCATCCTGGGGAACCATCCTCTGCAAGCCTGAAATCGTGCCGACCCATACGGTCCCGTCCTGCGTTTCCATGATCGATTTGACCCGGTTTTGGCTGGCTTCGCCGCCGAGGTTATATTCGAATGCCTCGTCGCCGACGAGACGCAGGAATTTGGAACCACCCACCCAAAGCTGCCCGCGACGATCCTCATGGATGGCATGAACCGCAATCGCCGGAATGCCCGCCGTGTTATCCACTCGCTCCAGGCGCTCCCCGGAAAGGAGAAACAATCCGCTGTCCGTGCCAACCCAGATCTTTCCTTTGCTGTCTTCGTAGACAACGCGCACGAAACCATTGGTCAAGCCGTTGCTGCCGGAGAACGACTGAAATGTTCCATCCCGGTAACGAATCAGCCCGCCGCCTTCCATTCCAATCCAGAGCGTGTTGTCGCGAGCCACAGTCAGGCAAAAAACGTTGTTCTCGCTGAACGCGGGAGTATTATCACGATCGAAAGTCAGGAACCTCTCACCGTCGAAGCGGACCAGCCCACCCGTCGTGCCGATCCACAAATATCGGTCTGCGGTCTGAGCGAACGCCTGCACGACCTGCTCCGGCAAGCCATCCTGCATTTGCCAAAGACGTTGCGTGTAGGAGAACAGGGGAGTGTCGGGTGCCAGAGCAGCCAGAGACTGGACAAGAACAAGGGGGAGCAGAACTCGGGCCGCACTGCGCAGCAGCTTAGGCCATACGCCAATCGGGGCCCGATGTAACCAAGTCAACATGGAATGCAGACGATGCCGTCTGCAATGCGCCTGCGGGAGTCGTATCTGTGTTCCCGAGTATCGAAAATCTATCACATCTCTTTATTTTCGCGTGAACCGGTCAAACACCGTGATGACAGGCAACGCGTTGTGCTGGTCGTCAAAGAACCCGCGAATCGTGAGATTGCCTGTTACTGCCGGTTCCCACCAGAACACGCCTTTGCCGCGCCCGTTCGGAGTTTCCATCACAACGCGGTTCACTTCGTCCAAAAACGCGCGCTGTCCCTCGGGAGACTCTGGAAACGGCGCGGGCTTGTCCACGTAGTTGCCGGGCTGCCAGTTGTAAGCTGCCTCGACCACGATGATGTCCTTCTGATATTCCCTCGTCATGAATTCCAGGTTTTTGCGGAGATCGTTCAGGCTTCCATGCCACCAGGGGTAATATGACTGCCCGATGACGTCGTACGGAACGTCATAACTGTTCAGCTTGTCGAGGAACGCCCTTGTTCCTTTCATGTCGGCGCCGCGATCAATGTGAATCATGATCTTCGGGCGAGGGCCGTTACCACGGCCTGCGTCTACACCGTTGATGCCAGCGTTCACCAGTTGTGCAAAGTTGTCCCAATTCTCGGGCAGTTTGCCGTCAGGCCACATCATCCCATTGGTGATTTCATTGCCGACCTGGACCATGTCGGGCAAAACACCGGCGTCGCAGAATGCTGCGATCGTGTCTCGAGTGTACTCAAACACCGCTTTCACTAGTTCAGCGTGCGACTTGGCTTGCCATGCTTTGGGTATGGGTTGTTTCCCTGGATCCGCCCAGTCATCTGCGTAGTGGTAATCCAACAGGAACTTGAAGCCAAGCTTCTTGGCATTCTTGGCTAGAGCGATGGTGTAGTCCAAGTTGTTTGGCAGTTCGGTGGGAGTATGAAAAAGCCTGAGCCGGATCCAGTTGTAGCCGTGGGATCTGAGAATCTCCAGGGCAGGCTTAGCGACGCCGTTGTCTTTGAAGACTACCCCATGCTGTTCGGCTTGAGCCAGGAAAGAGACATCCGCACCGACGGCATAGTCTTGGCCTCGAACAAGGCGGGGGGCGGAAACGAACGCAACCAGCAGGAAAATCACATGTCGGACCTGTGCTCGCATGCGTCCTCCACAGATAGTTCTTGAATGTTAACCGCAGAAATCTGGTGGCCAGCACGGCACGAACTCAACGTGCTTGCGGTTCCGTCGCTTCCACTCGTCCAGCGGGTTGCTGGGTCACAGCATTGACGTTCCAATCCACAGAACTCTCGGCAGCGATCGTGCCTCCGGGTCTCACCCAGGTTAAATGCAGCTTCAGAATCTTAGCGTCGGGTTGTGGACCGACATTCCCTGAGACGGTCTGCACGTTGTTCAGGTCAGCGAACTGTTGCTCGCCGTTGGCGAGCAGTTTGCCCCCCTGATCGCTCAGTTCCCACACCAGCCGGTAGTCGTGAAGAGGATAAGACGGCAGAGCCTCAATACCATTCGGCTTCAGCGTGACCGTGAAGCTCGAAGGCGGCCCTTCTGGTGTGCGGTCCCAGTGGGCTTCCAGGGCCGCGGGCGCGTTCAGTTCCTTCCAGACGTAGTAAGAAGGTTTGCGCTGGCGATACTCGTCGACCAGACCGTGTTCCACGTAACCTTCCTCGCGACCCGGCCGGAGATTTCGCCTGGACTTGTAGTCCTGATAACACCAGAGGATCGCGCCCGCGATCCAATCGCGTCGCGCCAACTCTGGCATCTGCTCGCTGATGATCCGCACGCGCATGCGATCGGCGTCTTCCGGATCTTTCGCAAAGATTCCCGCCAGCCCGAATTCGGAGACGATCATCATCTTGTCGGGGAACATCCGCCCGATCCGATCCAATGATTCTGAGAGCTCCGCCTCGGGTCCGTGCCAACTCCCGAAATACTGGTTCATCATGAGGAAATCCGCATCATTGGCGGCGGACTCCTCGGCTCGTGTCAATTTCGGGAGATGATCGTCAGCATAGCTCACAAACCGGCTGGGATCGATTTGCCGGATGAAATCGCGCATGGCTCGAAAATAGGCGATGCCGCCGGGCGTTCCCGTGTCGCTTTCGTTGCAGACGCTCCACGCGAAGATGCTGGGGTGATTGCCCGACTCCTCGATCATCTCGCGTATCTGTTGTTTGGCCAACGCGAGCACTCGCGGGTCTTTGAGTTGAGTCTCGCTCAATTGCCATACCGGAATCTCCGGAATAAGCAGAATGCCATGCCGGTCGGCATAGTCAAGGATGAAAGAGTTCTGCGGATAATGGACCGGCCGCGTGAGGGTCACCTGCAGCGACCTCATGTCGTCATAGTCATGACGCATTGTGCCCGCAGTTTCCGCTAATCCTTCCCACACGGATTCTTCGTGCCGCGCGACACCGGTGAGACGCACGCGTTCCCCGTTGATCAGCAGATGCCGGTCGCGGATTTCAATCTTGCGCACGCCGAACGTGTCGCTCTGCTCGTCGAGGACGCGCCCCCCGCGGCCGATGATCTGCACCAGCATCCGGTACACGTTGGGATGGTCGATCGCCCACAACTCCGGGCTACGGAGCTTCAACGACATCGTGACTGAGTTGACCCCGTGTGCCACAGGAACGGTGCGAGTTTCGTTTCCGGCTGCCTGGCTGTGAGGTCCAAAAGCTGTCATCCGTACCGAGAGCTGTTGTTTCTGGGCAAGATCATTCTCCAGAAAGATCTGGTCCGCGATGACTGCCTCGTCTTCCCCAACCTGGCTGCGAATCTGCTGCCGGCGTACCTGGACGGGACCACCCATCGTCAGCCAGACATCGCGAACGATTCCGCCGTAGTCCCACCAGTCGTACCAAGCATGATCTTCACCCCGTTGCGCGAGGCCGGGGATGGTGGCTGCTCCAATGCGGTTGTCGATCTCGACGGCAATGTAATTGGTCGACTGCAGCTGGCGGGAGATGTCGAAGGAATAAGCGGTGTATCCGCCCTCGTGTGTTCCCAGTTCAACGCCGTTCAACCAGACCCGCGCGGAATAGAAGGTCGCTCCGAAATGCAGTTTCACGTGCAGGCCCGGCGACCGCACCGGCATGTCGAAAGTCTTGAAATACCATGCCTTGCCCAGATAGCTATCGTGACGGCCCATGTTCCAGGTGTGCGGAACGCTGACCGAGTCTGCGTTGGGAGGAGGATGGTTCTGCCACTTGGCCGTTTCCCCGACTTGGTCAGGATCTGTACGAAACAACCAGTCGTGATCCAGGTCAACCCGAGTCGTCGCCAGCAGCGGGGCCGACCCCAGGAACAAGACGATCGCGCCCAGCACAAAGCTTTTCATGTGGCTTCTGCAATAGGGCGGGCAAGGGAGAAACGCCCATCCAAAACCGTTCGAAAAGGTTTGAGCGATTCTACCTTCCAAGCCGAGGTGGTGAATCCTCCGAAAGTAGGACCGCTTCCGCCGGCACTGTGATATCGAACCGAAAGCTTGCTTTCTCGCGCCAGCCGCACTTCAGGGACACTCGGACCAAACAATAAGGAGCAGCCTCTGAGAACAACATGCCGAAAAGACGCTCGGGGTGGCCGGGTGCAGTCAGGAATTGTTTAGTACTGACAATCAGGGCAAGTCCAAGTCCAGCGCGTAGAGGTCGGTGGAGTTCATATCGCGAACGATCAGGGGCTCACCACGAGGCGTGAGACCGAACCATACGCCCCAAGCGCCACCTAGATGGAAGTCCGGCGCGCCCATGACCTTCTCAACTTGATTGGTGGAAACCTGCCAGCGATAGATGCCGGCATCGGGGCCACGAAAATATAGTGTGCTGAAGTAAGCATACTTGCCGTCGGCGGACCAGATGGGATAGTCCGCCAGTCCAGCCAAGGTTCGGATCTCGTGAGAGTTGGTGTCGTACAGCATCAGTTTCTGGGTTGAATCGGTCAAGGCCACGACATGACGGCCATCCGGGGAAAGCTGTCCCCAGTACAATCCGGTAGTGCCCGGAAACAGTGAGACTTGTCTGGACTTCAAATCCACGTTATACAAGGCGGGGTTTGACCCAGCCTCGTCAGAAGCTGAAAACAATATCGATTCCCCATTCGATGACCAGGAGGGATAGCGCTGCTGGTCGCTTCTCTGCGGAGTTGCCAGTACTGGCAACCCACCGTCTCGGGAAACGATGTAGATTTTGTTGGCGGCTCCCATGTCTGCGGATGCTTGAAATGCCAGTTGGGAAGCGTCCGGAGACCACTGCGGATGCAACACTCGCATGGGCGGGAAGGTAAGTTGTCTCCGTTCGCTCCCATCCGCACGGCTGCGCACGAGAACGCGCTGGGGATACTCGATGTAAGCCATCCATTGCGCGTCGCGCGAGAAGACAACCAGTGGCATCGATCGAGAAGGCATTCCACGTCAGCATGGGCGTGTATCAACACCCAACGGAAAACCGCACGTTTTTTGCGCCGGACCGCGAGCCCACCGCCGACCTGCCATTTGCGTTGTGGCACATCACCGGCCTGGATGACTTCTCGATTCCGCATCCCGCCAGCCTGTCACGCAACGAGTCGCACAGAAGCAACACCACCGGTTCAGGACCAAGTGGCCAGTTTATCGGCAGTGACTTCCGCGCGGCGTACTACGGCGGAAGCAAGCTTACTGGCTCCGGCCAGTCCGTCGGCCTGTTGGAGTTTGCCGGCTACAACATCAAGGACGTCAATACCTACTTCAGCAAGGTCAAGCAGAAACGCACCGTGACGGTGAAGGGCGTCTCCACCGACGGATCGAGCCTGAGTTGCACTGGGAAGTGCGATGACGGCGAGCAAGTGATCGACATCGAAGTGGCCATCTCCATGGCGCCCGGCATGAAGGATCTGTACGTTTACGTATCCGACACGAGCGACGTCAGCATCTTCAACCGCATGGCCACCGACAACTTAGCCAAGCAATTGAGCTGCTCCTGGGTTTGGGCGCCAGAAGACCAGCTCAGCGACGAACCGATCTTCTTCGAGTTCGCGGCGCAGGGTCAGACTCTATTCGCAGCCTCCGGAGACAGCGGCGCTTACAACTCCAAGAACCACACTTATCCCGCGGAGGATCCTCTCGTCGTCGCTGTGGGCGGCACCGACCTGACCACCAACGGCGCTGGCGGCTCCTGGAGTTCGGAGACCGCATGGAGCGGTAGCGGCGGCGGAATCTCTCCCGACAAGATTGGCATCCCCACCTATCAGTCGACCAAGGGTGTGATTACCAAGGCAAACAAGGGCTCAACGAAATACCGAAACTCACCCGACGTCGCCGCCGAAGCCAATACCGACAACTACGTTTGCCTGGACGGCACCTGCCAGAGCGGATGGGGCGGCACCAGCTTCGCGGCTCCACGCTGGGCGGGCTACCTAGCTCTGGTCAACCAGCAGTCCGTCTCCAAGGGCAAGGGAACCGTCGGTTTCATCAACACGACCCTTTATACGCTTGGCCTGGGATCGAAGCATGCCACCGACTTCCATGACATCACCTCGGGCAGCAACGGCACGTATTCCTGCACCAAGGGCTATGACTTGGTGACCGGCTGGGGCAGTCCGAATGGCACGGGCCTGATCAACGCGCTGGCGCCGTAAGCGAGTTCTGACGCGTGTCTCGACAATAGGGCGGGGCTCGACCTGTTCTTGACCCGCCCTCAGCACCCGCTCCGGTGTCCATGCGGGCGTTGGACAGCCAGCGCGCACTGATTGTGCGCGAGTTCTGAAAACGGCGCCGAATTATTGTCTTGATTATTGTCTTGCCGACTCGCGGGCTGGTCGCGCCTGACTATCCTCGCGTACCTGGAAGCACGTAACCCTTTCGTAACCCTCCCCGGTGCACAATTTTTGTTGCACTTTAACACTGGTGAAATATCGTGCATGTAGCCTTTTTCTCAGGAGGCCGCTCATGGGTTCAGCGCGCGTTGCGAAGTCCTTGCCGCTCCAGGTCGCTGCGATCTGCTATCGCAGGCGCGGTACGGCGATTGAGTTCCTTCTGGTTAATACCAACGGCGGTAACAAGTGGACTTTCCCCAAGGGATCGACTGACGCCCGCCTCTCACACAGTCAGGCCGCCGAGCGTGAAGCCGCGGAAGAAGCCGGCGCCATCGGTACGATTGAGCCTCGCCACTTCCATCTCTACATTCATTCCAAAGGCGTGTTCTGGCAGCCCGGTGGTGTGCAGGAATTCGTAGTCAAAGCCTTCCTGATGGAAATTCACCAGATGCGCCGCCCCGACGAAGGCAATCGTCGTCCCACGTGGGTGAGCCCGGAGGACGCCAAGCGCCGATTGGCGAAGGGCCGTGAAGTAAAATATTTCCGCGAACTCGAAGCCGTAATCGACCGCGCCCTCGAACGCATCCAGTTCCACAGCGAGCTCTGGGGAGCCTATCCCGGCCCCCGCAGCGCCCGCCCCGCCTCCTCCTCCAAAGATCCCATCGCGAACGTAGTCTGGCCGTAATCTGCATTCTTCCTTCGTGTCCTTCCGGGCTCTTCGTGGTTTCCCCTCAACCCACGCACCTGCACATCACTCCCGCACCACCTCCATGGGATAATAGCGAACTAGGGTTCTTCCTCTAACTATGCGCGATCGCTGCCTTACGCTTCTCTTTTCTTGTCTGCTGGTTGCCAGCGCAAGTTCACAATCCAGCCAAGCTCAGTCGAACTCCACGCCTCCGGCGAAAAGTCCCGGTGCGGCGCAATCCAAAAGTGTGGACCAGACCCCCGTCGAGTCCGCTGCGGAAAAGGCCGCGGACTCTCCGAAGCCCGAAGGCAGGTCTCACGACTATGCGCCGGAGTCCTTTGTCGTCGAGAAGATGCAAACGCGCTACCGCTTTGAGGCTGACGGCACCGGTCGCAAAGAAGTCACCGCCCGCATTCGCGTGCAAAGCGAAGCCGGCGTACAGCAGTGGGGACAGATCCAGGTTGGCTACAACTCGGCCAACGAGCGCGTCGAGATTCCCTACGTGCGCGTTCTCAAGGAGGATGGCACTGTAGTCAAGGCCGGTGACGATGCTGTCCAGGATCTGAGCGCGCCCGTTGAGCACGAAGCTCCGGTCTACACCGACTACCGCCAGAAGCACATCACCGTGCCGGGCCTGCGGCCGGGCGAAGTGCTGGAATACGACATGGTCACGGTGATTCACACGCCGCTGGCCGCTGGACAGTTCTGGACCGAATACGAATTCGACAAGAACAGCATTGTGCTCGACGAAGAGGTGGATGTAGATGTCCCCACCGGTCGCGCGCTTAAACTCAAGAACAAATCAGGGATGGACCCGAAGATCAGCGAAGAAAGCGGTCGCCGCCTCTATCACTGGTCCAGTTCTCACCTGGAGCGCGAAGACGACGACAAAGCTAAGGACAAAGATAAAGACAAAGAGAAGAAGAAAAAGAGGCGGCGTCCGGACGACGACCGGCCCGACATCCAACTTACGACCTTTGAAACGTGGGAGCAAATAGGCCGCTGGTATGCGGCTTTGGAGAGAGACCGTCGCGCGCCCTCGCCGGAAGTTCGCGCCAAAGCGGCAGAGCTGACCAAGGGCCTGAACACCGATCTGGAAAAGACCGAAGCCCTGTACGATTTCGTCGCGAAAAATTTTCGCTACGTAAGCCTGTCGTTGGGCGTCGGCCGCTACCAGCCGCACGTCTCATCGGATGTGCTCCACAACCAGTACGGCGACTGCAAAGACAAGCACACCCTACTGGCCTCGCTGCTCGAGGCCGAAGGCATGCACGCTGATTCGGTGTTGATCAACTCCAGCCGCAAACTCGATCCCGATGTGCCTTCGCCCTCGCAGTTCGACCATGTCATCACGATGCTTCCGATGGGGAAGGAAGAAATCTGGATGGACACGACCAGCGAGATCGCGCCCTTTCGCCTGCTGGCCTTCACGCTGCGCAAGAAGCAGGCGCTCGTGATTCCTCCCGTAGATCCGCCTTCTTCGGTTGCTCCGCACCTCGAAGAAACTCCGGCCGACACGCCGATGCCCGACACCGAGTTCTCCGAGATCAACGGCAAGATTAACGACATCGGCAAGCTCGAAGCCCACGTGGACTACGCGTTTCGAGGCGACGAAGAACTGCTGCTGCGGTCTGTCTTCCGCCGCGTGCCGCAAGCCAACTGGCAGCGCGTAGTCGAGAATGTGAACGCCAGTCTGGGTGGAGACATCACCAACCTCAAAGTCAGCGACCCGGCGGCGACGCGCGAGCCATTCACGCTGTCCTACGACGTCTCCAGGGTGAATTTCATCGACTGGTCGAAGAAGAAGACGGAAATCGTTTTGCCTCTGGTGCAGTTCAGTCTGCCCGACGTTGGCGATGGCGACGACACCGACGCGGATGCCGAACCCCTGAAGCTAGGCCCGAAGGCGGAGTACTCCTACAAGATCAAGCTGGAACTGCCGGCCAAGTACACGGCCCACACTCCGCTTGCTTTCAAGCTGAAGCGCGATTATGCGGAATACGAGGCTTCCTACAAGGTGGAGGGCAGCGTCTTCACCGCGGGCCGCAAGCTGACTCTGCGCCAGGATGAGCTTCCCGTCGCCCGTGCAGCCGACTACGAATCCTTCCGCCGCGCCGTGGGAGCCGATCTCGCGCAGCAGCTCTCGGTCGAAAGCACGGCAGCCGGAGCGCCTGTGCCTCCCGCCGACATGAAGGCCGACGATCTCGTCGACAGCGCCCGCGCCGCTGCGGACAGCGGCAACTTTCCCGTAGCGATTGCGCTCTTGAAACGGGCGACGGAGATCGATCCCAAGAACAAATTCGCCTGGAACAACCTGGGTCTCATCTATTTCGCGCAGCGCCTGAACGACGACGCGATCGCCGCTTTCCAGAAACAGCTCGAAGTCAATCCCTACGACGAGTTCGCCTACAACAACCTGGGCCGCGTTTACTGGAACGAGCGCAAGTACGACGACGCGGTGAAGGCCTTCAACAAGCAACTGGAGAATAATCCGCTCGATAAATTCTCCCATGCCAACCTGGGCGCCATGTACGCCGAGTGGCACAAGTACGACGAGGCCGTCGCGGAACTCGAGAAAGCCGCGTCGCTCACTCCTGACAGCGCCGAGTTGCAGGTGAGCCTCGGCGATGCCTACTTGAACCTTGGGCAGGACGACAAAGCGCTGGCTGCTTTCGATCACGCGGTCGAACTCTCAGCCACGCCGCTGGTCTGGAACAACATCGCCTACCAGCTCTCGCTGAAGAAGTCCCATCTCGATAAGGCGCAGCAATACGCCGAGTCTGCGGTGTCGTCCACGGCGGCGGCATTGCGCAACCTGTCGCTTGAGCGGCTGACGCAGCAGGATCTGCTGGCCGTGTCGTCGTTGATCGCCTATTGGGACACGCTGGGCTGGGTGCACTTCGGTGAAGGCAACTACGACCAAGCCGAGAAGTATGTTGCTGCCGCGTGGGGACTCGGTCACAACGGCGAAGTGGGCGATCATCTCGGGCAGATTTACGAGAAGCGCGGCGACAAGGATCGCGCGCTTCGTACCTACGCGCTCTCCATGAACGGTCTGCGTCCCACGCCCGAGACTCGTGACCGCCTGGCTTCGCTGGCTGGAGGCAACGCCAAAGCAGATGCCGCCGTCGCCCGCGTCAAAGACGAACTCCAGCATCTCAGCACCATCGACTTGGGCAAGGCTACGCAAACGGGCAACGCAGACTTCTTCATTCTGCTGAGCCGCGGCACCGGCCCCAGCGCGAAAGTGGACACCGTGAAATTTGTGAGTGGAGACGAAAAGCTGAAGTCCTTCACCGAAGCCCTCCGCACCGCCGACTACCATCTCACCTTCCCCGACGACACGCCGGTGAAAGTCCTGCGCCGCGGAACGCTCTCGTGCTCGGTAACCACGGGCAAGTGCGAGTTCGTGCTGACGCTGCCGGATGACGTAAGAACGGTGGACTGAGACACGAACTGACCGCCGGGCGCTCGTGCTTGTTCAGACACTACAGAGGGTCTTTCAATGACGATGAGATTGCGATTCGGGCCAGCGATGGATTTGTTCTAGCAAGCGATCTGAGCACCAGGACAACCGACTGTTACGGCTCTCCTGTGATGGTCGCAAGCTATGCAGCGTATGAATCCAAAACGCGAATCAACGAAAAGCACCCGGTAGCGTTTGCCCTTGCTGGCGCGACGCCTACAGGTGCCGACCCACTAAAGGATTTTGATGAGTCTCTTGGCGCCGTGGCGCAATTGCCAGCGGACTTCGCCAAGTGGTTGGAGCAGTGGGCAGAGCAGTACGCCAAATGCTACCGCGAAATAAAGTGCTCCCTCTTGGTTGTCAATCCGGCGGCAGACGCTAGTCGCATAGTGGCGCTGTCCGTGGAGCCAGAGAATTGCCGCGCCGTGCCAGACCTAACGTGCATTCTCCACCCGGACCGCACCAATCCTGCCATTTCTGGCCTCAACATCTTAGGTGCCAAGAGAAACCGTCCATTAACCTTGCCACGAGAATCGCCGCGCTCACGATTTTCATGGGCAGCCAACTCAGCCCGCAAGGCATTAGCGGACTAGAAGTATTGCAATATCAGAAGGAATGGAAACGGCTATCAGAGAGTGACATTGAGGCCCTGGAAGGCAATTGTGAGACCGTACAACAAGCCATAGACTCATTTCGGCAGGAGGGATGACGCATAACGCGTGCCGCCATGGAGCATGCTTATTGGGGAGTCATTTGTAGAACAGCAGACTGCAACACGACGCTTTTTCCAAAAGATAGCTACATTGGGCCGTGCGAAGCTACCGATAAATCCGTTCGGCCTTCGTTTGGCCCGCCGGAATCGGCCGAACTGCTGTGTCCGCGTTGCGAGAAGGCGCACACATACGCGAGCGACGATTTTCAGGTAATCGCACGCCCCCATCGATTGGAACCTGACGCCGACGACGATTCGCGGCACAGCGTCAACGCGCCCGACGCACCGGACTAGTTCCCGTAGCGCCGCTTGTGCCAAGCCGCAGCCTGCTCATAAGCATGCGCCAGCCGCAAAACCAAATCCTCCCGCCAGTGCGGCCCTGCGATCTGCAAGCCGATCGGCAATCCGCTTTGCGTGAACCCGCAAGGAACTGAAATAGCGGGCAACCCCCACACATTGAACGGCCGCGTGTTGCGCAGCAGCTTGAGTTCAACCGGACGCAATGCCGCCGGATCGGCTTTCAACTCCGCAATCGTTGGAGCGGGCACGGGCGTGGTTGGAGTCACAAGCAAATCGACATCTGCGAAGGCCCGTCCGATGCTGCGACGAGCCTCGTCCAACTCGCGGCGGCGCTGGATGTACTCCACCGCAGTGACCGCCTCTCCGCTTCGGATGCGCCGCAACGTTTCCGCTTGGTACAACTCGGGACTCCTGGCCACGTTCTCCGCGTGATAAGCATAGGCTTCCCCCGCTTGCAGCGTGCGGTCGGTCGGTACTTCCAACTGCACTTCCCTGATTTCAGCAACCAGCGTTTGAAGTCCCCTTAGCGCGTGCTCCATCGCCGACGCCACTTCCGGATCCAGATCGTCAAAGAAATATCCTCGCGGCACCCCCACGCGCAACGTCTTCGCGTCCTGCCGCAAAGTTCCAACATAATCCGCTACAGGAACATCCGCCGATGTGATGTCCGCCGAATCATACCCCGCAGTCGCCTGCAGAACGATCGCGGCGTCTGCGACAGTCGCGGCAATCGGGCCAACATGATCGAGTGACGAAGACAGCGGAATCACACCTCGGCTCGATACGCGCCCATACGTCGGCTTCAGACCCACGCATCCACAGAGCGCGGCCGGTTCGCGAATCGAGCCCGCTGTGTCGGTGCCGATCGCAGCGTAAGCTAGACCCGCGGTGACCGCAGCCGCCGACCCTCCCGACGATCCCCCCGCAATCCGGCCGAGATCCCACGGATTATGAACGTCTCCAAAGTGACTGACTAGCGAACTGCCGCCGTAGGCGAACTCGTGCAGATTGTTCTTTCCCACGATCACCGCGCCGGCGTTTCGCAAGCGGCGCACGACGTCGGCATCTTCGCTTGGGACGCGCTCGCAGTGCAGAGCGCTGGCCGAAGTCGTGCGAACCCCAACCGTGTCGATGAGATCCTTCAACGCCACCGGGATGCCGTGGAGCGGCCCGCGCCATTCACCGCGCACAATCTCCGCCTCCGCCGTCCGCGCCTCCGCCAGAGCAGACTCCGCCGTAACCGTGATGAAGGCGTTGAGCGCGGGATTCAGCCTCTCGATCCGTTCCAGGCAGGCCGCCGTGATCTCCACCGGAGAAACCTCTTTCCGACACAACCGCTCAGCGAGTTCAGAAATTGTAGTGAATGCGGTCATCGTCGAAACCAGCCCATTGTAAGCGTAAGCACGATTTCCTTCGTGAACCTTCGTGTCCTTTGTGGTTTCCGCCTTCATCCGTGGTAACGGAAAAGTCCTATAATCATTCCAGCGATTTTACTGGGGGCTCCGAAAAAATCATGGCAGAGATGACGATCGCGCCCGTTGCGACGCACGGTTTTTTTGTGGATGGCCGGTGGCGAGAAGACGGCGACGTCGTTGAGATTCACGCTCCGTACGACGACAGCCTGATAGCCCGCGTCACCCAGGGCCGGCGGGAGCATGCCGAGGCCGCCATTGCTGCCGCCGTCAAGGCGTTTGGCACCACGCGCCGCTTGCCCGCTTTCGAGCGCCAGCGCGTTCTCCGCCGGATTTCCGCATCGATGGCCGAGCGCAAAGAAGAGTTCGCGCGAACGCTAGCCCAGGAGGCCGGCAAGCCCATCAAAGGCGCGCGCACCGAGGTCGAGCGCGCCATCTTTACCTTTAATGTCGCCGCAGAAGAGAGCACGCGCATCTACGGCGAATTTCTTCCTCTCGACTGGCAGGAGTTCACCGCTGGCCGCTGGGGCATCGTGCGCCGCTTTCCGCTCGGCCCCGTCGCTGGCATCACGCCGTTTAATTTCCCAATCAATCTCGTCGCGCACAAAGTCGCACCGGCAATCGCGGCCGGTTGCCCTATGGTGTTGAAGCCCGCGCCCCAGACGCCGCTCTGCTCGCTGCTCCTGGCCGAGTGCGTACAACAGGCCGGCTGGCCCGATGGCGGACTCAACGTGCTCCCGCTCTCGAATGAAGACGCCGGCCTTCTCGTCACCGACGACCGCATCAAACTCATCAGCTTCACCGGCAGCGTGCCCGTTGGCTGGGACATTAAGCGCCGCGCCGGAAAAAAGAAAGTTGTTCTCGAACTGGGCGGCAACGCCGCCGTCATCGTTCACAGTGACGCCGACCTCGCCTACGCCGCCGATCGCTGCGTTACTGGAGGCTTCGCCTATGCCGGCCAGACCTGCATCTCAGTGCAGCGCATTCTGGTCGAGCACTCGGTCTACGGAAGATTTGCCGATCTCCTCGTCGAAGGCGTGAAAAAATTGAAGATGGGCGATCCGCTCGACGAGTCGACCGACGTCGGCCCGCTCATCCGTGAAAGCGATGTGATCCGCACGATGACGTGGATCGAAGAGGCCGTCCGGGCAGGGGCGCGCCTGCTATGCGGCGGCGGCCGCAAGAATCTCGTCGTCGAACCCACCGTCCTCACCGGCACTAAGCCCGACATGAAAGTGAACTGCCAGGAAATCTTTGGTCCCGTAGTCACGGTCGAGCCCTACAAAGATTTCGACGACGCCCTGCGCAAGGTGAACCAATCGGCCTATGGCATGCAGGCCGGCGTTTTTACCCGCGATGCAAAGTTGCTCTTCCAGGCGTATGAAGAACTCGAAGTCGGCGGCGTGATCGCTGGGGACGTTCCCTCGTTCCGCGTCGATCACATGCCCTACGGCGGCGTCAAAGACTCAGGCCTCGGCCGCGAAGGACTGCGCTATGCGATCGAAGAGATGACCGAGCCCAAACTGTTAGTCATGAATCTGCGGTAGCCGGATTGCGAAGGAGTGGGGTTTCCTTCGTGCAACTTCGTGTCCTTCGTGGTTCTCGCTTTTCGCAGGTTGCCAGGTGCGCCCGACGCGCCGAGAACCTGAACGTTTTTTCCGTAACGGTCCATTTGAAACTTTTTTCTTCTGCGAAACCCAAAAACGCGCGACAAATTCCGGCGAAATATTTATAATTTCTAGTTTCATAGCCAACTTAGGAAACCAGTGGGTGGTTTTCTTATCGCCGTACGAAATCAGGGTCACACACAGTAGCGGACGATCCGCCGGGTCTCTTCAGCCAGATCTCATAAGGGAATGTCGCAGATTTTTCATCGCAGTACGAATACTCTGTCCCGGGCCACCATCTTTGGCGCGGTCTTTGTAGTTGCGGCATTGGGCTGGATGGCGATGGAAATTCAGCGTTCGCCCTACATTACCTACGCCGGAGTGCGCAAGCCGCAGCCCGTTCCCTTCAGCCACCAGCACCACGTCACCGGACTCGGCATCGACTGCCGCTACTGTCACACATCGGTTGAAACTTCGAGTTTCGCCGGCATTCCTCCAACCAAGACATGCATGAACTGCCACTCGCAGATCTGGACCAACGCACAGTTGCTCGAGCCGGTGCGCGCCAGCTATAAGTCGGGTGAGTCGCTGCAGTGGACGCGCGTGAACCAGCTTCCCGACTTTGTCTATTTCAATCACAGCATTCATATCAACAAGGGAGTCGGCTGCAACACGTGTCATGGCCCGGTTGACCAGATGCCGCTGATGTACCAGCAGGAGAGTTTGCAGATGGAGTGGTGCCTGGGTTGCCATCGCGCGCCGGAAAAAAATCTGCGCCCGCGCGATCAGGTATTCAACATGCGCTACCAACAGCCGACCGGCGCGAACCCGGTGGTGGTCGACGGACACAGCTACACTGATCAAATTGCGCTGGGGATGGCGCTGGCCAAGAAATACAACGTTCGGAGCGTAAAGGACATTACGAATTGCAGTACGTGCCATCGCTGAAGCCGTAAGGAGAAAACGTAAGCCGCGAAGCGGCGAAAGATTACAGCCCACGGCGTAAGCCGTGGGTGCGGCGAACAGATGAGCCAAGCCCCGAAGGGGCGAAAGAGCAGAGCACGCAGTTGGCATTGAAAATGGAAGAGCACAATAAAAGCGGAAAGCGCGAGGACGTTTGCCCCAGCCAAAAGGGTAAGCTGGACCTGAGTTCCGTCCGCGCGCGTATCGACCAGGCGACAGCGCACGATGCCGCCGAAAAAACCGGCCCTGAATACTGGCGCAGCCTCGAAGAACTCGCCGGTAGCCAAGAATTCCAAGACGCGCTGCACCGCGAATTTCCCAAGGGTGCCTCCGAGTGGGTCGATTCCGTCTCGCGCCGCGGATTCCTCAAGGTCATGGGCGCGTCCCTCGGCCTGGCGGGCATGACCGGATGCGTGCGTCTGCCCCTCGAGCCGATCGTTCCTTACGTCCGCCAGCCAGAAAATGTAGTTCCCGGGCGCCCCATGTACTACGCCACGGCCAGCACGCTCGGCGGATACGCCAGCCCGCTCCTCGTCGAAAGCCATCTCGGGCGCCCGACAAAGATCGAAGGCAACGATCAGCACCCGGCCTCTCTCGGCGGCACCGACATTTTTGCGCAGGTCTCACTTCTTGGCCTCTACGATCCTGATCGTTCGCAGACCGTTATGTCGATGGGCGATGTCCGCTCGTGGCAGGCGTTTCTCAGCGCGATCCGCGGCCCGCTGAGCGCGCAGAAAGCGCTGCAGGGCGCGGGCATCCGAATTCTGACGCCGACGATTTCCTCGCCGACGCTGGCCGACCAACTGCGCAACTTCCTGAAGATTTATCCGCAGGCCAAGTGGCACGTCTACGAGCCGGTCAATCGCGACAACGTGCTCGAAGGCGCGAAGCTCGCCTTCGGACAGCCCATCGAAACGCGCTACGATTTTTCGAAAGCGGACGTCATCGTCTCGCTCGATGCCGACTTTCTTTCCGCCGGATTCCACGGCAACACCCGCTACATCCGCGACTTCGCCAAGCGCCGCAATCCGGATGCGCCAATGAATCGGTTGTATGTGGTCGAGAGTACGCCGACCTCAACGGGTGCGAAGGCGGATCACCGATGGCCCGTGCGAGCAACGGAAGTTCTCGAAGTTGCAAAAATGATGGGCGAGCGGCTATTCGGGCAGCACGGCCCGGCGCAGAGCGCCAGCGATTTTGCCGTTGGAGCCTATCAGGATCTCGTTAACCACCGGGAAGCTGGAGTCGTACTAGTAGGCGATCATCAGCCGCCCGCCGTTCACGCTCTGGCGCACGCTATCAACCACCAACTCGGCAACATCGGGACGACCGTTTTCTACAGCGATCCCGTCGATGCCAACCCAGTCAATCAGACTGAGTCGATCAAGGATCTTGTTGCTGACATGCGCGCGGGCAAGGTCGACCTGCTGGTGATTCTCGGTGGCAATCCGGCTTACGACGCGCCCGCAGATCTCAACTTCGCCGATGCACTGACCAGCAGCAAGATTCCACTGCGTGTCCATCACGGCCTCTATCAGAACGAGACTGCCGAACTTTGCCAGTGGCACGTCAATCAGGCACACGAGTTGGAATCATGGGGCGATGCCCGCGCTTACGACGGCACGGTCAGCATTATTCAGCCGCTGATCGCGCCGCTCTACAACGGGAAGAGCGCGCTGGAATTCGTTGCTCTGTTATCCGGTCAGTCAGACGCGACAGGCTACGATCTCGTCCGCAATTACTGGCAGAAACAGCATGCGGGTACGGACTTCGAACAGTTTTGGCGTAAGTCACTGCATGATGGCTGGATTGCAGGAACAGCTTTCGGACCGAAAGATCTGCGGTTCGCCTCGGTTTCCCCGAAAATCGGAGAGCCACCGAAATCCGATCCCAACGCCATCGAGCTCAACATCCGCCGCGATCCCACCATCCACGACGGCCAATTTTCCAACAACGGCTGGCTGCAGGAACTTCCTAAGCCGATGACCAAGCTCACTTGGGACAACGCCATCCTCATCGGCCCCAGGATGGCGGAGCGCCTCGGCATCAAGACCGAAGACGTCGTCGAGCTGGAGCTTAACGGCAAAAAGATCCAAGGCCCCGTCTGGATTCAAGCCGGACATCCCGACAACTCCGTCACCATCACTCTCGGCTACGGCCGCACTCGCGCCGGCCGCGTCGGCACCGCGCAAGGCTTCAACGCCTACGCCCTCCGCACCACCACCGCCCCGTGGACAGCTTCAGGGGTCAAAATAAAAAAGACCGGCGACACCTACAAACTCGCCTCCACACAAGGCTACCAGTCGATGGACACGCCCGACGGCGGCCATCGTCCGCTCGTCCGCGAAACGACGCTCGAGGAATACCGCAAAGAGCCCAAGTTCGCGCAGGAAGATGAGCCCGCGCCCGGCCTCACACTATACACGCCCTACCCGTACGACAAGGAAGATTACTCCTGGGGCATGACGATCGATCTCAACTCCTGCGTGGGCTGCAACAACTGCATGGTGGCCTGCCAGTCGGAGAACAACATCGCCGTCGTCGGCAAGGAGCAAACCGCCCTCGGCCGCCACATGCACTGGATTCGCGTCGACGCCTACTACCAGGGCGACCGCGACAATCCCAAGGCATTCTTCCAGCCCGTCCCCTGCATGCAGTGCGAAAACGCGCCTTGCGAAGTGGTCTGCCCCGTGGGCGCCACCAACCACACCACCGAAGGCGTGAACGACATGGTCTACAACCGCTGTGTGGGCACGCGCTATTGCTCGAACAACTGTCCCTACAAAGTGCGCCGCTTCAACTTCCTGCTTTTCCAGGACTGGGACACGCCGCAATACAAGATGATGCGCAATCCCGATGTCAGCGTGCGCAGCCGCGGCGTCATGGAAAAGTGTACGTACTGCGTCCAGCGCATCAACGAGCGCCGCATCGACGCCGAGCGCGAAGATCGCAAAATCAACGACGGGTCGCACGAGAACGAATTGCAGACTGCCTGCCAGCAGTCCTGTCCGGCAGGAGCGATCACCTTCGGCAACATCAACGACCCAAACAGCAAGGTTTCAAAGTTGAAATCGCAGGCGCGCAACTACAGCCTGCTGGGCGAACTAAATACCCGCCCGCGCACCACGTACCTGGCAGAAGTTCGCAACCCGAACCCGGAGTTGGAAGAGTAAGGATTCGTATCAGGGCACGGCTTCAGCCGTGCCGATGAAGAGATTTGAAAGGGCGCGGCTTTAAGGCGCGCCGCTAAGAGCCGAACTGCAGTCGGGGCTTTAGCCCCTGAGGGATTCGCAAGACGCATGGCTGAGCAATACAAATCGACGGTGGATGCCGACCGCGCTCCGGTCATCGAGCCGGGCCACACCTTTGGCACGGTCACGGAAAAAATCAGCGCGATCGTGCTGACCCGTCCTGCTTCGAACGGATGGTTCCTGGGCTTCGGTGTCGCCTTCATGCTCACGATGATGATGCTGTTCGCCATTGGATACCTCGTCCTCAAAGGCATCGGCATCTGGGGCGTAACCATTCCCATCGGTTGGGGCTTCGCTATTGTCAATTTCGTCTGGTGGATCGGCATCGGCCACGCGGGAACGCTGATCTCCGCCATTCTTCTCTTGCTCCGCCAGTCGTGGCGCAACTCCATCAACCGATTCGCCGAAGCGATGACGCTGTTCGCCGTAGCCTGCGCCGGAATCTTCCCCGCGATTCACGTTGGCCGCCCGTGGCTGGCCTACTGGCTGTTCCCGATCCCCAACACGATGAGTGTGTGGCCGCAATTCCGCAGCCCGCTCATGTGGGACGTCTTTGCCGTCTCCACCTACGCGACGATTTCCGCGCTGTTCTGGTTTATCGGCCTGATCCCCGATTTGGCCACGCTGCGCGACCGCACCGACAACAAGGCGTTGAAGATTATTTACGGCATGCTCTCCTTCGGATGGCGCGGATCAGCCCGCCACTGGCATCGCTACGAAACTGCTTACTTGCTGCTGGCTGGACTTGCCACGCCGCTCGTGCTCTCCGTTCACACGGTGGTGAGTTTCGACTTCGCGGTCGGCATCGTCCCCGGATGGCACACCACGATCTTCCCGCCGTACTTTGTCGCCGGCGCCATCTACTCTGGCTTCGCCATGGTGCTGATGCTGGCCATCCCCATCCGCAAGATTTACGGCCTGGAAGATTTCATCACCGAACGCCACCTGCAGAACTCCGCGAAGGTCATGCTCGCTACGGGCCTGATCGTCGCCTACGGATACGGGATCGAAGCGTTCATGGGTTGGTATGGCGGCGATCGCTATGACGCCTTCACGCTCTGGAACCGTCTGCATGGTCCCTATGCAGGCCCCTACTGGGCTCTACTGATCTGCAACATCTTTATTCCGCAAGTACTGTGGATTCGCAAGCTACGCTCCAGCCCGATCGCGCTGTTCTTCGTCTCCGGCGTCATTCTCGTCGGCATGTGGCTCGAGCGCTTCATCATTGTCGTCGTCAGTTTGCACCGTGACTTCCTGACTTCCTCGTGGGGCATGTACTACCCCACGCGTTGGGACTGGATGACTTACATCGGCACCATCGGCATGTTCCTGGCGGCCATGTTCCTGTTCCTGCGTATCCTGCCGGCGATTTCGATTTTCGAAATGCGCACCCTTCTGCCAGAAGCCGAGGTAAAGGAATAAAGCCATGAAGCGCGATCCCATTTACGGCATCATGGCGGAATTCGACTCGGCTCAGGCGCTCGTCGATGCGGCGCACGCGACCCACCAGGCGGGCTACAAGAAGATCGATGCCTACAGCCCGTTTCCCATCGAAGAACTGGCGGAGGAAATCGGGTTCCACCATGACGAGGTTCCACTGGTCGTGCTGATCGGCGGCATCATCGGCGGCATAAGCGGCTACCTCATGCAGTACTGGATGTCGGCCGTCGACTATCCGCTGAACATCGGCGGCAAGCCGTATCACTCGTGGCCCGCCTTCATTGTGATCACGTTTGAAATGACGATTCTCTTCGCCGGAATCTCGGCGGTCTTCGGCATGCTCGCCCTGAACGGCCTGCCCATGCCCTACCACCCGGTCTTCAACGTTCCGCGCTTTTCGTCAGCCTCGAAAGATCGCTTTTTCCTGATCGTGTTCTCATCCGACAAGAAGTACGACGCGGCAGCCACGCGCAAATTCCTGGAAGGCCTAGCCCCGCGCTCGGTCTCGGAGGTGCCCAGCTAAATGCCGCACTTCCACCAAGTGAATCTCGGCAGTGGCAGTGGCAATGGCCATGTGGGGACGGGCGCCCTCGCCCGTCCGGTCGAGCGAAGCTCGACGGCGCTTTCCGCGTGCTCCATCCTTGCCCGATTTCTGCACAAGCGTTGCATTCCGCGAACGCCCGAGTCTAGGTCTTTCCTTCGTGGACCTTCGTGTCCTTCGTGGTTCAAGGTCTTAACCGTGATCACAGCGATCACCCTAACCTCTGCCTGCCGCATCGACATGCATGTCCAGCCGCGGCAGAATCCACTTTCCCGCAGCGATTTCTTCGCCGACCAGCGCTCCGCCCGTCCGCCCGTTGAAGGCACGGTCGCGCGCGGCCAGTTGCACGAAGACACCTATTTCTACACCGGCAAGATCGGCAACAATCCCGGCGACGTGATGCCGTTCCCCGTGACCAGAGAAGTCCTGGAGCGCGGCCGCGAGCGCTTCAATATTTTCTGTGCGCCATGCCATTCGCGCCTGGGAGACGGCAACGGTTTCGTCCCCTCCCGCGGATTCGCCCGCAAGCCGCCATCGTTTCACATTGTGCGACTGCAAAAGGCGCCCGTGGGATATTTCTTCGATGTGATCACCGAAGGCTTCGGCATCATGCCCGACTATGCGTCCCAGATTTCACCGCGGGATCGCTGGAATATTGTCGCGTACGTCCGCGCGCTGCAGTTGAGCCAGAACGCGACCATGGCGGAGGTACCCGCGGGGCAGAAGATTCCGTCCGAGCCTCCGAAGTTCCGCGAACCGGGATCGGGCGCGAGCCTGCCGGTGGTCGTGCCTGAGACCAATTCAAAAACAGAGGAAGAGAAATGAGCGCGGCGCCCGTGAGCCAACTCGATCTGACGGCCCCGCCGGTGGTCAGGACAATCGCGCAGCGGTCGTTGATTGTCGGCGTCGTCTTCGGCATTGTCGCGGTCGTCCTCGCATTCATGCGGCCTGACGAGTTCTATTGCGCCTACCTGCTCGGCTTCATGTGCTGGCTGGGTGTGGCCTTGGGATCAATGGCGATTTTGATGATCCGCCACTTGACCGGCGGCGGATGGGGCATGGTGATTCGCCGCATCCTGGGCGCGGCCATGCGCACGGTGCCGCTACTGGCGGCAATGTTCGTCCCCATAATTATCGGGATGCGGAGTCTCTACATCTGGGCCCGGCCATTGGAGCTAGTTGAAGACAAACATCTGCGCGAGCATCTCGAAGACATCACCAAAACGTACCTCACGACGAATGGCTTCATCCTTCGCGCTGTATTCTATTTCGCCATCTGGAACCTGCTCTCATTCCTCCTGTCGCATTGGTCGAAGCAGACCGACCACGCCGGCGCCCCCGACAACACCGACCGCTTCAAGACTGTCGCTGGCCCGGGCCTCATCCTCTACGGCTTCACGATTTCCTTCGCCGCCATCGACTGGGTCATGTCGCTCGATCCCAGCTGGATCTCCACCATCTTCGGCCTGGTCGTTCTCATCGGCGAAGTCTTGTCCGCCATGTGTTTCGCGGTGGTGGTCGAGCGCATTCTCTTCAACTACAAGCCCATGTCCGAGATGTTGAAGCCCGACTTCGTCCACGACCACGGCAAGTGGATGCTGGCCTTCACCATGGTCTGGGCCTACTTCAACTACTCGCAGTGGCTCATCATCTGGGCCGGCAACCTGCCGTCGGAGATCACGTATTACATGCGGCGTCTGAACGGTGGCTGGGGTTACGTCGGCCTGATCATCGTAATCTTTCACTTTGCCATTCCGTTCGGATTTCTGTTGTCGCGGTCGTTCAAGCGCAACATTCGCAAACTGGTCTGGCTGGCGGCGTGGCTGATGCTGATGCGCTATCTCGATCTGTTCTGGATCATCGAGCCGAATTTCTCACAGACTTTCAAATTCACTGTGGCGGACGTGGTTGTCCCGATCGCTATTGGCGGTTTCTGGCTGGCGTACTTCTTCCGCAATCTGGGGGCGCTGCCGTTGCTGCCCGCCTATGATCCGTCGGCCGGAGAAGTTCTAGAGCCGGCCCATCACCACCAAAACGCATGAGCAACGAAAACCATCCCGCGAACTCGACCGGCAACGGCGGCTACGAACGCCGTGATATCGGCGCCGCCGGAGTCCTGTATTTCTTGTTGGGCCTGGCCGTTGCTGGACTGCTCGTCTACTTCGTCGTTGCGGGTTTGTATTCGTATTTAGAGAAACGATCGGAGGCGGAACAGGCGCCGGTCAATCCGTTGGTGACGAATGCTCCCGCGGACACGCGCCGCATCCCAAAAGATTATCCGCAGGGCGCCTTTCCGAATCCCAAGCTGGAAGAAGACGAGCGCGGCCAACTCAACGGAATCCGCCTCAAGGAAGAACAGACGCTGAGCACCTACGATTGGGTCGACGAAAAAGCCGGCACCGTTCGCATCCCGATTGACCGGGCAATGGACCTGGTCGCGCAACGCGGACTTCCCGTGCGCTCGCAAGGAGCAGGCGCGGAGCCCGCAGAACAGCCGCTGAAAGCTCAGCCGCAAACGAGGAAGGGAACCAGGAAGTGAGCAGTCAGAACCACAACTCGAATTCCGTGTGGGGCGGACACTCCTGTCCGCCGCTCTTGCTGGCGTTCCTGTTCCTCGCCTCATCTGCCTGGGGACAGGCCATGACCAAGGGCATCTTGTCTCCGCCCGCGAACGTCCGCCCGCCGCATTTGCAGAACGTTGGCATCGAGCAGCATCTAGACGGCCAGGTGCCCCCCGATCTCGCTTTCATCGACGACACCGGCCGCACCGTCAAGCTGGGCGACTATTTCGGCAAGAAGCCGTTGATCCTGAACCTGGTCTACTACAACTGCACCATGCTCTGCGGAGAAGCGCTCGCCGGTCTGAGCGGCTCCATGAAGATGGTGAAGTTCAACGTCGGCGACGAGTTCGATGTGCTCACGGTGAGCTTTAACCCGCAGGAGACGCCCGCCATCGCCGCCGCCAAGAAACAGGACTACCTCAAGCGCTACGGCCGTCCCGGCGCCGCTGCTGGCTGGCACTTCCTGACCGGTTCCGCAGAATCGATCAACGCTCTAACCAAGGCCGTCGGCTTCCAATATCAGTACGATCCCAAGCTCAATCAGTACGCGCACGCCACCGCCATCATGGTGTTGACACCGCAAGGCCGCATCTCGCGCTACTTCTACGGCGTGGATTATCCGCCGAAAGATCTGCGCATGGGTCTCGTCGAAGCCTCGCATGGCAAGATCGGCAACGCCGTCGATCAGGTGCTGCTCTACTGCTATCACTACGATCCCGCGACGGGAAAATATGGTGCGATCGTGAACAACATTTTGCGGCTGGGAGCCGGCCTCACGATTTTAATTCTGGGCGGCCTGCTTTTCGTTCTGTGGCGGCTGGAGCGAACGTTGCCCCGCAGGACGCCGCGGAGTACTCCAACGTAAAACAGGTAAGCGTGGAACGACTGAAGCAAAATGACCAACGACGAACGACCAACGACCAACGACTGAAGCATTATGTTCGATAATTTTCCATTATGGCCCGATCGGGCCTCCAGCACGGCGGGCAACGTCGACGCCCTGTACATCTTCCTGCTCATTGTGTCGGGCTTGATGACGCTGCTGATCTTTACCGCGGTCATCTACTTTGCTGCGCGCTACCGCCGCCAGCATGGGGTTCAGGCCGAACAGATCGAAGGTTCCACGCCGCTCGAATTGACTTGGTCGATTATCCCGCTCGCCGTGTTCATGGTGATCTTTCTCTGGGGAGCGGTGGTCTACTTCAAGGGCCGCACCCCACCTCGCGACTCGACCGAAGTGTACGTCGTCGCCAAGCAATGGATGTGGAAACTGGAACACGCCGAAGGCCAGCGCGAAATCAACGAACTTCACGTTCCCGTAGGCCGCGACGTGAAGCTGATCATGACTTCGCAAGATGTGATCCACAGCTTCTACGTTCCGGCATTCCGCATGAAGCAGGACGTGCTCCCAGGCCGCTACACCGTGGCCTGGTTCCGCGCCACCAAGCCCGGCACGTATCACCTGTTCTGCGCCGAATACTGCGGCACACAGCACTCGGGCATGATCGGTTCGATCGTGGTGATGGAGCCCGCCCAATTCGAAGCCTGGATGAGCGGCGGCACCACCGGTCCACTCTCCGCCACGGGAGAAAAGATCTTCGCCGAACTCGGCTGTGTCACTTGCCACCGCACCGACACGCAGGGCCGCGGCCCGAACTTGCAGGGAATCTTCGGCAAGCCCGTGCTCCTTGAAGATGGACGCACCGTCACCGCCGACGAGAATTATGTGCGCGAATCCATTCTCGACCCCGGCGCGAAAGTCGTGAACGGATTCAAGCCCGTCATGCCCACATTCCAGGGACTGGTGAGTGAAGAGCAATTGAACGCTCTGGTGGCGTATGTGAAATCGTTGTCCCAGCCCAGTGCCGGTGGGGTCAAGGCCAATCCCGCAGTGGCTGTGCCCACCCAGGCCCCGGCCAAAGGAAGTCAGGTGAACCAGTAATGGCTATGCCCAGTGGTCCACAGGGAGAGCGCGAGAACTACCTAAATAAGCATTACGGCGTCGGCTCGTGGTTGTTCACCACCGACCACAAGCGCATCGCGCTTCTCTACCTGATTTCAATCACGTTCTTCTTCTTCATCGGTGGATTCTTCGCGCTTCTCATCCGCCTGGAATTGCTCACTCCCGCTGGCGACCTGGTTCAAGCCGATTCTTATAACAAACTCTTCACCATGCACGGCATGGTGATGGTCTTCTTCTTCCTCATCCCGTCGATTCCCGCGGTGCTCGGCAACTTCCTCGTGCCCATGATGATCGGCGCCAAGGACCTCGCTTTTCCGCGCATCAACCTGCTGAGCTGGTATCTCTACATCATCGGCGGCGTGATGATGTTGCACTGCATGCTCACCGGCGGCGTTGACACCGGATGGACCTTCTACACGCCTTTCAGCACGGCCTTCACCAACACCAAAATCGTCGAAGCCGGACTCGCCATCTTCGTCGCTGGATTCTCCTCCATCCTCACCGGCCTGAATTTCGTCGTGACCATCCACCGCATGCGCGCGCCGGGCATGACCTGGTCGCGCCTGCCCCTGTTCATCTGGGCGCACTACGCCACCAGCATCATCCAGATTCTCGGAACTCCGGTCGTCGCCATCACCATCGTGCTCGTCGCGGTAGAACGCACGCTGCATCTCGGCATCTTCGATCCCAAACTCGGCGGCGATCCGCTGCTCTTCCAGCATTTGTTCTGGTTCTACTCCCATCCCGCCGTCTACATCATGATTCTGCCGTCGATGGGCATCATGAGCGAGATCTTCGCCTGCTTTTCGCGCAAGCGTATCTTCGGCTATAACTTCGTCGCCCTGTCGTCGATCGCTATCGCCGTCTTCGGCTTCCTCGTCTGGGCGCACCACATGTTCGTCGCCGGAATCTCGGTCTACGCCGCGCTCGTGTTTTCGCTGCTAAGCTACGCCGTGGCCGTGCCTTCCGCCGTCAAAGTTTTCAACTGGACCGCTACTCTCTACAAGGGCTCCATCCGCTACGACGCGCCCATGCTCTACGCCTTCGGATTCCTCGGCCTGTTCACCATCGGCGGACTCACCGGCCTCTTCCTGGCCTGTCTCGGCATCGACGTCCATGTCACTGACACGTATTTCGTCGTCGCGCACTTCCACTACATCATGGTTGGCGGCGCGCTGATGGGTTACCTGGGAGGAATGCATTTCTGGTGGCCGAAAATTTCCGGCCGCCTCTATCCCGAGGGATGGGCGCGGCTCGCCGCGTTGATCGTCTTCATCGGTTTTAACCTGACGTTCTTCCCGCAGTTCATTCTCGGCTACGTCGGCATGCCGCGCCGTTACTACCAGTACCCGCCGGAGTTTCAGGTTCTCAACGTCCTTTCGACCGCCGGCGCGACGGTGCTCGGTGTAGGCTATCTGCTCCCGATGATCTACTTCCTCTGGTCGATGCGCTACGGCAAGCCCGCTCCAGATAATCCGTGGAACGCCGCTGGCCTGGAGTGGAAGACATCTTCGCCGCCCACGACTTTCAATTTTGAGGAAGAGCCCGTCGTGACGTGGGAAGCCTACAACTACGAAGAAATCGACGCTCGCCCTGACGAGGAGGCTCCCAGTGTCGGATAGCCCAGCAGCCGCCGTTCCCGGTGAAGTCCACGGCGAAGCTCACAACCCGGCTCTGCTCCACCACTTCGCCGAGCCGCAGCAACAGCGCGATGCCGCCAGCCTCGGCATGTGGATCTTCCTGGCCACCGAAGTCATGTTTTTCGGCGGACTGTTCTGCGCCTACCTGATCTACCGCCTGTGGTACTTCGGCGACTTCGCCGCAGCCAGCCAGACGCTGAACTGGAAACTCGGAGCTACGAACACTGCAGTCCTGATCTGCAGCAGCTTGACCGTCGTTCTCGCAGTCTACGCGGCGCAGCACGCCAAGCGAGCTTTGCTGCTTGGCAGCCTCGTGCTCACGATCATTCTGGGTTTCGGATTCCTCGGGATCAAGGCGATGGAGTACACCGAGAAGTTCGAGAAGCACCATGTTCCCGGCCCCAGCTTCCAGTTCGAAAACGTAAAGATCCCAGGACATCCCGATCAGATGGCCAATCCGCGCCACGCGCAAATTTATTTCGCGCTTTACTTCATCATGACCGGGCTGCACGCGCTGCACATGATCATCGGGATCGGCATCTTCACCTGGCTTTTGTACGCATCGTGGAAAGGACGCTTTACCTCCGACTACAACACTCCGGTGGAAATGGGTGGCCTGTACTGGCACTTCGTCGACATTGTCTGGATCTACCTGTTCCCCTTGCTCTATTTAATCGATTTGCATAAATGACGACCCCGCATAGATAAAGAGGCTGGCATGTCCGAACATTCAGAATCGTCGCTAACCATCTACGTCGGCATCTGGCTCACGTTGCTCGCCGGAACTGCTCTCACGGTCTTCGCCGCCCGCATCGATCTCGGTCCCTTTAATGCCGCCGTCGCCCTGACCATCGCCACGGTCAAAGCGCTCCTCGTCGCCCTCTTCTTTATGCACATCAAAGGCGCCAGCGAAAAGCTGCTCAAGCTGGTCGTCATCTCGACCGTATTCTTCCTCTTCATTCTCTTAACACTCTCCATGGCCGACTACGGCACCCGTTTGTGGAGCTAGATCAAACTTATGTGGGGACAGCCCCCTCGGCTGTCCGCCGGGCGGAGCCCGGCAACGCTTTGCGCCGGCGGCGAGGTCTGGTGGCGGCCTGACTTCAGGGGCTCTGGAAAACTCTGAGCTTGCCTTCGTTTTGAAAGGGCGCGGCTTATAGCCGCTGCGTGAGTCCGAGCTCGCCCTTCGCGTGCGCGCATATCTCATTGAAAGATCAGATCACTTCGTCGCATGCCTCATCTGCGGTATACTCGCGCGTCGAGCTGAAACATCCCATCCCCACGAGGTGATTTATGGCATTCTGCAATTCCTGCGGAGCAACTCTGAATCCGGGGACGAAGTTCTGCAACAAATGCGGTGCCCCCAGCGCTGCCGGCCCATCTTCTCCCGCGACAACACCGACAACCTCAGCGGCCGCTCCGCCGGCTCCCGCCCGCACCGGCGGCAGCAGCGCTCTCAAAATCATCCTGATCGTCGTCGCCGTAATCGTTGTCATCGGAATCCTCGCTGTGGCCAGTGTCGGCTTCTTCGCCTATCGCGTGGCCAAGAGCGCTCACGTCAGCCAGCAAGGCGATCACGTGAAAGTGGAAACTCCCTTCGGCACAGTCGAAACTTCCAAAGATCCGGCGCAGGCCGCCAAGGATCTGGGTATTGATATCTATCCCGGAGCGGAAGTGCAGAAGAACGGTTCATCGTCAGCGACCTTTGGATCCATTCACACGGTCACCGCCAGCTTCGAGAGCAGCGACTCGCTGGACAAAGTTTGTGCCTTCTACAAGTCGAAGCTCCCCAACGCCATGACGACGAGTTCAGACCAGAACCGTTGCACCATCGTCTCGAACGACCAGAAGAATATGGTCACTGTGAACATTGAGGCCCAGGGCAACACCACGAAGTTTCAGATCACCAATGTGAGCAAGAAGGCTGCGTCCGACTCCTCGAACTAAGAATACCGGCCCATGCACGACAGCATCGCAGACTCCGCGCCGGCCCCGAAGTCGTCATTGACTGACGCCTCGGGGCTGGCGGAGGCTCTGCGGCGCGAGATTGCCGGTGAGGTCCGCTTCGACCAGGGCAGCCGCGCCCTCTACGCGACTGACGCCTCCAACTACCGCCAGGTCCCCATCGGCGTGGTTCTTCCCCATGACGAGGACGATGTCCTCGCCACAATTTCTCTGTGCCGCGAATTCGGTGCGCCTCTGCTTTGCCGCGGTGGCGGCACCTCTCTTGCAGGCCAGTGCTGCAACGTCGCCGTCGTGCTGGACTTCTCCAAGTACATGGCTGCAATCCTCGAAATCGATCCCGCGCGTCGCATCGCTCGTGTGCAGCCCGGCGTCGTGCTCGACCATCTGCGCAACGCCGCCGAAAAGCATCACCTGACTTTCGCCCCCGATCCCGCCAGCCACGACCGCTGCACCATCGGCGGCATGATCGGAAACAACTCCTGCGGCGTCCACTCCGTGATGGCAGGCAAGACTGACGACAACATTGAGCAGCTCGAAGTCGTTACCTACGACAGCGTGCGCCTGAAGGTCGGACAAAATTTCATTCATGAAGGGATTGACGCCTCCGCTCGTCAAGATCGTGGAAGGGCGGACGCCCCCGTCCGTCCCAGCGGCCAAAATGAATCGTGTGGGGACAGCCGCCCCCGGCTGTCCGGCGGCCCGGCTTCATCGGGCCGCGGTGACGCACGTCGCGATCAAATCCAAAACTCGTTAAAGCAAATCGCAGACCAGTACGCCGACCTCATCCGCCAAAAATTCCCCCACATCCCTCGCCGAGTTTCCGGATACAACCTGAACTACCTCCTCCCGGAAAACGGCTTTCACGTAGCCCGTGCACTAGTCGGTTCAGAGGGAACGTGTGCGACGGTTCTCGAAGCCACGTGCCGTCTGGTCGAAAGTCCTCCCGAGCGCGTGTTGTTGGTCGTCGCCTATCCCGATATTTATCAGTGTGCCGACCACGTCCCGGAAATCATGGAGCACAAGCCCATTGGCCTCGAAGGCTTCGACGATCTCCTCGTCTACTACACGCGCACGAAGGGCATCAATTCCGAAGGACTCGCGCTGCTTCCGGAAGGCGGCGGCTGGCTCATGGTCGAGTTCGGCGGGCAGACTCTCTCCGAGGCCGAGTCCCAGGCTCTACGTCTGATCAATGCGCTCAGCCGCAGTGCGACTCCGCCCCGCGTGAGCCTTTACTCAGGTCAGCAGGCGAAGCGCATCTGGGAGATTCGAGAGGCAAGTCTCGGCGTTACCTCGCATGTGCCCGGCGAGCCACTGAACTGGGAAGGCTGGGAAGACGCTGCGGTCGCTCCCGACAAACTCGGCGCCTATCTTCGCGCCCTTCGAAAAATGACAGCCGCGTTCGGCTACCGAGGCTCGCTCTACGGCCACTTCGGCCACGCCTGCGTGCACACACGTCTGAACTTCGACCTGCAATCGAAAGAGGGAATCGCCAAGTTCCGAAAGTTTGTGGAAGAGGCCGCCGATCTGGTTGTCAGCTACGGCGGTTCCCTCTCCGGCGAACACGGCGATGGACAAGCCCGCGCCGAACTGCTCCCGAAAATGTTTGGCCCGGATTTAATGCAGGCGTTTCGCAAATTCAAGTCCGCCTGGGATCCCGATTGGAAGATGAACCCGGGCAAGCTCATCGAGCCTTACAAACTCGACGAGAATCTTCGTCTCGGCGCCAACTATGCTCCCTGGGAGCCGCAAACTCGCTTCCAGTTTCCCGACGATCAGGGCAGTCTGTCACACGCCGTGCAGCGTTGCGTCGGCGTGGGCAAATGCCGCCGTGAAGAGGGTGGCGTGATGTGCCCCAGCTATCGCGCCACTCACGAAGAAGAGCACTCGACGCGAGGCCGCGCTCACCTGCTCTGGGAGATGACGCAGAGCCCTGTCCGAGAAGACGGGATCATCCGCGACGGCTGGCGCAGCGAAGAAGTCAAGCAGTCGCTCGACCTCTGCCTAGCCTGCAAGGGCTGTAAGAGCGATTGTCCGGTCGGCGTCGACGTCGCGACGTACAAAGCGGAGTTTCTCTCTCACTACTACGAAGGCCGCGTGCGCCCGCGCAGCGCCTACGCCTTCGGCAACATCGACCTCTGGGCGCGCCTCGCGTCGAACGCTCCGGGCCTCGTGAATCTGACCACGCAATTGCCCTTCCTGCGTGACATCGCGAAGATGGTCGCGGGCATTCCGCATCAGCGCAGCATTCCAGCCTTCGCGCCGGAGACCTTCAAAAGCTGGTTCCGTCGCAGAAGCGGGTGGAAGAGCGGCCCTTCAGGGCCGCGTAAAGGGCACGAATTGAGTCGGGCTTCAGCCCCTGAGGGCCCTCCCGTTCTCCTCTGGCCCGACACCTTCAACAACCATTTCCTGCCCTCCACGGCCCGCGCCGCCGTCGAAGTCCTCGAAGCCGCCGGATACCGCGTCATCGTCCCGCAAGCCAACCTCTGCTGCGGACGCCCTCTCTACGACTTCGGCATGCTCGACCGCGCCGAAGCCTTGCTTCTCGAAATCCTCGACGAGCTCTCGCCCGAAATCGAAGCCGGCATTCCTGTCGTCGGACTCGAGCCCAGCTGCGTCGCCGTCTTTCGCGACGAACTGCTCAACTTCTTCCCGCACGACGAGCGTGCCCGAGCCCTGAGCAAACAGACCTTCCTGCTCAGCGAATTCCTGGAACAAGAACTGGGCCGCAACTCCGGCAACCATCCACTCCCGCAGTTCAATCGCAAGGCGCTGCTGCACGGACACTGCCACCACAAGTCCATCATGAAGATGACCGCCGAAGAGTCGCTCCTGCGGCGCATCGGTGTCGACTTCCAGTCGCCCGCTCCCGGATGCTGCGGCATGGCCGGCTCCTTCGGCTTCGAGCACGACAAATACGAAATCTCGCAAGCCATCGGAGAACTCGAACTCCTGCCCGCTGTCCACAAAGCTCCGCCCGACTGGCTCATCATCGCCGACGGCTTCAGTTGCCGCGAGCAGATCGCCCAAGGCACCGGCCGCCACGCCCTCCACCTTGCCGAAGTCCTGCAGATGGCGCTGGAATCTCCTTCGGACGCCGCTTCTAATCCCTTCCCCGAGTCGGCGGCCGTCCGCCAGCGCGAGGCCGAAGTCCGCAGTTCCATGAACCGCTCCGCCCTCGGCCTTGGAGCCCTGGCCGCTGCCGGATTCCTGCTCTGGAAATATCTCCGAAGTCACTGACTTATCAGCTACTTACTTGAGTTCATGTGGGGACAGCCGCCCCCGGCTGTCCAGTCGAGCGAAGCTCGACAGCCTCCGCCTATGGCCCAAACCCCCACTTTCTGGGACAATATATCCAGTCTCAAGCGCCTCTTCGGAGCGCCTTTCCGGGCTCAGTTCCAACCAGACAGCCGCATCCTATGGATCGCGAACTCACAACCGGCCTCACGACCATCATCAACGGCGGCATCGCCGACGCGACCTCGTCGCACGCTCAGTCGACCATGCATGTGCCAGCGCCCTTGCATGGCTCGGTGCTGGTTCTGATCCAGTTCGACGTTTGCGAGGAGATCCGTCTCGACGAGCTGCGCAAGATCTTCGGGGCGCGCACGGCCGAGGCCAGCTTCAAGCATCAGGCTCCGGGATACGTCCGCTACCAGCGTCCTCCCGTCGAGGAGAGCCTTGAGCCGCTGATCCTCGACAGCGGCGAGCGTCTCGAGGGACAGATCAAGTACTACGATTACGGCGTCGTCAGCCTGGTCTTTGAGCTGCCTTTTTCCGGCAGTTGGGACACCCTGGTGCAACTTTCCTGCCGCTGGACGTCCGACACCAACTTTGAAACTCTCGCTTCGCGCGTCGTGAAGCAGAAGCTCGATCGCGCCGCTCCCGCGCTGGTCAAACCCTATAGCGGCGAGTGGCTGCAAGAGGATTACTTTATCTTCCACGTGCGCGAGATCGACGGCGCTCCATCGGCCAACGATCTGCTGGCTTCGAAGGGAGATCAGATTGCCCAAGTCGTCCGCGGCGAGATGTCGATGCTCTCCGAAGGCGAGCGCCAGGAGATTCTCCAGTCCCGCATTTCCTACTATCCCAACGATCTAGCGGTGATTGGCTGGAACGCGGCGTTCATCTACGACAATCCCGCAGGCGCCGAGACCGCCATCCAGCTTCTGCAGTACGCCAATTCGCAGTTGCTCGAGTTCCGCCACTACGACGAGCTGCTCACCAAAGAACTGGAAGACGTTTACGACTTCCTCGACGCCGGCGGCACCGGCCTCTGGGGACGCTGGCGGACGGCGCGCGCCGCCTCCAAACTGCACACCGTCCTGCTCGACGTCAACGAACTCACCGAGCGCGCCGACAACGCCATCAAGTTCCTCAGCGACATGTTCTCGGCGCGCCTGTACAAACTGTGCGCGGCGAAAGTCGGAGTGCCCGACTACAAAGATCTGGTCAAAGAAAAGCTGCAGACCGCCGAAGATCTCTACCGCTTCATGGTCGAGCAATTCAACCAGAGCCGCGCCTTCGTCCTCGAACTAATGGTGGTGGTCATCCTGATCATCGAGCTGGTCTATTTCTTCCGCGGCAAACCCATCTAAGGGACTCTCCTCCGATCCGTGTAGCGACAGGCCGTGTGGGGACAGCCGCCCTCGGCTGTCCAGGCGGCCCGGGTTCATCGGGCCACCGGGGTTTCTGTCGCCCGAAGTCGGAAGGTCCGAATCAGACGTAGCCCCCTCGTGCCCCTCGGGACTTTGACCTTCCGAAAATCAGCAATCCCGCTTAATCCTCTGCACGGTGCCAACATGCGGCCGCACCATGCCCCAAGTGATTCGAACGGCGGCTCTAGTCGCTGAGGGCCGTCTCAAAACGATACGCCTCGGACGGCCGATTCTGCCCCTGTCGCCACTTCCCGACCTCTCCAAAGGGAACATCGCACGTCCGCAACCGCAACAATCCACAACACTTATGTTTTACGCACAAATATGTACATACACGCCTGTACATTAAAGTGTTCCTGTAGGAACACTTCTCACAAACTGCAGATGTGTTCCTGTAGGAACGCTTCGCCCCTCTGCCCGCCCGTCTGAGATAATCAGTCGTTTATTTCCATAAGCTTACAGAGAGAGCTGAGGGAGAGACTCCATGCGAGGACTAAAAGACAAGCGCGTTCTGATCACGGGTGGCGCCAGCGGGATTGGGGCGGCTACGGCGGCGCGGTTTCTCGAAGAGGGATCACGGGTGTGCGTGCTCGACCGCGACGCCACGGCGTGCGAGCAGATTCGGCACGAATTGCCAGCGCTCGGCGAGGCCATTATTGCCGACGTCACCGATCTGATGCAGGTAGAGGCCGCATTCGCTGAGGCGATCCGGCTGATGGATGGCGTCGACGTGCTGATCAATAACGCGGGCATCAGCGTGCGGCACAAGTTTCTCGACATCACTCCGGAGGAGTGGGATCGAGTGATCGCCGTGAATCTTACCGGCGTGTTCTACGTGGCGCAGACCGCGGCGCGGCACATGTGGGAGAACGGCAGTGGCGTGATTCTGCAAACCGCGTCGACGAATGGGATCGTGGGCCAGCCTTACTACGCCGACTACAACGCGACCAAAGCGGGAGTGATTGAGCTCACCCGGACGATGGCCTTGGAACTGGCGCCGAAGGTGCGAGTGTGCGCGGTGGCTCCGGGATACGTGCTGACGCCGATGCAGCGGGCGGAATATTCAGATGCGATGCTGGAGGAAGTCAACCGGAAGGTTCCTCTGGGGAGGCATGCATCGCCGGCGGAGATTGCGGGGCTGTTTGCGTATCTGGCGTCGGAAGATGCGGCGTACGCGACGGGGCATGTGTTCACGATGGATGGGGGAGAGACCGCGGGAGGATTAGCGAGCCGGTGAGGGCGGTGATTGTCGGTACGGTTATGAGCCGATTGCAGAGTGCCCTAGGTCCTTCGGCGCAAAGAGCGCGCCTCAGGATGACAAAGGAAGCGCGATGCGAATGAAAGCAACCGTGTTTCTCGGCGGAGGACGGATCACAGGCGCGCTGGCTGCGGGACTGCGGCTCGCGGGATATGAGGGAAGGATTGTGGTCTACGATCGCAATCCGCAGAAGCTGCGGGCGCTGCGGCGGGAATCGCGGGTGGAGGTGGCGCGCGATTTGAAGTCGGCGGTGGAGCAGGCGGAGATGCTGATCGTGGCGGTGCGTCCGGCTTCGGTAGCAGAGATGCTGGACGAGGTGGTCGCCTGCGGAGCTTCGGCGCCGCGACTCTGCGTCAGTCTGGCTGCCGGCGTTCCACTGCGGAATCTGCGAAGGTGGCTTGGGCATCCGGTGCACTGGGTGCGCGCCATGCCCAGCCCTGTGTGCCGCATTGGACGCGGGTTGACTCCGCTGAGCTTCGACCGCGGCGTGACGCGAGCTGAGCGCGTCCGCGTAAGAAAGATGTTTGCGCTGGTCGGAGTGGTGCTGGAAATCCCGGAACGGCAGATGGATGCGATCACGGCAACCCATTCGCCGACTCATGGCTATCACGCGGTGGCGACTCTGGCGAAGGCCGCGCAGGATGCGGGACTTGATCGCGCGACCGCGCTGACGGCGGCAGCGCATGCGTTGGGCGAAGGAATTTCCTATTGGCGTGAGAGCAGGCAGAGCTTGGACGCGCTTTTGCGCGAAGCGGCTACGCCGGGAGGGATTGCAGCCGCGACCATGGCAGCGATGGATGAGTCCGGCTATGCGCAGGTAGTCAGGAACGGGATTCGGGCGGGCATCAAGCAGGCGCGGCGGAATGCGAAGCGGTGAAGTTTGCCGCGGTGAGAGCTTTCCCGCCAGTAGAACTGGCGGGCTATTGTCAGGCGTCCCTCCGGGACGCGGGTTCTATTCTTGCGACTTACCCGGCGTTGAAACGCCGGGCTATTTTCGGCCGCTCCTCGGGCGCTGGTTTGGCGGGCCTACGATGAGAGACGCGCGTGGAATACGGACGATGAAAAGGCGGCCTGTGCAGGCCGCCTTTCACTACCTAGTTTCTTGCCCACAAAACCTGGTCTTGCTTATGCCCTTGGAAGCGGGCCGTGCTGGAAGTGGTATTGCAGAATCCGCGCGGCCAGCGCGGGGGTCAGGGCTTTGCCGTCGGGCTCGACGGTGCGGACGACTTCTCCGCGGCAGACGACTTCTGTGGCCGAGAGTCCGGCAATCTCGGCCGGGAGCACGAGATTGATTTCCAGTTGCGAACTGGGTTGCAGGATTTCGTCGGCCTGAAAGAGCATCCCCGACCGGCTGATATTTTCGGTTGTGCCTTCGTGCCAGATCTTCTCGCCGAGACGGCGATAGCGCAGAGGCAAGTGAAGTTGGAAGCGTTGCGCACGGGTAGGCGGAACTTCCCGTGCGCGCGCGGCGTGTTGCGGTTCAGCGGACTGCATTTGCATGGCGACCTCCGGGGGAGTTGGGGTTGCATCGAGCACTTCGCGCACTTTGCTTCTCAGGTCGCGAAGGTTAAAGGGCTTCTGGAGCAGGCGTACACCATGGTCCAGCATGCCGTTGTGTCCGATCACGTTTTCGGTGTAGCCGGACATGTAGAGTACTTTCACGTTAGGGCGAATCTCGGAAATGCGCTGGGCCAGTTCCCGGCCGTTCATGCCGGGCATAATGACGTCGGTGAGCAGCAGGTGGATCACTTTTTCATGCGCCACGGCAATCTGCATGGCGACCGCGCCGTCGGCGGCCTCGATCACTTTGTAGCCCTGCTTTTCCAGGTATTGGCGGGCGAGATAACGCAGGTTGGCCTCGTCTTCGACCAGCAGGATGGTTTCGGTGCCGGGCTCAACCTTGTTGTTGATTTCGACGGGCGCGGCTACCTGTGCGGCAGGTTCGCCGGTGGAAGCGACCCGAGGCAGATAGATCTTGAACGTGGTTCCTCTTCCCATCTCGCTGTACACCCAGATGTATCCCCCGCTCTGTTTGACGATGCCGTAGACGGTCGACAGGCCGAGGCCGGTTCCTTTCGGTCCCTTGGTGGTGAAGAAGGGTTCGAAGATGTGCGACTGAGTGTCTGTGTCCATGCCGGCGCCGGTGTCGCTGATGGCGACCATGACGTACTCGCCCGGCCGCAGCGGCGCGTGAAAGCGGGCGTAGTCCTCGTCGAGAGTTACGTTGGAGGTCTCGATGGTGAGCTTGCCTCCTGAAGGCATGGCATCGCGGGCATTGACGGCAAGGTTCATGATGACTTGCTCGATCTGTCCGGCATCGGCGCGTACCGGCCAGAGACTCGTTCCGGGAATCATCACCAGGTCGATGTCCTCGCCGATCATGCGGGTCAGCATTTTGAGGTTTTCCGTGGCGACGTCGTTGAGGTTGACGATCCGGGGGGCGAGCATTTGCTTGCGGCTGAAGGCCAGAAGCTGGCGGGTCAACGACGAGGCGCGTTCGGCGGCGCTGGCGATCTCCTGAGCGGGACCGCGCAACTGAGGCTCGGCGCCGAGACGTTCGAGGAGGAACTCCGAGTAGCCGGATATCACCATCAGCAGGTTGTTGAAGTCGTGCGCAATACCTCCGGCGAGGCGGCCGACGGCTTCCATCTTCTGCGACTGGCGAAGTTGTTGCTCGAGGGCACGGCGCTCGGTCACGTCTTCGGCGAAGAGTTCGAACACAACCCCGCCTTCACGGCCGTTGGTGACCGACCGGCCGGAGACGCGAACCACAGTAGTACTGCCATTCTTCCGCTTCCATTCCGCGGTCAGGCCTTTGAAGGGGGCGGGAGAGCGAAGATAATCGGCGAGATCGAACCACTGGTCGTTGTCGGCATAGAGACCAAAGATGTGCCTCCCGATCAGTTCGTTAGTGGAGGCGTGGCCGAGCATTTCGAGGAACGCGGGATTTGCATCGAGAATCTTACCGGCGGAATCACAGCGGCAAATACCATACGGAGCGTTCGTCACCAGCGACCGGAAATTCAGTTCTGAGCGGCGCAGGTTTTCCTGCGAGGCTCGCAAGGCCGCGTTGAGCCAGCAGATCAGCATGGCGAGGAAGAAGAACAGCGACAGCCGGACGATGGCCGTACGCAACTGCGCCGCGCTGTGCTCTCCGGCGAGCGAGAAATAGGCGCTGACGGTGAGGGCGAAGGCGGTGGCGACCACTCCCGGCTTCCAGCCGCCGTACCAGGCGCTGACCATGACGGCCACGCCGAACAGCGCGAGGCGGCTTTCAGACACATCCGCCAGTAGAACTGTGGGGATGAGGGCTAACGCCGTGCTGAGCACAGCCACCCCGTAACGCAGAATCGGGGCGCGCGCCGGCGGAATGCCGAGTAGGGGGAGGGTTACTCGCATGCGACCCATCGTAGTGCCAGAATGGGAAACAGGATAGTTACAGGAGTTCATTTCTGCTCTGAGAACAGGCCGGGGCAAGAGGTCCATTGGCCTGAAGGACAACGTCCGGTTGGACAATGGGGGCGGACGGTGCGAGGTATGCTTTCGGACTTGCATCCGGAGGCACAAATCAGGAGACTAGCCGGGACTCATAACTTAACAACGAGCATCTTGCTATGAATATTGGGCTATTTGGCGGAACTTTCGACCCGGTCCATCGCGGGCACATGGCCCTGGCACAGGCGGCGATGGAGCAGTACAAACTCCATCGGATTCACTTTGTGCCGGCGAGCATTCCGCCTCACAAGCAGCGGCAGGCGCTTTTGCCTTTCGTGCACCGCTTTACCATGTTGGTTCTGGCCACTGCGCAGGAGAAGGCTTTTGTGCCATCCCTTCTGGAGGCGCCAGAGGAGGTTGCAGCGGCACCCCGAAAGTCTGGCCAGGAGAAGCCGAACTATACGATCGACACGGTGCGGCGGTTGAAGCAGTCATTCAAGACCAGCGACAAGCTGTTCCTGTTGATCGGAATGGACGCGTTTGCCGAAGTCGCCCAATGGCACCAGGCCGAAGCGCTCTTTCGCGAGTGCGAGTTTGTGGTAGCCAGCCGTCCGGGATACTCCTTGGCCGACGTGGCCAATGCCCTACCGGAGAGCTTGCGTCCGCGTCCGGAGGTGACAAAGCCGTTTCACAAGCAAAAGGCGACCGGGGATCTGGTCTTGAAGGGCGCGACCATCCATCTGCTGGAAGATTTGCACCAACCGGCCTCAGCGACCGCGATCCGCGAGGCCGCGGCGGCGGGCAAGTCACTGGGCCGATTTGTGGACGCAGCCGTGGGGGAGTACATCCGGAAAATGGGGCTGTATAAATAGTCGGTAGTGGTGCAGTTTGAGATAGAGATTCGTATCAGGGCTTCGCTTCAGCGATGCCGCCATAATGTGCGACATGCCAAACGGCTTCAGCCGGCGGCTCGCGCGCGCTGCAGCCGCTAAAGCGGACATTAAGTGGCTGCCTGTGCGGCACGCCTGAAGGCATGCCCTGTTACGAGTCATTCTCAAGCTGCACGACTGCCAAATAATGCAGGCTACAAGCCAGAATGTTCCGCCACAAGTTATGATGGAAGGCCAATCTTTTTGAGATTTGGCAATCGTAAGAATCCTGGAACAACTACAAGGGCAGGCGTCCTAAAACCGCCGAGGAAGAGGAGATTCGATGTCTCAAAATCACTATGTCACGAAGACCAAACGACGGCAGAAGAGCGGCAAGCGTAAAGATCCCACCGCGGCCACTATGGCAAAGTTGCGTCAGCTTGCAGCTGCCGATGCGAAAAAACAAAGCAAATGATCGCAGCGCCGCGGGGCGGCGAGAGACGGACGCTCGGTTACAATGAGGTTCGAGCTAACAACTGTTCTTAGCCTGCCCTGAGCGAAGGGACGAACGACCATCGACTGAATGACGAAGAAGAGCGAACTCAAAAAGCAAGTTGCAGCCGCCATCCAAGCCTGCCTCGAGAAGAAGGCCGAAGAACTTAGCATCCTGGAAATGGAAAAAGGGTCGGGAGCATTCACCGACTACTTTGTGCTGTGCAGCGGGACGAATCCGCGGCAAGTGCAGGCCATCTCCGATGAAGTGGAACTGCGCCTGAAAGCTGCCGGCCTGCGCCCAACCCACGTCGAGGGCTATACACAGGCGGAATGGGTGCTGATTGACTACGTCGACTTCGTAGTGCACGTCTTCTCGGAGAAGGCGCGGAAGTTTTACGATCTGGAACGCCTGTGGAAGACGGCCAAGCGGCTGGAGCCGGGCGATCTGAAAACCGCTGCTCGCAAGCACAAGGCTGCGACTAAGCCGGCTGCATCGAAAAAGAAGAAGAAAAAGACAGCCTAGAACGTTCTCCGGGAGACTGAGCGTCCCCATGACATCAAAGCCAGACTCCGAACCGGGTTGGGGATCGCAGTTCCGGCTGGTTGCCTCTGAGAAGTGGAAGGCCAAGTCGGCGGCGATGGGCCAGCCGGTGACCGATGCGCTGGTGGAATATGCGCAGCCGAAGCCGGGCATGCAAGTGCTGGATCTGGCCAGCGGGACTGGAGAGCCTGCGATCAGTCTGGCGCTTCGAGTAGGGGCGCAGGGGCATGTCACGGCACTCGACCTGAGTGCGGAACTCCTGGAGATTGCGGCGCAGCGAGCACAGGCACGAGGCCTCAGTAACTTCACCATCCGGCAGGCGGACGCGCACAGCCTGCCTTTTCCCGACGAGAGCTTCGACCTCGCTACTTCGCGTTTCGGCGTGATGTTTTTCCGCGATCCGGGCGTTGCGCTCCGCGAACTGCGCCGCGTTTTGCGGCCCGGCGTGCGGGCATGTTTCCTGGCTTGGGGGCCGTTCGACCAACCTTATTGGCAGAGCATGATGGGCGTGGTGCATCGGCACGTAGGCGGGCCTTTGTTGCAGCCCGGCGGGCCGAATCCTTTCCGGTATGCGCAGCGCGGGAGTTTGTCGGCCGTGTTGCGGAGCGCCGGATTCAACGCCGTTGAGGAACAGACGCAAACGGTGCCTTGGACCTGGCCGGGCTCTGTCGAAGAAGTGTGGGAGCAGGCGCAGGGCGTGGCTGTTCCATTTCGTCCGATGCTGGAGCGCGTGCCGGCGGACCAGTGGCCGCAGGTTCACGCCGACGTGCATGCGGCGGTGCGCCAGTATTCAGATGGGGAGAAGGTCGCGTTCGGAGCGTCGGTGGTGTTGGCTTCAGGGAAGAAGTAGGTCGGGACTGTGGCAAGGATCTTCGAGCTTCGCTCGAAGGACAGCCGAGGGCGGCTGTCCCCACATCGGTACTTCCAGCGGCTGTCAGGTAACGCTCTCAGGTAACAAGGACTATTGCGTCGCGTGAAGATCAAGATTGCATGGATCGGGAAGACGAAAGAACCGGCGATCGCATCGCTGACGGAAGAGTATCTCAAGCGGCTCTCACGCTACGTGCAGGTGGAAGGGATCGCGCTGCGTGATGAGGCGGCATTGCTTGAGATGTGCGGGCGTGGGGCGAAGGGCGGCGGCGCGAAGTCCACGCTGGTGCTGATGGATTCGCGGGGCAAGGAATTCTCGTCCGAGCAGTTCGCCAAGTTTCTGGGGGACTATCAGGATCGGAATCCTCTGCCGCTCGTGTTAGCGGTGGGCGGTGCGGATGGGTTTGGCGGCGAGGCCAAGGCCGCGGCGCAGCATACGATTTCACTCGGGAAGATGACGTTGGCGCACGAGCTTGCGCGCGTGGTGCTGCTGGAGCAGGTGTATCGGGCGTTCACGATTCTGAAGGGGCATCCGTATCATTCGGGGCATTGAACCGGTTGCTCGGGCTTCGGCGAACGTGGTCATTGGACCGGGTTTTGAGCGCTATCTGATCTCGCCAAACGGGACGCTAGTCAGCTGTCAGCCATACTTCATGAATCGCCGAAATGACGACCTCCGGATGTTCGGTTGGTATTTCATGACCGCTGTCGACAACGATCTGCTTGCCGTGGGTCGACAGACGAGCCAACTCCGGCTGTAACTGATGGACCCAAAGATCCTCCTCCCCAGTGCGTCCTTGCGCGGGATCTCCGGTGGGATATCGTCCTGTCTCGTAGCAGTAAGCACAATAAGCGGGCGATCCCCGAGGTTCCCGGCACCTCGCACCTGTGCCGCGCTTAAAGTGGGAAATACCTGATCCTCATCGATCGCAGCGAATTGATGTTTGGTCGGAAGCATCAGAAAATTTTCTTCCTGCCAGAATGCAGACGCATCGCGATCCGCCGTCAGGCGAGACCAGCCAAGATGGAGCTGAAGAAAATATTTCAGCTTTTTCCAGGTGGGGTGTTTGCGGGAGTCCTGTCCCCATTTGCGGATAGACTCCGGTGCTCTCAGGTCCTGATCTTCGTGGGAGGAGTCAACCAGCACCATTCCCGCAACGTCATTTGGATACTGACCGGTGTAGACCCGGATGTCGTATCCACCCATAGAGTGACCGACAAGAACGTACGGACCCTTTTCACCAGCCGCCTGCAACAACTCTTTCAGTTCGTGCGCAATCTGCAGGCTGCTCCGCGGTACAGGACCGGGGTCGCTCCAGCCGTATCCGGCGCGGTCGTAGGAGCACACGCGGGAGAACTTCGCGACCTCGGGTTGTACCATGAGCCAGTCAACGGAAGGACCGCCCGAACCGCTCTCCAATATTACCGTCGGCGAACCCTGCCCGCTGCAGTCGATGTTCATACGGATCGACCCAGCCTGGATGAGATGGCCACGGTGGGGGAAACGTTGCGTGTCACGCCACCTGCCGATCGTCTCGTAGAGTGCTCCCGTGATCGCCAGGGACACGGCGACTAGGCAGAGGCCAGCGAGCGACGCACGGGCGATTCGCTTCATTCGCAATCAATTCTAGCGTTCTGCCTCCGAAGTTCGCGCGTCGTCGGCAATCCGAAAGCGATCTTCAGCTGGCGAAAAATCCCCATAGCGCTCAATGAGGCTACGAGCATCATTTCTTTGGTGCGTTGTTCCCCGTGCCCACCAACACTTTCAGAATCTCCTGAGCCAGGCCGCTAGCGTCTACGCCTTCCATGTTGGTGAGAACGACCACTCCGGCGCGCTGTACGGGGGCAATGGTGAACGCGGTGCTCGTGCCCTGCTGGCCACCGTTGTGGCCCACGGACGCGATGCCGTTGTCGTCACCGTTGCCCCAGCCCAGAGCGTAGCCGTTCTTCGAGCCGTCGGAGGTTTTCAGCGGGGTCCACATCAGGTCGCGCGTGGCACGCTTGATCAGCTTGTCGTTCAGGATGGCCACCTCGAAATGCGCCATGTCTTCCGCGGACGAGAGCCATCCGCCTCCGGGGAGCTTGTAGCTGGAGTCGAGGAAGTCGGCATTGCGTACGGTGCCCGACTCGGTCTTCTGATAGAAGCGGGTGCGATAGGGAATGATGGCGAAACGGTCGTCCACCTGCGTGTGGTCCATGCCGGCGGGAGCGAAAACATTTTGGCGCACGAAGTCCACATACTTTGCGCCGGACGCTCCTTCGATGACACATCCGACTAGCGTGTAACCCTGGGTCGAGTAATGAAACTGCTTGCCCGGTTCTGATAGCAGCGCATCGTTCTTGAAGAAGTCGAGTCCAGCCTGGATGGGGTTGTCGAAGTGCTTCGTGTTGCCGACTTCGGGATCATCCTGCGTACTAGCCTTGTAGTGGCGAATGCCGCCGAGATGCCCCATGACTTGGCGCGTGGTCATCGGCCACGGCTTCTGGGGAAATGCTGGGCAGTATTTCTGGACGGGCGCGTCGAGATCGAGTTGTCCGCGCTCCCAGAGTTGCATGGCGGCTGTGGCGGTGAGCGACTTGGAGATGGACGCGAGGCGGAAGAGCGTATGTTCGCTGGCGGGCGCGTTGTTCTCGACGTCGGCCAGGCCGAAGCCGCTGGCCCATTCGTAGTCTCCGTTTTCCACGACCGCGAGGGAAACTCCCGGGACGTGCGTGGAAGCCATGAACTTGGAAACGGCGGCTTCGATCCGCGTACGCTTCTCGGCGGAAAGCTGGTGCTCCTGCGCCGGCGAAAATGCAGTGAAGAGCAGGACGGCGACGAGCAGTCCCGCGGCGGGGCGGCTTCTCAAACGATTCGGAATCATTGGGTCCCCTCTGTGCAGGCTATTGTACGGAATCGCGCCGACACCCAGATTCCTCGGTTGCCTTCGCGTTCGCTCCGGCTGCTCTCGGAATGACAACCGCTTGAAGAACGACTTCTACTGGGTGACGGTCGCTTGGTAGCTTACGGCCTGCCAGTGCCCAGCGCGGCGCACCCAGACGCGGGTATAGCGGTACGGGCCACTGAAGTCTTCCCCGAGTTGGTGACCTTTGACGTCTGCGCGGGCGGTCACGACAGCGGTGTCGCCATACAGCCGGACAACCATGTCGCTCACGTTAATGGAGTCATAGCGAAGCTGGCCACTCTTGCGGGCCGAGACGGTGTCCTGCTTAGTGGTGACCTGACCCAAGGGAGTAATCGCGACATAGTCCTCGGCGAGGGTTCGCTGGGAGAAGTCGGGATCGCGGCGGATGCTGGCTTCCCGCGCCTGTCGCTCCATGTCAACGATCTCGCGGATTGCTGTCTGGTCTCCCGCATCGATGGAAGGTCTGGGATGAACCGCCACGTGCTGAGCCGAGAAGGCCGGCAAAGCAAAAAGCACCGACCACAATAACACCGTACATCTGTTGATCACGATGAGACCTCCGCAGTTTGCGAGGGGACAGAGATCCGCCTGACCGAGCTACGCAACATTTGATGCCAGAGTTCCGTGGAAAAATGCCTGATCACGGAACATTTATGTCTATATCAACAACCTGTGAGTATTCACAAGTCGGCGAAATTTCTCTGCCTCAGGAATACAGACTGAAATTCACACCGTTATATTTCACGTTTTTTTCCACGAGGTGCGTTTCCGCGGGTCAGCGGGATCCAGAGAACTCCCCCGGGGATAAGTGAAGCAACTTCGGTTCCATGCCGAACACCGCGTAAGACATTGAATTGATAGATGGAGCCGAGCGGCGTACGCTCTGTGACTCGCCTTTTCCGGACTGGAGTGTCCAGTACCGGACAGTCGTACCGAACCCTCGCTCTCCACCTACGATCTGCCTGAGTGAATTCGTCACATACCAGAAGGGACGGCTTCTAGTAGAATCAAACGTCCTGCATGGCTGACATCCGTCGTGGGCTCATCATCGTAAACACTGGCCCGGGCAAGGGCAAGACCACGGCCGCCATGGGAACCGCCCTGCGAGCCGTTGGCCAAGGGATGCGGGTGTTGATGCTGCAGTTCCTGAAAGGGTCGTGGCACTATGGCGAGCTCGACGCCGTTCAGGCCTTCGGCGACAAGTTCGTTATGAAGCAGATGGGACGGGGCTTCGTGAAAGTTGGCGCGGAGAAGCCCGATCCCGAAGACGTACGGATGGTTGAGGACGCCTGGGCGGAAGCCGAGAAGGCGATCCAGTCGGGCGAGTGGGATCTGGTGGTCCTCGACGAGATCAACTATGCCATCAGCTATGGCATGCTCGACGCGGCGAAGGTGGTCGAGAGCCTGAAGAAGAAGCCGGAGATGGTGCACGTCATCTTGACGGGCAGGAACGCGCACCCCACAATTGTCGAGGCCGCCGACACGGTAACGGAGATGCGCCAGGTCAAGCACGCGTACGAGAAAGGCGTGATGGCGCAGAGAGGAATCGAGTACTGAGTAGCGAGTACCGAGTACCGAGAGAAGCGAGGTTCGCTCGGTACCGGGTACTCGGTACTCGCAACTGTTTCTATGGCTTGGTTTAAGCGCGAATCCGGCGAGCTTGACACTTCGGGGGTGAAGACCGTGCGTACCGAAGGCTTGTGGGTGAAGTGCGAGAGCTGCCGGCAGATTATCTGGAAGAAGGATCTCGAAGAGAATATGAACGTTTGTCCGAAGTGCGACAAGCACTTCCGGATCGACGCCCGCGCCCGCCTAGCGCAATTGCTCGACGACAATCAGTACGAGACTTTCGATGGCAACCTCGCTTCCACCGATCCGCTGAAATTTGTGGATCTAAAGCCGTATTCGTCGCGGTTGAAGCAGGCGCAGAAGGATACGGGATTGAAAGACGCAATCATCAACGCTCAGGGTAAGCTGTCGGGGCGGCCCGTGATCGCCAGCGTGATGGAGTATGCGTTCATTGGCGGCAGCATGGGGGCAGTGGTGGGCGAAGCGATTACGCGAGCGGTCGAGCGCGCGGCCGACACGCGTGTGCCGCTGATCATTGTGTCCGCGTCGGGCGGCGCTCGCATGATGGAAGGCGTGATCAGCCTGATGCAGCTGGCCAAGATTTCGGCGGCGCTGGCGCGTCTGGACAAGGCCAAGGTTCCGTACATCTCATTGTTGACGGATCCGACGACGGGCGGCGTGACGGCTTCGTTCGCTATGCTGGGCGACTTGAACATTGCGGAACCGGGCGCCCTGATCGGCTTCGCCGGCCCGCGGGTGATCGAACAGACGATCCGGCAGAAACTTCCTCCTGGCTTCCAGCGCAGCGAATTCCTGCTGCAGCACGGAATGCTGGATGCAGTTGTCCCTCGCAAACAGCTGAAGCCTTACATCGCGCGCGCCCTGGAGTTCATGACGGCGTGAGGGCTGTTGGCTCTTAGCTTTTGGCTGTTAGCTTGAATCAGCTCCGACTTGGCAGCCTGTTCTCCCTTCCCGCCCGCGAACTCGAATCCTTCGATATGGACTTGGTAAGCTAGAAGCCAAGAGCCAAGAGCTTCCCGCATGTCCTACGAAACCGCAGTCGCGAGCATGTTCGCGCTTGGGCACGAGCTGGCCCATACGCCGTCGAACAAGTTCGACCTGGCGCACATGCGCGTGTTGCTGGGCGCCATGAATCATCCTGAGCGGGTGTTTCCCGCAGTGCTGATCGCGGGAACCAACGGGAAAGGCTCTACCGCGGCGACCCTGGCATCGATCCTGCGGGCGTCCGGTTTGAAAACAGGACTCTACACTTCACCGCATCTGATGCGGATCAATGAACGCATCCGAATAAACGGAGAAGAGATCGGCGACAATGTTTTTGCCGGGCTGCATGGAGAAGTGGATCGCGTCGCCGGGAAGCTCGTCGAGCAGGGAGCGTTGCCGTGGCATCCCAGCTTTTTCGAAATGATGACGGCGATCGCGTTTGCTCACTTCGCCCGAGAGCGGGTGGAGATCGCGGTGCTCGAAGTTGGCATGGGCGGGCGGCTGGATGCGACCAATGTAGTCGAGCCGCTGCTCAGCGTGATTACCGACATTTCGCTCGACCATCAGAAGTTCCTGGGTAACACCGTGGGTGAGATCGCGCGGGAAAAAGTTGGGATCATCCGGCCCGGCGGTGTAGTGGTAACCCTACCGCAGCAGCCGGAAGCTAACGACGTGATCGGCAATACGATCCTTGATCTGGGAGCGCGGGGGGTGAGCGCCGTGCAGTATGTGCCTCCGGTGTCGCCGGGGAGTACCGAGTACCTGGTACCGAGTACCGAGAAGAGCACAGCTCAGTACCGTTACGAATATCCGCTGCAGGTCACGGGGAAGCAGATTCTCGTGCAGACTGGGCTGGTGGGGCGGCATCAGTTGCGGAACGTCGCGCTGGCCGTGGCTGCAGCGGAGGAATTGAGCAAGCTGGGGCTCGCCGGGATCGCACCGGAATCGATGGAGCGCGGGATTCGTGAGACGCGGTGGCCGGGGCGCTTTCAGGTGATCGGCGCCCGAGCCGGTTGGCCCGATATTGTGCTCGATGTGGCCCACAATCCGGCGGGAGCGTGGGCCCTGCGCTCTGCCCTTTCGGAGCGCTATGACAACCGTCCGCTGATTTTTGTTTTCGGAGCGATGCGCGACAAGGCAATCTCAGAGATGACGGAGATTCTCTTCCCGCTGGCCGACCGGGTGATTGCCACGCAGCCGGAAAATCCGAGGTCGGCGTCACCGGAAGAGATTCGGCAGGCCGGGAGCCGCACGGGGGCTGAGATTGAGATGGTCGCCGAGGTTGGGGCGGCTCTGGAGCGCGCTCGCGCCGTCGCGAGGCCCGAAACAGTTATTGTGGTGACGGGTTCGATCTATCTGGTGGGGGAAGCGATGCGCCGGCTCGAAATGAGAATGTAAGGTGCATCCTACGGCGACGTACGTACATCTATGTATGACAAGTGTTCCTGCAGGAACACTGTGGAAATCTTCTGCGGTTGACTGGATCGCCGGAGGGCATGCGCGGAGTAGAGTCGAAGGGCTGCTATCCCACGCGGGGCGGTTCGCCTAGAATGGAAGTGTGCGGGAAGTGAATTCATCAGTCGATCAGGTGGAAAACGGCCATGCGGAAAGCGGCGCGCCCTTGGCAGAGCCGATCTCTCCTCCGCACGCCGCACACGCCGCAGGACGGCGAAGTCCCCGTGCGATCCCTGGGCTGGAACACGGCTGGCTGAGCCGGTTGCGGTCGTACTTCATCCTCGACCCGCTGATCTGGCTCTACACCCTGGTGATGGGACTGCTTGCGATCCCCGGCGGCTTGTTCGACCGCGACGGACGGCGATTGCACTGGTTCTCGTACGCCTGGTCGTGGCTGATCATGAAGACGATCTTCTCGCCCTTGAAGGTCACGGGCCTCGACAAGATCGATACTTCGAAGCCCCATGTTTACGCCGCAAATCACGCTTCCGCGCTGGACATCCCTGTCCTATATACTTATCTTCCGTTCCAGTTTCGCATTGCGTTCAAGAAGGAGCTGCTGTCGTATCCCGTGGTGGGCTGGCAGCTCAAGCGCTCGGGGCAAGTGTGCATCGATCAGCAAAACCCGGCGCACTCGATCAGCAGCATCCGCGCGGCGTTGAAGGGACTCGAGGCGGGTCTTCCACTGGTGATCTATCCGGAGGGCGGTCGTACGCCGGACGGCGAGATCAAGCCGTTTCTGCCGGGGGCGTTCTTTCTCGCAATCAAGGCGCAGGTGGATATTGTGCCGGTGGCCTTGGTGGGCACCTATGAATTGCTCCCCATGAATACCTACCACATCAAGTGCCGTCCGCTGGAAATGCGGGTGGGCGAGCCGATCTCGACGGCGGGGCTGACGATGCGGGACCTGAGTGCGCTTTCGAACAAAGTGCGGACAGCGTTAGAGGATCTTTACTACAGGTGACAGTTCGCATCAGGTCCTCTCGGCTTTGATAGTGATCGTGGAAGCTCGGCGTTCGCAGACACCATGCATCTAATCCCCGTCGCGCTGCTCACAGTGCTGGGTGCTGCTCTTCTGTTTTGTCTCGGCTCGGTCCTGGGAAGAAAGACCGTTTCCCGTCCGGGCAAGATGTGGCTATCGTTGATAGGTGTCGTCCTGGCGGCACCAGGACTTCTCTTCGTCTTCTACTACACGCATCTCTTTGACAACGCTGCCTGGTTCTACAGCTTCCGAGTGTTGCCGCTCACTGAGTTCTTGCCGGGCGGCATAGGATTGCTTGCCGGAGTTCTGAATTCGCGGTTTCAGCCTGAAAGCCTCGGCGAGAAGTTAGTAGTTCCCACAGTACTCGTTGTCTCAGTACTCATCCCATTCGTAAAGCCCTTGCTTGATCCGATCGATCTTGATCGGCTCCGCGACCGCTGCGACGGTGAAGTTTGTATGCAGAGCACGTTCTCCACGTGCGGGCCGTCGAGTGCAGCAACCCTTTTAAAGGCCTTCGGGCAGACTGCCTCGGAGAAACAACTGGCCCGCGAATGCCTCACGTCTCGGGGAGGAACAGAGATCTGGTATATCGCCCGCGCATTTGAGCGGCGGGGCTTTCGCACACAGGTGCTGATTCAAGCGGCGGAAAGTCTGTCACCACCGAGCCCAGCGATCGCCGGAGTCGTCTTACCGGGAGGAGCCGGTCATTTTATAGCTATCGTGAGTGCGACCTCCACGGCGGTAACGATCGGCGATCCGATGAAAGGAAAGTTGGTGGTGAACAGGGCAGACCTGGAGAACTACTATCATTTCACAGGCTTTTTTCTGGTCATCTATCTTAAGGAACCCACGATTAAGTCCAGCGCAGCCTGTCAAGCAGGACCCGATAATTTTGTGGAAACTCCCTTAAACGGTTTAGCTGGCACGGCTTGCGAGGGGTCCTTCGCTTCGCTCAGGATGACAGACAAAGAGGGTTGCGACGCTTTCCCCTAACTGACGTTTTCGGCGTAACTTTTTCCCGGCCTTAACCGTTATTCAAACGTAAGGCCAAACCGCGGAGAATTCGTTGAAGGCTCTGAAGAAAGAAGCGGACGAGCGGCTTCTGATCGAGGCTGCGCAGAAGGACCCCGCCCGCTTTGCTGAGCTCTACGAAATCAACTTCGAGCGTGTGTATGCCTATGTCGTACGCAGGGTGGGAGATCGCACCGAGACGGAAGACCTGACGTCCGAAGTATTTCACCAGGCGCTGGCCAACCTGAAGAGATTTGAGTGGCGCGGGATTCCGTTCGCGGCGTGGTTGTTTCGGATTGCGGCGAACCTGATTTCCGACCGCTGGCAGCGGTCCGGACGCGAAGTTGCGGATGACTCGGCGATAGAGTCGGCGCAGGCGAGTCCTGCCGAGATTGAAGAAGTGGAGCGGCGCGCCACCCTGTTTCGCCTGATGGACACTCTGCCAGCAGAACAGCGGCGAGTGGTTGTGCTGCGGTTTGTGGAGCAGAAAAGTATTAAGGATGTGGCGCGGGAGATTCGCAAGACTGAGGGCGCAGTGAAGCAGCTACAGTTCCGCGCGCTCAGCAGTCTGCGGGCGCGCATGGAGGGTGCCGATGCCTAAGCGCTCTCTGAATCCGGGAAATGGCGGGCAGAAGAAGATCGAGCAACTGAACAAGGCCGTCGAGTCCATGCTGGGGCGGAACGATGGCAGGGTGGGTAAGGCGGCGGCTGAGATCGAGCCACTGGTGCGCATCGCGGCGGAATTGCGCAATCTGCCGAGTGCGAGTTTCAAGGCACGATTGAAATCCGAATTGGGAGGTAAGAAGCGTATGTCTACCATTGCCGAGCCCGTCGCCGCCGTTCGCATGACGGCATCACCAAGGTTAGCGTTCCGAGATCCTGCCAAAGCGATTGAATTCTACACGCGCGCTTTGGGTGCGAAGGAAACGTTCCGTTTCGAGGTTGGAGGCAGCATCCCGCACGCCGAGATCATGATCGGCGATTCGACCATCGACGTAGCCGGCGAATGGCCCGAGGGAGGCCGCTTCAGCGCCGAAACGCTGGGCTACTCGCCGATTTCGATGACCATCCAGGTCGTTGACGTGGATGCCTTTGCGGAACATGCCGTAGCGGCCGGGATGAAGCTAGTGCGCGCGGCGCAGGACCAATTCTACGGACACCGCGATGCCCTGCTGCAGGATCCCTTTGGCTATTCGTGGGCCGTGTTCACCGTGAAGGAGGAGATGTCGGTCGAGGAAATGCACCGCCGAATGCAGGGGATGACTGAAGGGCCCGAGGGTGGGCGGCTTCCGGCGCAAGGCGAGAAAGGCAAGGAGGGGGTAAATCCGATTCGTCCCGGATTCCGCATGGTTACGCCGTACCTGGTCGCCGAGGATGGGTTGGCATTGCTGGATTTCGCCAAGCAGGTTTTCGGAGCGGAAGAGATGGTCCGGGCCCTGACACCGATGGGCGGGGTCCATGGCGAAGTGCGCATCGGCGATTCGATCGTGATGATGGGCGGCGGCACTCCCGGGCACAAATTCCCGGCATCGCTACAGCCCAGCGCTCTGCACGTGTACGTGGAAAACGCCGACGCGGTCTATGAAAGGGCGCTAGCCGCGGGAGCAACCGTGATTGACGAGCCTCGCGATCAGGAGTACGGCGAGCGCTCGGCCAGCGTGAAGGATCCCGCGGGCAATTACTGGTACATCGCCACGCATAAGGGCGAGAGCCATGTGCCCAAGGGCTTGCACAGCGTGAATCCGTATCTGCACCCGCTGCGGGCCGAGCCGGTGATCAGCTTCCTGAAGCGCGCCTTCGCAGCGGAAGAAATGGCGAAGTACGTGTCTCCGGATGGGGTTGTGTTCCATGCCGTGGTTCGCGTCGGCGACTCGGTGGTGGAAATGGGCGAGGCTCATGGAAAGTATGAGCCCATGCCCGCGATGTTCTACCTCTACGTGCCGAACGTAGATGCGGCGTATCAGCAGGCGTTGGCGGCTGGCGCGACTTCATTCCAGGTGCCAACCGACCAGTTCTACGGCGACCGCAGCGCGGGAGTGAAAGACGCGTTCGGGTACAAGTGGTATATTGCGACGCACGTGAAGGACGTGGCGCACTGAGACTGATATTCAAGGCAAGTCGCCATCCGCTGTCACGAGCCTGTCATCCTGAGGTCCGCGCCTTTTGCGGGCCGAAGGACCTGTGCAATCCGCCGGGGGTGCATAGGTCCTTCGCCGCGCTCAGGATGACAGAGGTACGCGAGGCTCATCGAGGACGATCCTGATTCAGGCCTCCTGCTTCGTTTGACCTACTCCGTTTGACTCTGTCCGGTTTGACCCTCTGGAAGCCCTCCAATAGACTGAAAGATTCAATACACTTGCAGGTCTCACTTTATGGCTGACAGCATTCATGTGAAGCTCCCGGACGGGAGCGTTAAGGAAGTTCCTAAGGGCACGACTGCCCTCGCCATTGCGAAGGACATTAGCCCGCGGCTGGCGGATGCGGCTCTGGCGGCCAAGGCCAATGGCAATCTGATCGATCTGACGCGGCCACTGGAGAGTGATACCGATCTCCAACTGCTAACCGACAAATTCCCCGAGGCGCTAGAGGTCTACAGACATTCGTCGGCGCACCTGCTGGCGGCGGCTGTGCTGGAACTCTTTCCCGAGACCAAGCTCGGCCACGGGCCTGCGACGGAGAGCGGATTCTTCTACGACTTCTATCGTCCGACGGCGTTTACGCCTGAGGATCTGGAGAAGATCGAGAAGAAGATGCAGGAACTGGTGCAGCAGAATATTCCGTATGCGCGCGAGTTTCTACCACGCGACCAGGGACTGGCCGAGTTCAAGAAAGACGGCGATTTCATGAAGTGCCATTTCATCGAGCAATTCACCAAGCCCGATGAAAAGATTTCTCTTTACCGCACCGGAAAGTTCACGGATTTCTGCCGCGGGCCGCACATCCCATCGACGGGGAAGATCAAGGCTTTCAAGCTGCTCAACATTGCGGGCGCGTACTGGCTGGGGGACGAGAAGAATCCGCAGCTGCAGCGCATTTACGGGACGTCGTTCTTTTCGAAGAAAGATCTCGACGACTATTTGAAGCATGTCGAAGAGACGAAGAAGCGCGACCATCGCGTGCTGGGCAAACAGCTGGATCTGTTTTCGATTCAGGAACTGGCCGGGCCGGGGCTGATCTTCTGGCATCCCAAGGGCGGGATTATCCGCAAAGAGATGGAAGACTGGATGCGCGCGGAATACATCAAGCGCGGCTATGCGCTGGTGTGCACGCCGCATGTGGCGCGGCGGCAGCTGTTCTACACGTCGGGGCATGAGGGGTACTACTCGCAAAACATGTTCGACGCGATGGAACTCGACGACGCCGAGTACCGCCTGAAGCCGATGAACTGCCCGGGGCACATTCTGATTTACAAGGATTCTCTGAAGTCGTATCGCGATTTGCCGGTGCGGTTGGGCGAGTTGGGCACGGTGTATCGGTATGAGCGTTCGGGCGTGATGCATGGCCTGCTGCGCGTGCGCGGGTTCACGCAGGACGACGCGCACATTTTTTGTACGCCGGAGCAGATTGAAGGCGAGATCGCGGCCTGCCTGCGGTTCGCGCTGGATGTGTTGAAGGATTTTGGCTTCGACAAATTCCAGACGGAGCTGTCGACGTGGAATCCGGATGATCGCAAGAATTTCGTTGGCAGCGAAGACCAGTGGAACCATGCGACGCAGTCGCTGGAAAAAGTGCTGAAAGAGCAGGGGATCGAGTACAAGACGATTCCGGGCGAGGCGGCGTTCTATGGTCCGAAGATTGACGTCAAGCTGGTGGATGCGATCGGGCGGCTGTGGCAACTCTCGACGGTGCAGTTCGATTTCAATTTGCCGCAACGGTTTGGCTTGGAATATGTGGCCGAAGACGGATCGCGCAAGCAGCCGGTCATGGTGCATCGGGCGTTGTACGGATCGATCGAACGTTTCTTCGGAGTGCTGATTGAGCACTACGCGGGCGCATTTCCGGTGTGGCTGTCGCCGGTGCAGGCCGTGATGATTCCGATCAGCGAGCGGCATGCGGAGTATGCCAACAAAGTGGCGGCGCAACTGAAGGCGGTCGGCGTGCGCGTCGAGGTGGATGCGCGCAACGAGAAAATGAATTCGAAGATCCGCGGGCATGCGATGCAGAAGGTGCCGTTCTTACTCGTTGTCGGAGATAAAGAGGCCGAGGCGGAGAGCGTGAACGTCCGCTCGCGGGGGAAAGAGAAGACGGAAGATATGCCGGCGGCGGAGTTCGTGGAGAAGATCAGGAAGCTGATCGCGGAGAAGAGTGCAGGAGTGTAGATTACTGTAGTGGTATCAATGCGTCCTCGACGTACCGACCAATTCTGTCCTTGTTCGTTGCAAGGCTAGAGAACTGTTTTTCGCACACGTCGCTGAATCGGGCCAGCACCTTTCTGTTAATTTGCTCTTGGTCCTCGAAGATGCCTGCGGATCGAAATCTTAAACCCCATCGTTCAAATTGCAATAGCCCGATGGTAGCATCTCTAACTTTGTCGTCATTGGGCATCGCATAGAGGAACAATGGCTTGGCCATTCCGTTGATACGACAGTCCACCGTGTACTTGCCTTCAGGATCGTGCTCTGGATCGCGCCATTCAAACTCACGTCTGTTAGCGGGCACTTTGCTTTCGATGAATTCCCTGAAATCTTCCATGAACGTTGACAGCACTCTTTCCCGGCTCAAATAGGTAACATCAGAGATTTTCATCAGAGCTTGTATGAAACTGTAAAGAGCATCCCCATAGCGCCCGTCAGGTATTCTTAACAGAAGTTCTCCTTCGCGATCGGTCACTTGAAACGTTGAGAGCGCATTTGTGATGATCTTTTGACGGGTCCCGCGCTGCAGATCTTTTTCATCCAAATCGTACGTCAGATGCATGTACGTGTGTCCTTCGTCGCTAAGTATCCACTGATCAGCTTGTCTCTTGAGAACGATGGCCAAGTGATCTCCGTCCTCGAGAAGAAAAGGCGTAAACACTCGATACCTCTCCAATCCCTCTTTCTCAAGGTGGAGGCTTTCACAGACCTTGCTCTTGAAGTCTCTTTCGATGGTTTCTATCGCCATGAGCGCATCTCTCTAAAATAGCAACGACGATTGCGGATTGATTGGTAGAACAAACCCGCAGTCTGCCAGCAAGCAGTCAAGTGCACCTTGAAAATCGGCATACCGGCCAGTGACCTCAGCAAAACTGTCTTCACGCAGTCCTGATTCCCGCTGGTAGCGCGCGGTTGCTTTGTGTATGTGGAAATCATAAAACGTCCGCTTTTCAAGCACATTGGTATGGCTGTGGCTCTTCCCGTATCGCCGCAAGCGGAAGAGTTGGGACGACTTTGGGGGTTGATACGCAAGAATCGCCGAGAAGTCCAGAGGGTTGAAGTTGCTTTGTCGCAAGATGATGCGAAACTTGCTACCGTTAGCCCCAGTGACTTCAAGCTCGCGTTCCTTGTGACCGGTTTTCGATTTTGTTCGGACAAGTTCCCTGTAGTTTGGAGGAAGGGGGTTTTCTTCGCTAAGCAACACGGCGATCTCGGCGTCATCGAGCTGAACAGCCACCGCTCTTCTCCGCTTCTAAGCGTTCCAAGCACCGGCAGCGAAGTATACGAAATCCGCGTGAAATGAGAAAGAACAGAGTGTTCGATGAGGTAATAGGGGAGCACAAACAGGGTCCTATCTGGGATGGTGAGCCTACTCCTCGGTCTTCGCGGGAGGATTCTCAGAGGTTGTACCATGTTTCTGTGCATCAACTGGCCCAGCGCGTGCTTTTCCACATTCGGCGGGAGGAACTGCTGAGGGCTGGGGATCGCGTTGGGGTGGCTGTCTCTGGCGGAATCGATTCTGTTGCGCTTTTGCGGGTGCTTCTGGAGCTATGGGGAGAGTTGGGGATTGTCCTCTCTGTTGTTCATTTCAATCACAAGCTGCGCGGGGCGGAGTCGGAGGCGGATCAGGAGTTTGTTGCGGGTCTGGCCCGCCTCCACGATCTGGAGTTTCACGTCGACAGCGACGATGTCGCGCAGCATTCGGCGGAGGAGCGCGTCAGCGTGGAAACGGCAGCGCGAGAATTACGGTATGGATTCTTCCGGCGTCTGCTCGGGTCAGAGGGAAGTCCCTCGGGGGCTGAAGCCCCGGTTCATATGGAGGCCGAGAATCGCACCGCTGAAAGCGCTGCGCCACCCAAAAGCCAGCCGTCCAAAAGCGACCCTCAGGGGCTAAAGCCCGCTTCACCGGGCACGACGGACGGCGCGGCTGGAAGCCACGCCCTTTCAAGTCACGGCGCTTCAGGTCGCGTCCTTCGAAATCATGTCCTTTCAAATCCCGCCCTTTCAGAACCCGTTCCGGACGGCGAAGTCAAAGTCCCCACCCTTTCGCAAAAGACGCGAGAAGGGTGGGGCACCCGCGGGTTTGGAGATCTTCAAACGGTTCGTTTGAACAAGATCGTCACCGGGCACACGCTCGACGATCAGGCCGAGACGGTGCTCATGCGGTTGATTCGCGGGGCGGGGCTGCGGGGGCTGGGCGGGATTCATCCGCGAATTCTGGTGGAGGAAGACAACGGAGAAGTCTCCGGCGAGATCGTGCGGCCTCTGCTTGGGGTTCGCCGGCGCGAACTGGAGCTGTATCTCAGGGACATCGGGCAGGCGTGGCGCGAGGATTTGAGCAACGCCGACGAACGGTTCACGCGGAATCGCGTGCGGAAACTGGTCGTGCCGCTGCTGGAGAAGGAATTCAATCCCGCGGTCGCGGAGAATCTGGCAGAGCTGGCGGAGATTGCGCGCGGGGAAGAAGATTACTGGGAAAACGAAGTCGCGGGCTGGCTGGGAACTACGGTGCAATGGTCGGAGCCAGAGTGGGCTCGCGCAGTGTCTAAAGAGGCGGGCCTGGTTCAGATCGCAGTGCTCGGAATTGCTCCCAAGGAGTCAATTTCCGCCAAGAGCCCTATTTCTCGCGCAAGAGACGCGCGAGAAATGGGGCACCCAGGAATCGAAGATTTGCAATCGCGGATCGACAACGCCCCATGGCTTGTGGCGAACGCAGCCGTGAACCGGATGTGGTTGCTCGGGGAGCCCCTCGCGGTGCAGCGCAGGCTGGTGAAGGCGGTTGGCGAGCGTGCCGGGATTCCGCTGGAATTCAAGCACGTGGAAGAGCTTTTGCGCTTCACGGCGGAGGACGGCCCCTCGGGCAAGGAGCTGTCATTGCCACTGGGTTGGAAGGTGGTGCGAGAACCGGAGGAGTTGGTGTTCGTGACTCCTGACTTGCGATCGGAGTTGCCGGCGCCGGACTACGAGTACGAGCTTTCAGTGCCTGGCAAAGTCACTATTGCCGAGGCAGGCTTGATTGTCGAAGCACAGCGCATTCCAGCGGGGACCGAGGCGGGGTATAATCCAGAGCACCTCCTGGATGCGGAGTCCTTGCCCGGATTGTTAAGGGTGCGGAACTGGCGTCCGGGAGACCGATTCTGGCCGGCCCATACGAAGTCCCCCAAGAAGATTAAGGAACTGCTGCAGGAGCGTCATGTGGCGCTGCCTGGGCGCAAACTGTGGCCGGTAGTGGCGTGCGGGGACGAAATTGTGTGGGTACGCGGGTTTTCGGTTTCCGGGAAATTTCGGGCGAAAGCCGGCCGAGAGGCTATTCTGATTCTGGAGACGCCATCGACCGCAGAGCTGGCGAAGTGAGATTTTGCGCGGGAGGCACACTACTTCCATGAACGGTCCGCGAGTCGAGCCACTTCGCCCGGTTATCACGACCGAGCAGATCCAGAAGCGCGTAAAGGAACTGGGGCGGCAGATCTCCGACGACTACAAAGGTGAGACGATCCAGATGCTGGCCGTTCTGGAGAACGCGTTCATGTTTCAGGCCGACTTGGTGCGAGCGCTCGAAGTACCGGTCGTGTGTCAGTTCATCAAGCCCAGGTACACGCGGCCGCAGGCTGGCGCCGAACACGATGTGATGGAGATTTTTTTCAGTCACGAACCGGACATCCGAGGACAGCATATCCTGCTGGTGGAAGGGCTGGTACATTCTGGCGTGACCAGCGAGTTTCTGATGAGCGACCTGCGATCGCGCGGGGCGGCCTCGGTGAAGCTGGTCACGTTGCTCGACCGCCAGTCGGCGCGGCGCGTGCCGTTGCAGCCGGATTATTTTGGATTCCTGGTCGACGAGACTTTTCTGGTGGGGTATGGACTGGGCGCGGTCGAGCAGACCAGCCGGAACCTGCCTTACTTGGCGGCGGTAACCCCAAGGGCAACAGTGACTTAAGTCACAAGGGCACGGTCGCGCCTTTTTTGTAGGGAAAAGGTAGAATAAGCGTTAAGGGATTTTGCAATCAAAAGTTGCGCAGGGACATCTAATCGCGGTAGGAGCCTCGGGGGTTGGTGTAGGCAGCCACCCGTGTCGCACTCAGGAGTCGTCTAGGTGAACTCAACTGTAAAGACCGTACTGTTTTGGTTGCTGATTGGGATCTCGGCGTTGTTGCTGTGGACCGTTGTCAAGAGCGCCCGCGATGGCCAGAAGGACAAAGAGCCCAACGCCACTCAGTTCATGAGCGACGTGGAGCAAAACAACGTTCGCGAACTCACGGTCAACGGGATGGAAGTACGCGGCAAGTACCGCGATGGGTCTGCGTTCCACACCACTTTGACGGGGAATTACTTCACTCCCGAAGTGCTGAAGGATCTGAAACTCAAAGGAGTGAACGTCAACTTCCGCGACGTCAACAGTTCCAGCCTGCCGCTGCAATTGCTGGGCACGTGGGCTCCGCTGATTCTTTTGGGCGCGCTGTGGTTCTTCATGATCCGCCAGATGCAGACTGGCGGAAATAAAGCGCTTTCGTTCGGCAAGAGCCGGGCGCGGCTGCTCTCGATGCAGCAGAAGAAAGTCACGTTCAAAGACGTGGCCGGCGTGGAAGAGGCGAAGGAAGAACTCCGCGAAATTATTGAATTCCTGCGCGAGGCGCAGAAGTTCCAGAAACTGGGTGGGCGCATTCCGAAGGGTGTGCTGCTGGTCGGGCCTCCGGGAACTGGCAAGACGCTGCTGGCTCGCGCGGTTGCGGGCGAAGCGAACGTTCCGTTCTTCTCGATTTCGGGCTCGGACTTTGTGGAAATGTTTGTCGGCGTCGGTGCCAGCCGCGTGCGCGACCTGTTTGAGCAGGGCAAGAAGAATGCTCCCTGCATTATTTTCATCGATGAAATCGACGCGGTCGGACGGCATCGCGGCGCCGGCTTGGGCGGTGGACACGACGAGCGCGAGCAGACTTTGAATCAGCTGTTGGTGGAAATGGACGGGTTCGAGTCGAACGAAGGCGTCATCCTGATGGCGGCGACGAACCGGCCGGATGTACTCGATCCGGCGCTACTGCGGCCCGGGCGTTTTGATCGGCGTGTCGTGGTGAGCCGTCCAGACGTGCGTGGGCGCGAAGAAATCCTTCGCGTGCACACGCGCAAGATTCCTCTCGCGGAAGATGTCGATCTTTCCGTCCTGGCTCGCGGGACTCCGGGGTTCTCCGGTGCCGACTTGGCCAATATGGTCAACGAAGCCGCGCTAGCCGCAGCCCGGCAGAATCGTAAGGCCGTTCTGCATTACGACTTTGAGCTCGCGAAAGACAAAGTCCTGATGGGCGTGGAGCGCAAGTCGCTGCTGCTCACCGACGAAGAGAAGAAGAACACGGCCTACCACGAAGCGGGGCACGCGCTGGTGGCGGCGAAGATGCCGAATTCCGATCCGCTGCACAAGGTCACGATTATTCCGCGCGGCATGGCCCTGGGCGTGACCATGCAGTTGCCAGTCGATGACCGGCATAACTACTACAAGAATTATCTGGAGACCGAGATCGCGATTCTGATGGGCGGACGCATTGCGGAAGAACTGTTCCTCAATGTGATGAGCACCGGCGCGGGCAACGACATCGAGCGAGCCACGGACATGGCGCGCAAGATGGTCTGCGAGTGGGGCATGAGCGACCTTGGCCCGATGACGTTTGGCAAGAAGGAAGAGCAGATCTTCCTGGGTCGCGAAATCGCCCAACATCGCGATTACAGCGAAGACACGGCGATCAAGATTGACCAGGAAGTCAGGAAGCTGGTCAATAAGGGCTACACCACCGCCAAGCAAATCTTGTCCGACAATCGGGATGCGCTCGAGAGGATTGCTCGTGCGCTGATTGAGCGCGAAGTTCTCGACGCCAACGAGATCAAAATGGTGGTCGAGGGTCAGGAACTTCCTCCGGTGCAGCCACCGCCGTCCAAGGACGATGGCGTGCAGCACGTGATCAAGCCGGAGCTTCAGCCGGGACGCGCCAAGGGCGGAGAACGGCCTGCCACGGCGTAAGGCAGTTTCCAGTTATTCAGTTGTCAGTTTCGGGGCGGCCTCGCGGCCGCCCTTTAGTTTTGTAGCGCGGGACGGCGGCGCTGCTGCCCAAAAACACGCCTGTTACTCAGTCGATTCGGCGCTTTTCGAGGGGCTCGAAAAGCGCCTGTTTGTGGTATACTTTCAATAGTCGCAAGACGACCCTAAGTATTAGGAATTTCAATAACTTGAAGTCTTTTTGTATGGGCTTCAGGGTGGTCGAGCAGGACCGAACTTTCCAGCCGAATACCAGGGATTAGCGGGACCAAAGTCAACGAAAGAATCGGGACATTTTCGCGGAGCGGAATGGCCACCAAAGAGATCAATCCTCCCATCGTCGACACCAAGACAAAAAACGGAAAAGTGACTCCGATCAACACTGCGAACGGCGGCGGCAACGGCGGCAATAGCGACTACAACGCCGACTCGATCAAAGTGCTGGGCGGTATGGAGGCCGTGCGCAAGCGTCCGGCGATGTATATCGGATCGACCGGCGAGTTGGGATTGCATCATCTCGTGTACGAGGTCGTCGACAATTCCGTCGACGAAGCGCTCGCAGGATTTGCCACCAAGATTGAAGTCACGATCCACCTCGACAACTCCATCACCGTAACTGATGACGGACGCGGTATTCCCGTCGACGACATGGTCATCGACGGCGAGAAAGTTTCCGCGGCGCAGGTAGTGATGACCACGTTGCATGCCGGCGGAAAATTCGATTCGTCGACCTACAAAGTTTCCGGCGGATTGCACGGCGTGGGCGTGTCGTGCGTCAACGCGCTCAGCGAAGAACTGGAACTGGAAATCTGGCGCGACGGCGCGACCTGGCAGCAGAACTATTCGAAGGGCGATCCCACCAACAAGCTGAGCAAGACGGGTGCGACTAAAAAGCGCGGAACGAAAGTTCACTTCCTGCCCGATCGAAGCATCTTCACCGGCTCCGTCGATTACAACTACGACACGCTGGCGCAACGCCTGCGCGAGCTCGCATTCCTCAACAAGGGATTGCTGATCACGCTGACGGACGAGCGGAACACGGATTCGAAGACGGGCGAAGCCAAGCACACTGAGTTCAAGTACAACGGCGGCATTGCGGAGTTCATCAAGCATCTCAATCGAGGCAAGCAGGTGCTCCACGATAAGCCGATCTACATGGAAGCCGAGCGCAGCGGCGTGGCGATGGAGATTGGTCTGCAGTACAACGACGCATATTCGGAGTCGGTGTTCAGCTTCGCCAATAACATCAATACCGTTGACGGGGGGACGCATCTCTCCGGTTTCCGCACCGCGTTGACCCGCACAATCAACTATGCGGGACAGCAGATGGGTTTGTTCAAGGATGTAAAAGAGAATCTGACCGGCGACGACGTGCGCGAAGGTCTGGTCGCGGTGATCAGCGTAAAGCTATCGCAGCCGCAGTTTGAAGGGCAGACCAAAGGAAAGCTGAATTCGGATATCGCCGGAGTCGTGACTGCGTTTGTGAACGAGCGATTGGGAGCGTTCTTCGAGCAGAACTCCACGGTCGCGCGGAAAATTATCAACAAGGCAGTCGATGCAGCGCGAGCCCGCGAAGCGGCCCGCAAGGCGCGCGACTTGACGCGGCGCAAGGGAGCGCTCGATTCCGGAGGATTGCCTGGAAAATTGGCGGACTGCTCGGAGCGCGATCCGAACCGCTGCGAATTGTTTCTGGTCGAAGGTGAGTCGGCCGGTGGCACGGCAAAACAAGGCCGTGACCGGCGTTTCCAGGCGATCCTGCCGCTCAAGGGCAAGATCCTGAACGTCGAGAAAGCCCGCTACGACAAGATGCTGGCGCACGAAGAAATTCGCGCCATGATTACGGCCTTGGGCACCGGCATCGCGAAGGACGACTTTGATCCGACGAAGGTGCGATACGGCAAGATCATTCTGATGACCGACGCTGACGTGGACGGCAGCCACATCCGTACGCTGCTGCTCACGTTCTTCTTCCGGCACATGCAGGAATTGATCAAACGCGGAAACGTGTTTATCGCGCAGCCGCCGCTATTCTCGCTGAAGAAAGGCAAGTCGCAGCAGTACATCAAGGACGAGCGCGAATTTGTGAAAGTCATGGTGAAGCGCGCGGCAGACGGACTAAGCGTCCGTTATGGTGAAGGTGCAGCCAAGGTCGAGGGAAAAGATCTGGCGCGCTTCATGACCGTGCTCGACGAGTATCTGGGATTCTTCGACAAGCTCGACAAGCGAGTGCGCAACGAGCGTGTCACCGAACTTGTGCCCAAGCTTGATCTGGCCAAGCGCGCAGATTTTGAAGGCGACAAAAATTCACCCCCGAAGAAGATCGAGCGTCTGGAAAAAGAACTGAAGAAGCTGGAGAAAGAACACGGCTTCAAGAACGTGGCTTCACGCTTCGACGAAGAACACAACTTGTGGGAAGTGAGTTTCGTGAATAAGCACGGCGCCGAGCACGTCATCAACTGGGTGCTGGCTTCGAGCGCGGAATGCCGGCAGATGATCTCGAAGTACAAGCAGATCGAGCCCTACATGGAGCCGCCGTTCGTGGTGGAGACGCTGGTCAAGGCCGCGCCCGCGGGCAGCAATGGCGAAGGTGCGGACGGCGAAACTGCGTCCGCCGACGGAGACAAGGGCGAGAAGAAGACCGCGAAACCCGCCAAGCGCAAGGCCGATATTGAAGTCGTGGAGAAGACGAACGTGCGCGACCTTCGCGATTATGTCATCAACGAAGGGCGCAAGGACTTCACCATCCAGCGCTACAAAGGTCTGGGCGAAATGACCGCGCCACAGTTGTGGGAGACGACGATGGACCCCGAGCGTCGAACGCTGCTGTCGGTGCGGCTGGAAGACATCGCCGAGTGCGAGACCATCTTCACTACTCTGATGGGCGAGGACGTCGAGGCGCGGCGGAAGTTCATCGAAGAGAATGCACTCGATGTGAAGAACCTGGACATCTAGGAACATCTTCGGCCACGGATACCACCGAAACAGGGCAAAGGCGCACGGCCTCTCGGCTTGCGGTGCACACCTCGCGCCACTCACGCAGACCTCGCGTCGTGACTCCAGAGTTACGAAAGTTTCCACTCAGCCGTACGCCTCTCAATCCACCAAGAAACCATGCAAAGTGGGCTCAGCGGTTCGTTCCCTCGTATAGGACGCGCACAATGCGGGAACAAAATCGCTGGGTAGACGCTCTATTCCGAATAGAGGATCGACTCTGCGGCATGAAAGGACAACACCATGTCGGTGGCATGGGGATCGCGATGGAGGGAGTTTTGGACCAGCAGTAAGAATCTTAGAACCGGATGGCTGATAACCGCTGCGATTGTAGCTTTCTATATTGGCGCGATTCGCCCTCGTGAGGAAATGGTTGGCATCGCCAACTCAAAGGCCACAGGGCTTGCTGCGTCCCGTGGCGAGCCGCTCGGTCTTTGGCGTCAGATGCGCTTCTTCCCGCAGTTGGGAGCGTCGGAGGATCGCGGTGTTGCAGCGAGCCGGGCTCGGAACTATATCGCAGCCTCTTTGAGCGCAGCGCCTTCGTTCGCGGCAGGTCAGGCTGAGGATGCGGACAAGGAAAGGGAGATTGTCCGTACAAGCTCGATCGACCTCATAGTACAGAAACCATCCGAGGCTGCAGAGAAGATTCGTCGCTTGGCGGAGAGCTTGGGAGGATTTCTGGTCAGTTCCCAGATCGGCGGCGACTATGACGCCACCTTCGGATCCCTGACCGTTCGCGTGCCGGCGGCACGCTTTGAAGAAGCGAGGGCGGAGATTCGCAAGCTCGGGCTGCGCGTGGAAAGCGAGAGGATCGAGGCGCAGGATGTGACCCGTCAGTATCTCGACCAAGACGCAAGCCTCCGCAATCTGCGGGCCGAGGAGGCGCAGTATCTGGCGATCCTGAGGCAAGCAAAGACGGTGAAAGACACCCTTGAAGTAAGCGAAAAGCTGAGCGTTGTGCGCGGACAGATTGAGCAGCAGCAGGCGGAATTCAATGCGCTGTCGAAACAGATCGAGACCGTTTCCATCACCGTGTCGCTGCGGGCGAAAGCCGAAGCCAGGGTGCTTGGGCTCAATTGGCGTCCGCTGTATCAAGTGAAGCTGGCGATGCGCGACGGGCTCGATGGCCTGGCGAATTATGTGTCAGCGATGACGGCGTTTCTGTTCTTCCTGCCGACCATCGTGTTATGGCTGGCGACGATTATCGTTGGTGGCGCCATTGTTTGGAGGGTGCTGCGTTGGGCTGGCCGGCGGGCGTTTGGAACCAAGATCCCCGTGGCTGCGGCTCAAGCGTGAGCATTGTGGATTAATGGAACGACACGAAATTCTCAGGAAATAGGAGCGTTGGGCACCTCCAGCTCCGGCTTCTCGCCGCGAAAGACCCGCGAGATGCCGCGAACGACGCGGCGCATGGGCAACTCGCCCTTTGCGTCGGCGAAAAAGATTTCACCGGTGCGGCTGCCGCGATAATACCAACGTTTGAGCAGAGCGAGGTGCTCCATCGTTTCCATCGCAGATCTTGCGGTCGCAGGCGGGAATGACTGCATGGTCTCCTGCACTCGCGATTCCATGGACTGCGATTTTGCGTGCTCCGCAGACTGAATGTTGAACGGAATCGGCCCTGAGATTCGGCCGCACTCGACGCGGAGGAACGCCACCGAGCCCGCGATGTGACTCGGCTGGATCATGAGGGCGGAGAGCCGGTCGAGGCGTTGTACGATCTCGGGCAGTTGGCTCAGGACGGGCTTGAGTTTTTCCACGCGCGCGTGAATCGCCGCCGCGTCTTCAAATGCGAGCCTAGCGGACGCCGCTTCGCGCTCGGCGGAGAACTCGCGGAGCAGGGAGTCTCCGCTGGAATCAAAATAGGTCTGCACACGGTTCACTTCCGCCGCATATTCCTCGTCCGTGCAGCCCTTGAAGCACGGGGCCAGACACATCTTCATCTCGGAATAGATGCAGCCTGGAAACTTCGGGTCGGGATGCAGGTCGTCGACGCAGCGCCGCATCTTGAAGAAGTCCAGCGAATCGCTCATGAACTTCTCGGCGGCTACACGCGAAACGAAGGGACCGTAGTAAAGTGAACGCCCGTTTAACCTGCCGAGCCGAGTCGTGATGGAAGCGCGCGGGTATTCGTTCTCGAGATGCATCTTCACGAAAGGTGCGAAACGAAAGCGCAATCGGTCGGAGTATGTTTTTGGAAAGGCAGCACGCAAGACACTGTAGAGCAGGAACCCGGACTCGAAATCGGATCCAGTGGGCGTGTATTCGATTCGGCGAACACGGTCGCGGAGGTTGAGCTTCTTGGTGCGTTCTTCGATGGGACCGAGTAGTCGCTGCAGGCGGCGGCGTAGGTTGGCGGTCTTGCTGACGTAAGGCTCGGCCTGGGCGTCCGCTCCCCTCAGCAGAAACACGGCTGGGGCCGCGGGAACTCCGGCGAATATCTCGGCATCCCGCTCAGGCGTGAATTCGAGGCGCTCGATCAGCACGAATCCATTGTAAGCAAGTCTTCACCACGGAGGCACGGAGACACGGAGAACTTCATCTTGCAGGTTTTTCTTCTCTGTGTCTCCGTGCCTCTGTGGTGAGTCCTTACCGAAAGCTGGCGCTGCGGAATTTCTGGCGGAAGTCAGTGCCGTCGAGGGTGATGATGCGGCACATCTCATGCAGTCGCGAGCGCATGCGCTCGCCGATTCGGTCACCCAGGGTCTCGCCGCGCGTCGCTGCCCGTGCGGGCGAGATCGAACCGGAAGCGCCCGCCGCCGGCTGATCGTCAAAGTTCGTGGTGATGATCGTGGTGCGATTGTCGTTATAGCGCGTGTTCAGGATGAGGCTGACCGTATCCCACACCCACTCCGTCGGCTTGACCGCGCCCAACTCGTCGAGCACCAGAACGTCCGCTTCGAAGACCGGACGGAGCACATCCAGTTCCGTCGTCTGAACTGTGGAGTTGTAGGAGTTCTGGATTTCCTTCAGCAGTTCGCGATAGTCGTAAAACAGGCACGAGATGCCACGGTTGAGGATCAACTCCTTCATGATCCCGACGGCCAAGTGGGTCTTGCCAGTACCGATCTTGCCAATGATCAGAAGGCCTTTGTCGCCGCGCGGATCGCACTTTTTCGCGAAGCTGGACGCTAGAAAGTGCGCCTCCTCCAGTGAAGGGTGGGCTCCGGGAAAATCCGTGTCATAGTTGGTAAGCTCGCAGTGCTCGTAGCGTCGCGGGATGCGTGCGGCCTCCAGCAGCGTCTGGGACCGCGCACGCAACTGGCAGTCGCAGCGCGTGACGCGGCGGTCGTTCTTCGCTCCGGACCGGACATTTGGACTGGCGGGAACGGTTTTCCAGCCAGTGCCTTCGCAAAGCGGGCAAACCTCCGCGGGAGCTTTGATCACCTGGGCCAACTTCCACCTCTGCAAGAATTCTTCTCTTTCGACTTTGCACCCGAGGGCCGGTTTCGCGCAAGCCGGAAAGCCTGCCCGCCTGTGTACATCCTGTGAACCCAGGGCGTGGTCTGTGGAGGGCTTAGGAAAACCTGACCTGGTGAGGGCGAAACGCCGCGAGGGTAGGCCCAATTCGGGCCATAGAGGTGCGAAACAGGCTTCCGGCGCGGATTTTCACAGTTGACATTCGCCGCAGAGGGAGGAGAATACGAAACGGTCAGGTTTCCCAACTCAGCCATAACCAGTTTCCTCCCGGTGTAGGCTGGGCACGAATGAGACCTGCGAGGAGAGACTATGAATAAAGCCGATCTGGTTGACAAGATCTCTGGCGCATGTGAAATCAGCAAAGCGCAGGCCACGACTGCCATTGATACCGCCGTGGACAGCATTACGTCTGCCCTCCGCAAAGGAGATCGGGTAGCGTTGATAGGCTTCGGCACGTTCTCCGTGTCGCAGAGGAAGGCGCGGAACGGGCGCAACCCGCAAACCGGCGCCACTATCAAGATCGCCGCTCGCAAAGTCGCGAAGTTTAGCCCTGGGGCCGAGCTCAAGAAATCGGTGAACAAGAAGTAGTTCGGTAGCAAGAATTCAAGATCGCAGAAGAACGGCAGGGGGTCGGCCCTGCCGTTTTTTGCTGCGGGCAGGAATCAGGCCATGGTATGGAGCTAGGCACGCGGATGGTCCCGCAGATGGTCCGTTCAATCCCCACACAAGTGCTGCTGATGTTGGCGTTGCTGGCGGCTCTAGCCGCTCAGCAAGCGGGAAGTGTTCCCTTCGGCGCATGGCACCGGTTGTCGGAAGTTCCCGTGATTGCTCCGCGCGGAAACGGCTGGGAATCGGCTGGGACATTCAATCCAGCAGTCGTCATCCGCGGCGGCAAGATCGTGATGCTGTACCGCGCGCAGGACAAGCAGGGGACGTCGCGCCTGGGATATGCCGAGAGCGCAGATGGAGTCCATTTCACGCGTCGCGATGAGCCGGTTCTCAGCCCGTCGGAAGAGTACGAGAAGGACGGCGGGGTCGAGGACCCGCGCCTCGTTCAGTTCGGCGACACGTACTATCTGACCTACACGGGCTACAACAAGAAGGACGCGCAGCTTTGTCTGGCAACTTCAAAAGATCTGATTCAATGGAATCGCAAGGGCGTCATCATTCCAGCCTACACGGGGAATTGGAATGTGAAGTGGACGAAATCGGGAGCCATCGTCCCCGAGAAGATTGACGGAAAGTATTGGATGTATTTTCTCGGCACCACTGCCGACAACAAAGATCAGGCGGGGCTGGCGTATTCTTCTGACTTGCTGCATTGGACCGAAGCCACGCAGATTCCGGTGCTGCCCGTGAGGCCGGGGCAGTTTGATTCGCACGTGGCGGAGGCGGGCCCCGCGCCGATTCTCACATCGAAGGGAATTGTTTTGATTTACAACGGCGCCGACGACAATCTGGTGTATCGCACTGGAATTGCGATCTTCGACCGCAACGATCCACGGAAGTTGCTGTGGCGGAGTAACGAGCCGGTATTCTCTCCCGAGAAAGAGTGGGAGAAAGTCGGCCAGGTGCCCAACGTGGTTTTTGTCGAGGGCATGGTACGACAGCACGACCGCTACGTTTTCTACTACGGCGGTGCCGATACGTACGTGGGCGTGGCAGAAGCGCCGATCACTCATTGATGCGCATCCGCTTGACCCCCTGCCAAGGCCGACCCTAACATCGACTGGGGCCCATGCGAGTTCAGATTCCTTCCCACTTTGCGATCGTTCGATTCTGCCGCTGGCTCACGTGCGGCTATTTCCTTCATCTTGCGTCGACACTGAGCGCGCAGCAAGCGAAGCCGCCTTCCACGCCGCCGGCCCCAATCGCGAACTTCACCGACGTCGGCGAAAAAGCCGGGCTGACCATGCAGGAGGTTTTCGGTGGAGTCGACACCAAGAAATACATCATTGAAACTACGGGCACCGGCGTCGCAATCTTTGACTACGACAACGATGGCTGGCCCGACATCTTCCTGGTGAATGGCACGAAGCTCGAGGGATTTTCAGCGGGGCAAGGACCGAGCAACCGGCTGTATCGCAACAATCATGACGGCACTTTCACCGACGTGACTGCCAAGGCAGGTCTGACCGCGACCGGCTGGGGACAGGGCGTTTGCGTCGGCGACTACGACAACGACGGTTGGGAAGACCTCTACATCACCTACTACGGCAAGAACCGCCTGTACCACAACCAGAACGGCGTTTTTACGGAGGTCGCAGAGAAAGCCGGCGTCGCCGGATCGGGCAAGGCGTGGGGCACGGGTTGCGCATTCGTCGACTACGACCGCGACGGCCACCTCGATCTGGTTGTGGCGAATTACGTGGACTTCGATCTGGCGACTGCGCCTTCGCCCGGCGAGCGCCCAACCTGCATCTGGAAGGGAGTTCCGGTCATGTGCGGTCCCCGCGGACTGGCCGGAGCGAAGAACATTCTCTACCACAACCGGGGTGATGGAACGTTTGAAGACGTAACGACAAAAGCGCACATCGACCGCACCGACGGCCACTACGCCTTCAGCGTCTCGACGCTGGATTTCGATGAAGACGGATGGCCCGACATTTTCATTGCCTGCGACAGTACTCCCAGCATTCTCTATCACAACAACCGCGATGGAACGTTCACCGACGTGGCGGTCACGTCCGGCGCGGCATTTAACGAAGACGGCCGCGAGCAGGCGGGCATGGGATCCACGATCGCCGACTACAATGGCGATGGTCATCTCGATATCTTCAAGACGAATTTCTCCGACGACACCTCGACTCTATACAAGAACAACGGCGACGGCACTTTTACGGATGCCACCGCCGCCGCAGGTTTGGGCCTCTACACGCAGTATCTGGGCTGGGGAACGATGTTCTTCGACATGGACAATGACGGCTGGCCCGATTTGATTCTGGTCAACGGCCACGTGTATCCCGAAGTCGACAGCCAGCACTTGGGCAGTAACTACAAGGAACCACGAATTCTTTATCACAACAATGGCGATGGAACGTTCAGCGACATTTCCGCCTATAGCGGATCGGGCATCACGACTGTGGCCTCTTCGCGCGGCCTGGCGGTTGGCGATCTGTGGAACGACGGCAAGATTTCGGTAGTCGTCAGCAACATGAATGCTGCGCCCAGCCTGCTGGTGAATCAAATTCGCACTGCGAACCATTGGGTCGCCGTTCATACGGTAGGGACGAAGTCGAATCGCGACGGCATCGGCGCCCAGATTCGGGTGAAGACGGCTGCGCGCATTCTGGTGGATGAAGTCCGCAGTGGTTCCGCTTTCGATTCGAATAGCGACATGCGGGTTCACTTCGGCCTGGGTTCCACGGCCAAGATTGAGTGGGTCGAAATCCGCTGGCCGAGCGGGCTGACGGAGCGGTTTACGAATCTGCCGGTGGATCAGATTCACACGCTCAAAGAGGGCTCGGGCGCAGCCGTGGACTCAGATATGAAGAAACCTTGATCTAACCACAGAGACCACAGAGGGCCTCCGTATACTCTGTGGTTCACTTTTGCTTGGCCGGTTTGGAATTCACGGCGAACTGTTGAGTTCGCAGAATTCCTTCGCCTTCCTTGACGAAGATCAACTGGTTCACCTTGATGTCCTTCAGCGTGTCGACCTGGCCGCTGGGCCAACGAATCTCAAGGGCGTCGACCTTCTCGGCTTTCCCCAGCCCGAAGTGTACCCGTAGATCATTCTGTGAAAAATAACCACCGCCGCTGCGGACTTCGTCTATCTGCTGATGCGGCTTCGATTCCCCCGGGGGATGAGTCACGCACAGGAGCCGCGCACCAATTCCGCTGCGGTTCGACTTCGTTCCGATCGTGCGGATCTTGATCCAGTTGTTGTCGAGTTTTGAATCGCAGCGAAGGAGTTGCGGGTAATCGTTGACTGTATTGACGACAACGTCGATGTCGCCGTCGTTGTCGAAATCGCCAAAGGCCGCGCCTCGCGACGGACTCGGCTCCGAAATGCCCGGCCCGGCCTGGAACGAAACATCGGCGAAATGACCGTTACGCAGGTTGTGATAGAGCAGCTTGCGCTGCGCATAACCGGCCTCCGTTTTCAGCTGCTCGACTTCCGGGTAGACATGGCCGTTGCAGATCAGGATGTCAGGCCAGCCATCGTTATCCATATCGAAAAAGCCGCAGCCCCAACCCAAGAACTGCGTGTGCGCTCCCAAGCCCGCGGTGAAAGTCGCGTCTTCGAAATTAGCTCCGCCTTGATTGTGGTAGAGAGAGGGAGTGTCGCCGGCGAAGTTGGTCTTAACCAGATCGAGGTTGCCGTCAAGATCATAGTCGGCAGCGGAGATACCCATTCCCGCTTGCGGCTTGCCGTCAGGACTGAGCGCGCAACCGGCTTCAATCGCAATATCTTCGAACTTGCCATTCTTCTTGTTCTGGTAGAGAGCGCTGGCGGTGGAATCGTTGGCGACATAAATGTCGGGCCAGCCGTCGTTGTCGAGGTCTGCAGTGAGCACACCGAGTCCGTAAGTGCCGTTGGCGCGGAGAATCCCTGATGCCTCGGACACGTCCGTGAAAGTCCCGTCGCCGTTGTTGTGGTAGAGGATGTTCTTTCCTCCCTGCAGCCCCGGCGGTCCGCACGCGACCATTACACTCTTGTAAAGACAAGGGCCGGATTCAGGCACGGGAGCAGTGGCCAAATCGAGTTCAATGTAGTTGGCCACAAACAGATCGAGGCGGCCGTCACGATCGTAATCGACGAAGGCGCAACCTGTGTTCCACCGCGCGCCTTTGCCCGCGACGCCGGCCTTCTGGCTAACGTCGGTGAAGGTGCCGTCACCGTTGTTGTGATACAGAACGTTGTTGCCGAAGTAGGTGACGAAGAGATCGTCCCAGCCGTCGTTATCATAGTCGCCGACGCAGACGCCCTGCCCCCATCCTGAATGAGCGACTCCGGCCTTTGCAGTTACGTCGGTGAAAGTGCCGTCGCGATTATTGCGAAAGAGATGCGAAGTGGGTTCACTCCCTGCGGGAAAGCCATCGAGCCGCGTGCCGTTCACCAGAAAAATGTCGAGCCATCCGTCGTTATCGTAATCGTAGAAGGCGACACCGCAGCCGGTAGTTTCAAGCAGATACTTGTTCTTGTGCTCGCCGCCAAAAATGGTCTTTGCGTTCAGGCCGGATTCACGCGCGACGTTCAGAAAGCTGACCCCCAGATCGCTGTTCTGGGCCAGCTCTTCTTTCGGCGGAGCTGGGTTCTGCTGTGGTCGCGCGCCCGCTCGCAGCCAGCGCGGACGAGCCATCGACAGCACGCTTTCGAGAGAAAGCACAAGCGCCGAACGGCTGAGAGATTTCAGAAAGACGCGGCGTGAAGGGAACAAGAGGTCGCTACCTGGCCCGTTCGGCTCGTGCTAAAATTCGCCCCTACTCCTTATATTCAGTGGACCGCGACTTTGCAAGCTCCGGCCTGGCCGAATTCCCGTTCCAAGAGAAGGTCGCAATGAATCCTTACCCGGTTGGCGTTCGGCATTTTGCGTTTCTGTCCCGCTGGACGCGCGTTTGTCTCGGCGGAATCTGCCTGCTCTGCGCCGTTTTTTCCGCAGCCCAGCAATCGGCTCAAACGCCAGAACTTTCGCGCACCGTCCGCACATGGGAGTTCCTTCCGGTTGTGGGTGCTCGCGCGGGACTCTTCGGCAACGAAACCGGACGATTCGAAGCCTGGGTCTATCCCCTCAAAAGTTTCCGTGATTTTCACCTGATCTTCCACGTTGGCGATCGGGCGCTTCCCGCCGACAGCCTAGCGCGCACGCTGACGGTGCGACCGGAATCGGCGTCGATTCTGTACGCCGGCGATTCGTTCCGGGTGCGCGAGACACTCTGTGTGCCGGTCAACGAAGCAGGTGCAGTGATTCTGTTGGAGATCGAAACCGAGCAACCGCTCGAAGTAGAAGCCTCATTCACAGCCGACTTTCAGCTGGAGTGGCCGGCCGCGCTCGGCGGAACTTACGTGGATTGGGACACGAAACAACACGTATTTGTTTTCGGCGAAGAGGCTGGGAAGTTTGCCGCCATGGTTGGATCGCCAACCGCCGGAGACGCGCGCCTCTCCTATCAGACGAACTATTCTTCGTCCGACGAGAACTCGCTGCGGTTGGGAGTCACACAAAAAGGGAAGGATACGAAGGCACTGGTCATTGCGGCTTCCGTTGCCGGTCGCGCGGACGCGGAGAAGACCTACCAGCACTTGCTGGCCTCGTACGCAGATTTAATGCGCCAGTCGGCGGACTACTATCGTGCCTATTTGGATAAGACCGTCAGCCTCGAATTGCCCGATGGCGCTCTGCAGCAGGCTTACGACTGGGCGCGCATCAGCACGATTCAGGGCCTGGTAAACAATCCTTATCTGGGCTCGGGGTTGGTCGCCGGATATCGAACTTCGGGCGTCGGCCAGCGTCCGGGCTTCGCGTGGTTCTTTGGGCGAGATTCTCTGTGGACTTCATTTGCCCTGAATGCGGAGGGGGATTATTCCACGACCCGCACGGCGCTCGACTTCATCAGCAAGTATCAGCGAGAGGACGGCAAAGTCCCGCACGAAATTTCGCAGAGTGCGAGCCTGGTTCCATGGTTCAAGGATTATCCGTACGCCTACGTTTCAGCCGATGCGACGCCGCTCTTCATCATCGCGATGAATGATTATGCAGCCCAGAGCGGAGACGTGATTTTCGCGCGCGAGAAATGGGACAACATCTGGCGGGCGTATCAGTTCCTGCGCTCGACCTATGATTCGCAGGGGCTCGCGCAGAACGCAGGCGTCGGTCATGGCTGGGTGGAAGGTGGCCCGCTGCTTCCAGTCAAGAACGAGTACTACCAGGCTGGACTTGGCGTCGAAGCGCTGGTCGCAATCTCCAATCTGGCCCGGCTGGTGGGGAAGGATGACATCAGTAAACAACTCGCGGCGGAGTTTGAGAGCGGGAAGACCGCGCTGGATCAGGCGTATTGGTCGCCGGACAGCGGTATCTACGCGTTCGCGCTGAAACAGGATAACCAGCGCGTGGATGAAGCGAGCGTGCTGGCCACCGTGCCTATGTGGTTTGGCTTGCCCGATGCAGTCCACGCCGACCAGATGATCACGCACCTTGCCGATGCGGACCAACAGACCGATTGGGGCATGCGGATCATTTCTTCGAATTCCAAGGTGTATGACGGTTCCGGATATCATTTTGGCGCGGTCTGGCCGCTGTTCACAGGATGGGCGTCTGTAGGCGAATATCGATATCACCGCGCGCTGCCGGCGTATTCCAACCTGCGCGCCAACGCACTGCTTGCGACCGACGGAGCCCTGGGGCATTTCACGGAAGTTCTTTCGGGCGACTCCTACCAGTCGTTCGCGACCAGTTCGCCGCACCAGATCTGGTCGTCGGCCATGGTCATCAGCCCGATCCTGCGCGGCATGTTTGGGCTACAGGCTGATGTAGAGAAACACCAGATCACGTTCGCTCCGCACGTCCCGGCAGACTGGACTTCGTTTGCGATCAAGAATGTTCGCGTCGGCGGGACTGGTGTGGACTTCCAATATCGCAAGACGACTGACAGCTTGGTGCTCGAGACCAAGCGCACTGGAACGGGCGACTGCTGGGTCGAGTTTTCTCCCTCATTGAGCAAGCGGACCGACGTGGTCAATGTGGAGATGAACGGACGGCCTCTGCCGTTTACGACGCAGCAGCACATCGGCGATCAGCATCTGGTGGTTCGCTTCCCTATCTCCGGTGGAACGAACACCGTGGTCGTCCACGTTAGAAACGATTTCGGTCTGAGTCTGGCCAACGATCTTCCATCGCTTGGCAGTGCGAGTCGAAGTCTTCGCGTCGTCGATGAATCGTGGAACTCTTCGCGAGATCAGATGATCCTGGAATTGTCCGGTGTGGCTGGGAGGCAGTACGAGATCGCAGTCTGGAATCCCGCACAGATTGGCTCGGTGAAGGGCGGCGTCCTCACGAAATCCGGAAAGCTGCAGATTCATGTACCGGATGGGCCCGAGGGAACCTACGTGCCTCAAAAAGTCATTATCCGTTTTGCGAAACCGTGAGTACTGCTTCGGATTCCCCGTAAGCGGGGACATGAAAAGGATTACACTGCGGGAGCGGCGTTTGCCGCAGAGTTTCCTGATGATATTTGTCTGAGAGGGAGTCATAGCCATGCAACGCAAGCTCTCGTTGGCAGTTTTAACAGCGATCGCACTGTGCTGTTCACTGCTTGCCGCCAGCGCCCAGACCGCGGGCAAGCCTGTGGACGCGGAAGGGCACCAGTGGTGGCAGCATGCGGTGTTTTATGAGATTTATCCCCGTAGCTTTGCCGACAGCAACAACGACGGCATCGGCGACCTCAAAGGCATTACGGCAAAGTTGGATTACTTGAAGGATCTGGGTGTAGATGCTATCTGGATCTCGCCTTGCTTCCCCTCCCCGCAAGTGGATTTCGGCTACGACGTATCCGACTATGAAGACATTGATCCCATGTACGGTTCGCTGACGGATTTCGATATGCTGGCCACCGAAGCCAAGAGGCACGGCATTCGCATCATTCTCGATTTCGTAGTGAACCACAGTTCCGACCAGCACAAATGGTTCCTGGATTCAAAATCCTCGCGCACCTCGCAATATCGTGACTGGTACATTTGGCGCGACGGAAAAGGACCGGGGCAGCCCCCCAATAATTGGATTTCAATCTTCGGCGGTTCCACTTGGAAGCTCGATCCGACGACGAACCAGTACTACTACCATATGTTCTATGCCGGGCAACCCGACCTGAACTGGCGGAATCCGGCGGTGAAAGATGCGATGTTCGACGTGACCCGCTGGTGGTACAAACGCGGCGTTTCCGGGTTTCGTCTCGATGCGGTGGACACGCTGTTCGAAGACGCTGACCTGCACGACAACCCGATTCTGCCCGGCAAGAACGCTTTTGGAGATTCTAACGAAGGGAACAAGAACAACTCCAAGCTGCCCGAAGTGCATGACATACTGCGCGGACTGCGCAAGGTGGCCGATGAAAGCAACGCGGTGCTTATCGGCGAGACATGGACCGCCGACATCGCGGAACTGAACAAGTACTATGGCGAGGGCAACAACGAACTACAGATGCCCATGGATTTTTTGTTCACCACAGTCAACAAGCTTTCGCCCGCTGATTTTCGCAAGGAGATCGCCGCAGTCGACGCCGCCTCGGGCTGGCCCACCTTCGTCATCAGCAACCACGACATTGTCCGCTCCTACGACCGCTATGGCGACGGGCAACACAACGATCAGATCGCGAAATTGATGGCTGGCCTCTATCTGACCCTGCGCGGCACGCCGATTATGTATTACGGCGAAGAGATTGGGATGAAAACGACACCCCCGACTCGCAAAGAAGACGTCAAGGATCCAATCGGGCGCACTGGATGGCCGAAGGAAAAGGGACGGGATGGCGAGCGAACTCCCATGCAATGGGACGAAAGCGCTAACGCAGGTTTCTCGCAAACCGCACCGTGGCTTCCCGTGCCGCCGACGGCGAAGACCCACAATGTCGCAGACGAGTCCAAGGATGCGAACTCGGTGCTCTCGTTCTACAAGAAGGTGCTCAAGCTGCGTCACACAAACAAAGCTCTGCTGGACGGAAACTACACCCCGCTGAACGAGAACGATCAGAACGTGCTCTCGTATTTGCGCGTGTACAAGGACCAAGTGGTTCTGGTGGCTTTGAATATGTCAGGAGCGGAGCAGAGGGTGAACTTTGAATTGGCCAAGCACGGATTCTCCTCCGCGAAAAGCGTGGTAGCCACTGGGAAATCTGCGGCGAAGGGAGACGTGGTAACACTGGAACCCTACGGAGTCTTTATCGCCCAGCTTTCCAAATAGCTTGGGAAATGGCGCTCGCTGGCCGCTGAGAATCTTCCACGCCTCCCGGCCAGCGAGCAGTACATTCTGTACCGGGCTAGAATGAACACGAGTCTAGAATGAACACGAGAGACTATGCACGAACTGTCGATCGCGATGAGTATTGTGGACGCGGCTCTGGACGAGTCGCGACGTCGGGGCGTGCAGGTCAACGCGGTGCATCTCAGGCTGGGAGCGCTGTCTGGCGTGGTCAAGGATGCGCTCTTCTTTTCCTACGAAATGGCGTGCCAGGACACCGCGTTGCAGGGAACACGATTGATTGTTGAGGACGTTCCCGTGGTTGTGTTTTGCCCGCGGTGCCAGGAACGGCGAACTCTGAGTTCGGTTCAGTCGTTTGCCTGTCCGGAATGCAACGAGCCCACAATGGACATTCTTCAAGGCAAGGAACTCGAGATCTTCGCGCTCGAGGTGCGAGAAGAAGAGGCTCAGGAAAAAGAGGTGCAGGGATGAGCGAGCCACGCCTGGTCGAAGTGCGCCGGAATGTTCTCAAGCAGAACGACGTGATCGCGCGCGCGCTGCGGGAACAATTCCGTACGGCGGGAGTGTTCGTCGTGAGCCTGGTTTCGAGCCCGGGGTCGGGCAAGACGACGTTTCTGGAGAAGACGCTCACACAACTGCAGCCTCGCTACCGGGTTGCGGCGCTCGTCGGAGATTTGGCGACCGAAAACGATGCCGTCCGTCTGGCGCGAAGCAAAGCGCCAGTGAAACAGATCACGACCGGCACCCTTTGCCACCTGGAAGCGGCGATGGTGCAGAACGCGCTGCAGGACTGGGATCTGCGTCAACTGGATTTCTTGTTCATCGAGAACGTCGGGAATCTGGTGTGCCCGTCTTCCTACGATCTGGGGGAGAATCTTCGTCTGGTGTTGATGTCGGTAACAGAGGGCGAAGACAAACCGCTAAAGTACCCGACCATCTTCAACAGTGCCGACGTCGCGGTCGTAACGAAGAACGAACTGGCAGACGCCGTGGAGTTTGACTGGAACGCGGCGCGCACGAGTATTCAGTCCGTGCGTCCGGGTATGCAAATCTTTCGCCTGTCGGCGAAAACCGGGCAGGGCATGGAAGAGTACTTAGCCTTCCTTGCCCAGCAACTCGCCGAGCAGAGAACCACGGTGCAGATCTAATCTCCTCTCGTGCACAGTTAAGGCGCCGAGCGCGACGCCTTCAAGGTTTTGTCCTTGTGCCCATCGGCCACGGCATTGGCTGGTGGCACCGTCATCTCCATAGCCCAAATCCCTGCCGGGCGCATGTACATCGAGGCCCGGAAGTTTCCCGTGATGTCGTAAGCTTCCGGCGTGCGGAACCAGTAGCCCTTGGTTTCGTACACCACGTGGTAGACGCCCCACGCGGTGTGGTAGGCCTCCGTTTTCATTCCGTCGCTCAACATGAGGGCGGCCACGCTGAAGGTGGCGCCGGTCCAAACTTCTCCTACCTGCTGATTGCCGTCTTTGTGGATGACGCTCCCATCCGCGGCCATCCCGCTCACGGCTCCCATCTCGCCATTGCCGAACTTCATCACGTTGAAGTCGAAGACCTTCTTCAACGCCTTGTGTTGCATGTCCTGAGGTACCAGGTCTCCCAACCCGGTCATGTTCGCATACCACTGCCCGGCGAGCTGTTCGGCTTGAATGTTGTCTTTGTATTCGCTCTGCGTGTCGTAAAGGAAGTAATCGCCGTTCCAAAGGTTCTTGATATAGCTGGCCTGACCTCTGGTAAACAGGGCGTGATATTTCGCGGCAGTCGTTTCGTCGCCCAACGTCTTGCCCATTTCCTCGGCCGCACGCAACGCAGCAAGCCATAGGCCACCCGCGTATGCGCTCTGTCCGCGGACCACCCACTCGTCATAGGTCTGGTCGGGGAAGCCGTCGCTGTCGGGCATTCCATCGCCGTTGTTGTCGAACTTGCCGAGGTACTCCATTGCCTCCTTCACCGCCGGCCACGTGTAGCGGAGGAACTGGACATCCTTGCGGCCGGTGAAGACGTAGTCGCGATAGATCATCAGAACCAGTTTGCTGTTCAGGTCCTTCCATCCGTTCGTGTTTTGCCAACTGAACTGGTTCACCTGCAGGAAAGGATCTTCGTCGGGAACCCCCAGATCGTGGGGCACCGCGCCTTTGGCCTTGCGCGTGCGGAATTGCGGCTGCCCGGTCTGCTGGGATTTCCACTGCCAGATGTACTTGTCGCTCATCTCTGCTGGAACTGTGTCGGCAAACTGGCGCAGGACCTGCTTGTCGAGATCGGGCCAGAACTTCAACATAGGCATGGAGCCATAAAACAGAACGTCGAGCGTGTCATAGAAGGAGTAATCAAAACATTCGAGGAACCCGAAAGTGTGCGGCGTCTTCGGCTCGGAACCAACCGGGCGCCCCCAGAGTGATCCTCCATCGGCGATGATGTACAACTCGTTGAACAGTTCTCCGCGATACCACAGTGGCTTGCTCTCGTCGCCAGCAATCGGCGCCTGCCAGGCGTCGATGGCATCGCTCCACTTGGAAGCGTTGTGCAGGCCGTCTGCAGCGATTTTCCAGGCGTTCGTGCCACTCGTTCCGTAGAAATCGGTGTAGTGCCGATACCACTTCCGGCCCGATCCGAACTCGACGATGGGCAGATCCCACGCAATGACCATGGGGATGACGCGGTTTTCCCCGGGCTTCAGCGTGAAGCGCACCGCGATCGCTCCTGCGAGAGTCTCTTCGCTGCTGATCCACTGCTGATCGCTGTTGGCGAGTCTTCCATCCTTGGCAAACGGAGTCCACACTTCCGCTCCATCGTCGTCGGGACGGTAGGTGGTCTGATAAGTGATTTCGACTCCGGGCGAATCGACAGTCGCGATCGCCATCTGTCCGTCCCACTCGTCAGCGACTCCTGAGCCAATACGGTTGCGATCGAAGACGATGCCCTTCATTGCGGATTTCGTGTCGCTCATGAAGCGGTTGCGATCGCCTTCACTCAAGTGTCCGCTGAAATCGTGGGAAGATCCCCGCGTCCAGCCCAGCATGTTGGTCCAAGACAACAGCACGGAAACGATCACGGTCTGGTTGGTTGGATTCTCAGCGTGCCAGCGGTACACCGCAACCGGGTAACTCGACTCACGATAGTTGTCGGGGAGAATCGGGGAGAACTGCTCGAGCACAACGTGGGCCGGGAATTTGTCCCAGCGGTAGTCGTACCAGGACTTGGGATAAAGGGAATAATAATCGCCAGCGCCGACGGGATAGTCCCACTTCCAACTCATCAGCGATCCGCCCTTGGGGTGATCGCAGGAGAGAACTTGCGCTACGGCCGGTGATCCCTCCGCCTGCTGAAACATGGCGAATTGATTGGCATAGAGCGTTTCGTACTTGTGGATGCCTGCCTTGAGGTGCCAACGAGAGAAATTTCCGGCGTAGGTTCGCGAGAAAGTGCCGGCGCCAAATCCGCCGACCGGAGCGCCTTGCCAGTATCCATCGTCAATCATTCCTTCGATTGTGGGCTTCCTTGTGCCAGCGCCGGGTAGGGGTTCGCCGATCCCTCTCTTCCAGGCGGCTTTCGGAATGGAATCGCCGGCATGCAGGGATGGCAAGAATGCGAAGGCGACAAAGACGAAGAGGAATACCTTCCAAGCGTAAGAGTGCTTCATACCACCTCCAAGGACCTGCAGGTTCAGGGCCGCAGTCTGAGGCGCGCGAAGTGCGTGAGAATAGACGCGGGGCCGAGACTACTCTACAAAATCGTTATTCTAATAACACACTCCCGGGCGAATGTCGAGAACTATTGGGATCAGAAGCCATATTTGGCTACGATTTTCTTTTCTTTTTTCCCAATTACGGCAACTGCGGCATGTTCCGCCGGCAGAGAAAAGGCCAGCAGGACACCGGTCGTCTGGTCCCGAAGGCTAATTGCGGCGTCGTTCGCGGAGTCGGAGACGAGGACATAAAGCACGGAATCCGCAAGCATTGTTGGAAATACCAGCACTCCAGAAGGGATCGGAGATGGAGAACTAAACATGGGAGCGATGTTCAGCCGGTTCGCCAAGTAGGTGTAGAGTTCACTGGTCGATTGCAGACTCTCGGCGAGCTCCACAGGATATGCAGTCCAGAAGATGCGTCCTTTTCCGTGAGCGATTTCCTGGAGAGCGGAGCCATCGTCAAAACGCAGCGAATCCAACCAACTCTGCTGAGGCTGACCAAAGGCGAGTGGGAGCGAATGATTGCCGGCACGGACGGTGGCATCGTGATAAGTCAGCGGTTCGACGTGGCCTTTGAGCCCAAGATCCGCGGCGCGATGAACGATCTGCCAGTGTTCGTCGCGATCAACCGGGCCGGTGATGAGGAGGTTTCCGCCGGCGTCCACGTAGTTCAACAGAGCACGCCACGCAGTTTCGCTCAGCGCCTGGGGCGAGGGCAGAATTGTCAGCTTCGGCGATCCTAGTTTCTCGATCTGGTTCTCGGCGATGACATAAGAAGGTAAGTGGACGTCATAAGCCAGGGCACGGACCGCGCGCCGCTGCGCTTCCAGCTGGAAATCCGCGATGGCGGAGTACTGTGCAGCCTGGGACGTAATGATCGCGATCGAAGGTTGTTGTGGACCCCGAAGATGCTCTTGCAAAGCCGGGGCGAACTGCGCAAACGCGCGCAACACCGACGCTTCTGGCTTCTCGGTGTAGTCGGTGCGGACAGCGCCGATCGGAGTTTCATTGCTCTCGGTCATGTCGGAATTCGTGTTCCAGAGCCATTCGATTGCGCCCGAACCTTGAATGAACGACGTGGCGATCTTCCGTTCGAGCAGCGCGGCCTCGCTCTCCGGCGTGCGGCGTGCGACTTCATCGATATTCAACTCGCGCTGCAGGCCGGTTTCCTGAATCAGCATGGCCTCGCCGGGCTGCTTGGCCGCGAGCGAGTCCCACAGGATGTAATCGTTTTGCCACCACGAATGATTGGTCGTGAAATCGACGGACTTTCCCCAGAACGCCGGAGAGAGCCGGTCTTGAATGCCGCCTTCGTCCTGTCCGACAGTGACCAGTTGTTGAGACCCGGTGGAGCGGATCGTGTCGTGCACGGTGCGCGCCCACTTGGCAAACGACTCCTGCGCGAAAAGAAAATAGTCATGGAGGCGCAGCGAATTGGTGCCGGTGTACATGCCTCGCGGTGAGAACTCCTGCTCGCTGGGAAGCGAAATCATCCCCGCGACTGTTCCGGCGGGAACATTCCACAGCGCGGCGAGCTTGGCGCGGTCGGGATAGCGCGCGCTCAGCCAGGTGTTCCAGTCTGCGAGTTCGATCGGATCGCCATTAGGGCGCGTCTGCCACAGATGCTCGGAAAAGCTCGGTTCGTTAATGAGATCCCAGGCAAGAAACGGCACGTCGTGGAAGCGCGCGACGACCGACGAAATCAAAGTCTGCTGCCTGCGGACAGCCGCAGGGTCGAGAAAAGCGTTCGCGCCTCCGAGAACATCGGGCAGGAAAGCAAAGAAGTTGAACTGCACCGGCAGCCCATTCTTGCGGGCGGTCATGAGGTAGGCCTCAAGCGTGCGCAGCGTGCGTTCGTAGGGTTGACCGTTTTCGTCGCAGAACTTGTCCCATCCGGTCCACCAGCCGGTGCGGATCATGTTCAGGCCGGCATCGTGAATCTGCGCGAGATCCTGGTTCCACACGTACACATTCGGATGCTCGAAATATAGGCGCTGCACTTCGCTCGACATGTAAGTCGTGCCGACGACCGCGAGAGGATGGCCGTCGAGTTCGAAGTAGTCATGATTCACGCCGAGATGCGGACCGGAGCGGAGATAGGCTTCGTCGCGGATCCAGAACCCGGAATGGTAGATCGCGCGGACGCGATCACCTTCCAGCAACTGCGCCTCGATGATGTAGAGCCCCTTGCCGTCCGGAGCGGGCAACACGATGGGTTCTGAAGGGGACGCTGCGGTGACGGTTGACCGATTCGTTGGCTGCTCTTCCGGGAAGGAAGTGATCTTTACGGTGACCGCCGCTGTTGGCGCCGCCGCCGCGTGCCACAGCACTTCCAGTTGTATGGGCTCACCATGAAGGTACAGCGGCAACGCCGGGCGTACGGTGAATTCCTCGGCACTGTGCAAAGAGCGTTCCGCTAAGGCTTGAATCAGGGCGGCGTTGTCGAAGAATTCGCGCGACAGCTCCGCATTCACGAAAATCCACCGGCCGCCGTCGAATCCATTTCTGTAGTGGTCGACCTGGATGACAGGCGCCGACATCTTGCGACCATTCTTCATGCCCCAGGCGAGAGAGTCGAGGTGGGCATCGATTGAGCCGGCGGCGCCTCCGCGATGGTAAAGATCGACCGCGCTAAGTCGGATCACGGGGCTGAACGCGCGTTTCCAGGCAAAGGGATGAAGCTGTACGGTCAGCTCTGGGTTTGGCTGAAATTGCATTCCGTCGGAGCCGGGAGTTTCCTGGTATTGGTCGATCATCAGCGGGCGAATGAAGCGGACGCTGTAGTCGCGGAGGTGCCATTCGCCATAATCGCGATACGCGGCGCGAGTAAAGGGCATTCCGCCGAGAACGAGAAGATCGCCACCCCGATCCAGAAACCGCTTTATCGCCGGCCAGGCTTCTTCTGGAAAAGCGGAGCCATAAGGAAGAACGAAAAGGCGGGTTGCGGGAGCGGCTAGAACCGTTGGAAGCTGGTCCGTGTTCGCCAGCTGAGCCCGAGGCAGCATAGCCGCCAATTGCTGAGGAGATAGGCTAGCGGAATCTGCCGCCGGAAACCCAGCCTCGCTAAACACAACCACGGCTGACGTCTCGCTTTGAGCAACGAGTGCAACTTGGCTGACCAGAAAGAACAAGAAGGCGATGAGTACGCTTTTGCGCATGAGTGTGGCCTGATCGTGAAGCCTGAAACGATTGCAGTCTCCGGCAAGGGCGGGCGAATGTCAAGCTAGAGAAACGATTTTCTAGGGCACGAATTCGATCCCTCACCGAAGAAAATGCGCCAAATCGCAGGCTGGCGATGTATGATGGCGCATTCTACAGTTCGCACACTCTTTGAAGGGTGGAAACAGGACTCATGGCGATCGCGACCCCCAATAGTTCTACTACTGTTACGGCCCCGGGTACGGGACAAAGCTACCGCGCTCCTCTGGCTACGGTGACTACGCTTTTCTTCATGTGGGGATTTCTTACCTGCCTGAACGACATTCTCGTTCCACACCTGAAGTCGATCTTTGACCTGAACTACTTACAGTCCCAGCTGATTCAGTTCGCGTTCTTTGGAGCGTATTTTGTTTTCTCTTTACCTTCCGCCCGGCTCGTCGACGCTATCGGTTACCAGCGCTCGATGGTGGTGGGTCTGCTGACCATGGGGGTGGGCGCATTCCTTTTCGTGCCAGCGGCTAGTGTTCCCTCGTATCCGTTATTTCTGGGTGCGCTTATCGTTCTTGCGGCAGGCATCACCTGCCTGCAAGTGGCCGCGAATCCTTACGTCACCGTGTTGGGAAAGCCTGAGACAGCTTCGAGCCGGCTGAATCTGACACAGGCGTTCAACTCACTCGGCACTACCTTAGCGCCTTATTTCGGCGGAGCGCTGATTCTGAGCGCAGCCCCAAAGGCAATTGAGGAAATACGAGCAATGGCACCCAATGCCCTGCAAGCCTATCGGTTGCATGAAGCCGCGTCAGTCAAGACGCCATATGTGGGCCTGGGCATCGCGCTCGTCGTGCTGGCGGTCGCCATCGGCAGTTTCAAGTTGCCGACCATAGCACATGCCCAGCACAAAGTCGGCGAAAAGGTGAACGACTCCATCTGGAAGCACCCGAGTTTGATCTTCGGGGCGATCGCCATTTTCGTCTATGTCGGTGGCGAAGTTTCCATCGGTAGTTTCCTCGTCAACTATTTCACTCAGCCCGAGATTGGCGGTCTGACGGCGAAGGTTGCGGCCAGCTTCGTCGCTTTCTACTGGGGCGGTGCGATGGTCGGTCGCTTCATCGGCTCCGCACTTTTGCAGAAAGTGAGCACCCGCGGGCTGCTTGGCATTTGTGCAGTCTGCGCGGCGGCCCTCGTAGCAATTTCCATGCTGACGACGGGACATGTTGCGATGTACAGCATCATCCTGGTTGGGTTTTTTAATTCGATCATGTTCCCGAGCATCTTCACACTGGGTGTGGCCGAACTGGGTCCGCTCACGGGCGACGGCTCCGGAGTCATGATCACGGCGATCGTCGGAGGAGCCATTATCCCGGTAGCGCAAGGCGCGATTGCCGATCGCATTGGCATTCATCACGCGTTCTTTCTGCCGGTGCTCTGTTACCTGTACATCCTGTTCTTCGCCCTCAGCGGATCGCGACCGAACAGCCAACGTTTTGCTAAGGCTTAACGGGCGACCCTGAAAAGGCCGGAACAGAAAGCGTACCGGAAGCCAAGACGTGTGGAATCACTGACAGGGATCGAGCGTCTGGTAAGATGATCGGCGCGGAGTTTGGTAACTTATCCATTAAAACGATTTAAGAGATCATGGCGCAAATCAAGAAACCTGGCCAAAAACCAGCCGTGATTACCCTCAAGGCCGTCGCCCAACATCTAGGACTGACTCCCGGCACGGTATCCGCGGTGCTCAACGATTCACCGTCGGCTCGTTCGATTCCGCAGGAGACCAAGAACCGAATCCACGCGGCCGCCAAGGAACTCAACTACAAGCCCAACTTCTTCGCTCGCACTCTGCGCAACAAGCGTACCTATACCATTGGGGTGATTGCGGAAGAGATTGGCGACTCCTACAGCTCGCCGATCATCAGTGGCATTGAGCAGTATCTGCGGAAACGCGACTATTTCTTTCTGACGGTGGTTCACCGGCATGATCCCGTGTTGTTGAATCGATACTCGCAATTGCTGTCGGAGCGTGGAGTCGAGGGGATCATCACCGTCGATACAACTGTGCAGGAGGCGCCCTTGCTGCCTACGGTTGCCATTGCCGGCCACAAGAAGTTGAAGGGAGTCACCAACATTGTCCTCGATCACGAACGGGCGGCGGTTCTAGCTCTGAACCACTTGAAGGATCTATCTCACGAGCGCGTCGCTTTCATGAGAGGGAATCCCCTCAGCGCGGATTCGAAGGACCGCTGGGACGCGATCTGTCAGGTGGCTGGGCAGATTGGGCTCAAGATGGATCCCGATCTGATCGTGCAGATCGACACGGACGACCCCACGCCGATGTTGGGATATCCGTTTACCAAGACGCTGCTGGCGCGCAATAAGCCGTTCACGGCGCTGTTCGCCTACAACGATATCTCCGCCATCGGCGCGATCAGAGCTCTGGAGGAGCAGGGGTTGCGCGTTCCCCAGGATGTCTCGGTGATGGGATTCGATGACATTCCCGGCGCCGCGTTCCACACTCCGAGTCTGACTACGGTGCGGCAGCCATTGAATCGAATGGGAGAAGTGGCGGCACAGACCCTGCTGGAACGAATCGACGGGAAGAAAGAAGACTCGGAAATCGCGATTGAGCCGGAGCTCGTAATACGGGAGTCCACTGGAAAGGCGCCCGGCTCCTCCTAGCGCAGAAGGCTGCGATTGGGCTACGATGCGGTCTCGGCCCAAGTCGACCGAGAACCCTTACCCGCGTCCGACATGCCTGCCTCCGACACACCGCGAGCCGTCACCTCAGCGAAAGCACTCACGTTTGCCGCGCATGCCGCATTCGTCCCTATCGGAATCGTCACCGTGCTTCTTGCACCGCTGTTGCCGACGTTGTCGGCGCGATGGTCGCTGAACTACTCGCAGGCCGGTGCGCTGTTCACCGCGCAATACGTAGCTTCAACAGTGGCGGTCGCTCTCTCGGGTCTACTGGTGGCTCGTTGGGGATTCCGTTTCGCAATCAAGGCTGGGCTTGTGGTCATGGCCATCGCAGTCGCCTTGCTGCTGGCGGGTTCGCAACTGCTGGGGATGCTCTGCATTGCGGGGTATGGAGCCGGCCTTGGGCTGGCGGTTCCCGCGGCCAATCTGGTGGTGGCCGAAGTAAATCCGCTCCGCCGCAGCGCCGCGCTGAATCTGCTCAACTTTTCGTGGAGCGCAGGTGCGGTCGCGTGTCCGTTCCTGGTGGCTGCCGCGGCGAAGACCCATCGTATCCAACCTCTGCTGGCGACGCTTGCAGGAGTCCTTCTCCTGGTCGCGATCGGAATCGCGGCCATGCCTTCCACCATCGTCGAGCCGGTTACGAAGAAGGATGCCGCCGGGAAGACCACGCCCATTCATTGGACGCAGCCTTCATTGCTGATTCTGGCAGCCCTTTTCTTTCTCTACGTCGGAACGGAGAACGCGTTCGGGGGCTGGGTCGCCTCCTATTCGAAGAGCCTCGGCAGCTTGTCTCTGGCGATGTCGCTGATGACCCCTTCGTTTTTTTATTCTGCCCTGATGTTTGGCAGGTGGCTAGCGCCGCTGGCCCTTCGCGCCATGGACGAGGTCCGGCTCGTGCAAGTGGGATTGCTGCTCTCGTGCGCCGGAATGCTGGGACTAGAGGCATCGCATTCGCTGCTGGCTGTCGCAGCGAGCGCTACCGCGGCTGGACTGGGTCTCTCGGGCGTGTATCCCATCACCATCGCGCTTTTGTCCCGCGAGTTTGGCCCAGCAGCGTCGCGCGTTGGATCTCTTATGTTTTTTGTGGCTAACTTGGGAGGCGGGTGCCTTCCTTGGATGGTTGGTGCCGCGTCGAATCGATTCGGCACCCTGAAGGCGGGCCTCGCCGTGCCTTTGATCGGCAGCGCAGCTATGTACGTTCTGTACCTGCGCGATTGGAAACCGGAGTCCGCAGAACAACCAGCGTAGAGACCCCAATCGCCTGCCGCGAACTCATACGCGGACCAGCCTCGCCGCCAGGCGCGAAAGTCGTACCAGCCAGTACAGCGGAAACAGCGACTTGGGAAGGCGGACGGCATTCCATTCGTTCGGCCCGGGCGTAAGAACGAGGCGCTGCAGAAATCGACGCCTATCTGCATGTCTTTCCCGCAGGCGCATCATCAGGCGGAAGTATTTCAATGATTCTGTGTCGAATGCGTCCTTGTTGACGATGTGAGGTTGAATTTCTTCCACCAGAGTCCGCGTCGAGGAATCTTCAGGAAGGCTCTCATCTGCGGTGGCGGGGATTGGGGCTCCCAGCAACCGGTTCGCCGCGAGCATTGTGACTCGCAAGATTCGCGCTACTCCCAGATCTCGTGCTTCAGATCCAATCCAAGCCCAGTCCAGATCGGGGAATTGCATCAACTGCGCGATGTCGCAGAGCCAGACTAGCCGTCCCCACACGTGCTTGGCGGCGTGTACCGACAGGACCAGAAACAAGTCAGCGGGTGAGGGCGTCTTCATTGGCTGGGCGGCCACTGGCAGCGTTACCGCCCGCTGGAACAAGCCTTCCATGTCGAAGTCAACCGCATAAAATCGCGGCTGAATCGCCCACTGCAACTCCAGAAGATTGGGCCCAGCTGTGCCGTCAAACGCACACTCGTATCCCGATTTCAGATACGCACGCTCCTCGACGTCGGTAAAAGCCAGATGCGGCGTGTAGCCGAGTTCACGAACCGCGTCTCGAATGCGTGGCAAGTCCTGCGGCCGGATCAGCAAGTCGATATCGCCAGACTGCCGCAGAGCGATGTCCTTATAGAGCACTTCCGCCAGGGCCACGCCTTTGTACGGCATGACTTCAAGGCCGCCAGTGGTCAAGCGCTCAATGATTCGAATTAACTCTCGCGAGAGAAGTAACGCTTTGTGCAGGTTCGTCTGATAGCTCTGCTTCAGCGAGCGCATTTCCTCCGGAGGGACTGCCTCCTCAAGGCACAGCAGAGCTTGGTAGAGAAGGGGCTGAACTCCGTGGCGATCGGCGAGATCGAATAGAGACTTCCAGCGCACCGGTTGCCGCAGCAGCGAGCGAAGGCGGCTCAGCTTTTCGTCGTGAGGAATTGCGGAACAAGCAGCTAGCAGGAGAGACCACTCGCTATCGAGCGTGGCGCTAGTCCCGGGCATGATTTCGGTGGGACGCGTGAAAGCGAATCCACATCACGCAGTCGCGCCGGCCATAGTCTCCGCGATCGCCGGGAGCGCTCGAATCTGCACCAGATTCGCCCCGGCGCGTTTCTTGGCCAGCATGTTCGCCGAAGGAACACCCGTTTTCGCGAATGATTTTTCACAGTCCTGCGACGAAGGCCCGCGCATGTTGCCTTCCATATACGCCAGACCCGGACACCGCGAGCACCCCGAGACGTGAGTGCAAGAGGTGCAGGTCGTCAGATCTTTTAGCCGGATCGAGCGCACTTCATTCATCTTGTCCGAATGCCGCCAGATGTCGATAAACCGCTGTTGCCGCACATTCCCTGTCGGAAGCGGAAACTGAACGCAGGGAAAGACGTCGCCGTAGGGCGAAACATAGCAATTGGTGTGACCGGCGCTGCAAGGCAAAGCGTGTAGCGAGGTCTCAGTCGCGGGCGCGGCGATCGCACAAAATTCCTCCACATTGCCCACAAGCGATGCATCGCGGAAAACTTCCCGCAGGGCGGTGTGATCGATGCTCAGGCTCAGAACCGAACGGTCGCCGTCCATCATGGGCGTAATCGTCGGATCAAGGGTGCACTCGACGCCCAACTCCTCGGCCAGGGCCCGAACGCCGCGATAGTCCTGCGCATTCTGCACCATCAGAACGTTGGCGATCACGACTCGCAACCCCTGGGCCTTGAGGAAGCGAATCGCATCCACGGAGCGCTTCAGGGAGCCTGGCACGAGCGTGATGGCATCGTGCACTTCCGGCCGGTGCGAGTAGATACTGATCTGGATCGACTCGACCCCGAGATCGCGAATCCGGGCCGCCTCGCGCTCGCGAATCAGAATGGCGTTCGTCTTGAGCTTCACGCAGAACGTCAACTCGCGGCGGGCGTACTCCAGAATCTCGAAGAAATCCTTGCGCAGAAAAATCTCGCCGCCGCTGAGAGTCAGAATGAAGACACCTGCCTCAGCCATCTCCTCGAGCAGGTGCTTGATTTCCGCCGTGGTCATCTCGCCGTGATCGTCGTGGTCGAGATAACAGTGAACACAGCGCTCGTTGCAGCGGTAGGTCAGGTCGACTTGCACGCTGAGGGGAATATTCCGGGCCAGCGCCTTCTCGGTCATCTCCAGCATGAGCTTGCTCATCGGGATTCTCCGGCCGGACTTTGAGGAAGCGGATTCCGTCTAGGGATCGGCTCGTCCGAGATCTGCAATATCTCATGGCTGGCCAATTCCCGCGCCAACTTCTCCGCATCGTGCAGCGCCTCGGCGGGTTCCACTTCGAACTCGGCACAAATTCGTTGCTCGACGATTTCGTCGAGCGGAGTCGTCCCGTCGGCAGACTGCCACAGGATGGTGGCCGTCTTGTTGAGAGTGAAAAGAGTGGAATCGCGGCCAGACATGATCATCATCTCGCCGTCGAGACTGCGCGCCGCCACCCGCGGATTGCGTGCCACAAAAAGCCTGCTCATCCAATCAGCTCCCAGACCCGCGAATCGGGCACGAAGGTAAGCCGCGAGACCGGCACCCGGCTCACGAACTCAAAGGCAGAATGAAACGTCGACTGCACCAGTTCCTCGTCCTCCGCGAAAAACAAAACGTTGGCTAGCAAAGATCGAGCCGCTTCCCCGGGCGAGATCGGATCGATACGATTTTGTGGACCTTGGGCGAGCAAGTACAGCGCGGCAACGGGCGCCGAAACATTCTCTCCCAGCTTGGCCAGTTCTCCGGTAAACGGAGTGCCGAAGGCAACGTAGCCGGCATCCTGGCGGCGCACGTACGAAATCTCGTCGGTCAAGAGCGTGGCATCCGGAGGAGCCAGCCGGGAGATCGTCGTCTTGCCCGCCCCGGAAACACCGGCGAACAGGAACGCCTTGCCATTGCGGATGGCGCTGGCGGAGTGCATCAGGAAGCCGCCTTGCTTGGCCAGCACGAGCGTGTGCACGATACGCAGGACCGCATCGATCGAATACGGGTTCGCCGACTGCTGAATCCGTCCACTCCGCGACGCGGGTTCCCACTCTGCGCGAAAATCTCCCCGCACCAGCGACCACCGGCCCAGCCGTTGAGTTACGCGCACGTCGGCATGCGGATCCGCGAAAGGGCCCCGAATGAGGTCCACGTCAAAGTCCACCTCAGCATGGTCCGACTCGCCCACAAACCCGGAATAGCGATTCTGCAACAGGGCAAAGAAACCGGGATCACTCGTGTTCACGCGCACGGGCATGTCCCCGATCTCAATGACGAGGCTGAGGCGCTCGACTTCAGCGGTTAGCTCTGGCAAGGGCTCGATCCTATGCAGTTTGATCCTGTGAAATCTGACGCATGCCGTGTACGCCCACAACGACACGGGCAGCGATTTCCGAGCTTCGAACCAAGGCCGCAACGGCCCGCTCCGAAAAGCGTAGACTCCGGCTCGGCTTGATGCACTTTCCGTTTCGCAGGATAAACGAGACCCTGCCCAGCAGTTCATCCTCAGCAAGGGGCAAATCTGGCGTCGGCATGGCGTCGCCTCGGGTCACAACCTGCGAGTCCTCAGCTTGGCTGCGCCTCGAGACTACGCGATGCGCGAAGAGGCGCCGATCGCGGCCGAACAACACGATGTCCCCTTTGGAAACCGAGTTGCTGCCGGCGCTCTCTACGACCAGCGTGTCGCCGGGCCATACCGCAGGTAACATGCTCCAGCCCATGACCCGTAAGCGTAAAGTCCCCGACGACCGCAACACTTCGCACGCCAGTTCGCACTTGACGGCGTGCGTATCGTCCGATGCCGGCGGAAAAGGTCTCATGAGGCGCTGAGGGTGGAGTTGATGCAGTTGGCATCCGTCGGGTTAACCTTTCCGCACGACAGGGCAGTTGTCACAAATACCTGTTCGAAACGGAAGGACGGTTTTTCGTACGGCTTCTTGCTGACCGCAGTACGCGGCGTATCGGAGGACAACTCGTTCATAGCCATAAGGAGAACCCTATCTAGTTTAGTCCCGACTGGGAGGCCTGCACAGCGCAGCCATCGCCGCCGAGTGTTCCGCATTCATTGCCCTGCGTGGTGAAGTATATCTGAGAAGTGCCCGCTAGAACGCCCGAACCCACCGTGTTGTCGATGATAATCCCGCTCGAGCCCCCGCCCGCCGGAAGGCCAATCATGGGCGCCGCGCCGGCGTTAGTCCAAACGAGGGTGTCGGGGCCTTCGGCGGTCGTAAGGCCAGGCGTAGTAGCCCATGTTGGTGCACCGGAGCCGGATGTTCCTGCGGTGGTTGCCACTTCAACGTTCCCATTCCCATCCAGAATGCGCCCTCCGGGGGGGTAAGCGTGGCTGGCCGCCCAACTGGTTAGAGGTATGTTCGGGTTGCCTTGACTGAGCCAAGTCACCCCGTTATCAACCCTGATAGTGCCAGGGGTGCTTCCCCAAATCGGCTGGGTTGTTCCCGAGGTGCCCGTCGCCGCGATGACAACGTCAATGTCGCGGACGGCGGGATCGGGGCCTTCAACCAGTATCTCCTGACCGACCGCAAACGTTGTTGACGCCTGCCAGGGGGTGTCGATGAGACTCTGCACGCATCCCGAGCCGCCGCAAGTTGTAGAGTTGCCTTGCACGCCCACAAAGACATGCTCCGTAGCGGCGCTGCCGGCAGTTGCCCCCGGATCGGACACGTCGGTCACCGGCGAGCATGCCAGTCTCGATGCGCCAGTGGCCAGCGCACTTAGAGCCACGCCCGCTGACATAACTCCATTTTGAATCGGCACTTGATATAACGTCGCGTTGAGCCCCGTATTGCCACAAACGTACAGGTTCCCCGTGGCGTTCGTGGAGCGGATGTAGTTGTTGTCGAAGAAGCCGTCATACAAGGGCTGTGGTTGCGGGAGACCTCCAACCGTGGCTGTCCCAACAACCGCTTCAGTTCCAGTGCTGCCCGCCGCAAAGTTAGTGGGCAATTGATAGACTCCGGCGCAGTCCGCCGTCCCGAGCGGCGTCCCGCATGCTAGGCTCCCGTCGTCTGCGGCAAACACATACACCACTCCGTTGGTCGAATTCACGATCGGACCGCCCAGGCTGATCGCGTGATCCAACTGGCCCGACGTGGTCACCGCGGCCGTAGTGGAATTGACGCGGTAAAGAGTTCCATCTTTGATTCCGACCACGAATACGTTGCCCGAGCCGATATCAAACACAGCGTTGCCCAAGGGTTGGAGCCCCGGGCTCACCTGGGCAGGCCACTGCGCGTTGGAAACCTCGGCTGGCGTCCCATTGAAGAAAGGGTGAAATTTATGAAGAAAGCCGAAATTGTCGCCCACCCACGCTGTATCCCCGCTGTAGTCGACGAAGACAGAGGACGCGGTGTCGTTCGTAAAGGCGTGGCTGCGAGTCTCAAGGGCGAACGTCGCCATGCAGGGCGCGGTGCAAGCGGGATACGAACCGGAAGCAATGAGAGAAGTCGGGCTGCGTACCGTGTCGGTGGTCGATGCTTTCCACTTCAGAAGGACCACGGTGCCAGCCCCGGCTCCATCGGTTTGCGCGAAGGCGATCTGCGAACCGTCGAGCGAGGGCACCGGGGACGTAAGAACGGCGCCGGAGCTGGTGCCGGAAGTGTTGTAGGCCCAGTAAACCGAGGGCACCGTTCCGCCGCATCCGGAGTAGAGATTGTCATAAGCCACAATGCTGGCCTGGGTGGCCGACCCGGCGAGGCCCGTGCTATAGACCACGTAATCAGGAGTGGTCGCGGTGCCGCAGTTCGCGGTCTTGCTGCTGAACGAGTATTTCGCCGGATAGTTGCCCGCACCGGCGGAAGCATTCGGACCGATATCCTGAAACCAATCGCGGTGGAGCTGCTTGCTGTTCTTCGCCCGGACAACTCGAGAAAATCGGCCACCCGCACCCTCGATGTCGGCCAAGTGAGCGGGCAAGGCGAGCCGCTGTTCGCGGCGATACATCTGCTGCCAGTAACGCGGATCTTCGCTCACGCGCGCTGCCTGCTCGGCCGACCCCGGGCGCGAGAAAACAAGATGGTGGTGGCTCCAGTCGGTGGGCAGCGGAATTCCGTGCTCAGCAGGTCGGGCTGCCTGGCCCGTCAGCACCCAGCCCAAAGTCACCAATCCAGCCAGGCTCACACCCAACCGGAGGAATCGTGCAGCAGTACCGTTCATTGTCTGACTCCAAGGTCCACGAGATGCACAAGGTTATCGGGAGCATAGTGCAAAAGTCTCCCGTTATTACACCGTCCCAAGTTTAGAGCGGCCGCAAGTTCGACGAAGTGGGTCTGTGCTCGAAATTCCTTAGGATAAGTCACAACAATCGCAATCTTCGCCAAACATGCATGCTCGAAAACACCAACGGAGGTGGACGTAGGTCTCCCATCGGTTGGCTGGATTGGCCGTGATTTTACTCCTTATCAAGGGCGGCAAGCAAACAAGGTTTTCCGCCCGCATCCGGCGTCCCGCCCAAGGTCTGGGCTGTGGCACTGGAGCCGCGGCTTCACTCAGTTTCACGGAGAAATCGCCAGTAGCGTCGAATCGCCACTCGCGATTTCACTCACACGTATCTGTAAAATAGTCCCTGCGACCGGTGCCGACTGTGAAATGATTAATGATCACGTAGATCGAACCCCAACGGAGGCTCGCGAACAGATTGGACCGATACGACGAGGTAGCAGAAGAGATGGAGCAAGGCGTGCACCCGCGCGATGCTAAAAACGTCCTGACCCTGGAAGAGATTGGGAACCTCGCAGCCGATGGCGGCCAGCCGGCGGAAACCTTGATGAACGTCGTGGCCCTCATCGCCAAGAGGTTTCGAACCGACGTGTGTTCGGCGTACCTGCTCGAGCCGGATCGCGCCAACCTGGTGTTGGCCGCGACCGTGGGGCTGCGCCGCGAATGCATTGGCAATCTGCGCATGGCCGTCAACGAGGGACTCACCGGCCTGGTGGCGGAACAGGTGCACCCGGTTGCAGTCGCCCAGGTGAAGAGTCATCCCCGGTTCAAGTACTTCCGTGAAGCCGGCGAAGAGGCATACCAGTCGTTCCTGGGCGTTCCTTTGATCGATCGGGGCGTTCTGCAGGGCGTACTGGTCGTTCAGACCATCGAGGCCCGCGTCTTCAGCAACGACGAAATCCGCATGCTCACCGATGCTGCCACCCAAGTGGCTCCGGTGGTAAGTGAAGCTCGCACTCTGGATCGCTTCATCGCCCCGCTGCAGGAACGGCTCTGGACACTGGCGCGCAATCTGTGGTGGAGTTGGGACCACAACTCTTCCAGCGTGTTCCTCGATCTCGACCCCGGACGTTGGAACGATCTCAACCACAATCCGATCTCGCTGCTGGGAGAGCTTCCTCTGGGCAAGCTGGAAACCCGCGCCGCGGAACTCATGCTGCACAGCCGCGTGAACTACGCGTACCGCCGCATGCTGGAATACCTGGAAGCGGATCGCACCTGGGGAGCGAGGCACGCCGGCGTCCTGCGGCCGCACCCGGTGGCATATTTCTCCGCCGAGTTTGGGTTGCACGAGTCGCTGCCGGTCTATTCGGGCGGCCTGGGCGTGCTTGCGGGCGATCACATCAAGAGCGCCTCTGACCTCGACATCCCTCTGGTTGGAATTGGATTGTTCTATGGCCAGGGATACTTCCGGCAACGCCTCGATCTTGGTGGCTGGCAACGGGAAGAATATCTTGAGACCGACGTCAATCAGTTGCCCATGGAAGTGGCGATCGGCAAGGATCGCAGGCCGGTCGTCGTAGAAATCGAAACGCGCAGTGGCCGCATTCAGGCCAAAGTCTGGCGCGTGACGGTCGGACGCCGCGACCTGCTGCTGCTCGACTCAGACGTGGAAGGGAATGCCCCTGAGGATCGCGAACTGACTTCGCGCCTATATGGTGGCGACCTGCGCATCCGGATTCGTCAGGAGTTGTTGCTGGGTGTGGGAGGATTGCGCGCGCTCAAGGCGCTGGGGATTTCTCCGGGTGTTCTTCACCTGAACGAGGGCCACAGCGGATTTGCAGTGCTGGAAGCCATTCGCATGCGAATGGAGGAGGAGGGCATCGGGTTTGATGCGGCCGTTCCGCGAGTCTCGCGTGAAGTGGTTTTCACTACGCACACTCCGGTGCCGGCAGGGCACGACCGCTTTGGTGCGGCGCTCGTCGAGGAGCATATTGGTCCTCTGCGCGAGTCGCTTGGTCTGTCGCAGGAAAGCCTGCTGGGACTCGGTCGCGAGAATCCCAACAACCCCGACGAACTTTTTTGTATGACGGTACTGGCGCTGCGGCTCTCGCGGCGCGCCAATGCTGTGTCGGCGCTGCATGCCGAGGTCTCGCGCGCGATGTGGACCGGATTGTTCCGAGACAAGCTGGAAGACGATGTTCCGATTGGACACATCACCAATGGAGTGCACGTTCCGTCGTGGCTGGCGCCGCAAATGTTCCGTCTCTACGACCGCCACTTGGGAACTAACTGGCACCAGCGCAGCAGCGAAGCGAAGATCTGGCTGGGAATCGACAACGTGGACGACGGTGAGCTTTGGGAAACGCACCTCAATCTGAAATCGCAGCTCATCGAGTTTGTGCGCCGCCGAGCTGTGGATCAGGCCGCCCGCCGCGGAGAATCGCCGGACGTGTTGCAGCGTCTGGAGCGCGTGCTGAGCCCCGATGCTCTCACCATTGGGTTCGCCCGCCGCTTCGCGACCTACAAGCGGGCCAATCTGATCTTGACGGACATTGAACGGCTGATTTCCATGGTGAATGACCCGAACCGCCCGGTGCAGTTTGTGTTTGCCGGCAAGGCCCACCCGCTCGACGAACCCGGCAAGCGCGTGCTGCAGCAGATTGCTGAATTGATGCGCGACCCGAAGTTCCGGGACAAATTCGTTTTCGTCGAGGACTATGACATCAACGTCGGACGCCATTTCGTACAGGGTGTCGATGTCTGGCTCAATAACCCGCGTCGGCCGCTGGAAGCCTCCGGCACAAGCGGTCAGAAAGTCGTGCTCAACGGCGGCCTGAATCTCTCGATTCTGGATGGCTGGTGGGCCGAAGCCTACGATGGCCTGAATGGTTTTGCCATCGGCACCGGCAGGACGCACTCCAGCATGAGCGTCCACGATGCCCGTGATGGAGAGGATCTGCTGCGTACGCTCCGAGAGGAAGTGATTCCGCTCTACTACCAGCGCGATCGCGACGGATTGCCGCGCGGCTGGATCAAGCGCATGAAGCGGACGATCCGCACCCTGGGTTGGCGATTCAATGCCGACCGTATGGTGATGGATTACACGCTCAAGTGCTATGTGCCCGCGGCTGGCGGAACCTCCAGCGACCTGAGAGCCAATCCGTGAGCCTGCGGTAGCTGTCATCATGTGAAATCTGAATGAGTCGTATTCAAAAAACCGCTGCGTCGCCCCGCGAAACCGGTTGACCAGATCTGGTAGCTACACTATTCTCTCTGCATGCCATCTCATTTCCATCACCGCCATCACCATCGTGCGCATAGCGTGTCGGCGGCGATGTGCACCTGAGATTGCAGACTTGATATAACAGCACTTTTCAGGAGTTTCGGCCCGCTGACGCGACAACGCTCAGCGGGCTTTTTGTTTTTCTGAGAAAGGAAGTGCGCGAATGAATACAGATTTTGACTTCGACAAAATGGGCGGACTGCTCCCCGCGGTTGTGCAGGATGCATCCGACGGGGAGGTCCTGATGGTGGGCTTTATGAACCGCCAGGCTCTGGAGCGCACCCTGGAGGGCGGTTATGTAACGTTCTTCAGCCGTACGCGCAACCAACTCTGGATGAAGGGCGAGAGTTCGGGAAACCGTCTGCGCGTCGTCTCCGCCCATACGGATTGCGATCGCGACACTCTGCTGCTGCGCGTCCAGGTGGAAGGAGCGGGGCTGGTGTGCCATCGCGGCACGCGGTCGTGCTTTACGGAAGCTATCCCCCAAAGGGCATCGGAAGCGACTACGGCTTCGCTGGGTAAGGAGACGCGATGAAGCTGCGCATTGGAATTCCCAAGGGCAGCCTGCAGGAGGCCACCCTGCAGTTGTTCGCTCGAGCCGGTCTCCCGGCATATACGAACGGCCGCTCTTATTTCGCCAGCACCGCCGACCCCGAGATCGATTGCATGCTGATCCGGGCTCAGGAAATGGCTCGCTATGTCGAGCACGGCGCCATCGATGCCGGCCTGACCGGGCTCGACTGGGTCATCGAGAGTGGACTGGAAGTTATCACGGTCAGCGATCTGATCTATGCCAAGCGAAGCCGCGGCAAAGTGCGCTGGGTGCTGGCCGTGCCGGAGGACTCTCCTTTCCAGCGAGCGGAGGAACTCTCGCAAAAAATCGTCGCCACCGAACTGGTGAAAGTCACGCGCGACTACTTCCGCAAGAAAGGCGTCGAGGTGAGCGTTGAATTCTCGTGGGGCGCTACCGAAGTCAAACCCCCCATGCTGGCGGACGCCATCGTCGAAGTGACTGAGACGGGGAGTTCGCTCCGAGCCAACCGCCTGCGCATTCTGGAAACGGTGTTGGAGTCGAACACTCAACTGATCACTAACAAGCACTCGTACGCCGATCGTGAGAAGCGCCGCAAAATCGACAACCTCGCCCTCATGCTCCGCGGTGCGATGCAAGCACAAGACCGCGTCGGCCTCATGCTGAACGTCCGCAAGCAAGATCTGGCGGCGGTACTCGCGGTGTTGCCCGCGCTGCAGAAGCCCACGATTTCTCATCTGAGTGACGAAGACTGGCTCGCGGTCAACACCGTGATCGACGAGGCGGAAGCCTGGGACGTGATTCCACGGCTTAAGGAAGCGCAGGCCCAGGGCATCGTCGAGTATCCGCTGAACAAGGTGGTGCTGTGATGCGCATCGTCTCTGGTCGCGCTGCTGCCGCCACGGTGAAACGCCTCGCCGCGCGGGGCGTGCAGTTCACCGGGCTGGAGCCGCGAGTGCGGCGCATCCTTAACGATGTCCGCCGGGGTGGAGACCGGGCGCTGCGGCGCTATGCGAAGCGGTGGGATGGGCTGGCTCCGAACCAGCCTCTGCAAGTGTCGGAGGAAGAGATGGCCGTGGCGTGGCGCACTCTTGCTCCGCAGTTGCGCAAGTCTCTCCGCCAGGCGGCGCAGAACATCCGCCGTTTCTGCGAGTGGCAGAAGCCCCGCAACTGGACGCGGACTCACGCCGGAATTTCTCTCGGACAATTGGTGCGGCCGCTGGAATCGGTCGGCTGCTATGTGCCGGGCGGTCGCTATCCGCTGGTGTCGACCGTGCTGATGACGGTGATTCCCGCGCGGGTTGCTGGCGTGAAGAACATCCGCATGGTCTCGCCTAAGCCGTCGGCGGAGGTTCTGGGCGCGGCTGCGATGCTGGGCGTGCGCGAGTTCTACCGCGTGGGAGGAGCGCAGGCGGTCGCGGCGCTGGCCTACGGCACCAAAAGTATCCCGCGGGTGGACAAGATCGTGGGGCCCGGGAACGCTTATGTCACTGTTGCCAAGAAGTTGGTTTCGTTCGACTGTGCGATTGACTTTCTGGCGGGACCGACCGAAGCCGTCATTCTCAGTGACTCGCTCAGTGACTCAGGCGAGCCGAACTTCATGGCCGCGGATCTTGTCGCGCAGGCCGAGCACGATCCTGAAGCGCTATCCATCTTCGTCACGACATCTCACAAGCTCGCGCGATCTGTGGAGACGAGCATCGCACGACTCGCTAGAGGCAATCCGATTGCTCAGGAATCTTTGCGAAAGCGCGGTGCAATTCTTGTCGCGGAATCACGCGAACAAGTGCGGGAGTGGGCCAATCTGCTCGCGCCGGAACACATCACGGTCGACACCGAGGATTTGCCCTTCATCCAGAATGCGGGCTCGGTCTTCGTGGGCAATTACTCGGCCCAGGCTGCGGGCGATTACGCTTCGGGTCCGAACCACGTGTTGCCGACGTCGGGGCAAGCGCGATTTCGAGGAGGGCTGAGCGTGACGGATTTTGTGAAAATCATTACCGTTCAGCAGCTTTCCGTCGAAGGGCTGCGGGGGATCGCACCCGCCGTCGAGTGTCTGGCCCAAGCGGAAGGACTCCCCGCGCACGCGCAATCGGTCCGCGTGAGGTGCGAGCATGCTTAGCCCACGGGAAGCAGTACGCACGCTGCCTTCGTACCATCCACCACTGGCGGGGCGCGACGGCCTACGTCTCGATTTCAATGAAAACACGGTTGGATGTTCGCCCCGAGTACTCGAACGCTTGCGGCGGTTGGGGCTGGAAGACCTCGCGCGCTATCCCGAGCGCGAGCAGGTGGAAGCGGCGGTGGCAAACTCTCTTGGCCTCGCGCCTTCGGAACTGCTGTTGACCAACGGCGTGGACGAAGCGATCCATTTGCTCTGTGAAACCTATCTTGAGCCCGGCGATGAAGCGTTGATTGTCGTGCCCACATATTCTATGTACCGGATCTACATGATGGCGGCGGCCGCGCAGGTCATCAGCGTTCCCGCGGGCAAGGATTTCGGTTTCCCTGCAGACAGCCTGAAAAACGCGATTACCCCGCGCACGCGCCTGATCGCGATCGCAAACCCGAACAACCCCACGGGTGCAATCGCGTCGCAGGACGATCTGATGAAGATCGCGCGCTCTGCGCCGGACGCAGCGCTGCTGGTGGACGAAGCCTACTTTGAGTTCTGCGGGCAAACGATGCTCCCCGCTCGGCGTCAATGCCCGAATTTGTTTGTGGCGCGAACCTTTTCCAAGGCTTACGGGTTGGCCGGGCTCCGCATCGGCGCTCTGGTTGGCGATGCGGATCAGATGCGCGCGGTTCGACGCGTCAGTTCGCCCTACAACGTGAATGCCGTGGCTCTCGGGTGCCTTCCGGAAGCGATCGCCGACCAGGACTACATTCAGCAGTACGTGAGCGAGGTGCTCCAGGCGCGTGCAAGTTTGGAGAGCGCTCTCCAAGCCAGCGGAATTCAGTTCTGGCCCAGCCACGCGAATTTCGTACTCGCGCGAGTAGGTTCGACGCGCCTCGATGCAACAGCCTTCGTCGAGCACGTGCGGCGGCGCGGCATTTTGGTTCGCGACCGCTCGAGCGATCACGGCTGCGAAGGCTGCGTGCGCATTACTCTCGGTCCACGGGAGCATGTCGCTCGCCTGCTCACCGCGCTCCAGGAAACGTTCGAAGAACTCGGCATTAACCAAGGAGCGTCCCGGCGATGAGAAAGGGCAGCATCAAGCGGCACAGCAAAGAGACGCAGATTCAGATCGCGCTCACCATCGAAGGACGTGGGCACTACCAGGTGTCCACCGGCATTCGCTTTTTCGATCACATGCTCGAACTCTTCGCCCATCACGGCGGCTTCGACCTGAAACTCAAGGCGCGCGGGGACCTCGACGTAGATCAGCACCACACCGTGGAAGACGTCGGGATCGTCCTCGGGCAGGCGTTCGACAAGGCGCTGGGCAGCAAGCGCGGTATTCTCCGTGCTGGATATTTCTTGATGCCCATGGATGAAACCATGGGCATGGCTGCGGTGGACTTCTGCGGACGCACCGCCGCCGTCGTCGACACAAAAGTTCGCACAAGGCTCGTCGGCGATCTTCAAGCGGAACTGGTGTACGACTTCTTTGAGGGCTTTGCCCGCGGCGCGCGGGCCAATGTTCATGCCCGCGTCCTCTATGGGCGATCGAGCCACCATAAGATTGAGGCGCTGTTCAAAGCCTTTGCCCGGGCTCTGCGCGCGGCCTGCTGGCGCGATCGCCGCATGGCCCGCCTTCTGCCCAGCACCAAAGGAGTGCTGTGATGATCGCGATCGTTGATTACGGCGCCGGCAATCTGGTCTCGGTGAAGAAGGCGGTGGATTGGTTGGGACACGAGTGCGCGATCACGTCGGATCCTGCGCAGGTGGAAAAGGCGACGAGCATCATTCTTCCCGGTGTAGGTCACTTTGCGGCGACTGCGGGGCTTGCACGATCAGGACTGCAGGATGCCATTGCGGATGCGATTGGCCGCGACGTTCCATTCCTGGGCATCTGCGTCGGCATGCAGTGGATGTTCGAACGCAGTCAGGAATCCCCGGAGACGGCAGGCTTGGGCCTGCTTCACGGTGAATGCGAGCGTTTTCCGCAGAACGTGAAATCGCCACACGTCGGGTGGAATGATCTGGAGGTTGCCGCGACTTCGCTGCTATTTCGTGGAGTTTCCTCAAAGTCGTTTGTGTATTTCACGCATTCGTTTCGCGTGCCCATTACTGAAACTACGGTGGCATGCTGCGAGTACGGCGGCCAGTTTTCAGCGGCGGTCGAACAGGATCGTTCGTTCGGAGTGCAGTTTCATCCCGAAAAGTCCGGCGAGATTGGGTTGAAGTTGCTGAATAACTTTTGTTCTCTCACCTGAATGCTGACGAAACGCATCATCGCTTGCCTCGACGTCGACGGCGGCCGCGTGGTCAAGGGCGTGCAATTTGAAAACTTGCGCGACGCGGGCGATCCGGCCGAACTGGCGAAGGCACACAGCGCGTCGGGGGCAGATGAAATTGTGCTCCTCGACATATCGGCGGCGCATCAGCAACGGGCGACACTGCTCGATACCGTGCGCCGGGCGGCAGGTCAGTTGTTTGTTCCCCTCACGGTGGGCGGCGGCATTCGCACTCTGGAGGATGCAGCCGCCGTCTTTGCCGCTGGCGCGGACAAGATCGGCGTTAACTCCGCCGCGCTCGCCGATCCGACTTTGATCACGCGCATCGCGGAGCGCTTCGGTTCGCAAGCTGTCGTCGTGGCGATTGATGCCAAGCGCTGCGACGGCACGTCGTACTGGCAGGCGTTCACACATGGAGGACGAACAGCAACCGGGCGTGACGCCATTGCCTGGGCGCAGGAAGCGGAGTCGCGCGGCGCGGGAGAAATTTTGCTGACTTCGATGGACCGCGACGGAACGGCCTCGGGCTTCGACTGCAAGTTGACGCGAGCGGCAGCCGACTCAGTTCGCATTCCGGTCATTGCCTCGGGCGGCGCGGGCGGCGCGCAGCATTTTGTCGAAGTGTTCCGCGAGGGGCACGCCGATGCTGCCCTGGCCGCGTCGATTTTTCATTATGGCCTCAGTTCTCTCGGAGACCTCAAGCAGCAACTCGGATCTCAAGGGATTGCGGTGAGGTGGCCATGCTGATCCCCTCGATCGACTTGATGGGCGGCAAGATCGTTCAACTCGTTCAGGGCGATCGGAAAGCGCTGGAGTTCGATAACTTTCAGGAATGGGTGGATCGTTTTTCGAAGTACAGGCTGGTGCAGCTCATTGATCTAGATGCGGCGATGGGGCGCGGCCACAATCGCGATCTTGTGGGGAAATTCGCGCGCCAGCTTCCCTGCCAAGTCGGAGGCGGAATCCGGTCGATTGACGCGGCTCGGGCAACTCTGGACTCAGGAGCGCAGCGCATCATCCTCGGATCTTCCCTGATCGCCCAAGGCACAATCAACGCAGCGTTTGCCCAGGATACCGCGATTGAGTTTGGTCCAGAGAAACTCGTTTTCGCCGCCGACTGTCGAGGCGGGCATGTTGCGATCAAAGGCTGGCAGGAAACTACCGGCATCACGGCGGCAGAGATGATGCGCGCTCTCGAACCGTTCTGCCGCGCATTTCTCTACACGCACATCGATACCGAGGGCCTGCTCAAGGGAATTCCGCTCGATGTGATTCGGGAGTTGCGAACCGCCACATCGCGCCAGCTCATCGCGGCTGGGGGCATTCGGAGTCGGGAAGAGATCGCCGAACTCGACGCGATGGGCGTGGACGCAGTTGTGGGAATGGCAATCTACACGGGATTACTACAGGCCTAAAGAGGAAGCCGGATTCAGTGGTCGCCGGTAATCCCCGTCCAATTGTCCGTGCGGAATGGCGAGGCTGGCAGCCCGTCCTTATTGAACAAATTGCATCGGGGACTGTCACCCCAAGCGTAGCGCGCCGCAACCGGGTTCGGAACGTCGCGGCTGGAGACCACAACCGTCTCGTCCTCAATGCGGGCCTCGGCCCAGTGGAACTTTCGGTCCGCGCCGGCGATGGCAAAGCCGCGCAACTCTGCGTCGCCGCGTGGTTCCAGCCCAGAACCCACATGCGTGAAGTGCATGCGGACTTTGCCGTCCGCAATTTGCATAGACTCATAGAGCGGCCCCGAATACTCACCTGGCTGTTTGTAAGTCGTCCCTAGCGCCCAAAGCGCGAGCCGCTGGCCGACTTCAAGCTTGCGATGCGGGTGAAGATCCTTGGGATCGCCGACGTCGATGGTTACAGCAAGCCCCGTGTTGGGCACGTGCTTTACCGTGAGCAACTGCGCCTCGCGCAGCTCTGCCCATGCCGATTCGCCCGGCTCGTCGGGGATGGCTCCGTGATTGGGTAACTGCACGATCAAGAACTCCAGATCCTGCTGATGCGAGGCATCCCGCCAGTTCTGGATGAGTGCAGGAAGAAGCTTCCGATATTGATGTGCCTTCATGGCATTGCTCTCCCCCTGATACCAGAGCGCCCCGCGAAACCCGTACGGCAGCAGAGGAGTGATCATGCCTTCGTAGAGGCTTGAAACCGGCATTGGAGCATATTCGAGCGTCGTTAGGCATTCAATTGAGAAGCCGCTCAGAGCGTCTTGCGTGAAAGGCATCCAGACTCCCCATCCGTCCTGATGGAGATCGCGAAACCAGACTGTAACCTGCTGCCACTCGGCAGATGCCTTCAGAACCGGCGTGGCATAGTCGTCGTAGTCGGTGATGGTGGGCTGTTTCGATCGAAAACGGAAAGCTCCGGTGCCACGCACCCCAAAACGGATCCCCGCATAAGGCGTGAGATCTTCGGCCGATCCATCCAGCTTGTAGCTCGCAGAGAGAATCGAGTCCTGGGTTCCATCCAGTTGTCCAGCGACGCGAGCTGCAAATCCGCTTGCGCCATGCCCGGGCGACGCGAGATCGAACGCGCTGTCGGAGGCCTCGGCCCAGCTGTAAGAAAATGATCCGCCCGTGGAGAGGCGCGACGTCCCATCATTGAAGTCCGCGAGCATTTTGCTTGCGGCATTCGCCGACGCAGGCAGTAGTTCGAAATCATCAAACTCGAGTTCGAAGGGCAGTGACTTTTCCGCGAAGCCTTTCTCCGCCGGAGTCGCGCGGGCCCATTCCTCCACTGCGGGCCGCAGATCGGCATCGCCACTGAGAACGTCAGGCGCGATCCACTGTTCAATGGGCGTCCCCGGCCAAGCACTCTCGATGACCCCGACGGGAACACTTAGCTTGCGGTGAATCTCGCGGGCAAAAAAATACGCCACCGCAGAAAAACTTTCCGCGGCATCTGGCGTGCAAATTTCCCAATGGGCCGCAAGGGTATTTTGCTGAGGCGACAAAGCGATCTTCTTTGGAACCGTGAAGAGGCGTATTCGCGGGTAGTTCGCATTCGGAAGTTCCGTCGCCGCACCTTGGGCACCCTCGAGAGAGAACGTCATGTTCGACTGCCCGGAAGCGATCCAAACCTCTCCGATCACTACGTCTTTGACTACGATCTGCTTCTTGCCGTGAATTGCCAGGGTGAAGGGCCCACCGGCAGACAAAGGCGGCAAGCGGACGCTCCATCCTCCGTTCATATCGGCAGTAGTTGTGGCGCTACGGCCCGCAAGGCTCACTGCTACCTTCTCACCCGGGTCTGCCTTGCCCCAGACGTGAATCTCTCGGCCCTGTTGCAGCACCATGTGGTCGCTGAAAAGCGTGGGAAGGACAGGATCGGCCCAGCTATTCACGCCCCAAACAAGCATGCACAGGCCCGCGGCAACGAGCGCGGATCCGCGGAACGTCCTCAACTCCCTGGCCAGTTTCATTTCTCCTCGATGATAAACAGGTCCCACGGCTTGACCGTGATCTGCTGGGAGTGCGCGACTGTAGCTTGCGTGAGCAGGTCGGTGCCGGAACCGTAAGGATAGGCCAAGGTCTGCGCATCGTTGGAATAATTGAAGAAGTAGTGAAGTGTCTTGCCGCTGCGATTGACGACATGCCTCACCCGCACGTTCGGCGGCAGGGTCTGATCAGGACCGGTCACTCCCGCGCTGCCAAGCACATCCAGCAGCACTTTCTCCTGCAACTTGCCGGTCAGCACCGTTCCCTCGTAGGTCAGGGTTCCTTTGCCGAAACGATTCCGCGTGATGGCTGGATACTTGCCGAAGAACGGATGATCATAGTAGGCGAGTCCTTCAGCCGAATCCAGAAGGAGCATCTCCGCCCAGTCCGAGACTTTGTTGTCAGCACCGGCGTGAAACGGATCACCCTTGAGCGCGATCGGCTGGCGCAGATTGGAAAACTCCTGATAGTGAAACCCGGCCGCTTCGCGCAAGATTCCGGGCATCATCGTCCAGCGGACGGTGCTGTATTCATTTGCGAATCCGCTCTTGAACGACATGATCACATGGCCGCCACCGCGGACGTAGTCCACTAACTTGTTAAGAACGGCATCAGCCGCGACGTACAAGGGAGCAACCAGAATGACTTTGTAGTCTGAGAAATTCGTGCTCTCGGGGAAAACGAAATCCACGCCGATGTTGTTCTGGTAGAGCGCGTGGTACATCTGCCGCAGGATGCTGCGGTAGTTCTCGTGATCGCTGAACTTCATGAACTCGATGCCGTAGTAGGAGTCGTCGCTGTAGAGAATCGCGACCGGGTTGGTGTGCCTGGCATCGACGATCCGCGGGCCGATACGGCGCAATTCGTGCGCGGTTCGGCTCACCTCTTCGTAGGCACGGCCGGGCTCGAGATCGTGGCCCAGCACGCCTTTCCAGTAAGTCTCCTGACCGTAGTGGAGGGAGTGCCAGTGCCAGTATTCGACCATGTTCGCGCCCGAGGCGACGTGAGTGTAGACGTCGAGACGAAACTGACCGTCGTACGGCGGATATTGGTTTTTGGAATCCCATCCGATCGCTTCGGCGTTGGTTTCCGTGACCAGGTAGTTCGTATGTTTCAGAGAACGGCTGTAGTCGCCCTCATAGGAAGATGCCTCGCCGTCAAACTCGTCCTGCGTGCCGTGATAGGGATTGGTAGCGACGATATCGAGACTCTTCGCGACGTCGTTCTCGTCGACTTCGGGCCGGGGCGGAGAGGCGAAGTCCTGCGTTACGAACTGGTCGGGACGCTTGTACTGGTTGACGATGGAGGCCTGCCAGGCGAGGAAGTCAGTCGTGATCCACTGCGAATAACGCTCCCACTCCAGCTTCCATCCGGGATTAAGGATGCCATCCCGCGGTGGAATCTCGGTCCAGTCATTTAGCCGCTGGCCCCAGTAGTTCAGCCCCCAGTCTTTGTTCAGTTCATCGACGGTCTTGAATTTGTGCTTCAGGTATGCGACGAATCCCACTTGCACGTCGTGATTCGCGGCGCCGCCGGATGAGGTCTCATTGTCAATTTGATAGCCAATGACCGCGGGATTGTCCTTGTAGTGCTCCGCGATCTTGCGTATGACGCGCTCACAGTAAAAACGGTAAGTCGGATTCAGAAGGTCGGTGTTCTGGCGGTATCCGAACGTGACCGTCTGACCGCTCAGGCGCGTGATGACTATTTCGGGATGTTCTTTGTACATCCAGGCCGGGATGGAATAGGTCGGCGTGCCCATGATGACTTTGATTCCAGCTTTCTGCAGGCGATCGACGACACGATCCATCCAGGCATACTCGAAATGGCCATCTTCCGGCTCCCACAATCCCCAGCTTGATTCGCCGATCCGAACCACGCTGATGCCTGCTTGCTGCATCAGGTCAACATCTTTGTCGAGGCGTTCGTAGGGCATGTATTCCGGATAGTAAGCCGCGCCGTAGAGCACCGTTTCCATGGTGTCGGGGCGGAATGGGGACTGGGTTTGTCCAGACAACGGCCGCGCGAGGCTGAGCAGGGCCGCAGCAATGAGAACAACCTTCTGTTTGAAGCGCTTTCGAGTCATGTTCCCTCACAGCTGAGAATACAAGTCTAAGGATGGGAAGATTGCCGATGCGCTGAGCACGTCCGTGACTCAATTGCGCCACGATCCACTGCACCGCAATTCGGAATAGTAGTACCCAGGAAATCCTTGCCGCCATCGTTTTCAATTGTTCTTCCGGAATCGACAGCAGGAGAGTCTTCATGCAACGCGAATCCCAAGACTGTCGACCGGCCAATTCCGGCGTGTCCGGGGCCGACCATCAACGGATTGGCCGTCAGCGCGTGTGCATCATCAGCCGCCTGCAAGCCGTAATACGCGTTGAAGTCAAAAACATTATGTGTGCTCTTTCCGGGTCCGGGCGCGCTTACATACGATCCATCCGGATTGCCTGACACTCCGTACGAAAGAATTCGCCCGGCGCCCTCGACATAAAAAATATTGTTATAGACGTAAGTATCCGTCGCCCAGCCGGTCCAATCGGTGTGGAGAACCAAGTCCACGTTCTCCTCCTTCCCGACGTAGATTGTATTGTTATAGATGAGCGTGTTCTTCACCGGGCCAGAGAGTTTAATCCCGCGATGATGATCGTTCTGGCTGATGTTGTAGCGAACGATCGTGCCGACATTCCCCACGCTGTCGTTCGGACTCTGAGAGCCTTCGTTGCAGATCAGCAGAAATCCGCCGTCGTTGTCGTGGCTGTAGTTGTATTGGATCATCGTGTTTCGGCTGTTCCAATCGGAATCGAAACCTTCGGCGTCGTGCTGGCCGTGGGTTCCGTAGACCTCGTTGTACTGTATGACGGTGTTGTCGGCGCTCCACGGCCAAATGCCGACATTGTAGTCCTGGGAGCGCTGACTGGCGTGACTGACCACGTTGTATTCGACGAGCGCTCCGTCGGTGGCAACGTTGACGATTCCGTCGCCGCCAATGTCGTCGAGAACGTTATTGCGAATCACGACGCCCAGGCTCGGATACCACTTCGACCGCTGCCAGTGCGTCGACCAGCCGAAGATTCCGCTGCGGTCCACGTGCGAGATGGAGTTGCCTTCGATGCGCAGGCCGATAAACCGGCTGGGCTTGACGTCGCCGATCGCGTGATAGCTAATACCGCCGTTGGCCTTGTCTTTGTCGCTGCCGTTGACGTTGCGAATGTTCAGGCCCTCGAGGTAAAGGTGATGCAGATCGCCCGAGTTGTCTGCGACGAGATTTACGCCACGACGCACGCCGGGAGTTGAGCCCGCGTTGGCAATGGCCAGATTACGGATCTCCCAGTACTCCTGATTCTTGAGCAGCACCGCGTCCTCGACAAGACCGGCGCCATTGATGAGGGGCAGCACAGCGCCGTCATACTTGTCGATAGTGATGGGATGCTCGGCCGTGCCCGAACCCTTGGGCCAGAGTTGGCCAGTCCAAACGCCGCCGGATTTGAAGAGAATGCGGTCGCCGGGTTGGAAGGCGATGGCGTTGACTTTGGACAGCGTCTTCCACGCGGTTGCAACAGACGTACCGTCGAAGCCATCATTGCCGGCCTTGGAATCCACGAAGTATGACGCAGCTCGGTCTGAGGACCGGGGTGCCCCGTCATCCAAACTTAGAAAGCCGCGACCACCAAGCATCGGTGACATACCCATCAGCAGCGCAGCCGTTAGGACTCGCTCAAGGCCGAGTTTTCCAAGTCTAACGCCGTGGCTTGACATTCGGGTATTCGTAGACCGTGGAACGCAGAAGAGACAACAGCCCGCTCCTGAGCGAACTGCCGCCGCAATCCTCCCCCAGAAGTTTCCTAGAAATCAAACCGAATGGCAAACTGCCCGTTCCTCGGGCCGTCGTTGACACCGAGAATCTGGCCAAAGTTGTCAGTCGGGCCGGGGGACTGTATGAGCGATTTGTTACCTCCACAACCATTGATGTTGTAGGTGTGGCGGTTGAACAGGTTGTAGAACTCGGCGCGGAACGACAGCTTGTACTGGCCATCGGAGCCCATGGGAACATATTTCAGGATGCTCGCATTTTCGTTGGCCGACCCGGGGCACCGCAGCGCAGAAATATCTGGAGGACCGGCTCCCAGCATGCCTGCGGCAGGGGCGCTCGCGACACTCTGTGGAATGTAGATGTCCTGCGAAGGGATGTTCGTCTGGCCAGATGGAATGGGCACAAAGTGTCTCGGGTTCGACGGGCCACTGAAACCATTCAGATTGAAGTTCGGATAGAAGTTGCCCCACATTGGCCAATAGGGATCAGGCACGCTCGCCTGGAATGGTTGTCCGGAGGTGTAGAGGAAGAGTCCGGACAAACTCCACCCGCCGACGATCCGGTTCACTATGCTACCTCGGCCAGCCCACCAGCGTTGTCCTTTGCCGAAAGGCAATTGGTAACTCACATATCCCTTCACAATGTGGGTCTGATCGTAGTTGGTGAGCGCGTGCGCCGCCGCCCCGATGTTATTGAAATCCTGAATTGGCGTGTAGTAGTTATTACCCTCCTGCTGGGCCGAATACGTGTCGCCTTCCTGCCGGGAGAGCGTGTAACTCATATCCATGGTCAGACCACGCCCGGTGCGCTTGACCACATCGATAATCATCGAATCGTAATAGCTCTGTCCCAGAGGGAGGCCCACATAAGTCAGGCTGGGATAGTAAAACCCTGCGTAGGTATAGGGGTTAAAGAACGCTTGCGCTACCTGTGGGTAAGGAGCGATCGCCTCCAACAGCGTGCCGCAGAACCCGTTATAGGGGTAAGCGATTCCGTATCCCGCAGCGTCTGATGCGCTGCAGACGGGGTTGCTGTAAGCGCTCAGTCCCGGATTCTGCTGGGCGAGCCGCAAGAAGGTCGAAGTAGGACCTTGGTTCCACGCCAGCGCCGTGTCTGTCAAACGATGGCCGCGGTTGCCCACGTAAGAAGCTTCGACGCGCATGTTGGGTGTCAGCTCGTACTGCACACCCAGATTGAAGGCATCGCTATAACCCACGCGCAGTGCCCGTGGATCGACGTTGACCAGAGGGAACAGAGCTTCCGGGCAGGTCAGTTGCGTGGGGCCGCCGCAGGAGTTCCGATTACCCGGCTTGAAGACGCCAGGATAGCCATTATCCCAGTCGAAGGGATTGCTGACTTGATTCGAGCCCTTGAATCCAGGTGCAAAGGCGTTCGGCACGCCGTCGAAATACGGTACGCCCGGCGGATTGTAGATAATGCCGAAAGAACCGCGGAACACGGCCTTTCTCCAAGGGGAATACGCAAAACCAATCTGCGGTCCGAAGTTCGCTGCGTATTCGTTCTTCTCGAAGCTGTCGCCCCCGTTCTTGGCATAAACCAGAGTGCCCGGGATGCCAAGCGTGGGATCGGTCGCGTGCAGGTCATAGTTTGCCCACGACCCATTCTTCTCGTGGAACCTGAAGTTGTAGTCCCAGCGCAGACCAAGGCTCAGCGTGAGGTCAGGGCGGATCTTATAGCTGTCCTGGGCAAACAGCGACATGCTCTTGTCCCGTCCATAGAGATTGAAGGGCGTGGTCTCGCCGGCCGTTTGTACTTGGCCCAGCAGAAAGCTGGCGAAGGCAAAGCCCACCTGATTGCCGTAGCCCTGCGCCGGGGCTCCGGTGGAATTGTTCGAGAAGCCGAACGAGAGCGCTCCCGAGCCGCTGTGGCTGTTCACCTGTTGCGCATGGAAATCGCCGCCGAACGTGATGTTGTGCCGTCCCTTCGTCCAAGTTACGGTGTCGCCAACAATCGTGGTAAGACCGGAGGAGTCTCCCTGGAAAGTATTACCTAGGCCGGTTTCCGTGTGAGCGGTGGAGTCGCTGAAAGAAATCGATGGAAAGTTCTTAGCTCCGGTGCCGCCAAAACCGAGCGTCGAGTTCCAATCCCCGGGGGCGGCGGGCAGACTGCCATTCCAGTACCAGTTGTAAGTCAGATTGAATACATTCAAAACGCGCGGAGAAAATGTGTGCGCCTCTGTGATTCGAAATTCGTCCGAACGCACCAGCTGGAGTCTGGCCGCGGAAAGAGGACCTCCGTCCGTGCTACCAGGCGACCATGGGCCCCCACTGTCCACTAGGGTTCGCGGCCGGTGGTTGTAGACCCAGGAGCCGGACAGCCGGTCCATGTCGTTCAGATTGTGGTCAAGCTTGATCACAACCTGGTTCGGTGTCTGCGACGGGCTGTTTTGTATCAGTCCTCTCTCGTTGCCGTCGATTCCGGAAAACTGAGGAACGTACGACTTCTGGTAAATAGGAACGATTTTTTTCGCGACTTGGCTGAACATCGTTGCCGGAATCGAGTTCCCGACGAAGACCGCACCGGGATCACTAGGATTAAAGATGGCTCCGGCAGAGATCGGATTACCATGCGTGTCGGTACCGAGTAGTTGAGTGGTGTCCAACAGCGCGCTGAAGTCGCCTCCCAGGAAGGCCGCTGTGGGTACCGTTGCACCGGGTCCGCCCAGCCTGAAGTCGTTCTGGGTGTAGCGCTCGAAAGTACCGAAGAAGAACGTCTTGTTCTTGAAGATTGGCCCGCCCAAGCTTGCTCCGTAGTCCCAGGCCCGGGCTTTGGATTTTCTCAAGCCCTGGTTGTCATTGTTCCAAGTATTCGCATCCAGCAGCTCATTGTGACCGTATAGGAATGTGGAGCCGTGGAACTTGTTTGTCCCCGATTTCAGCGTAAAGGACATTACGCTGCCGCCGGTAATGCTGCTTTGCGCATCTAGTCCGCTGGTCTGGGCCTGTAACTCCTGTACCGCCTCCATACTCGGACCGGTTTCCATCGAATCGCCGGGGATGCTTGCCGTGGCGGAGGTACCGTCGACGGTGTAGTCCTTGGTGAACCATTGCCCGCCGTTGACCACAGCCCCATACGGACTGCTGATCGGGGAATAGCCGGGCGTGATAGCGATCGCAAAGTCCTCCACAAAACGCCCACCGCCGTAAATGCTCAGCGGCAGGTCAGTCACTATCTCTGCTTTCATGTTCGTTCCCACCGAAGCGTTCTCGAGTTCAATGACCGGCGCGTCGGTCGTGACGGTCACCGACTGGCTGATGGCACCCACCTTGAGCGAGGCGTCAATGCGCGCCACCTGAGTCGACTCGAGGGTAACGCTCGGATGGCGCTGGATTTCGAAGCCGTCTCTCCTGAACTCAACGGAATACTGCCCCGGAAACAGATTGGGGATCACATAAATCCCATCCTGATTGGAGACGGTTTTCGTGGGCACGTTTGTGCCGGTGTTGGTGGCGGACACTTCCACGCCGGGCACAATTGCGCCGCTCGTATCCGTTACGGTCCCTGTGATCGAGGCACGATTTGCCTGCGCTGCCGCGCCTGTTGCGGCAAGAACGATCATGACTGTGACAAAAAGGACTAGGCTATAGAACTTGGCTCTCGACATATTGCCTCCCCACGATCTGCGAATCGCATTCCTGTCATTTCTAACCAGCGCCACATGAGCGCGCATTATTTCCCGCCTGCGCTCGCCCCGTGCCCCTTCGTTAACTGAACCTCTACCAATCCCATCGAGCCTGGGGTCGTATTGATTCCATTCCCATCGGGCTGCATTCCTGAGACTTTTTCATTGGCGGTGTAGAACAGTGTGAACGAATTCCCGCCCTCGGCGATCAGGCCCAGCGGTGTCCGTACTTCGCTGGCCCACACGCCACTTCCTTTCTGAACCATCAGGTGTTGTCCAGTGGACCAGTGAACGCCGTCGCTCGAAAACGTATAGCCGATCGCATTCGGCGCGTCGGTATCGTAGACCGCGACGAGTGTCCCGTCGCTCAACTCCGTGACTATCGGATTCTCGATAAATCGCTTCTCCACTTTCAAGGGATTGGATTCTGTGCACCGCAGCCAGGGCCCGGCGAGGTCTTGCGACTTCGCCAAGCCCACCTGCCACGACGAGAGGGGGAGCTTTTCCGTGTGCGCGCTTCCGTAGAACGCGTACCAGCGATCGCCCACGCTGTACGGGAAAAATGAATCCGTTCCCTGCAGGCCTTCCCGCGCGTCGGAGTCCTTTCCCCGCTCGAGCACGACTCCTACGTCTTTGTATGGGCCGCCGATTCCGTCCTCGCCCGGAGTTGTGGAAACCGCACGCCAGATGCGGCCCTCATGATTTGTTAACCATTGTTGAGACGTGTCTGGAGCTGCTTGGTACGCCACGTAGAACAGGTTCCATCGGCTCTCTCTTGGGTCAAAGACCGGCAGCGGAGACCACAGGGCGGCACGAGGATCCTTCCCGGTGAAGTCCCCGCTCGATTCCGCCAGCGTCCCCAGCCGTTTCCAGTGGATGCGATCCTGGCTCGTCCAATGCGCCAGCCGCATTTTGACCCAATGTGGGTCGCCAACCATCTCTGAAGTGAATAAGTGGTACGTACCCTTCATCTTGAGCACTCTTCCACCCTCGAATCCGTACTTATTGCCTTCGGCGCCTTCGGAGTGGATCGTCAAGATTGGGCCCTGAAACAACTTGGTCACCATGAGTTCCTGGCCGGACGCGCGCGCGGGACCAGCAAAGACGACGAGGACCATCACCAGGGGAGCAAACAGTCGCCCGGTGCACGCCAGCGTCAATTTCGGTTTCCGGAACATGCGTGATCTTTGTAGGCCTCGTCTCTCCACTCCCTCAAGGTAATCGAGGTTATCGGGAGGTTAAGCGACCGTATTCGCCGTGAAGTTTGGGTCCGAAGCGTCAGAGTGCGTGCTCCAGCGCTGTAATCGGGCAAACAAGTTCCAACACGGTCAGAATCCTGGCCACGAACTGCTCACCAACTTGTTTCGTCTTTGGAATCTCAATGCAAAACGGTGCGAAACCGTGCGAAACCAACGCCCGCGCTCCCGAAACTCAACGGCGGAGTAACTGCAATTAACGGGGAAACTAACCGTTAGTTGTCTCAGGAATCGCCAGTTTCCCTCCGCGTTGACTCCCGCCAACACGCGGTGCTATTGTCCCACCGGGAATACGAGTGAGTCGGTCTGAGCTTGATGCGCCCTCCTGGTCAGGACCCGAATCGGCAGCGAACGTGGCCTCCATTCACACTTCCGCGGTGCCTCATATCTCTCTGTTCGAGAAGCGGGAGGAACTTCACCGAATCTTGGCGAGCAAGTACCTCGCAAACTCTCCCAAGAAGAGTCGATTTCTCGAGTTTGTCTCGGAGCAGACGTTCCTTGGCAACGGCGACAAGCTGAACGAGTATCTGATCGGCGTGGAAGTGTACGAGCGGGGTGTAGATTTCAATCCCCAGAGAGATCCAATCGTTCGAGTGCAAGCGCATGAGATTCGGCGCCTGCTCAAAAAATACTACGAAGAAGACGGCAAAAGCAGTCCCATCCGGATGGATCTGCCCTCAGGCCACTACATTCCCATCTTCAACCGTAACGCAGAGCAAGAGGCCATTCCGGATGAACTGCAGACACTGGCCCCTCCCGTGAAGCCGAGTTCCAATCGGCTGCTGGTCGCGGTGACCGTGATCCTGGGCGCTCTCTGCCTGACTCTGGCGTCGCTGCTGATCGTTTCGAACTGGTCCAGCCGGCGCAGTGCACAATCCCGAGTCCAACCCAGCAATCTGCCCGACGGTTTGGATTGGTTCTGGCGTCCGTTTCTGCCTCCGGCGGGTGCGCCCCTGATCACGATTCCCAATCACCCGTTGTTGCGCGCGGCCCACGACGGGGACAGCGCTCAAACTCTGGCGCGCGGTCATGAGATTCCGAAGTCGAGTCTTCCGGAATTCCGCGACACCATTCACTTCCACGAATTGAAGCGCTTTCTCTTTGTCCCGAGCCTGACGGATTTTACTTCGGTGGGCGAGACTCTGGGATTGGTCAACTTGTGCGAAATGTTCTCCACAGTCGGCCAGAAATGCCGCGTACAGCAATCTCGTCTCGTCAACCTTGACGAAATCAAGGGGGACAATGCCATCCTGCTCGGGGGCAACCAGGCGTGGAGCGGCCGGGTCTTTCTCAACGTCGAGGGATTTCATTTTCAGAGCGGCATCATTCTCAACCGCAATCCCCAGGCAGGAGAGCAGCCGGTCTACAAACCGGAATTCGACTCAGTGACGAATCAACTCAGGCGTGACTATGCGGTCGTGCTCATGCTGCCGAACGAAACCAGAGAAAAACGCGTCTTGCTGATATACGGCATTTACACGCAGGGATCTCAAGCTGCTATCGAATACCTCACCAATCCCGAGCGGATGGCTGAACTGCGAAAAGAACTGCTGAAGCTCTCGCCTGACCACAAGACCATACCGCCTTACTTCCAACTTTTGCTGACTACGACGGTCGAAAATTCGGTGCCCGGCAAGTCGTCGCTCGTGGCGCTGCGGATTATTCCGAAGTAAACGCCTGTAGCGGCACGCTTCAGTGCTCGAGGTACGGCACGAAGCCTTGCGTTTTCATTCTGAGGCGATACACCGAAGTTGTTGCCGTGATGTAGAGCGTCTTGTAGTCCGCGTCGCCCCACGTGAGATTCGCGGGCTGCTCGGGCATGACGATCGTGCCGAGATGATTCCCTTTCGCATCCCAGACCCAAATGCCCTTGGGCCCCGTCACAAACAAGTTCCCACTCTTGTCCACCTTGATGCCATCGGGGACGCCATCGTCTTTCGCCCCCGGTTCTTCGCCGAAGATGCGGCCATGGGTGAGCGCGCCGTCCGGGGAAACGTCGTACACGCGAATGTTTCTTCTTTCGCTGTCGTCGACGTAGAACTGCTTGCCGTCGGGGGAAAAGGCCAAGCCGTTGGGCTGCGCCAGGTCTTTGGTGAGCAGACGAACGTTGCCCTTGTCATCCAGACGATAGACGCCTTGAAAAGGAATCTCCTGCTTCTCACCGGCAACCAGGTCAAGGGTGGGGTCCGTGAAATACAGCGCTCCGTCGGGTCCGACGATCACGTCGTTCGGGCTGTTGAACTTCTTCCCCTCGTAGCGATCGGCGAGGATCTTGTATTTCCCATCCGGAGTCACCTCGATGATCGCCCGCAACACGCTGGCGCAATCGATCAGCCGATGCTGGCGGTCGAAGGTGTTGCCGTCCGGGTCGCCCAGCGCGATGACTTCCTGTTTCTTGCCATTCGAATCGACGCGGAAAATCTTGTTGATAGTTTCATCGCTGACGTAGAGGAATCCGGCCGGGTCCCACATGGGGCCCTCCGTAAAGCCGAAACCAGTTGCGACGGCTTCCAGTTTCGCGTTGTGATCGACAAGATCCCAGAAGCTCGGGGAAATCGGTCGAAGTCCGAAAGCGCGAGGCTCTTGCGCGCCGGCGGTCAGAAAGAGACAGGCCACCGTCACAAAACCAAGAACAGCGTTGCCAGCAGATCTCATTCCGTCATCCTCTATATTCTTGGAACCCGGCTCAGCCTTCGACGACGAACCCGCGCTCATCAAATAGCTCGTCAGATCATCGAGCTCGCCGCGGCTGAGCCGCTCGCCGTAGTTTGTTGGCATCAACGAGCGGCCCAGATATTCCAGGCTCTGCACGTCATACTTTTGAAAGAAATGAAAACTGCCATCCGCTGTTTGCAACTGCACGGAAAAATTGTCTTCATTGCGAATCACGCCCTCCATTCGCGCGCCGTCGCGGGTTGTAACGACGGCTGACTTGTACCCGGCAGATGAAATCCTGACTGGATTGACGATCGCCTTCAGGATAGCGTCCGCCGACATCGCAGAACCATAAGCCGAGAGGTCGGGACCAAGGAACCCGCCTTCGCCGGAAATCGTGTGGCAGTTGGAGCATTCGCCCTTGCTGAAGAATATTTTCTTGCCGCGCCCGGCATCACCCGGCAATGCCCGGGCAGCAAGTCTGCCTTGCAGCACACGCAGGTAACCGACCAGCGAGTGAACCTGCGCAGGACTCAGCGAACGAAACGCGGGCATGCCGGTTCCCGGAACTCCGGTCGAAATAATGCTGGAGATCTGGTCATCGGAGAGATGTTGCATCTTGGCATTGCCAGCGATGTTCGGGGCTTTGTCGCTTCCCCGGCCATCCAGCCCGTGGCATCCGGCGCACCTGGCTGCGAAGGTGCGTTGGCCGGCGGAGGGCCTCGCCTTGAAGTCTTCTTCGAGGGCGTCATCCTGTTGCGCGTGCGAGGCGGGCGCCGCAAAACATCCCACCCACAACAGCAGTGAGATCGCAATCACCAGATGTGAGCGGATTGAGACCATGCGTTCAGGGCGCAACTGGATCGCGATTTTGAAACAACTCCCTCACTTCTGCTTGACGGCAATCGCCGCAATCTCGACACGGGCATCGTTGACCAGAGCCGCGGCCTGAATTGTCGCCCGCGCCGGCTTGGGATCGGGAAGGACGGTCCTGTATATCTTGTTCATCTCGGGGAAGTCGTGAATGTCAGCCAGATACACGGTAACGGAGACGACGTCCTTCCACTCAAAGCCCGCCGCCTTGAGGACTTTTTCAATGTTGTCGAGAGCGGCTTTGGTCTCCGGGGCGATACCTCCGGCTGCCAACTTATTGGACTCGTCCGTGCCCTCCTGGCCGGCAATGTAGAGCGTGTTGCCCGCAATGATTCCGTCACTGAAAGGAAGGCCTCTGGTGGGCGAAAGATTAATTGCTTTGTGTTCCTGCGCGTTGCTGCGTTGCGCCGCGAGTACCGCGGTCAGGGCCAGTCCGAGAATCAACGCAGACATCCGCTTCGCTTTCGAGTGCATTTCACTATTCTCCTTGAACGAGTCGCTTTCACTCTTCCAACTAAGGGGCTAAGGGTGTTAGAGTCCGCGGACATATATACAACCAGGAGGGGGTAATGGACAAATCGCTCAAGTTCGCGAAGCACCGGACGCCCGCCAAAGTTCTCGCCGCAGTGGCCTTGACACTTGCGATTGCGAGCGGAGTCCGGATGGTCCGGGCACAATCCAGCTCGGCCACCGCTGCTCCTTCGTCTGACAGCGAACTGATCGCGGAGTTTCGGCGTGTCGAGGTTGCGTCAGTTTCCGACGCGCTCGAGCAGGTTACAGGCAAGCGCATGTACATGAGTCACCGCATGCAACCGATCTTCACGGCCAAGTTCGCAGGTTTCGCGCGAACCGTGCAACTCAAGAAGGACGAGGGCAACAAAGATCCTGAGGCCTTGAGCGGAATGCTGGAGGCCATTGATCAGGGATCGACCGATTCCGTTTACGTGATGGTCGTCGAGGATGGGGAAGACATCGCAGGAATGGGTGGATTGATGGGAACCGCGATGGCAGCGCGCGGATATGCCGGTGCGGTGATCGATGGCGGAGTCCGCGATGTGGCGTACTTGCGCAAGATTGGGTTCCCGGTCTTTGCCACTGGAATCGTTCCCTCGACTTCCGTGCATCACTATCGCTTCGCGGGTGCGCAGATTCCAGTGGTATGCAATGGCGTTCCCGTCAATCCCGGAGACGTTGTGGTAGCCGACAGCGATGGCGTGGTGGTCGTGCCTAGAGCGCAGGCTCAACCGGTGCTTACGCTGGCGCAGCAGATGGATTTCAAAGAGCACTCGATGTATGCCGTCATCGAGCAACTGAAGTCGATTGTGGGCGCCGTGAAGAAGTTTGGGCGGCTCTGAGCTGCGTTGCGGAAGACAACCCTTCATCAGATACACTCTCTGGGGTCATGAGCATGCGGGCGGTGGCGCACATCGTCGTGTTGTTCAGTTGTCTGGCCGCAGGCGCGGATGGTGACCCCGCTCCTGTGAAGATCGATGTGCGCACTGAGGATTTACTGGTGCAACCTCCTGCGGCAAACTGGATCTCGTACAACGGAGACTATTCCGGTCGGAGGTATAGCGCGCTTTCGGAAATCAATCCGGCGAGCCTTCCGCAACTGCGGGCGCAATGGGTCTTTCACGCGCGCAATACAAATCGGCTGGAAAATACCCCGGTCGTGGTCAACGGGATGATGTTCGTAACTGCAGCCAACGACGCGTTTGCTCTCGACGCCCGCACAGGACGGGAAGTCTGGCATCATTCGCGGCCAGTTTCGGAAGGGCTGATTGACGATGCCTCGCAGCATGTGAACCGCGGAGTTGCCGTCTGGCACGATCGGGTGTACATGGAAACGGACAACGCCCACCTGCTGTGCCTGGATGCGCGATCGGGAAATCAGATCTGGGATGTCGCTTACGCGGACTGGAACAAGAACTATGGCGCGACCAGCGCTCCGCTGGTAGTGAAAGATAAGGTTCTTGTGGGGACCTCCGGCGGCGACGACGGCGTGCGCGGGTTTGTCGCTGCCTACGATGCCAGGACGGGCAAGCTCGCTTGGCGATTCTGGACCATCCCCGCTCCCGGTGAATTCGGTTCCAAGAGTTGGCCCGGCAAGGCGTACTTGCGTGGCGGAGGCACCACCTGGATGCCGGGCACCTACGATCCTGCGCTGAATTTGATTTTTTGGGGCACCAGTAACCCGGCTCCAGATTTCAATGACGATGTACGTCCCGGGGACGATCTTTACACCGATTGCGTTCTCGCATTGGACGCGGATACGGGAACGCTAAAGTGGTATTTCCAGTTCACGCCGCATGATCTGTTCGACTACGACGCGGTGGAAACGCCAATCCTGATCGACGCAGTTTACAAGGGAGAGCCTCGGAAACTGCTGGTGCAGGCGAACCGGAACGGATATCTCTACGTGCTCGATCGCACGAACGGGAAGTTTCTCTCCGCCACTCCTTTCGTCGAAAAGCTGAACTGGGCAAAAGGAGTCGACGAGCACGGCCGTCCGATTCGCACCGACGTCAGGCCGACACCGGCGGGAACGCGCGTCTGTCCTGGGTACTCCGGCGCCACGAACTGGTACTCGCCTTCCTATAACGAGTCCACGCGCATGGTTTACTTCCTCACTCTGGAAGAGTGTGAAACGTATCTTTCTCAACCGACACAAGCGTTCGCAGAGGGCAAGGAATACTATTCAACGGGAGTCAAGCGCATTGCCGGCGAGACGTCGCAAAAAAATCTCGCCGCATTCGGCCTGGATACCGGTTCGCTTGTATGGAAGTATCCGCAGATGGGACGAGGCCACTCCTCGGGCGGCACCATGACGACGGCGGGCGGCGTGGTTTTCTTCGGAGACGACGCTGGATCGTTTGAAGCGGTTGACGCGCAAACTGGCAAGCCGCTGTGGCACTTCAACACGGGACAGGATATGAGCGCGTCTCCCATGACGTACGCGGTCGCAGGAAAGCAGTTTGTGGCCATCGCCGCTGGAAGCGATGTGTTCAGTTTTGCTTTGCCTTGAGATGGTGGTTGTACATACGCGGTCGAAAATTAAAACTGTGGTAACCGCTGTCACGCAAATCGCACAACAAGGGAGCTTCTCATGAAATTCCATTCGAAGTGGAACCGGCGCGGCTTCCTCGGCACCGCCGCCGCCGTCGCAGCGTCGATCCTGGCGCCTCACAAACTATTTTCGTCGAGCGGCGCGTCGGCCCCCGAGGGCGCCACAGTAAACGGTTTCGGGCAGACCGGAAATCCTTACGACGAACTCGGCGTCACCACCGTGATCAACTGCGAGGGCACCATGACGATGCTGGGCGGCTCGGTGCTTCGTCCCGAACTCGAAGCCGTCATGGCCATGGCCGGCCGCCATTTTGTGAGTATTCCGGAGTTGGAAGTCGCGGCAGGTAAGCGCATTGCGGAAATGCTCAAACTCCCGGAGGGCTATACCGCGCTCGTCACGTCCGGTGCAGCGGCGGCGATTCAATCCGGATTGGCGGGCATTCTCACCGGTGACAACGAGGCTTTAATCCGGCAACTGCCCGATCTGACCGGCATGAAGTCGGAAGTCATCATCCAGAAGTCGCATCGCAACCCGTTCGATCATCAGCTGCGTAACACAGGAATCAAGCTCATCGAGATCGAGAACCGCGAGCAACTGCAACAAGCGGTCAATGAACGAACGGCGATGATGCACTTCACGAATTTCGCCAATGCCGCCGGACAGATCAAGGTCGACGAGTGGGCCAAGCTGGCCAAGCAGTACGGCGTTCCCTGCATGAACGATGCGGCGGCCGACACGCCTCCGGTCTCGCATCTCTGGGACTACACCAACATGGGCTACGACCTCGTCACCTTCAGCGGCGGCAAGGCCATCCGCGGACCGCAATGCGCGGGCTTGCTGATCGGACGCAAAGACCGGGTCGCGAACGCCTTACTGAACAACAGCCCGCACGAAGACACGCTGGGACGCAGTCAGAAAGTCGGCAAAGAAGAAATCATCGGCATGGTCAAAGCGCTTGAGCTTTATCTGAAGGAAGATCACGATGCGCTGGCGAAAGAGTGGCAGGACCGGCTCGTCGGGATTTCGCGCGAACTCGCGAAAGTCCCCGGCGTCAGCACATCGTTCTTCACTCCCGACATTGCCAATCACGTGCCCCACATGCAGATCAAATGGGACGCAAGAATTTCGCTGACCCCTCAACAGGTCTCGAAATTGCTGCGCAGTTCAAAACCCGCGATCGTCATGAGCGCCGGCGAGGACCGTCCGGGATTGGCCATGAACTCGTTCATGCTGCAGCCCGGAGAAGATAAGATCGTCGCGGAACAACTGTCTCGCGTCTTGCGCGAGCACTCAGCCTAGCTTGCGTGGGAGTCAGCGTTGACCGTGGCAAAGACAACCCGTGTACGCTGGTTTCTGGTCTTCTGGCTGTTCGTCCTCAGCGCGGTGTCGTACCTCGACCGCGTCAACATTTCCATCGCGGGCGGATCGATCGCCGATGCCTACCATCTTAGCAATGTCCAACTTGGCAAGGTCTTCAGCGCGATGCTGGTTGGCTACGCTCTGTTTCAGACTATCGGCGGCCGCCTCGCTGACCGTTTCGGCCCCCGTCGAGTGCTTAGTGCGGGCGTGGTCTGGTGGGGAATCTTCACCGCGCTCACCGCGCTGGTCCCCGCCAACATCGCAGGCGCGCTGTTCCTGTTTATCGCTGTCCGTTTCCTTCTGGGCGCCGGTGAAGCCGTGATCTATCCGGCCGCCAATCAATTCGTCGCGCGCTGGATTCCGGTGCGCGAGCGTGGCATTGCCAACGGCTGGATTTTCGCGGGCGTCGGGGCCGGTGCCGGGCTCACACCACCGTTGATCACTTACCTCATGGTTCACTACGGTTGGCGCTCGGCGTTCTGGGTATGCGCCGGTATCGGATTCCTGGCTGGAGTCGTCTGGTTTCTTGCGGCTCGGGACACTCCAGCCGAGCACCCGCGAGTGTCTGCCTCCGAACTGGTCGCGATTCAATCCGGCCTCACGCTGTCGACGGCGAACGACGAACCGACACCACCAGCGGGAGCTGGCAGCAAAGAGCTGATTTCCTGGACGCGAGTTGTCCAAAGCCGCGAAGTCTGGGCGGTCACGATCAGTTATTTCTGCTATGGCTACGTTGCGTGGATTTTCTTCAGCTGGTTTTACCGCTATCTCGCGAAAGTGCGCGGACTTGATTTGAAGGCGAGCGCTTTCTACTCCATGCTGCCTTTCCTCGCGATGTTGGTGTGCTGCATCGTAGGCGGAGCCGTCAACGACCGACTCACGAAGCGGCATGGTCCGCGCCTGGGCCGCTGCGGTCTCGCGGCATTGGCGATGGCCGTGGCTGCGGCCTTCCTTGCTTTGGGCTCGCAAGTTCAAAGTGCGCGACTGGCGAGCGTGGTGCTGGCTGGTGGTGCAGGTTCCCTGTACTTGTCGCAGAGTTCGTTCTGGTCGCTTACCGCCGATCTGACAGGTGCGTCCTCCGGATCGGTGTCGGGATTCATGAACATGGGCGGTCAAATCGGAGGAGCAGTGACCGCTTCTCTGACTCCCTGGATTGCGGCACGCTATGGCTGGACCGCTTCCTTCCTCGTTGCCGCCGCTTTATGCTTGCTGGGCGCGCTGAGTTGGCTTATGGTCGACCCGCTCAACACGCTGACTGTTGCTCGCGTTACGCGGCATGGGGAACTTGTTCCGGATCAGTCTGGGCATCCACCACGCGTCACCCCAGCGAATTCGTGAAACGATGTTTGTGACTATCATGTTCATGAAACCATGGCGAAACTGAACATCAAGCCGAAACGCGAATGCATGTGGGATCTGGTCAGCCTGGGCGAAGTCATGTTGCGCCTCGATCCCGGCGATGAACGCATTTCCACAACGCGCCATTTCCGCGCCTGGGAAGGTGGAGGCGAGTACAACGTCGCCCGCGGCCTCAAACGCTGTTTTGGATTGGACACAGCAATCGTCACTGCGCTGGCCGACAATCCCGTCGGACGTCTGGTGGAAGACTTCATGCTGCAAGGAGGCGTCGGCCAGAAGTACGTCCGCTGGGCGCCCTACGATGGCGTCGGGCGCACCGTGCGCAACGGATTGAATTTTACCGAACGCGGGTTTGGCATACGGGCTGCGCTCGGATGTTCGGATCGGGGGCACACCGCTGCTTCCCAACTGAAGCCGGGCGACATCGACTGGGATCAGATTTTCTCGAGGGATGGCGCCCGCTGGTTTCATACGGGCGGAATCTTCTGCGCGCTTTCCGAGACTACTCCGCTTGTTGCCCAGGAAGCGATGGAAGCGGCCAAGCGATCCGGCACCGTGACTTCCTACGACTTGAACTACCGCGCGTCGCTTTGGAAATCGATTGGCGGAAAAGCGAAAGCGCAAGAGGTGAATCGTCGTCTAGCGCCACTGGTCGACGTGATGCTTGGCAATGAAGAGGATTTCACGGCCGCGTTGGGCTTTCCGGTCTCCGGCCTTGACGAACACCACTCCGGGCTGGACGCGACCGGGTTCAAGCAGATGATCGAGACCGTCGTGAAAGAATATCCCTCACTTGCTGTGATTGCGACGACCCTTCGCCATGCAAAGACGGCCACATTAAACGATTGGGGAGCCTTGTGTTACTGCGACGGAATATTTCATCAGGCACCGGTGCGCGAGAATCTGGAAATCTACGACCGCGTCGGCGGAGGCGATTCCTTCGCCTCGGGACTGATTTATGGATTTCTGTCGGGGAAAGATCCGCAGTGGTGCGTGGAATGCGGCGCTGCACATGGCGCACTGGCGATGACCACGCCGGGTGACACGACGATGGCGACACTTGCGGAAGTTCTGCAAGCCATGACATCGCGGACGGCTCGGATCGAGCGGTAACCACACAGAAGCGGTGAGCAGGTCGGCATAAGACATGAACATTGACGATGTAATTCGCAGAATCGGAGAAGTTGGAATCATTCCCGTCGTCCGGGCGGCGACGGTGGATGAGGCTACCCGCGCTGTGGAAGCGATTTGCGCTGGCGGCATTCCGGTTGTCGAGATTACGATGACTGTTCCCAACGCCGTATCGGTTATCCGCGAGGTTGCGCAGCAGTATGCGGGAGACGTTCTCATCGGAGCCGGCACGGTCACCACGGCGGTGCAGGCCGAGGCTTGCTTTCAAGCGGGCGCCGAGTTCCTGGTGAGTCCGGGCTTGGCCGTACCGGTGCTTTCTGTCGCGCAAGCGCACGCGAAATTGGCGATTCCGGGAGCGCTGACTCCGACTGAACTGATGAACGCTCAGGAAAAGGGCGCGACGCTGGTCAAGATTTTTCCTTGCGGGAATGTGGGTGGCGCTAAGTACTTGCGGTCGCTCCGGGCGCCCTTCCCGAACGCTTCATTGATTCCGACGGGAGGCGTGAACGCGTCGAATGCCGCCGACTTCATAGCCGCTGGAGCATTTGCGCTCGGCGTAGGCGCAGACCTCGTCGATGCCGCAGCTTTGCGTGAAGGGAATCTGGAGAAAATCACATCGGCTGCCCAGGAATTGGTGCAAGCTGTCACGTCTGCGCGTGCCGCGCTTCGCGAGAAGAAGGCACGCTGAAGGACCACTCATGGCACTGCCGCAGCGCGCTCGGCGCGTAAGTCGTTGAAGTTTCGCGTAAGTCGTTGAAGCTGCGTGTAAGTCATTGAAAGTTGGCAGAAACGCTCTGGGAAGCTCCAGGACGTGCGATTTTGCGCCGGGCGATACATTCCCCGTCGTCGGCAACGATCGTCGCTGCCAGGGCCGTTTCCGGCTCAGGAAATAGCATTCCAGGGAACGTCGCGGACGTTCTAATCGAACCCGCGCATCTATTTCACCGTACGCACAAACAGACATTACGTTAATGTGTGTACACAGTTGTACAATATGACGTTTTTGTATACACCTTCGTCCGTGACGCAAGTTGCATTACTGATTCACGCCGCTCGCGAGCACCCCGCCATCTACCGGCAAGACGGTGCCGGTGACGAAGCTGGCCGCGTCGGACGCAAGGAAAACCGCCGCACCTACCAGTTCTTCCAGCTCACCAAAACGTTTCATGGGAGTTCGCATCATGACCTCGTTGCCGCGGCCTGTGCCCACGAGCAGCTTTTCGCTGAGCGGCGTACGGAAGTATCCCGGAGCAATCGCGTTAACGCAGATTCCGTGACAGGCCCACTCGATGGCCAGGGACTTGGTCAGGGAGACCAGACCGGACTTGCTGGCCGAGTACGCTGCAACTTCAAACAGCGCCAGGAATGATCCCATCGACGCGATGTTGATAATGCGCCCATAGCGGCGCTCGATCATATGGCGTCCGAATACCTGGCAGGCGCGCAGCGTGCCGGTCAGATTGGTATCCATGATGCGGTTCCAGTCGGCTTCGGAATAATCCAGCGTGGGAGCGCGTTTCGTGATCCCGGCAGCGTTGACCATGATGTCGACTTTCCCCAGCGTGTCGACGCAGGCCTTCAACAGCTTGTCCAGAGAGTCGCGGTCGGCCACGTCACAAGTCACGCGCAAAGACCGGCGTCCAAGAGATTCGACCTCGTCGGCCAGCGCGTTCACGAGTTCGATGCGCCGTGCACTCGCAACCACATCAGCGCCCGCGTGCGCCAAACCGAGCGCGATCGTCTTACCGATTCCCGAACTACCTCCAACCACGACTGCCACCTTACCCTCGAGATCCAGCGGTTTATAACCCATATCTCCTCAGTCGATCCTAGGAATGAACGCGATGACCTAGCACTTACCAGTTGAACATCGTGCCGTCGAGCTTCCGGTTCACGGGCAGGTAGGCCCGTTCGTACGGAAACTTCGCGGCGAGCTTCTCGTCGTAGTCGACGCCCAACCCTGCCGCGTCGCCGGGATGCAGGTAGCCACTCTTGAACGAATACGAATGCGGGAAGACTTCGTCGGTCTCGCGAGTGTGCCGCATGTACTCTTGGATTCCGAAATTGTTCACCGAGATATCGAAGTGCAGCGCCGCGGCCATCGCGACCGGGGACAGGTCGGTCGCACCATGGCAGCCAGTCCGCACGTGATAAATCTCCGCCAGGGCGGCGATTTTCTTCAGATGCGTCAAGCCTCCGCCGTGCACGACCGTCATGCGAAGGTAATCAATCAGCTGTTCCTGAATGAGAATGTGGGCATCCCATATCGCATTGAAGACTTCGCCCACGGCAAGCGGCGTGGTCGTGTGCTGGCGAATGATGCGAAAGCCCTCCTGCAATTCCGCTGTGACTGCATCTTCCAGCCAGAACAGGTGATACGGTTCCAGACTCTTTCCCAGCCGCGCTGCTTCGATCGGAGTCAGCCGGTGGTGAACGTCATGCAGCAAATGCAGATCGTCGCCGAACTTCAAGCGCAGCGCTTCGAACAGCTTGGGAACATGCAGAAGATATTTCTCGGTCGACCACACGTTTTCGGGAGGCAGTCCCTTCTCAGCAGGCTCATAGTAGAGTTTGTCGCCGGCGACGCCGTAGGTGGAAGGCAGGCCCGGTATCCCCGTCTGCGCGCGAATCGCAAGGTAGCCCATCTCTTTGTACTTTGCGACTTCATCCGCGGTCTCTTCGAGATCACGACCATTCGCGTGGCCATAAACGAGCACGCCCGTTCTACTCTGCCCGCCGAGCAGGTTGTAGACGGGCGTCTTCAGCGCCTTGCCCTTGATGTCCCACAAGGCCATGTCGACGGCTGCGATTGCCGTCATGGTCACGGGGCCGCGACGCCAGTAGGCGCCGCGATAGAGGTACTGCCACACGTCTTCTGTCTGGAATGGATCGCGTCCGATGAGGCAGGGAATCAGGTGGTCCGTCAGGTAAGAGGCGACCGGCAACTCTCGGCCATTCAGCGTCGCATCCCCCAACCCGTAAATGCCCTCGTCGGTCGAAATCTTCAACGTGACGAAGTTCCGTCCGGGGCAGCTGACGAATACCTTGGCATCCGTGATCTTCACGCAAGTCTCCTCACATCGACTCCACCGAGTGTACCCAAAACGTCAGATCCGGCGCACGAGTCCTTGATTCGTGGCTGCCGTGTTTCGGACCAGCAGCAACACGAGAATCATGCCCACCAACGGTACCAGTCCCGCCAGAATCACGATTGGATCGAACGAATGCGTGCCGGCGGCCTGGCGCGAGTCGGAAACGTAGCCAACCAGCTTGAATGCGACGATCGTTCCGATGCCTGCTCCCGTGCCGCTCAGCCCGCTGACCGACGCCACTGATTCGCTGCCGAAGAGATCCGAAGGCAGCACATTCGCCATGGTGGTAAATCCGGCGTAAGTGAAAGTCGCGACCGCGAACAGAAAGGCGATCACGTACAGGTTCGTGGTGAAGATTGTCGGAATAAGCAGTGTCATGCCAATCCCGCCATAAATAATCGGCGCTTTGCGCGCGGCGCCCAGCGACCATCCGCGCTTCATTAGATAGCCCGAGATGCCGCCGGCAAAGAAGCTCCCTACATCGGCGGCGATGAATGGGATCCACACCGCGATCAAGCCGCTCTTGAGCTCGATGCCTTTCGCGACCAGATAGATCGGGAACCACTCTGTGATGAAGAAGAAAACCGGGTCGGTGAACGCCTTCGCGATAATCGTTCCCCAAGTCTGCTGAAGTCGCAGAAGATCGCGCCACCGAGGCCGAGTCTTGCCCGCTTGCGGCGCGTCCGATTCGCGCTTGTCGGCGACGATCATTTCGAGTTCGGCGGGGCTGATCCGACGGTGTGCCTCCGGCGGATAGTAGAGCCATCGCCAGACAATCAACCAGAGAAAGCCCAGCGTGCCGGGGACCATGAACGCCGGGCGCCATCCCCAGCGGAAGTAGATCCACAAGACGATGAACGGGGCGACCGCACTGCCGATGGAAGAGCCACTGTCGAAAAGCGCGGTCGCCAGCGCTCGCTCTCGTTTCGGAAACCATTCAGAGACCGCTTTGGTCGCCGCAGGCCAGTTGGCGGACTCTCCTGCACCCAGCAAGAAGCGAAACGTGGCGAAGCTGTAGAAACCACTCGCCAGCGACGTGAGCATCGAGACGATCGAATACCAGATCACGGTGAGCGTCAGGCCGCGGCGCGTGCCGATGCGATCCATGAGCTTGCCGAAGCCGGTCTGGCCGATGGAGTATGCGACCCGAAACGCGATGGCGATATTGGCGTAGTCCGAGTTGGTCCAGTGATATTCGAGTTTGAGATAGGGAGCGAGAAGAGAGAGAGTTTGGCGATCGATGTAGTTGATGACGGTGGAAGCGAACAGCAAAGCGCCGATCCACCAGCGTAGCGACGAAATCGGTTTCCGGGCAGTCGCCATTTGGGTGGTTTGCTTCAGACTGCTAAGAACTCACCAGTACCTGCGATTCCGTACTCAGCACGTTCTGCAGCGCGGGGCTCAGCAGCGAGGCTGAGTCCGTGTCCAGATAGATCGTTGCATTGGGATGTCTACGCAGAATCGACGCCGGCGCCATGGGGCTGATCTCGCCCTCGAAGCACGCCTTCACCGCCTGCGCCTTGCGCTTGTCTGGGACGACTGCGAGTATCTCTCGGGCCTTGAGAATCTGGCGCGCTGACATCGAGATGGCGCGGGTGGGCACCTGCGGAATATCGGCGAACCAGGCCTCGCCGACCTGCTGCTGGCGGCACGCCTCGTCGAGGTCCACGAGGATGTACGGATCTTCGGTGGTGAAATCTGCGGGAGGATCGTTAAAGGCGATGTGCCCGTTCTCTCCAATGCCCAGGAATGTGATGTCGATCGGCGCTGACGCTAACTGCTTGCCCACCTCACGGACGACCGCGACGGGATCAGCGGCGTCGCCCTCGAGCAGGTGATAATTGACGATTCCGGTCTTGCCCACCAACAGCTCCATCAGCATCTTACGGAAACTGCCGGGATGGGTGGCTGGCAGGCCGATGTACTCGTCGAGGTGAAACGCCTCCACCTTCGTCCAGTCGATTCTTGGCCAATCGGGGCCGGGCGCCTTGGTCAGCGCATCCAGGAATTCGAGTTGAGACGCGGCGGTCGCGGCGATGATGCGCGCCTGGCCGCGCTCGGCAATCGCGCGGCGAATCGCGGTGGCAGCTTGGCCGGCCGCTGCCTGTCCCAAAGAAACCTTGTCTTTGAATACCTTGAGCAGCATGTGGAATATCCGGGAAATGACGCGCAAGAATCGGCTTGCGTCAGGGTCGGACGATTATACAAAAGGCAAAGACCAAAACGACGTAGGCCTGAACCCGAATCTCACTCCGTGAAAGCGCGGAAATGCCGAGAACCGTCTCTGCCTGGGCTTCGGGACCTGGGCTTCGAGTGACGCGAGGGATTCTCAGGGGCATCGAGCGCAGGAGGGGTTACGCCAATCCGGATCGCCTACCTGACCAGGCCCCTAGTACACTCTCCCGATCAAGTGGTAGTCTCCCGGAACACAGATAGTTGAGGAACCTGGGTGCGTCTACGCTTGTGCCGGCGGTGCGGCGTCGGCACTGCCTGGGCGGGCAGCACCGCCCGAAGCCTGATTTGAGGAGCTTATTGAGGATGTCAAGACCGTTCGAAAGGCCCGGGATGGCACGAAAATACTGGCCTTTTGGGCGGTCGGCGTCATGTACCTCCGGTATCTACCTCAATACCGCCTGGGCGATGAAACTGGTGGGGATGAGCCGTCCCCCGGTCCAGACAAATTTTGGGAAAGCAGCGGGCACGTTGCTGCTTCTGTTAGGCCTCGCGGTCCTGGTTGGTTGCCAGGGAGTCAGCGCGGGAGGGTCTGGCCAGACGCAAACTGGCGCCCTCAACTTCGGAAGCGCAACCTTGGATTTTGGCAGCGTTGCCGCAGGCACCAGCAAGACTCTCACCGTAACCGCAACCAATTCAGAAGCCCAATCCGTTACTATCAGTAGTGCCGCGATCACGACCCAGTATTTTTCTCTGACCGCGCCCAGCCTTCCAGTCACAATCGCTGCGGGACAGAGCGTGACGATCAGCGTCAAGTTCACACCGAACGCGGTTGGCTCGTTCAGCGCGACGGCTAGCGTTACCAGCGACGCCTCGAATGCGGTAGCGAACATTGGACTTACGGGAACGGGAACAGCCGGCGGCCAGCTGGCACTCAATCCGGCGAGTGAACTGTTCGGTAACGTGACCGTGGGCACCAAACAGTCGCAATCGGTAACGTTGACCAACAACGGCGGCGCAAGCGTCAATATCTCGGCGGCTGCCGTGAGCGGCACCGGCTTTCAGTTAACTGGAATCACCACCCCCCTGACTCTAACCGCTTCTCAGAGCACGACTTTCACCGTTGCTTTCGCGCCGCAGGCGACCGGAAGCGCAAGTGGCACAGTAATGATCACCTCGGATGGCTCGAATCCCACATTGACGATGGGGCTGACCGGTACCGGAGTTGCCGCAGGCGCACTGGGGCCGAATCCAGCCAGTCTCGACTTTGGCAGTGTGCTGGTGGGCAACAATCAGACTTTGTCCGAGACGGTGACGAACACGGGCGGTTCGAGCCTCACGATCTCTCAGGTGGCGGCCAGCGGGACGGGATTCAGCCTGAGCGGGATTACCGCTCCGGTGACGCTGACTGTAGGCCAGAGCGCGACTTTTAGTGTCGCGTTTGCGCCGACGACCGCGGGCGCGGTGAGCGGCAACGTCACCATCACTTCGAACGGATCCAATCCGACGCTGACGATTCCACTGGCCGGAATAGGCACTGCGGCAGGTTCACTCGGGGCGAATCCGAGCAGTCTCGGCTTTGGCAGCGTCCTGGTGGGCAGTAACAAGGCCTTGTCTGAGACACTGACGAACACGGGCAGTACGAGCATCACGATATCTCAGGTAGCGACCAGCGGGACCGGATTCAGCCTGAGCGGGATTACCGCTCCAGTGACCCTGACCACCGGCCAGACTGCGACTTTCAGTGTCACGTTTGCTCCGACAACCGCGGGCGCGGTGAGCGGCAACGTCACTATCACTTCGACGGCATCGAATCCGACTTTGACGATCCCGCTGACAGGAACTGGCACCACGGCGGGTGCACTCGGGGCGAATCCGACCAGTCTCAGCTTTGGCAGCGTGCTGGTCGGTAGTAACAAGACCTTGTCCGAGACGGTAACAAACACCGGCGGTACCAGCGTCACAATTTCTCAGGTGGCGGCCAGCGGCACGGGATTCAGCCTGAGCGGGATTACCGCTCCGGTGACGCTGACGGCTGGCCAGAGCGCGACTTTCAGTGTCGCGTTTGCTCCGACAACCGCGGGCGCTGCGAGCGGCAACGTCACTATCACATCGAACGGATCCAATCCGACGCTGACGATCCCGCTGACAGGAACCGGCACCACGGCAGGAGCACTCGGGGCGAATCCGACCAGTCTCAGCTTTGGCAGCGTGGTGGTGGGCAATAAGGGGACGTTGTCGGAAACGGTGACGAATACAGGCGGCACGAGCGTCACGATTTCTCAGGTGGCGATCAGCGGGTCTGATTTCACCCTCAGCGGGATTACGGCTCCGGTGACGCTGACTGGTGGCCAGAGTGCTACCTTCAGTGTCGTGTTTACTCCGGTGTCCACGAGCACCGTGAGCGGCACTGTCACCATCACATCGAATGGATCGAATCCGACCTTGACGATCCCGCTTTCCGGCACAGGCACTGCCGCAGCCGGGCAGCTTACCGTTGCTCCAACCACCCTGGGTCTGGGTACCGTGGCCGTGGGCTCCAGCGGATCTGCATCCGGAACCCTGACTGCCAGCGGCGCGAGCGTCACGGTCACGGCCGCGAGCTCAAGTAACTCGGTGTTTAGCGTAGGAGGCCTGTCACTGCCGGTGACGATTCCTGCGGGCAGCAGCACTTCATTTACCGTGACCTTCAGTCCTCTGACGACCGGAGCGGTTAGTGCGACGCTCACCTTCACCAGCAACGCTCAGCCGACTACGACTACGGAGACAGTCACCGGAACTGGCACAGCGGCGTCGACACACACGGTCAACTTGTCGTGGAGCGCGAGCACGTCTTCGAACATTTCCGGCTATAACGTCTATCGCGCTTTGTATGTGAACTCGTTGTGTGGTTCCTTCTCGAAGATCAACTCCTCGTTGAACACGGGCACTCTGTACACGGACTCCGGCGTCATAAACAGCACGTCGTACTGCTACGCCACGACCGCAGTGGATTCGACTAACGAAGAGAGCGGCTACTCGAATATCGTCTCCAACATTCAGATTCCTGTTTCATAAGTTCCCGGAACGGAACTTAGCCAGCAACTCCTCTTCCACTTAAGTGAGCGCGGCCTCGGCTTATAACTGCGAGGCCATCTGTTTTCAGACACTTAGTCACGTCGTAAAAGGTCGTTATGAGCGACTAATCTGTGAGGTCTTGGTCCGGTTGCGTCACGCGCATGCACCATTGGCATCTTTGCGCGAGCGGCGAACGGATTGACACTGGCCTCATGCGACCCCCCCAGTCGAGCACTTATCTCTCTATCCGTGTCTTTTCCACTATCAACCTCATAGCTTTGGCGGTCATGCTGCCTTTGGGTGCCCAATCGGCTGCCCAACAGTTGCTCTGCTCGCCAGCGCACCTGAAGTTTGGCACGATCACCGTGGGCCAGTCGGAGACTCAACTTGTCGTTTTGACGAACTCGGGCGAAGCGAGTGCCACGATCTCGGCGCTCGGCATCAGTAACTCGATGTTCAGCATATCTGGCCTGCACCTGCCTTTGGTTCTGGCCGCGGGAGCAAGTGTCTCGCTAAGCGCGACTTTTGCTCCGACGGCCACCGGATGGACATCCGGAAAGGCAACGTTCACCAGCAATGCATCGGACCTCGGTCTTCAGCTTGGGCTCGCAGGCACGGGTGCGAACAGTGAGTCCGTGACTGCCACACCTTCGAGTCTCTCTTTTGGGCAGATGGCAGTGGGAACCAGTGCAACGCTCTCCGTCGTGCTGACCAATACTCGCTCGTGGAAGGAAACACTGCAGGCGGTTGAGTTAGCGGGCAGCGGCTTCTCGGTCAGCGGTCCGGCTTTGCCGCTGGCCCTTAGCCCGGGCCAAAGCGTGACGCTGGGCGTCACTTTCGCTCCGCAGGCTGCTGGTCCGATAGGAGGCAGCCTGTTTATTTCCGGCCCGGCCCTGAACGTACCGTTGGCCGGGACTGGCGCAACGGTCGGGCAGTTGACCATTGCTCCCACTGCGCTGAGTTTTGGCAACGTGATCGTCGGAGAGACGGCTACGCAAACCGCAGCCCTCAACGCCACGGGCGGAAGCGTGACTATTTCTTCGGCGGCCAGCAACAACTCGCAGTTTGCTCTGTCCGGGGCCTCCTTCCCGCTTACGATCGGCGCGGGCCAGAGTGCACAGTTCAACGTGGTCTTCACGCCGCAAAAGACTGGAACTGCCTCGGCCCAGCTCACATTTGCCAGCAACGCGAACAATCCCCAAACGTTGGAAACGGCGGCAGGCACGGGGACAGCGCCGCAAGTAAGTCTGGGATGGAGCCCCAGCACGTCTCAGGTGCAGGGGTACAACGTGTATCGAGGCACGACGCCGGGTTCGTATACCAAGATCAATGGCAGCCTGGATACGAATACGACGTACATGGATACTACAGTCGCCTCCGGCGTGACTTACTACTACGCGGCCACGGCGGTAGATTCCAGCGGCGAAGAGAGTAGCTACTCCACGCCGGTGAAGATTGCGGTTCCGTAGAGGGGCAGGTGTTGAGCAGTTCTGAGGGTTCAGTGCGGGCCGGGTCACGACTTTCTGGAAAGACTCGGCCCGGTTCCGCTACTAAACGGCGATCAACCTGCCGAAGGAAGATGCCTAGCCGGCTTCTGCGGAACCGCCGTCTCGCTGGTGGGCAGAGTGTTTTTTAGATCCCACTTGCATAGTGGGCATCGGGTCGCCAACGTGTAGACGATCCGGCCAAAGACGACGCATTGGGTGTTGGGACAAGCTCGCATTCTCGATCTCCAGACCGCCGCTCAGAGCAGAGACCAATCCTTTCAGGCGCCGAATCGAGCGGCTCAGACCGTCACGCTAACACGAAGTTCACGCCCTCTCGCGCGCTTCTTTTCGGCTGCGACCGATTGATTTTTCTTCTAGATCGATGCGAAGAGAAGCGGTCGCTCCGCGCCACGTGAATCCCTGGACACAAAGAAGGCGGTAGTGTCTCAACACTACTGAGTTAAGACACCACCAAGAAGGCCACGTCATTGACTTCAACACGCCGACTGCAGTGGTCGTGATTCCGACGCTGGGCGGGTGTTGTACAATGCACGCCAATCTCACTTGGTCAAACGTAAGGAGCGGCTTAGCAGAATGGAGCCAACACCGGCAGCGGATGTCCAGGCCGCCGACTACGGTTTGCGGCGGGGAATTCTTTCTCCCATGGAAACTCTGGCGCAGTCTGTCTCCACCATGGCGCCGACCACGACGCCTGCGGCGACGATTCCGCTGGTTTGCGCGCTCGCGGGCAACGGCACATGGCTCGCGTATGTGCTCGCGACGGTCGCGATATTTCTGGTCGCTCTGTGTATCGCCCGCTTCGCCCGGCATTCCGCTTCTCCGGGATCGCTGTACACCTATGCGTCAACGATCTTTCCGCCCTGGCTCTCGGCGACGGTCGCATGGAGCCTGCTGCTGGCCTACGTGGCTACGGGATCGAGCGTCATTGGCGGTTTTTATCATTACGCGACCTTGTTGTTGCACGA